>JAAUYE010199392.1_pt1 | contig 10543 bp, 11 predicted proteins | sample 7278081 | NCBI WGS metagenome assembly JAAUYE01 (sample SAMN14350131, study PRJNA611818) | marine sediment metagenome | isolation source: surface marine sediment (0.6m) | place: French Polynesia: Moorea | collected 2018-08
GATTAAACATCCCGTCTTTTCAATGTGTTACGGAGATTCGGGGGTGTATGGCCCTTCTATACACCGCCTCAGCAGCATGACGGCCGTGGAGTGCGAGCGGCTGCGCCAGCAGGGGCCAGGCGGGGTTCCAGCCTAGCCGACGATGGGAACCGCCGCAGGTGAGGCCGCCGACACGCGGCGTCTTGCTCTGGACCGGACGAAGGCGACGAAGCGTCCGACCCAAGGGTTCGACTTGACGTTCCGCAGATGCAGGAAGCCCGCCGTCAGGTTGCCGATCACGATGCCGTCGTTGCGTCCATCGAGCCCGTAGCCACGCAGCACGCGGTAGGCATAGGCGAGATCGCCCGGAAGGTTCTCCAGCGCCGCGTGATGGAACTCGTGCGCGGCGAAGCGCGCCGGCGTCCCACCGCCGAGGGACCAGAGGCCCCGGCCGGTCTCCTCGACCTGCATGTAGCCGCGGCCTCTCGGGCGCTCGTGCATCACGGCATCGCCGGGCACCGCCCCGACCATTTCATGAGTCTCGCCGTTCCAGGTCAGGCTGCGCGCCAGGTACATCAAGCCGCCGCACTCGGCATAGGCCGGCATGCCCGCCTCGAGCGCCGCCCGGATCGAGGCGCGCAGGCTCTGGTTTGCCGACAGCCTGGCCATGGCGGCCTCCGGAAAGCCGCCGCCGATGAACAGGCCATCGACATCGGGCAGACGGGGGTCGTTCAGGCAGTCGAAGGGAACGAGGCGTGCACCGGCGGCGGCAAAGGCCTCGAGATCATCGGGGTAGTAGAAGCCGAAGGCGGCATCGCGGGCGATCCCGATGCGAAGATCCGCGGTCGCCGGCGCGACGGTCGGCGCACAGTCCGCATGCGGGTCGTCCGCCGCCGCACCCTCGAGAAGCCGGTCGAGATCGACCTGCTCGCGCACGGCCGCCGCCAGGCGCGAGATCCTCGCAGTCGCCCCGGCATCCTCGTTGGCCGGGACCAGGCCGAGGTGCCGCTCGCGGATCTCGATCCGAGGATCGCGGCGGACGGCCCCCAGGAGCGGCAGGTCGGTGTAGCGCTCGAGCGCGGCCCGCAGCTTTGCCTCGTGGCGGGGCCCGCCGACCTTGTTCAGGATCACGCCCGTGATCGAGACCTTCGGGTCGAAGTCCCGGTAGCCGCGAATCAAGGGAGCGACGCCCCGGGTCATGCCGCGCGCGTCGATCACCAGCACGACCGTCGTTCCGAGCAGCTTGGCCAGGGCCGCGTTGCTGTCGCCGCCTTCGAGGTCGACGCCGTCATAAAGACCCTTGTTGCCCTCGATCAGGCTCAGGTCGGCGTCCGCCGCGTGCCGCTTGAACAAAGCCGCGATCTCCGCCTCGTCCATGGTATAGAAATCGAGGTTGCGGCAGGCCCTGCCGGCGGCCCGGCCGAGCCACAGGGGATCGATGTAGTCCGGGCCCTTCTTGAACGGCTGTATGGCCAGTCCGCGCCCGGAGAGTGCCGCGGCGATACCGACCGCGATCGAGGTCTTGCCCGAGGACTTGTGCGCGGCCGAGATCAGGACATGCGCCATGCTGTTGCCCAAACCCCTTTTCGGTTCGCGGCGCGGATCAGGCCGATGCCGCCTTCTCGGCGCTTGCCGAGCCGACCCGGAAATGCGGATCGAGGTCCGCGTCGGCAAGGCTTTCCGGTAGGAAGCGTAGCGCCTTGAGGCCGACCATGACAATCGCGGCGGCGATGGCGAATCCACCGAGACCCAAAACGATCTCCGGCAGGCTGGGTACGTACTCCACCACGACGCCGTCGAAGAAGCTGCTGCTGACCTCCTGCCCCGGGAAGAGCACCAGCGGATAGGCCTGCCCGCCGATCACGATGACGAAGATCTGCGCCATTCCCCCCAGCACGACCAACAGCGAGGCCAGCACCGCACGGCCTCGGATACGCGCTGCGGAGGGATGGAACACCAAGGCCATGGGAACGATGCCGCCCAGAAGGACTTGCACCAGCCAGAACAGCGCGGTATGCACCCCGCCCTCGAGCAGGATGAACCGCTCGACCCCCGCATGCTCGGCCGCATAGAGATTGGTCAGGTGCTGCACCGCAGTGAAATAGAGGACCACGGCGGCGAGCACGCCGAGAAGCCGGCCCAGCCGACGGACCAAGCCGTCGCCCAGCTCCAGGTCGGTCCCACGGCAGACCGCCACGAGCATCACAATGAAGACCGCAAGCCCGAACGACAGCGACATGGCGATGAAGAGCGGTGCCATGACCGCCGCGTCGTAAGCCTGGCGCGCCACGAGAAACCCGAAGATCGAGCCGGTACCTGTGGTCAGCACGAGCCGCCACACCATGGCGACGAATCCCGCCGTCCTCGCGAATCGGTTCATGCGCCGCTCCATCTGAACCCAGAGGTAGACCGCCACGATGGCGAGGAAGCCGATGTAGAGGTAGATGTTCCAGGCGAAGATGGATTTGAAGTTGTAGGTCGTCATGGCGACGATCAAGCGGTCCGGCCGGCCGAGGTCCAGCACCAGGACCGCCAGACCGCCGACCAGCAGCGCGATCGCCAGCAGTCCGGACAGCCGCCCCAGCGGTTTGTAGGCCGTGCGCCCGAACACCGTTCCGATCGACGCCACGTTGAGCGCGCCCGAGGCGGCGACGATCAGGAAGATGGCGAAGACGTGCGGCATGCCCCAGACGATCTGGTTGGTCATGCCGGTGACATGATGACCGTGATGCTCCATCCACCAGGCGGCCGCAAGCGCGAGCAGAATCGCGACGCCCAGGAGGGCCAGAAGCCCGTAGTACCCGACGTTGTGGCCGATGATCTCGCGATAGACGGTTCGTTTCATCGTGCCCTCGCCGGTCACAGGTTGCGATAACGCACGGCCACCTCGAGACCAAGGTCGGCGCGGATCCGGGTCGTCGTGTGGAGCGCGACCTGCCTCGAGATCTCGCTCTCGGGATCGTTCAGGTCGCCGAAGATCATGGCGCCGCCGCCGTCCTCGGCGCAGGCCTCGACGCAGGCGGGGACGCGCCCGGCATCGACCCGGTGAACGCAGAAGGTGCAGCTCTCCACGGTACCCATGCCGCGCGGCGCATGGGGCTTCTGGTCTTCGACGGCCTCGTGGATGAACGACCGCGCCTTGTAGGGACAGGCCAGCATGCAGTAGCGGCAGCCGATGCAGATGTGCTTGTCGACCAGCACGATGCCGTCCGCCCGCCTGAAGGAGGCGCCGGTCGGGCAGACATCGACGCAGGGCGGCGCGGCGCAGTGCTGGCACATCATGGGAAGCGACCGGGTATTGCCGCTGGCCGGGTCACGGACCTCGACCTTGCGGATCCACTGGGCATCCGTCGCCGGTCGGCCATGGCCGCTCAGGCCGTTCTCCTCGGCGCAGGCCTCGACACAGGCCTTGCAGCCGTCACTGCACTTGTTGACGTCGATCAGCAGGCCCCAGCGCACGGTCGCCGAAGCCGGCTGCTCGGGCGCGCGGGCACCGGCCGAGGTCGCGAGGCCGTAAAGCGTCACACCAGGGGCCAGGGTCACGCCGGCGGCGGCGGCCGCGGCGCTGAGGAAGCGGCGGCGGCGCGGGTCGAAGCCGCCTGGGGTCGTCCCGGTCATTGCAGTCCGCTCCCCTGTCCGGACCCGGCGGCGGCCTGCCTGGCTTGATCCCCATCGGGCCGCGAGGCATGGCAATCGAAGCAGTCGATCTTCACCGCCGCATAGTCGTGGCAGCTGCGGCAGAACTGGCCCGGATCGTTGATGGAGAGGTAGCCGCCCCCGGCGGCCGGCCTGGCGTGACAGGCAACGCATTCCTTGAGGCTGAACCTCTTGGTGCGGACGCCGCGGTGCGTCGTCTCATCGCGCTGATGGTCCAGCTCGGTCATATGGTAGCGCCGCATATAGGTCGTCTCGGCGACGCAGGCCTCGCCCTTGCCCTCCAGGATGACGGGCAGCGGCACCCGCCCGGCATCGCCCTCCTGGCCCGCCGCCAGGCCGGGCGCGAGCAGAAGCAGCAGCAGGGCGAGTCCGCGGAGCATGCGCTATTCTCCCAGCCCCATCTGAATGTAGCCCGACGGACAGACGTCGGCGCAGATATGACAGCCGATACAGCGGCTGTAGTCGGTGTCCACGTAGCGGCCCGTCGTGGACTCGGTCTTCTTCACCCGGTAGACCGCGTCCTGCGGACAGAAGACGACGCAGTTGTCGCACTCCAGGCACATGCCGCAGCTCATGCAGCGCCCGGCCTCGGCGCGCGCCTCCTCCTCGGTAAGTCCTTCCATGCGCTCGCGGAAGTGGCCCAGCACCTCCTCACCGGAGATCTCCTGCTCCACGCGGCGATGACGCTTCGCATAGGCGAAATGGCCGAGGAAGAGCTCGTCCGACGGCACGATCTCGACGTGCGCACGGTCTTCGAAGTTGTGTACGGCGTAGCCTTCGAAGCAGGTGCCCCGCGCCTGGACGTGGCTGTACTCCTCCGGCTCGTGCCCGGTTTCCCGCAGCTTTTCCAATAGGTCGTAGTGATGCACGTCGACCTTCGGACGGCGCGACGGCTCGTGGTCCCGCAATGCGGTGTCTATGCTCTCCGCCGCGATGCCGGCGTGACCAATCGCGGTCGTCAGCAGATGCGGCCGCAGCACGTCGCCGCCGGCGTAAAGCCGCTCGCGTCCTTGGATCCGGTAGACTTGGTCCGCCGAGATCAGCCCCTTGCCGTTGTTAAGGTCCTCCATGCCGGTGAAATCGCAGACCTGCCCGATGGCGGCGACGACGAGGTCGCATTCGACGTCGAATTCCGTCCCCTCCTTGATCTTCACGTCCCCGCCGTTCCAGTCGACCTCGACGAGACGGATGCCCTTGGCGCGCCCGTTGTCGCCCAGGATCAGCTTGACCGGGGTGATGGAGCTACGGATCTCGACGCCCTCCTGAAGGGCATGGTCGACCTCCTTCTGGGCCGCCGGCGTTTCCTCTTGGGATTCCCGGTAGTAGATCTTGACCGTCGCTCCCTCGCGCCTGGCCACCCGCGCGACATCATGCGCCGTCTGGCCGAGCACGGCGAACTCGGGCCGGTCCTTCTCGTGCACCTGCTCGATGTGCCCCAGGCGCCGCGCCACCGTGGCGACGTCCATGGCGGTGTCGCCGCCGCCGATCACCACGACCCGTTCCGCCGTGTGCCGCAAGCGGCCGTCGTTGAAGGCTTCGAGGAAGGCGACGCCGCTGATGCAGTTGGGCGCCTCGCCGCCCGGCACCGGCAAGGCCATGCCCGACTGGGCGCCGAGGGCCACGAAGATCGCGTCGAAGGTCTCCTCGAGCTCCTCGAGAGAAACGTCGACGCCGACCTTCGTGTTGGTCCGCACTTCGACCCCGAGGTCGAGAATGCGCTGAATCTCGCCGTCGAGCACCTCGCGCGGCGTGCGGAACCCCGGAATCCCGTAACGCATCATGCCGCCGAGCTCGGCGCGGCCCTCGAACAGCGTGCAGGCGTGCCCCTTGCGGCGCAGCTGATAGGCGCAGGCAAGCCCCGCCGGTCCGCTGCCGACGACCGCGACCTTCTTGCCCGTGTCGGGGCCGGCGGGAGGCAGCTTCAGCCCGTGTTCCAGCGCGTAATCGCCGATGTACTGCTCGACCGCATTGATCCCCACATGGTCCTCGACCTCGTTGCGGTTGCAGCCGTCCTCGCAGGGCGCCGGGCAGACCCGTCCCATGACGGCCGGGAAGGGATTGGCCTCGGTCAGCCGATGAAACGCGTACTCCTGCCAGGACATGTCGGCCGGCGGCTTCTCCAGGCCGCGCGTGATGTTGAGCCAGCCACGGATATCCTCGCCGGACGGGCAGCTGCCCTGACAGGGCGGCGTGCGGTGAACGTAGACCGGACACTTGTAACTGGTGTCCGCCTGGAAGATCTGCTCCGGCCATGGGCGGTGGGCGCTGTCGCCGTCCTTGAAGCGCCGCTTGGTCAAGAGTGTCTCGGTCATATGTCTGCTCCTCACTGGCAGCGGGCCTAGGCCCCGGCCGCCCCGGCGGTTGCCGGCTCCTCTGTTTCTTCCTGAACCTGTCCGTCCAGCACGATCGCGTTGCCGACCAACTGATGCAGGCTGACGATCGAATCCATGTCGAAGCCGTAATCCGGCATCACCTTGGTGAACTGGCTCTTACAGATGGCGCAGATCGACGCCATGTGCGTCACGCCCTGTTCGTCGGCCACCTGCTTGAAGGCCTGCACGCGCGGCTGCGCGCCCTTGACCCGAAGCTCCAGCAGATCGTCGGTCAAGAGCCCGCCGCCGCCGCCGCAGCAGAAGGTGTTCTCCCGGATCGTGTCGTCGGGCATGTCGACGAAGTTGTTGCAGCAGGCCCTGATGATGGCGCGCGGAATCTCGAACTGCCCGCCGGGCCGATCGCCCATGCGCGAGGCCCGGGCCACGTTGCAGGAATCGTGGAAGGTCACGGTCATGTGATCGTTGGCCGACTTGTCGAGCTTGAGCGCGCCCTTCTCGATCTGCTCGTAGGTGAACTCGCAGATATGCTGCGGCACGGGGTAGTTCGGATCGAGGAAGTCGAACGGTCCCGCCAGCGTGTTCCAGAAGCTGTAGGCGACCCGCCAGGCGTGTCCGCACTCGCCCACGACGATACGCCTGACCCCTAGATCCAAGGCGGCCTTCCTGATTCTCTGGGCGACTTTGTGCATCTGCTCGTAGGAGCCGATGAACATCGCGAAGTTGGCGGCTTCCGAAGCGTAGGTGCTCATCGTCCAGCTGACGCCCGCCTGGTGGAAGATCTTGGCATAGCCGATCAGGCCGTCGACGTGCGGCTCGGCGAAGAAATCGGCGCTCGGCGTGACCAGCAGAACCTCCGCACCCTTCTCGTCGAGCGGCAGGCGGACCTTGACGCCGGTCTCCTCCTCGATGTCCTCCTCCAGCCCCTCGAGCGTGTTTTCCAGCGCCGGCCCCTTGAGCCCCAGGTTGTTGCCGATGTCGTGGACCTTGGCGATGATCTCGTTGCAGTACTTCTGGCCCTTGCCGATGTGATCCATGATCTCGCGGGCCGCCATGGAAATCTCGGCGGTGTCGATGCCGTAGGGGCAGTACACCGAGCAGCGGCGGCACTGGGAGCATTGATGGAAGTAGCGGTACCAGTCGTCGAGCACCGCCTCGCTCAGGTCCTCGGCGCCGACCAGCCAGGGCAGCCACTTCCCGGCCAGGGTGAAATGGCGCCGGTAGACCTTGCGCATCAGGTCCTGGCGCGCGACCGGCATGTTCTTCGGGTCGCCGGTGCCCAGGAAGTAGTGGCATTTGTCGGTGCAAGCACCGCAACGCACGCAGGAGTCCAGGTAGACCCGCAGCGAGCGCGAACGGTCCAGGAGCTCGCCGAACTTGTCTATGGCCTTGTCGTGCCAACCCTCGACCAGCTCGCCGGGAAAGCCCAGCGCCTCTTGGTGCTCCGGCGCCGCCGGATAGGGGCTGAGGTGGCCCATGACGCCTTCGGCGATGCGGGGCAGCGCGGCGTCTTCGTCGAGCGTGGGCAGTTCGTAATCGGCCATGGCTTAGTCGCCCGCTGATTCGAGCTTGGCCGCCCAGGGGGCCAAGTGGCGCTTCTCCCGGGCGTTGTCGACCTGGTTGCGGGACGGGCTGAAGAAGACGCCCGGGGCATGCAGCAACTTGCTGAACGGGAAGACCACCATCAACGCCGCCACCAGCCCGAGGTGAATCATAAGAACCGGCTCGGCAGGCAGCGGCTGCCAGTCGAAATACATCAGGCCGAGCATGAAGGCCTTGAGCGCGACGATGTCGGTGCGGGTCACGTACTGCATGGCCAAGCCGCTCACGGCAATGCCCAAGAGCAGCAGCAGCATCAAATGGTCCGAGGGTCCGCTGATGTAGCGGACACGCTCGACCGCGAGCCGCCGCAGCCACAGCCCGGCCACACCCGCCAGCATGGCGAAGCCGGCGTAGAGGCCGAAGGTCTGGAGCAGCCCGACCCAACCCCAAACGGGCTCGGTGAAATAGCGCAGATGCCGGAGAAGGACCAAGACGAGCGCGAGATGGAACATCCAGCCGAACAGCCAGGTCCACTTGTTCGAATTGAACAGGCTTTCGAACAGAACGATCTCGCGCGCCATGCGCAGAGCCACGCCCCGCCGGGAGAGCGGCGCCGGCATGGTCGGGATCTTCAGAGGGGCGGGCGTCTTCGCATACTGCACGATCTTGTAGGCCAGCCCGCCAAGCAAGATCGCCGTGGCCGCATAGAACAGAAGCGCGAACACCACCGTCAGCATGAGAGTCTGCTCCGCCCCGAACGCCGGTTCCTCAGGGTCCTCCTACCGCTGCCAACGAGCTCAGATACAGCCGGTCGGCTTGGGCAGGCCGGCGATCTTGCAGGCCTGCTTGGCCGGGCCGTAGGGGAACAGCTCGTAGAGGTACTTGCTGTTGCCCTTCTCCGGACCCAGCGACTTCTTGATCGCCTTGATCAGGACGCGCACGGCCGGCGCGATCTGGTATTCCTCGTAGTACTCGCGCAGGAAGTTGACGACCTCCCAGTGGTCGTCCGACATCTCGATGTTCTCCTCCTTTGCGAGAAACTCCGCCAGCTCGCGAGTCCAAAGGCTGATGTCCTGGATGTAGCCTTCCTCGTCGGTTTCGATCTCATGACCGTTGTACTGTAACGTCATTGATTGCTTCCTCCTTGCGATTCCCACACTTTCCTGCGTCGATCAGAGCCACGCATTCGTGGCCTCGTGTTCGGTTACCAGGTCGACGAAACCTCCGTAGTCGACCACGTGAACACCCTCGATCAGCGGCGATTCGCCGAGACCGCGGGCGGCGATGTCCGGCCCGAGCACGTAGAACGAGAAGTCGCCCATGCGCTCGGCGATCACACCGGAAACGGCCGTTCCCGAGAGGGCGGCGTAGACACCGTCCTCGATCAGGAGGATCGCGCTGCCCGGCTTGGCAAGCCGCAGGCAGCTCTGCAGCGTGTTTCTTTCGAACGGCGACTTGTTGACCGTGTGCAGCATCACCAACCTTCTCTCAGCAGCTCAGCACCACGTCCTGCTGCGCCATGATCTCCCGCAGCTTTTCGGTGCTGACGACTTCCACGGGCACGACCAGGTCCTCCGCCGTCAGCCCCCGGGCCTCGAGCGACTCCTTTTCGACGTAGAGCTTCTCGACGTCGTAATCGTCCAGCGCCCGGAAGGTGGGCGAGAAGTTCTTCATGCCGATCCCTTTGGTGTCCTGCCCTTTCTTGAGCTGGTAGACCCCGTCGTCGAAGAACACCACGCTGACGTCCTGATCGAACGCCGCGGCGATCAGCACCGTCTCCAGGTTCTCGAGCGCGTAGATCGTGCCGTAGGGCGCCTTGCGGTTCACGTACATGAACCGTTTGACCACGTCGCCTTCGTATCCCATCTCGTCGGACATTCCCGGGCCTCCGCTCAATCGCCGAACACGACCAGACGGTCCGCCTGGATCCCCGCCTCGACCAGCTGGCCCAGTCCCGAGATACGGAACCCGGCCGCCAGCAATTCGTCCTTGATGCCACGGCGCAGGGCGGCCGCGACGCAGACGACGAGGTCCAGCTCGTGCTTGCGGCCGAGCTCGGACCAAAGCTTCACGAGGTTCCGGTCGTCGGACTGCGGCTCGGAGAGCTTGTTCGAGTTGTTGACGCCGTCGTGGTAGAAGAACACCCGCCAGACCTCGTGGCCCTTGGCGAGCGCCGCCTCGGCGAAGCGGTAGGCCGAATCCGACGCCTGGTGCGTGAAGGGCCCCTCGTTAACCAGGATTCCGAACTTCATTCGACGACCTCCTGCCTGCTCTCCCGCTCAGCCGCACACCACCGGATCAGAAATAGACATGGGTCGAGGCGTTGAGGGTCTTGCGGGCGCCGCGCCAGTCATCGATGTGATGCTTGGTGAAGGCCAGCCCGGTGAGCTCGAAGAACCGCGGCCAACCGATCCGGTCGATCCATTCGCCCAGCCGCTCCCAGTCGCGGGCGTTGTCCTTGTAGGCGTAGAGGATGGTCTTCACGACCTCGGCCACCTCGGGCCAGCGCGGCGGGTTGTTGGGCAGACCGGCGACCACGAGCTTGTGGAAGGTCGGCTTGCTGCGCGCATTGGAATGCTTGCCGCCCACCCAGACCGCCAGCCTGGTCGAATCCGGGCTGTTGATCTGCATCGGCGGGCAGGGCGGATAACAGGCGCCGCAACAGATGCATTTCTTTTCGTCGATCTCGAGCGACGGCTTGCCGTTGACCATCGCCGGGCGAATGGCCGCCACCGGACAGCGCGCGATGACCGCCGGCCGCTCGCAGACGTTGGCGACCAGATCGTGGTTGATCTTCGGCGGTTTCGAGTACTGCACGTTGATCGCGATATCGCCCTGGCCGCCGCAGTTGATCTGGCAGCAGGAAGTCGTGATATGCACACGGTTCGGCATGTTCCAGTTTTTGAATTCGTCGATCAGCTCATCCATCATCGACTTGACCACGCCGGAAGCATCGGTGCCGGGAATGTCGCAGTGCAGCCAGCCCTGGGTATGCGAAATCATCGCCACCGAGTTCTTGGTGCCGCCGACGACGA
>JAAUYE010228817.1_pt1 | contig 10543 bp, 9 predicted proteins | sample 7278081 | NCBI WGS metagenome assembly JAAUYE01 (sample SAMN14350131, study PRJNA611818) | marine sediment metagenome | isolation source: surface marine sediment (0.6m) | place: French Polynesia: Moorea | collected 2018-08
CAATGATCTCGTGTGCGAGGGCTGCGGTGACTGTTCGATCGAGTCGAATTGCCTCTCTGTCGTCCCGAAAGAGACGCCGTTCGGCCGCAAGCGCCAGATCGATCAGAACAGCTGCAACAAGGACTACTCCTGTCTGAACGGCTTCTGCCCGAGCTTCGTGACCGTCGAAGGTGACCCGACGAGCCGAGCGGCAGATACGCCCACCGCACCAGGCTATGAAGCACTCGCCGGATCACTGCCGTTGCCCGAGCTTCCCCCGATAGACGACGGTTACGATCTGCTGGTCACCGGCGTGGGCGGCACCGGCGTGATTACGGTCGGCGCCCTGATCACGATGGCTGCCCACCTCGAAGGCAAAGGTGCTTCAGAGCTCGACTTCATGGGCTTCTCGCAGAAGTTTGGCCCCGTGCTGAGCTACCTGCGGATTGCGCCGCAACCCGCCGATATCAACCAGGTACGAATCGAGCCGGCGCATGCCGACGCGCTGATTGGCGGCGACCTCGTGGTCAGTTCCTCGTCGAAGGCGTCGATCACCTACCGGCACGACAGGACTCGCGCCCTGGTCAACACCGCCGAAATAATGACCGGCGACTTCATTCGGCACCGCGATGCCACCCTGCAGAGCGGCGACCGCGTCGCCGCGATCGCCGACGCAGTCGGCAAGGATAATCTCACCACGATCGATGCCAACGCGCTTGCAGCCCGTCTGATGGGGGATACGATCTACGCGAACGTGCTGCTGCTCGGCAGCGCGTGGCAGCTGGGCCTCGTGCCCGTATCGCTGCAAGCGCTGCTGCGCGCCATCGAACTGAATGGCATCAAGATCGAGGCGAACACCCGGGCGTTTACCTGGGGAAGAGCGGCCGTCGCCAACCCGGAGGCGCTCGGCAAAGGCCTCGGCGAGACCGCGCCCGAGGTCGACCAGACGCTGGACGAGATGGTCGCATTGCGGCGCAACTTCCTCGTGGACTATCAGGATGAGGCGCTGGCGGAGCGATTCGAAACGCTGGTCGAACGGACGCGTGCCGTCGAGGCCGGCTTTTCCGATAATACCGAACTGACCGAAGCGGTCGCCAGGAGCTACTTCCGGCTCCTGAGTTACAAGGACGAGTACGAGGTCGCTCGGCTGCACAGCCGCGGAGATTTCCTCGACTCCGTCCGGCACGACTTTGGCAATAAGGCCAGGCTGCGCTTCCACCTTGCGCCTCCGCTTCTGAACTCCGGTGTCGACGCGCGCGGCCGGCCTCTGAAGAAAGAGTATGGCGCATGGATACTGCCGGTCTTTCGACTGCTCGCAAGATTGCGCCGCCTGCGCGGTACGGCGTTCGACGTGTTCGGCAAGACGGCTGAACGGCGTATGGAGCGCGCGCTCATCAGCGAATTCGAAACCCGCGTCGACGAACTGCTGCGCGTGGCCAGTGTTCGAAACATCCCGGAAATCAGCGCGATTGTCCGCCGCTACCTGGATATTCGGGGCTACGGTCCTGTCAAGGAGACCGCAGTCCGCAAAGTCCGAGCTGCGGTGGAGGAAGCAGCCGGCGAATTGCTCGATGAGACCCGCCGGGCGGCCTAGCGCCCGGGTAATGCGTCAGCTGGCGCATTATTCGAGCCAGCCAACATCTGGCCAGCCATAAACGGTGGATCCATAGAGAAATCGAAGCCCCGGCATGCGAACATGCCGCTATGACCGAGATCCGCTACGAGTTCGATACGAGGCCTGACGAGGGCGAAACCATGCCGGTGGCCGACGACATCGTCTGGCTGCGCATGCCGCTGCCGTTTTCCCTGAAGCACATCAACCTGTGGCTGCTGCGCGATCGCGCCGGCTGGGTCATCGTCGATACCGGCATCGATACCAGGACAAGTCGCGGCATCTGGCACAACACGTTTTCGGGCGCCATGAAGGGCGATCCCGCGAGCCACGTAGTTGCAACCCACCTGCACCCGGACCATGTCGGCTGCGCCGGATGGCTGGTTCATCATTTCGATGTCGACCTCTGGATGACGCGCGACGAGTACATGTTGTGCAGGATCCTTATTGCCGACACCGGACGCAGTGCCCCGGAGGAGGGCGTCCGATTTTACACCGCTGCCGGTTTTACAGACGAGCAGGTGGAATCGTACCGAAGCCGCTTCGGCATGTTCGGCAAAATGGTGCACCCGCTCCCCGAAGCGTACAAACGGATGTCGGATGGCGACGTGCTGGATTTCGGGGGCGCTCGCTGGGAGGTAATCGTCGGCAGTGGTCATTCTCCGGAACACGCCTGTCTCTACAACGAGGAGCGGAACATCCTGATCGCCGGCGATCAGCTGTTGCCCACCATTTCATCAAACGTGAGCGTCTGGCCGACCGAGCCACTCGCAAACCCGCTGAAAGACTGGTTCCTGTCGCTCGAGAAACTCGAACGGCGACTGCCGAGTGACGTGCTGGTACTGCCGGCACACGGCAAGCCGTTCCGCGGCGCGCATCATCGGCTGCAGCAGCTGGCGCAGGACCACCAGGATCGACTGGACACGCTGCTTGCGGCTTGCAGCAAGCCGATGCGCGTGACCGATCTCTTCGCATCGCTTTACAGCACCGCGATCGACGACAACAACCGCATCATGGCGACCGGCGAGGCAATTTCCCACCTGAACTATCTCTGCGAGCGCGGCGACATGGCGGCCGAGACCAGGCCTGATCACGCGACCTGGTACCGTCGCGTTTGAAGTTTCAGGATTGAAATCCGAACGCGGATCCGATGTGCATCGAGAGCACGAGGAACGCGGCGGCCAGGAGAAACATCTTCACCAGCAGGGGCCCGACGAACTTGAACCACGCGGCGTAAGGCACCTTGCCTAGCGCCAGCGCGCCCATCACCAGCGCACTCGTCGGCACGATCATGTTCGTGAAACCGTCGCCAAACTGGTAAGCGAGCACGGCAGTCTGCTGCGGCACGTCTGTCAGCGTCGCGAGGGGCGACATGATCGGCATCGTGACGAACGCCTGCCCGCTGCCCGAGGGTATGAAAAAGTTGCAGATCGTCTGCACCAGCAGCATGCCGAGCGCCGACGCTTCGGCCGGCAGCCCCTCGAGCAGGCCCGCGATCGAGTAAACGATGGTATCGATGATCTGCCCGTCGGTCAGTACAACCTCGATAGTCCGCGCAAATCCAACCAGCAGCGCCGCGGGCGTCATCGCCGCCGCGCCCTCGATGAATATCCTGCTGGTTTCGCCGGCCGGGATCCGCGAGACGGCCGCCGCCAGGAGGCCGATTGCGAGGAAGATCGCGTTCAGTTCCGCGATATACCAGTGAAACTCGGAGACGCCGTAGACGAAGCCTGCTATGCCAAGCACAAAAACCGCGAGCACGGCGACACGCCGTCCCGTCATTGCGAGGTCGGCAGGCGCCTCGAAACCGATGCTGTAATCGATATGTGCGACGAGACTGGTCTCAGGGTGCTTTTGCACGCGTATTGCGTACCGATAGATGTGGTGAAACGCTACGGCGAGAAACGCGAACATGATCGCCAGGCGAAATCCCCAGCCGGAGGTCAGCGGGACGTTGGCAATATTCTGTGCGATGAGGACGCCGAACGGGTTGATGCCGGCACAGCCCCAGCCGATCCCGTAGGGGATCCAGACCATTCCCATCGCGACGATCGCATCCATGCGCATGGCGAGGCTCATCGTGACGATGATGGGCACCAGCGGTACGTATTCCTCGCCCATGCCGATCGTGAACGATCCGATACTGAACAGAAGCAGGCAGCCGCCAATCAGGAGCCACGGCGTCTTGCCGAGTCGCTCCACCGCGCCGTGCAGCGCGGCATCGATGGCGCCGGTATGACGCAGCACGCCGATGACGCCGCCAACCAGGAAGATCAGGAAAATGATGCCCTGGGCGGATTCGAGACCGTTGCTTATCGCGAGCAGGAAATGCCAGGGCGGCAAGACGACGTACTCATCCCCATCCAGTGCCGCGTAAGTCCCGGCGACGACGACGCTTCGACTCGGCTCATCCGGCACGGGAACGCGCTCGAAACTGCCGTGCGGGATCGCATAGGACAACAGCTGCGCGACGACGATGAACGAGAAAATGAGTACGAGCGAGTCGATGGACCAGCTGCGCTTTGGCATGGATTCCTGACCTGGTTCGAGTATGTCGTCCGCGAAGCCTAGCGAAGCGCTCCCATGCACGCAAAAAAGGCCGGCGGTGAAATTACCGCCGGCCTGTAATTTTTTTTGCGCTTCACATTGCGTTGCGGCGCTGCTGGCGGCGATTAACGCGATGGTTTGCCTGCTGGCCGCGGCGGTCGAGACGCCGATCGATACGCTGGCCCTTGTTGTCGAGTCGTTGATCGATGCGATCGCCTTTACGATCCAGCCGGCCGTCTATGCGGTCGCCTTTGCGATCCAGCCGGTTCGACAACCGATCGCGCCCGGCAGCCGCTGCCCGGTCCGACTGCCGATCAAGTCGCGCATCGATGCGGTCGCCTTTACTGTCGAGGCGACGGTCAATGCGGTCGCCCTTGTTGTCCAGCCGATTCTCGATGCGATCGCCGCGATTATCCAGGCGCCGTTCAACCCTGTCGCCCGGGTCCGCCATCGCCGTTGACGACAGCAGTAACGTGGCAATAATTGAATACGTCAGTGTTCGTGAACCCATGATCAGTCTCCCAGTGTCCTTACCGTTAATAACGTTTCAGTACTGGAAACGGGCGGGCAGGAAATCGGTTGACGGGTGATCCGGATTATCTGGCGATTATGGTCAAATCGCTGCCACCCTGCCGAGGCAGGGTGACGGCTGGGGTCCGGCGACGCGTTCGCCGTCAACGCGCGCGAATATTATCGCCGGCTACCCGTGCAACCCTCAGGTCTGATCGTCGGTGCTCGCGCCGGGCGCGCATTCGGCGACGCTCTTCATCCCGTTTCTGCAACCGGAATCGGACTTGTAGCTCTGGCTGGTGCCCACGACCTGGCCATTGGACGCCGTAACGTTGAAGCGGAATTTCCCGGACGGTGTCTTCTTCTTTGCGAAGCGATCCGGATTCTGGGAATTCTTCTTGACAGATTCGACTCCGTTCATGCAGCTGGTTTTCGAGCTGTAACCCTCGCTGCTCAGAATGTTCTGACCGTTCGCGGCCTTCAGGCGGAAGCGAAATTGACCGGCCTTGTCTTTATAGACTTCGAACTTTCCTGGCATCTTCTTCTCCTTTCAGGATTGTTGTGATTGTCGTCGTGCCGACGATTATTGAGCACTTGCTAAAATTACTTGACGACGAACGTGACTTTCATCGTTACCCGGTACTCGGCCACCTCGCCGTCTTCGACGACGACTTTTTGCTCCTTGACCCAGGCACCTTCGATATTTTCCACGGATTTGCCCATCTTGCGAATACCCTGGCGAATCGCATCTTCGAAGCTTTTCGAAGAGGACGCCGATATTTCGGATGTCTTTGCAACACTCATTTTTCGCCTCTTTTCTTGTTGTGAGAGTGTCGTTATATCACTGTTCAAACCACAACTCACTGCCAAACCTTCCGGGGCACCGGCGCCGGTCGAGGGGGCCGTGCTGAAATCCGCTGACAGGGGTCGATTTGCCGAAGTCAGGCCGTACCTCGGAAAGTACGGATGCTCGCGCATATCCGCTTCGCAGATGATAGAATCGCGCGCACAGTGCGGGGGCGGTGTATTTGGCGCGTTCGTGCTTGCCTAGTCGGCAATAAGTTTGCCGGAATCCGGCGCGTAGCGGTTTACGTTGGAGACGGCGATAAAATCTACGGAGCTAACTATTATGAGAATTCTCACTTGCGTTGTGGCGGCCACAGCATTTGGTCTCCTGGCTACCAGCAACGCTTTCGCGGACGCGGAGCCGGGACAGGGCTATTTTTCTGTAATGGGTTCCTATATCGATGACGATAAGGATCGCGGCGTCGACGACGGGGTAAATGGCGGGCAGTTCAGCTTCGGTTACGCCGTGAACGATGAATACAACATCGCGGCAGTGTTTTCTGCCGCTATCCCGGGCGTAGAATCTGACGACGAGCAGCACTATGGCCTTGGCATCGAAGCTCAGCGCGTATTCCGCCGGGCGGAGCGCTTCAGTCCTTACTTGCATATCGGCGCCGGTTACATGCGAGTCGAGCCACCGTCAGCATCCACGGACGAGGGCGTAATGTATTCGGGCGGGGCCGGTTTCCTGCTCGATATGTTCGATTCCAATATCGCACTGCGCGGCGAGTGGAAGTTACGGTACGACCGGGCTATTAACGACAAGAACAACAAGGACAACCTCTTTAGCGTCGGCTTGCATATTCCCTTCGGCGAGGGCACCCCGAAATTCGTCGATTCCGACGGTGACGGCGTGGCCGACGGCATGGATCGGTGCCCGAACACGCCCGCAGGCGCGCGCGTTGACGCGTACGGCTGCGAACTCGACAGCGACGGTGACGGTGTCAAGGACTCGATGGACAAATGTCCGGGCACGCCCAGCGGCGTTTCGGTCGATTCCGACGGCTGCCCGCTGGACAGCGACGGCGACGGCGTAACCGATGACAAGGACAAATGCCCCAACACGGTCAGCGGTGCGAAGGTCGGTCCCGATGGTTGCGAACTCGATAGCGATAACGACGGCGTTGTCGATCGCCTCGACGAATGCCCCGGCACTCCGGCCGGTGTGCAGGTCGATATCAGAGGCTGCGAGATCAAGGACGTAATCCGGCTGCAGGGCGTGAACTTCGAGAGCAACTCGGACCGGCTGCTGCCGGGTGCGACGAACGTCCTCGACGACGTGGTTGCGACGCTGAAGAAGAATCCGTCGATTACTTTCGAGGTCGCGGGTCACACCGACAGCGACGGTGCGGCTGAATACAACGACGGCCTGTCGGCAAGGCGCGCGACCACGGTGCGCGACTACCTGGCGTCGAACGGCATCGCGGAGAATCGCATGACCGTTCGCGGCTACGGCGAGTCACAGCCGATCGCCGATAACAATACGCGAGAAGGCAAGGCGCAGAATCGCCGCGTCGTCTTGCGCATTATCGAGCGCTAATCACGGTGCCGGCAAGCGGGCGGCATCGCCGCCCGCTTGCCGCGCCTCACAATTCCCGATGGCTATTCGCTCACTGTGTATCACCGAGAGCGCTGACCGCCCAACAGTTGCCACGTTTATCGGCATGCACAACGCCGGTATCGAGGTGACGGTCGTCTGTCCGTCAGACCACCCCAATCATCAGACCCTGCGCGATGCCGGCGTGCCGACCGTCGACATCCGGCTGCCGAAGAAGTTCGACAAGGCAGGTATTGCGGCCTTGAGAAATGAGCTTATTCGCGGCCGCTACCACATCATGCATACCTTCAACAATAACGCGGTAAGCAACGGCCTGCGCGCCTGCAAGGGATTGCCGGTCAAGGTGGTTTGCTATCGCGGCATCGTCGGCGCGGTCGGTTTCCTGGACCCGATGTCCTGGCTGCGCTACCTGAACCCCCGAATCGATCGGCTGGTGTGCGTGGCAGACGCGATACGTCGGCATTTCCTCGAGATGCGTCCGGCTTTCCTGCGCATGCCGGCCAGTCGCCCCGTCACCATTCACAAGGGACACAAGCTGGAGTGGTACGACGCGACGCCGGCCGACCTGACGGAGCTTGGCATTCCGGAAGGCGCATTTGTCGTCGGCTGCACCGCCAACTACCGGCCCCGCAAGGGCGTCGAATTCCTCGTGGAAGCAATCGAGGCGCTGCCGCAGGACATTCCGGCCCATCTCCTTCTCGTCGGCCGCATGGACGCCGCCCGGCTGACCGCACGAATTGACAAGAGCCCGGCCCGGGAGCGCGTTCACCGCGCCGGCTTTCGCGAGGACGCGCCCGCATTAAGCGCGGCGTGCGACGTGTTCTGCATGCCTTCGACGAAACGTGAAGGCCTTGCGCGTTCGATCATCGAAGCGATGGCTTACCGGGTGCCCCCCGTCGTTACCGATAGCGGCGGCAGTCCCGAACTCGTCGTCGACGGGGTTTCGGGATTCGTAGTACCGCCTCGCGACGCGCAGGCGATCGCCGACGCAATCGAAAAGCTGTACCGGGATCCGGAGCTGCGGCGGCGCATGGGTGACGCCGCTCGCGAGCGTATTGGCACCGATTTCCGCAATGAGGATACGGTGCTGAAGACGATCGCACTCTACGAGGAACTGGTGCCCGACCCCGACTGACCGGCGGTTGCGAGGTCCTCGCAAATACAGGATTATTGCCGTGTTATGCGCATCACTGGGGGGTGAGCGATGACGGACGCCAATCAATCCGGGAGCAATCGCGACGAGCTGCCGTTTGTCGCGCCCTGCAGGGAACTTTCGCCATGGGCGCCTTTTCGCTGGGTGAAAAGGGGCGCCTCCGATTTGATGCTCGCACCCCAACAGAGCCTGGCGTACGGCCTGGTTGTCGCCGTCCTGATTGGGATCGTCAGTCTCCTGGCCTGGTTTCGTGGCAGCCAGTGGATCATGTTTGCAATGATAGGCGGGTTCGTCTTCCTGGCACCCCTGACCTGCATCGGGCTTTACGCGATCAGCGCACAGCTTGAGCGTGGCCAGGAGCCGTTGATGGCACGCAGTATTCGTGCCGCGCTAAGACGCCACGTCGGCAACGAGATGATCTTCGCACTGGCCCTGCTGGTAGTCTTCCTGCTTTGGGCGCGCTCGGCCGTGATGGTGACCGTGTTCTTCCCGACCGATGGCGAGGCAACCGCCGCCGAGCTCGCAAGATACCTTGGGTTCGGCTCCATGATCGGCGCCGTATTCGCCGCCGTTACATTCTCTGCCAGTGCTTTCTCCCTGCCGATGATCATGCATCGGGATGTCGACAGCATTACGGCAATCGTGACGTCGATCAACGCGGTTCTTCGCAACAAGTTCGCAATGGTCGTCTGGTTGACGATCATCGTGGCTCTCCTGCTGGTCGGCGTCGCTACCGCATTCGTTGGGCTCATCCCCATCATTCCGCTCATTGGCTACGCAGCCTGGCACGGCTACCTGGAGACGATCGACGCGGATGAGTTCCCGCGGCACGCGGAGGGCATCACTGCGACACCCCGGACAGTGCGAGACAACTACGGGGAAAGTTCCAGCACGCAGTAGGCGGCGCCCAGCAGACCGGGCTGGTCATAGGTGATCAATCGCGTCGGGATGTTTTCCATTAATGCGCGTCGCCTGCCCTTGCCCTCGAAAGCGCTGCGAAACCGGCTTTTTTCCAGCAGGTCCGGGTAGCGTTTTGCAATGCCCCCGGCGATGTAGACACCGTCGACGGCGCCCAGCGTCAAGGCGACGTCACCCGCGACCTGCCCAAGCAGTTCGAAGAACACGTCGACCGCCTCCTCGGCGAGGTTGCCAGGACCGCGCTCCGCAAATATCTCCTTGGCCGACAGCTTCGGCCCCGATTCCCCGCGGATGATCCGCAGGGCCCCATGAATATTCTCGAGGCCCGAGCCGGCGATCACCCGCTCGGCCGAAACACGGTCGAACATGTCCCGCAGGACTTTGAGTATCTCGACCTGCAAAGCGGTCTCAGGCGCGAAACCAACGTGGCCGCCTTCGCCGGTGATTGAAACAAGCGTATTGTCGCGGCGACAGAGGCCGGCAACGCCGAGACCCGTTCCCGGACCAAGGATCGCGACATCGAAATTTCCTTTGGGCAGGACCTGTCGGTCGTCCGGTCCGATCGAGCGCACCTCTGCCTCGGTGAGAAGCGGGATCGAATACGCGATCGCCGTAAAATCATTGATCAGACGGACCGCATCGATGCCGAAGTCTTTGCGCGTTTCGGCCGCGGAGATATCCCAATGGTTGTTGGTGATCTTGACGGCCTCGTCGATAACGGGCCCGGCTGCGGCCAGGCACACGGCATCCGGCGTCTTTGCGTTTGTTACCGTGAGGTAATGACTGATTGCATCGTCGGCTGACGCGAAGTCCTCGCATCGAAGCTCGATGACACCATGAAAACCGGGCCTGTCCGGCGTTGCCAGCGCAAAGCGCGCGTTGGTCCCGCCAATGTCACCGATCAACAAGCAACGTTCGATCATATCGTGGCACCTGGTAACGACAATCCGCCATCTCGCCTTGCCGACATGCTCTCATACGCTGACAAACGCCGCATCTTCGCTTTTCGTGCGAGTCAGCGTCCGCCGAACAGGCTGGCGCCCTGCTCTGCGCCGCTGGCCCGCTCGCGGAACGCGGCGAACAGCTCGCGGCCCATCCCGGTCTGCGCCTCGTGGCCGGCGTCAGGCAACTGCCTCGATTCAAGATCTTCGTCACCGAAGCAGCTGAGCACCCCGTTTTCAGCATCAATGCTGATCAGGTCGCCGTCGCGTATCTTCGCGACAGGGCCGCCATCGATCGCTTCCGGCGTGACGTGTATCGCCGACAGCACTTTACCGGCCGCGCCGGACATGCGGCCGTCGGTGTCCATCGCTACCTTGAATCCGCGGTTCTGCAATACGCCGAGATAGGGGGTCAGCTTGTGTAGCTCCGGCATGCCGTTCGCGCACGGGCCCTGATAACGCACGACCGCGACGAAGTC
>JAAUYE010092745.1_pt1 | contig 10542 bp, 7 predicted proteins | sample 7278081 | NCBI WGS metagenome assembly JAAUYE01 (sample SAMN14350131, study PRJNA611818) | marine sediment metagenome | isolation source: surface marine sediment (0.6m) | place: French Polynesia: Moorea | collected 2018-08
AAATGGGGGCGCGCAATCAGCCTGCCTTCCAGGCTGTAACTCCAGGAATGGTTGGGACAGATAAGCTTCCCGCTGTTGCGGCTCTCGGTAACCAGCCTGGCACCGCGATGACGGCAGACGTTATGAAAGGCGCGAACGGTTGTTTCCCCGGACCTGACCAGCACCAGCGGCTGGCCGCCAACTTCGACCGGCTGCATGTCGCCGGTCGCAGCCAGCCGATGCACAAAGCCGGCAAAGATCCAGTTGTTGCGAAACAGCGTTTGCTGCTCCAGCCTGAAAAAATCGGGGCAGGTATAGCTCAGGTTGGGCAGGCCGGAGCCCTCGGAAGTGGGCTTGTCGAGGCGCCCGTCCTGCACCTGGTGCAGAAAATCTTGCTGTGCCTGTCGTTGCGCGGCGCTGAGTCGGATCATGTCTCGAGCCCATCGGGATCAGCAGCGGGAAACCGAAAGTTATTACTAGTTTTTTTCGATTGCAAGCGATTAAATAGGGCCATTTCTCTGACCGATACTGGTTAAATGTTTGAAAGCCTGCTGCAACCGATAACGCTGGGGCCGACACGGCTGCGCAATCGGATCTTCAATCCTCCGCACGGCACCACGCTGGGCAATCGTGGCGTGGTCACGGACGACCTGATCGCCTATCACCTGGCGCGCGCCCGTGGTGGGGTTGGCCTGATCATCATGGAAAGCATGACGGTGCATCCGAGTTACGGTTTCGAGGAAGCCTTCCTGTACGCTGGCAGCGATCGTATCGTCGATGGCCTGAACCGGCTTGCCACGCGTTGCCGAGCCGAGGGCACTCCGGTGTTCGGACAGTTGTTTCACGCGGGCCGTGGCGTACGCCTGAGTCACGATGGTTCCCGTCCATTGAGCTACTCGGCCTCGGACGTGCCCGACGAACGCTATCGCGTGGTGCCCGTACCGATGCCCAACGATATGGTCTGGGAGCTGATTGAAAGCTACGCCGATGCCGCCGGACGGCTCGCGGCGGCCGAGCTGGACGGTGTCGAGATCCTTGCCAGCATGGGCTACCTGATTGCGCAGTTCCTGAACTCGGAAACCAACCAGCGCACCGACGAGTTTGGCGGCGAGCTGGAAAATCGCATGCGCCTGCTGCGTGAAATTGTCAATCGCAGCCGCGAACGCATCGGCCCGGATAAAACGCTGGGGGTGCGTATCACCCTGGATGAAAAGACCGAGAAAGGCATGCCGGCCGAGGAAATGATTACGGTGTGCGAGCAGCTCGAGGCCGATGGGAATATCGACTATTTCAGCGTGATCTCGGGTTCTTCCGCCTCCCCCGATGGCTGGATTCACGTGTTTCCACCTATGTCGGTGGCGCCGGGCTTCGTCGCCGACGATGCCGCGCGGCTTAAACAGGCGGTATCGAAACCAGTGCTGGTTGCGGGGCGTATCAACCAGCCGCAGCTGGCAGCCGATATCCTCGACCAGGGCAAGGCCGACATGATAGGTATGGCGCGCGCGCTGATAGCCGATCCCGAGTTTGTCAACAAGGTCGCCGCCGGTCGAGCTGACGATATTCGCGCCTGCGTCGGATGCAACCAGGCCTGCGTCGGGCATCGTCTGGCACATTTTCCGGTGTCCTGTATCCAGAATCCGCTAAGCGGTCGCGAGCGGGCCCAGGGCGCTATGCGGCCAACCGCGGCGCCCAAGAGAATAGTGGTTATCGGGGGCGGTCCGGCAGGCATGAAGGCGGCGGTGACTGCCGCCGAACGCGGCCACCAGGTTGAACTGCACGAGCAGGCGGGGAAACTGGGCGGCCAGGTTAACCTGGCCGAGGCGTTGCCAGGGCGAGCCGAATTCGGCGGTGTTACCACTAATCTGCAGCGTGAGCTGCAGCGCGCCGGGGTCGAGATTCGGTTGAACTCGAAGCTCGATGCCGACGCCGTGCGTCGGATTGCGCCGCATCATGTCGTCCTCGCAACCGGCGCCAGGCCACGCCGGCCTGATGTCGAGGTCGAGGGCATCGATATGGTGGATGCCTGGGCGGTAATCGACGGCACTGCCGTCCCGGGTAACAGCGTGGTTATCGCCGACTGGTCCTGCGACTGGAGTGGTCTTGGCGTGGCGGAGAAGCTGGCGCGCGACGGGCACCACGTGCGGTTGCTGTCCGGCGGCAGCGTTGCCGGAGAATCGATCCAGGCTATCGTGCGTGATCAGTGGATCGGCATATTGCATGGACTAGGAGTTGAAATGATCCCCTTTGCGCGATTTTACGGAGCGCTCGACGGTAGCGCTTACTTCCAGCATATGACCGGGGGTGAGGCCATCGTCTGCGAGGCAGTCGATACGGTGGTTACCTGCTCCGCGCCCCAGGCCGATCACGGCTGCGACTGGCTCGATAACCTGGGTGATCTGCCGGTGTCTCGCATCGGCGACGCGGTCGCGCCGCGTACCGTCGAGGAAGCCGTGCTCGAGGGCCTGCGCCTCGGCCTTGAAATCTAGCTGTCGGGGCGCTTACCCGGGCAATTCACCAGTTTCGAAGCCTGGTTAGGCCGCGTGCGGCATTCGCGGCTGGTTTTGCTCGACCAGGTCCATAACGATGGCCCTGACCTCTGGGCCCGAAACCAGCAATATATCCTCGGCCTCGATGCCGTTTTCTTCCATCCAGTCGGCAATGACGCTGTGCGGCATCCTGTGCCGGGTACCCGGCAGGTTATCGATCGTGTTCGACACCGCGGTGATCGCGGCCAGGTATTGGTAACACTGCATGTCAGTTTTCTCCATGTTCAACGGGCCTGGTAATCGGGGTCAGACCCTGGCGCCAATACTAGTAAGCTCGACTGGCCATGCAAATTTACGCTCAAAATATGAAGATTTGATTGCATATGGTGCAGTAATTGCCCCCGGCTGGTGCGGCCGGGTCCCGTTATGGTGCATCAACGCGGATCGATCGCGGCCTCGATCGCGGCGGCGATCGGATACAGCCTGTCGTCTTCGCCATTGCTGGCGGACAGCATCAGACCGACCGGTGCTTCGCCGTCATCGTGACACGGCAGGCTGATGGCGCAGCCGTCGAAGTAATTGACCGTCGCCGTATTGCGCAGGCAACGCAGATTGACCCGCCGGGCATTCTCCTCGTCCTCGGTTTCGGCGAGCGCCGGTGGTACGCAGGCGACACTCGGGTAGAGCAGGGCGTCGGCCGCGAGCGGCGCGAACTGGCGTTTGAATTCGGCGACTATTTCCTCGCGCTCGCGATAGCGAGCCTGCTGCTCGGCTGCACTGATATCGGCTCCCGCCGCCATGCGCTGACCGACGAACGGGTCGTATTCATCGAGATGCTGTTCGAGCATTTCGCGGTGATGCTGCCAGACCTCGTAAATCACGATCGGGCGTTCGATAAAAAAATCATCGCAGTGGTCGAGCACCGGCATCGGCGCCCGCAGGATTTTAGCGCCGGCGGATTCCAGCTTCGCGAGCGCCCGCTCGAAGGCTTTTTCGACTGCCGGGTCGAGGTCGGTCATGACGCGCGCATCCGGTACGACGAATTTCAGCGTCGCGAGGTCTGCCGGCTGCAGTCTTGGCAGCTCGGCGTCAGGTCGTAGCCGCGCGCACATCAACTGATCGAGCAGGTAACAGCTGTCCACGTCGACCGCCAGCGGTCCCGGTGCGTCCAGCGTCGGTGACAGGGGGTAAATGCCGTTTAGCGACATGCGGCCGTAACTCGGTTTGACGCCGACGACCCCGTTGAACGCGGCCGGAATGCGGCAGGAACCCGCGGTGTCCGAGCCGAGTGCCGCGGGCACGATACCCTCGGCGACCGCGACCGCGCTACCCGATGACGAGCCGCCGGGGAGACGCCCGGTAGCGCGATCCCAGATCGATAACGGCGTGCCGTAGTGAGGGTTCTTGCCAATGCCGGAAAACGCAAATTCGCTCATGTTGGTGCGGCCGAAGAACAGGAGCCCCGCGGCGCGCAGCGGTGCCACCACCGTGGCGTCTTCTGCCTCGGGCCGGGCGTAATGGTTGCGCACCACGGAGCCCGCAAGGGTTTTTTCGTTCCTGATGTTGAACAGGTCTTTGAGCGCGATCGGGATGCCGGCCAGAGGGGGCAACGGCTGTGATTTCTTGCGCGCGCGGTCGATCGAACAGGCCAGGCTCACCAGCCCGGGATTGATCGCGGTGAAAACAGATTCCGATCGATGCGCGCGCTCCAGCGCCTGTTCGACCAGGCTGCCCGCCGTGGCTTCACCGCTGCGCAGCGCAGCCGCCAGCCTCCGCAGTCCCCACATACTCATTCCTCCGGGAACCGGTAGCCGAGGATACCCTCGTACGCCCATTGCGAGTAGATCTTGTCGGCGCGCAGGCAATGCTGTTCAAGCTCGTCGGCCGGGCCGTAATCCCACGCCTGCAGTTTACCCTTTGCCAGTACCTCGCGCAGGAACAGTCGTCGCCGCTGGCTGGCAAAAATATCCTGCGCCAGGCTGTCGATATCCCACTGCTGCTGCACCAACTTCGACAGTTCCTCGCGCGTCTCGCGGTAGGCGGGATTATCGACCTGGTTGACCCGCTCGTGCGGATCCTGCTCGAGATCGAACAGCTGCTCCGGATCGACGGCGCTGTAAACGTACTTGATCTGTTCGCGTTTGACCATCAACAACGGGGTGGTCGCACCCTCGGCCAGGTTTTCGGCATATACCGGGTATTCCCGGGATGGATCCGACCCGGCCGCCAGGCCCCACAGGCTATGACCCGCGACCGTTTCGACCAGGCTATGCTGGTCTTCGTCGCCGGCGATTTCGAGCAGGGTCGGTAGCAGGTCGACCAGTGACACGTTGGCGTCGATCCGGCGCGACTGCAGTTGCGGGTGGCTGATGATCAACGGAACCCGGCAGGCGTCCTCGAAAAATGACTTCTTGTACCAGAGACCGTGCTCGCCCAGCATCTCGCCGTGATCGCTGGTCAGCAGGATAACCGTGTTGTCGTAGAGCCCGCTGTCTTTCAATGCCGCCAGCAGTTCGCCAACCATATCGTCCACGTAGCTAACCGAGCCGTAATAGGCGTGCCGGGCGACGCGCACCTGGTCTGCGCTCGGGGGATTATCTTTCAATCCGTACTGGGCTATCAGGCGCAGGCTGTAGGGATCCATATCCGCCTGCGCGGTAGTCACCACCGGCATGCCGATATCGTCGTGGGCGTATCGATCCCAGTGCTCCTGGCGGCACTGAAACGGATCGTGCGGATGGGTGAAAGACGCGAACAGCAGGAACGGTCGATCGTCCCGGCCGCGTGCCAGATCGTAGATCTTGCGGCGCGCGCGGTGGCAAACTTCGTCGTCGTACTCGATTTGCACGTTGCGCTTGCACACCCCGGCATCGGTAAAGGTAACCGCGTCGTTGGCAAATTTGGGTCGCACCTCGGTCCAGTCGCCGGTCCAGCCGAAATCGCCCGGATAGATATCGGTGGTCAGGCGCTGCTCGAAGCCATGCAGCTGGTCGGCACCGACAAAGTGCATCTTGCCGACCAGGCAGGTCTGGTAATCGAGATGGCGCAGGTAGTGCGCAAAGGTCGGAATCGAGGACGTGAATTCGGCGCCGTTATCGTAGGCGCCGATGGTCGAGGCCAGTTGCCCCGACATCATTGAAAATCGCGATGGTGCGCACAGCGGGAAATTGGTATAGGCGGCATCGAAGGTCGCACCTCCGGCCGCCAGCGAATCGATATGCGGCGTACTCGCGAGCGGGTTGCGATAGGCGCCGATGGCGCTGGTGGCCAGCTGGTCGGCCTGGATTACCAGGATATTCGGTCTGTCAGCTTTCATTGCCGCCTCGCTGTTGTCTGGTTTGTCGGCAAACGTAACCCAGGACTTTTTCGCGACTTGCCCTGTGCTGCGTTTTGCCCGGGCGCGCCGGCGTTACCGTCCTTCAGCGCTGTCGGGCAGCCAAGTGTAACCAATCCTTAGGCGGGGAGCGAAAGCTAATCGACGTTTTATCGCTAGGCGTTCTGTAACCGATAGCCGCGCAGGAACGCGGCGAATTCCTCGAGCGCTCGAATTCCGCTTTGCTCGGAGGCGGTGCACCAGGCCTGCAGCCGTTCGACACGGCCGGGCTGTCCCTTCGCGCCGCGTGTCCAGACTTCTTTCAACTGCTGCTTGAACTGGTAAATCGTTGCCAGTGTCTTGTCCTGCTGTAACACCCGTTCGATGGTCTCCGATGCTTTTGCATCTGGCTTGATATCCTCTCGGGTCATCAGCTTTTTTGCCCGCCTGATCAATTGTCGACCCATCCGATCGGTATTGCGGCGCGCTTCACGCAGCGCTGGCCGGAGCACGATCTGACTATAGCGTTTCAGTATATAAAAGCGCTGGCTGACGACCGCGCGCACGGTATCGCGGTCGATGCGTTGTGCGCCGCGTCGGCTGAAAGCGCGCGGTGCCAGGCGTTTCACCCGCGCCAGCCGGCATATCGCCAGGAAACGGATATAAATCCAGCCGAGGTCGATTTCCCACCACTTGTTGGACAGCCGCGCCGATGCGGCGTAAGCGTGATGGTTGTTGTGCAATTCCTCGCCGCCGATGAGTATGCCCCAGGGCACGATATTGGTGGACGCATCGCTGGTCTCGAAGCCGCGGTAACCCAGGTAATGCCCCAGGCCGTTGATGACACCCGCGGCCCAGAAAGGGATCCAGATCATCTGTACCACGAAGATCAGCAGCCCGGGCAGGCCGAACAGGATCAGGTCGATTAAAGCCATCAACAGGATACCGAACCAGGGATAGGCGCTGTAAACATGCTTTTCGAGCCAGTCGTCCGGTGCACCCTGGCCGAACTTCTCCAGCGTTTCGAGATTGCGCGATTCGGCGCGATAGAGCCAGTAGCCACCAAACAAAACCGTCAAAATCCCCTTTACCCGGGGACTGTGGGGATCGTCTTCGGTTTCGCAGCGGGCGTGATGCTTGCGGTGTATCGCAATCCATTCGCGCGTGATGATACCGGTTGTAAGCCACAGCCAGAAACGAAAGAAATGGCTGACGACAGGGTTCAGGCTGAGCGCGTGGTGAGCCTGGTGGCGATGCAGAAAAATGGTGACGCTGGCGATGGTGATGTGGGTAAGCAGGAGTGCGATACCAACATAGCCCCAGACTGAAAACGTGAAAAAACCTTCAAGAGACATATGCTACCTCGGTATTGGACGAACAGGTATTGCAGGAGAATCGGACTTCTAACAGGTACATATCTGGTGGATATTTGCCTGGGTAACAGGAATTGCTGACTGGCTGCTCCGCTCTTCGTCGGATGTATTAATGTAACCGAGTTTACCTCAAAAACCGCGGATCGTGGGGATTTTATTGATTCTCGGCCCGGGATCGCCTGCGCGTCGGGTACGTCAGTTAATGTTTGCATTGTGCGCGCCGCGCCACGATGTCTTGATTATCCGCCGGGCTGCAGCCTGAGTTCGATGCTGTCGGAAAAAGATTCGAATTCGTGCCGCCGGATCAAAGTTTGAAACCCGTCGGCATGGATTTCGAGCGTCGCGGGGTGCCCGCCGAGCTGTCCAAACTCGAAGGCGCCGTTGTCATCGGTGACCATCGATCGATACGAGAAAGAGTGATACCCGTCGGCGGCGAATGCCGACTTCAGGGCGACCTGCACCTGGGGCAGCGGCGCGCCATTGTCGTCGCCGACCCAGCCTGCCAGGTAGTAGTTGCCGCGGTCGATCATCAGGGTCAGGTTGTGATATTCGTCGGGCTTCAGTTCGAGGCCCTTGATGTGGTAGTAATCGGAGGCATTGGTGGCAATTCTGAGTTCACCCGCGGGAAATGCGGACAGCTCGAAATAACCCGTCGCATCGCTGCGAATCACGCGATCGGGAAATTCGACCGCCAGGCTGCGTACCGACAGCTCGAAATCGGCAACCGGCGCGAGATTGGTGTCGACGATCATGCCTTCGACGTCGACCAGCTCGACGCGTGGCAGCACGATTTTCTGCAAGGCTTCCGCGCTGTCGGCAGTAAACGAATCGATGCTGTACGCGGCGTAGCTTGCCTGCGGTTTTATCTCCAGCCTGTACTGGCGTTGCGGAACGATGTCGTCCAGCAGGAACTCGCCGCTGTTGTCGCTGGTGGCGCTCAAACTGACAATGTCTTCACCGTCGGACCCGTGGCTCTCCACCTCGATCTCTATCCCTTCCAGTCCGGTGCCAGAGTCGTCGCCGACCCAGCCGCGCAGGCTGATCCTGGTTTCGGTCGAGGCGGTTGGAATCTTCTCCGTATCGACGGGTTCGAGCGATTGTAAAGGGGACGCTTCAACCGGGTTGCCTGGCGCTGGGTCGAGCATCGGCTTGCTGCGCCGGGGCAGCTCTGCGGTGGCAGTTATGCCGCTGTCCTCCGGGCTCTCGGTTTCCGGTGACCGTGTCAGCAGTAAAGCGAGCGCGATCGCGGCCGCGACGCCGATCATCCCCAGTGTACGCAAGCCCTGCATCTTGCCTGTCGAAGCCCGGTCCGCGGTTAGCGGTGCGGCACGTCCATGGTCGGATTTTCATCGAAAAAGCCGTCCGGCATCCAGTGGAAGCTGGCGTAAACCACCGGCTGTACCGGCCAGTCTTCGGGGCGCGGCCAGTGGTGATAGTTCAGCGTATGCCAGACCACGAGCTTCTCGTTATCGATAGGACGATCGGCCGCGGTCCATTTCGGCAGGCCGTCGCCACCGGCGTGCTGGTTCGGAAACCAGCCTGCCGGGTACATTTCGTCCGCGGCCCGGGGCGTGACCCACAGGTGCTTGTACATGAACGCGGCGCGTCGACCCATGGAAGAGTCGGGGTGCTGGAACGGAAAACTATTGGCGCCCGGCAGTAGTTTGTAGGCAACAGGGTCGCCATAGCGGTTATCCACGTTCGGATTGAGCACCCGCCAGTAGCGCGAGCTGCGCGCGTTGATTTCTCGCTGCGCCTGCAGCTCGGTCTCGAAGCGGGTTTCCTCGGTCAGGATCGCGTTGCCGTGAGGATTGTCGTCATCGACCGGCGCGGCGCTGAAATTGATTTCGCTAACCGAGTTGCGCTCGCCGTCGAGCGCCATGTCGAAACGGAAGCTGAATACGTGCTGGTGCACGTGCGATTCGATCTGGTCGCCGATGGTCCTGCCGTAGGGGCTGGGTTTGCCGCCTTCGAGCGCGGATGGGAACGGAATCCCGGTAGCCTTGACCTCGACGCCGATGACGCCGTCCATGTAGAAGTACCAGAAAAATCCGTAGACGTAGTTGCCGATGGTGGCGATCGACGACACTACCAGGCGCCGGGAGCGCGTTACCGTGGTCTGATCGGCCGCCGGCACCGAGTATTTCCACTGGATGCCGAAATCTTCCTCGTGCATACAGACCGCGTTCTTGATCAGGCGAGGTTCGCCCTGCCAGTCGTGGGTCCAGATATCGAAGTAGCGAATGTAGCCGAGGCAATCGCAGCCCAGCGTGAGCGAGTCGAGCGAGGCGCCGATGCCATATTCGCCGGTATCGAAGGCGTTACGTCGAAAGTTAGCGCCGCGCGGGTCGCCGTAGGGAACCACCATTTCCGCCATCGCCGCGCGTTTCATGATCGGCCGCAGGCGGCCCTTGTCGTTGAAGCCGATGTCGTACAACACCAGCCCGTCGCGCTGGGCAAAGCCGATCTGCAGTTCCCAGTCATGCCATTTGACGTGGTAGCCGTCGACCTCGAAACTGGGACCGTCGGGTTGGGTAATCGATACTTCCTTCAGGTCCTGGCGCTGCTGCGGGCGCCGGATCGGGCCCGGGTCAGGTGGAATCGGCACCACGCCAAAATCGTCGACGCGAATGATTTCACGCGCGGCGAGATCGAACACCGGGTGCAGGTTCGCGATCGGGCGCGCGTAAGGATTATCGCCAGCGTCATTCATCAGCCAGCAGTGGCCGTAGGCGATGCGCTTGCTTTGTTCCTCGGCGCTGCCGAAGTTGCCGGCGGACCAGCTTTCGATCAACACCTTCGAGGCGTCGTCGAGGCCCCGTTTCCTGAGCGCCTGAAGAAACCCTTCGTGTTTGCGCGCCAGTTCGCAGGCCATCGCGAATTCATCGGGCAGGATGCGCGCCTGCGCTCCTTCGATATGGTGCCAGTCCCATAACTCATCGCTGTCGAACAGCACGATGCCGGCCAGCGTGCGATTGCTGACGGGTTCGTAACAACAGACGTAAGCGCAGCGCTGGCTCGGAAACTGGCCCGATTCATCGAGGCTGATGGTCTCGAACCAGGCCGACGCGTCGAGCCCGGCCTCGCGCCGGACCACGCTCACGGCCTGTCTTATTTCGGTTTCATTCAACGGTGCTTTTAACGGGTTCATGGATATTACCTCCAGGCCGCGATATTACCCCACAATAAGCGGGCGGGGCAGCGGCGGTTCGGCGAGCCTGGACTAGGCGCGGCGAAAGCTGACGATTTCGCAGTCAGGGCAACGCCAGGCCTCGATCACCGCCTGGGCACCGGTACCGGTGGTGCTGATCTCGTCGAGCCTGATCTGCTCGAGGTTTTTACGCGACATCATTCCGGTGTCGCCGTGCTCTGACCAGAACAGAGCCGATCC
>JAAUYE010099185.1_pt1 | contig 10541 bp, 9 predicted proteins | sample 7278081 | NCBI WGS metagenome assembly JAAUYE01 (sample SAMN14350131, study PRJNA611818) | marine sediment metagenome | isolation source: surface marine sediment (0.6m) | place: French Polynesia: Moorea | collected 2018-08
AGTAAATGCATGACGCCGAGTATGCCGGCCAGCGGCGTGCGTATTTCATGGCTGATACTGGCGGCGAATTCATCCCGGGCGAGATCGGTTTTTTCCACCTCGCGCCGGCTTTCGTCGACGATCTCACGCTGGCGCAGCAGAAAAAATAGTGCCAGGGACAACAGAAAGGCGATGATCAGGCTAATCAGCATGCGCTGCACCGCGTCGAGAACGGCCGGCTCGGCGCTGGCCCAGGCCATGCCGATCAACATGACGATCACGAAACAGGCAATACTAACGAACAGGTTCTTGTTAGCGGGCATTGCTATAGAGAACCCTGACTACCTGAATAAGTCAAGAATCTTGGCCAGATCTTTCTTGCCGGCGCCGATTTCGTCGAGTTCGAGCCCGGCCAGTTCGTGCGGAAACACGAGCCAGTCGTCGCTTTTATGCAGGAAGTAATCCGGTTCGAATTTGACACTATTTTTCGACGGCTTGTACCACGGACAGGCGACGCGTATGTCCGCCGGCGTGTTCAGACGCGACTGTTTCCTGATCGCCCTGATCAGCGCGTCGACGCTGCGCCCCGAGTCGAAGACGTCGTCGACGATCAGCAGGCGATCGTCGGCGTTGGCGTTTTCGATCAGGTAATGCAGGCCGTGCACGCGTATTTTTTTCGCCTGCTTGTTAATCCCGTAGTAAGAAGAGGTACGCACCGATATATGATCGGTGGAGACATTCATGAACTCGAAATACTCCTGTACCGCGATACCAACCGGGGTGCCGCCGCGCCATATGCCGACGATAAAATGCGGATGAAACCCATCCTCGAAAACCCGGTGCGCGAGACGAAACGAATCCTCGAGCAACTCCTGCGCGCTGATGTAAACCTTGTCCACCTGGTCCCCCGCCTGGCCTGAACTGCAATTCTGGCATATAGCACAAATCTCCACCAGCGGAGCATACCGGCGTCTCAATTGTACTAAACGGCCTCTCTGCGCAAGCGTTTTAGAGAATGCCACTTCGCACTAACTCGATCCAAAAGAGCTAACCTGGGTGAGTCCGAGGAGAGGTCGCCCTGCTTCGGGAATGTGAATATCGGCGACCCTAGCTTCGCCGGCCAGGTCAGACCTGACAATAGCGTGATCGCAGCCGTAGTCGCGCCAGCGCCTCGGGTCACAGCAGAACCATCACCACCGCCCGTCCCAATAATTTTGGGTCAGAGTAAAAATTATCGAAATACAGGAATTTTTACTCTGACCCAAAATTATTGGCGAGGTTATGGGAGGGTTCTCGAGTGTTGGCGCTTGCCCATGACGTGGGTGGCCTGGATGCAGCGGTCGTCGCCGAGCATCATCAGCGCGAACAGGCGCTCCTCCAGCGAAGCGGCGTTTTCCATGCGGCACTGCAGCAGCTCGGTCGCATCCAGGTCGAGCACGACGAGATCGGCCTCCTTGCCGACCTCGAAATTGCCGATGCGATGATCGAGGTACAGCGCCCGCGCAGCACCGAGCGTCGCCAGGTAGAAAGCCTTTAGCGGCGACAGCTGCTGGCCGGCGAGCTGGCATACCTTGTAGGCTTCGGCCATGGTCTGCAGCATGCCGAAACTGGTGCCGGCGCCAACATCGCTGGCAAGGCCGACGCGGATACCGTGCTCTTCGGCGTCGGCGAGACTGAACAGGCCGCTGCCGAGAAACAGGTTGGACGTCGGGCAAAACGCAATCGCCGCGCCGCTTGCGCCCAGGCGCGCGCGGTCGGTCTCGTCGAGATGAATGCAGTGACCGTAAATCGCGCGCGGTCCGAGCAGGCCGAAACGATCGTAGACGTCGAGATAGCTGCGGCTGTCGGGAAACAGTTCCGCGACCCAGGTTACCTCGTCGCGATTTTCGGCGACGTGCGACTGCAGGTACAGATCCGGGTGCTCCTCGAGCAGCTGCCCGCAGATCTCGAGCTGTGCCTCGCTCGAGCAGGCCGCGAAACGCGGACTGACCGCGTAATAACCGCGCCCTTTCAAATGCCAGCGCGAGATCAGCTCCGAGCTGTCGCGGTAGGCTGACTCCGGCGTGTCGCGCAGCGGCTCCGGCGCGTTGCGGTCCATCATGAGCTTGCCCGCGACCAGGCACAGGTCGAGATCGAGCGCGCGGGTGAAAATGGCGTCTACCGACTGCGGGTGCACGGTAGCGAATACCGCGCTGGTGGTGGTGCCGTTTTTCAGCATTTGCTCGCAAAAAAACGCCGCGATGCGATCGGCATGGTCGCGCTCGGCGAATCGCGCCTCGGTCGGGAAGGTGTATTTCTCCAGCCAGTCGAGCAGCTGCAGGCCGTGACTCGCGATCATTTCGCTTTGCGGGTAGTGCGTATGACAGTCGACGAAACCCGGCATCACCAGCCGACCATGGTAGTCGTACAGCGCCGAGCCGTCGGGCAGCAAATCGATCCAGTCCTCGGCCTCGACCAGCATCTGGATCCGCCCCTGCTTCAGGATCATCAGGCCGTCTTCGAGGTACTCGGGCGCATCGCCGTCCAGGTCCGGATCACCCCTGAAATGCAGGAAACTCGCGCGAATCGCAATATCGCATGAATCGTTATCCAGCGGTGAAGGTACGATACTCATGGCTCTTGCCTGGCGCGCCCGCCGACCCGTTCGAGGAGGCAGGCTTTCATAGTCGTTACTGTGTCATTGCGAGCGGAGCGAAGCAATCCTGGAGAACCATGAGGTGTCGGAAAGATTGCTTCGGCGCTCCGCGCCTCGCAATGACTTCTCGTACTAGTTCGGGATCTTGCTGACCACGCCCTGGAGATAATAATTCATCTGGTTGAGCTGATCGTCGGTCATGTTCTGCCCCGCGGGCACAATCGTTTTGCCGCTCTGGTCGACTACCGGCCCGGCAAACGGATGAAATCGCCCGGCTACCAGGTCCGCTTCCAGCACCTTGATCTTGCCGCGAACGTCGGCGGGAATCGCATCGTTAAGCGGCGCCAGCCTGATCATGCCTTCCTGGTAGCCACCCCAGACGCTGGTCGGCTTCCAGGTGCCGGCGAGGACCTCCTTGACCGTCTTGACGTAGTAGTCGCCCCAGTGGTGCGTGGCCGCGGTCAGGTGCGCGTTGGGGCCGTACCTGGACATATCGGAGTGATAGCCGAAGGCGTACTTGCCCGCTTCCTCGGCCGCCTGCACCACCGCGGTGGAATCGGTGTGATGGGTAATGACGTCGGCGTTTTGCGACAGCAGCGTGTTTGCCGCCTGGCGCTCCTTGCCCGGGTCATACCAGGAGTTGACCCAGATCACGCGCAGCTCGGCTTGCGGATTGACGCTGCGCGCGCCCTTGATGAAGGCGTTGATGCCCTGCAGCACTTCGGGGATCGGGAAAGCGGCGACGTAACCCAGCACGTTGGTTTTGGTCATTTCGCCGGCAATGATGCCGGTCAGGTAACGGCCCTCGTAGAAGCGCGCGTTGATCAGGCCCATGTTCTTGCCGAGCTTGTAGCCGGTGGCGTGCACGAAGGCCGTCTTCGGAAACTGCTTCGACACCTTGAGCGCATAGTTCATGAAACCGAAACTGGTGGCGAAGACGACCTTGTCGCCGCGCTTGGCCATCTCGCGGATCACGCGCTCGGCGTCGGCGCCCTCGGCGACGTTTTCGACATAACTGGTGGTGACGCCGGTTTCCTTTTCCACCTGCAGGCGGCCGAGGTCGTGCTGGTAGGTCCAGCCGGCATCGCCGATCGGGCTGACGTACACGAAGCCGACATTATCGGCCGCCAGGCTGGCGCCGCCGAACATCACCGCAAACGCGGCCACCAGCATGTGTTTGAAGAGTTTGTTTGTTAGTGTCATTGCATCACCCTCCGGGGGGTTCTTGTTTACAGTGTTTCGGTTTTACCAACCGTCGGTTATGAATCGTCAATCATTAATCCGCGCCCAGGCGCCGCTATGGTAACCGCAATCACGCTTCGGGGCGAAACGGCTGCCCCAGCGAGACCGGCGCGTTCAGGCGCACCGTGTTCTGATCGCGCGAAATAATTACGAGCACGATGATGGTCGCCAGATACGGCAGCGCCGACAGGAATTGCGACGGGATATTGATCTCCAGTCCCGAGCCCTGCACGAACAGCTGCGCCACCAGCACGCCGCCGAACAGGTAGGCGCCGACGAGCACGCGGAACGGACGCCAGGTCGCGAACACGACCAGCGCGATCGCGATCCAGCCGCGCCCAGCGACCATGCCCTCGACCCAAAGCGGCGTGTAGAACACCGACAGGAACGAGCCGCCGATGCCGGCCATGGCGCCGCCGAACAGCGTCGCCAGGTAACGAATGCGGATCACCGGGTAACCGATCGAATGCGCCGAGTGCGGCGACTCGCCGACCGCGCGCAAAACCAGACCCGCGCGGCTGCGGTACAGAAACCAGACGATGCCGGCGAACAGCAGCCACGAAAAATAAACCAGCGACTGCTGCTCGAACAGCGCCGGGCCGACGATCGGGATATCGGCGAGCAGCGGGATCCGGATCGCCTCCACCGCGGGCAGGATCTCGGATTCGTAAGGCTTGCCGATGAAGGCCGACAGGCCGACGCCTAGAATCGACAGCGCCAGCCCGCTGGCGACCTGGTTACCCATCAGGTTCAATACCACCACCGCGAAGATACAGGACATCGCCGCGCCGGCGGCCATGCCGGCGAGTACGCCGAGCAAGGCGCTGCCGCTGTGCAGGGTTACGGCGAAGCCGGCAATCGCGCCCATCGCCATCATGCCCTCGGCACCGAGATTCAGCACGCCGGACTTTTCCGCGATCAGCTGCCCCAGCGCGACGATAATCAGCGGCGTGCCGGCGACGATGGTCGCGAACAGAATCGATGAGAGCATATCCATCAGGCTCTCGCCTCCCGCCAGCGCAGGCGGTAATTGATGAACACGTCCGAGCCGAGCAGGAACATCAGCAGCATGCCCTGGAACACGTTCGAAATCGACGACGGCAGGTTCAGGTACTGCTGCGCCTGTTCGCCGCCGAGATACAGCAGCGCCATCAGCAGGCTGGCGAAGAAAATCCCGACCGGGTTGAGGCGCGCGACGAAGGCGACGATGATCGCGGCGAAGCCGTAGTTGTTGGATACGTGCTCGGTAATCTGCCCCATCGGCCCGGCGACCTCGGACATACCGGCAAGCCCGGCCATCGCGCCGCCGCACATGAGCCCGATCCAGACCACGCGCCTGGCCGAAAAGCCGGCGTAGCGCGCCGCGTTGGGGGCGTGCCCGGCGACCTGCATCTGGAAACCGGCAAAGCTGCGAAACATGAACACGTAGCCCACGGCGAGCGCGCCGAGCGCGAACATGAAGGCAATATTGAGCCGCGTGCCTTCGAGCATGATCGGCAGCAGCGCCGAATCCTCGAACAGGCGCGACTGCGGGAAATTGAAGCCGTCGGGATCCATCATCGGCCCGTGCACCAGCCACGACACCAGCAGCTGGGCGACGTAAACCAGCATCAGCGACACCAGGATTTCGTTGGTGTTGAAATAAGTCTTGAGCAGGGCCGGGATCGCCGCCCACAGCATACCGCCGATACAGCCGGCGATGACCATCAGGATCAGCACCTGCGCGCCGCCCTCGCTTTCGTAAAAGTGCAGCGCCACCGCACTGGCCGCGACCGCGCCGGCGATGAGCTGGCCCTCGGCGCCGATATTCCAGACGTTGGCGCGAAAGCCGATCGCGAGCCCGACCGCGCACAGCATCAGCGGTGTCGCCTTCAGCAACAGCTCGGAGACGCCGTAGAGATCGCTGACCGGGTTGATGAAAAATACCCTGAAGCCTTCGAGCGGATTCTTGCCGAGCGCGGCGAACAGCAGCAGGCCGCCGAACAGCATCAGCACGATCGCGATCAGCGGCGACAGGTAAGACATGGATTGCGAAGCCTCGGGGCGGCGTTCGAGTCTAAGCACCCGCTTGCGCCTCCGCCGCCGGCGCGGACCCTTCCCACATGCCGCTCATCCAGACGCCGATCTCGTCGGTGCTGGTATCGGCGAGCTGCTTCGCCGGCGACAGGCGGCCGTTGGCGATAACCGCGATGCGGTCCGAAATCTCGAACAGTTCCTCGAGTTCCTCCGAAAACACGAGGATCGCGGCGCCCTCGTTACGCAAATCGATCAATTGCTGGCGAATGAACGCGGCCGCGCCGACGTCGACGCCCCAGGTCGGCTGCGCCACCACCAGCAGTTTCGGCGCCAGCAGGATTTCGCGGCCCATGATGAATTTCTGCAGGTTACCGCCCGACAGCGAATTGGCCGCATGCTCCGCGCCGCCGCACTTGACGTTGAAATGTTCGATACACTTGCGCGCAAATGCGGAGATCTGCCTGAACCGAATCATGCCGTTTTTGAGCATGCCCTTGTGATGCGCTGTCAGCAGTGCGTTTTCGGTCAGCGACATCGGCGGCACCGCGCCGCGGCCGAGGCGTTCCTCGGGCACGAAGCCCATGCCGTTGCGACGGCGGCGATCGGGCCGATCGCGCCCCGAGGCGATACCGCAAATCTCGATCGCCCGCGCGGAGGCGGCCGGGTCTTCGCCGGAGAGCGCGTAGAGCAGCTCCTGCTGGCCGTTGCCGGACACGCCGGCGATACCGAGAATTTCGCCGGAGCGCAGCTCGAGCTCGATGTCCTGTAAATCGGTACCGAACGGATCGTCCGATTTTTTCGACAGGCGATCGAGCCTGAGGCGCACCTCGCCGAGCTCTGTCGGCGCCTCGTGCTCGGGCACCGGTAAATCCTTGCCGATCATCAGGCTCGCCATCGACCGGGGCGTTTCCTCGGACGGAATGCAGTCACCGGTGACCCTGCCGTCGCGCAGCACGGTGGCGACGTGGCACAGCGCCTGGATTTCGTCGAGTTTGTGGCTGATGTACAGGATACTGCAGCCCTCGTCGGCGAGCTGACGCAGCGTGTCGAACAGCTTCTGCACCGCCTGCGGTGTCAGCACCGAGGTCGGCTCGTCCATGATCAGCAGTTTCGGATTTTGCAGCAGGCAGCGAATGATTTCGACGCGCTGGCGCTCGCCCACCGAAAGCGCGTGCACCAGGCGCCCGGGATCGACCGGCAGGCCGTAACGATTCGACACCTCGGTAATCCGGGCGGCGAGCTCACCGAGATCGGGACTGCCCGGCAGCGCGAGGGCCACGTTTTCGACCACGTTCAGGGTTTCGAACAGCGAGAAATGCTGGAACACCATGCCGATGCCGAGACCGCGCGCATGCGCCGGGCTTTCCACCTGCACGCTCCGGCCTTCCCATTTCATCGAGCCGGCGTCGGGTTTGGTCACGCCGTAGATCATTTTCATCAGGGTCGACTTGCCGGCGCCGTTTTCGCCGAGCACGGCGTGAATTTCGCCCCTGCGCACCCGGAGCGAAACCTTATCGTTGGCGACTACCGATGGATAAATCTTGGTGATGCCCTCGAGCTCGAGACGAAACTCGTGCCCGCCATCCGGCGCGGATGTCATGCTGTCTCCCCTGTTCGGCGATTGGTATTGTTATCGGCCTGTAGCTGCTTAAACGCTCGATCGTATACCCGTGTGATTTCGGCGGCAACCGAAATTGCGATCCGCGCCGACTGCTTGCCGTTTATGCCGGCAACGCCGATCGGGCAGGTCATTTTTTCGAACCGTTTTGGTTCAAACAAGCGGCTTAATCACACCCGTCCCCGATGTCGTCAACAATTTACAGGGCATTGTTAGCGGTATGCTCATCGGTTACGCTGGCCGAAGACTCAAATCGGGACTCGCGGACATGTCTGCACAAATCGAGAACCAACCTCCGCCGGCGCCGCGCGTAAACGACGCCATGCACCGCACCCAACAGGCGCTGATGGATAGCTCCGGGGTTCATGCCGAGTGGCGCGAAATTCTCGAATATGCGCTGGCAGCGGTCGACCCGGACTATCTCGAATCGCTGCAGCGCGACGACAGCTGGCTGCCCGGCATCGACCGGCTGCTGGCCGCGTTCCGGCGTGATTTCCGCGGATTGCGCTTCCTGCTGATCGGCGAATCGCCCTACCCGCGCGCCGAGTCAGCCAACGGTATTGCGTTTTACGATGCCGCGGTCGGCGACCTGTGGAGCGGAACCGGGCTCAGCAAGCCGGTCAACCGTGCAACTTCTTTACGCAACCTGGTCAAGACCGCGCTGCTCGCCGAAGGCCGCATTCGACCCGATGCGGACGGTAAAATCAGCCAGACGGCAATCCGGGACCTTGACAAGCAGGATATGGTGCAAACCCTGGCGCAACTGTTCGACAATCTCGAAACAGCCGGTTTCCTGCTGCTGAACGCAACCCCGGTGCTGCACCCCGAACGCAAACCGGCGCTAGAGGCGCGCTACTGGCGCGATTTCCTCGAACGCCTGCTCGAAGCGATCGCGTCTCGGGCCGAGCAATCGGTGACCCTGCTGCTCTGGGGCAGGATTGCCGCGCTGATCGATGCGCTGCCGGCCAGCGCGCGTTTCGAACGCCTGGTGTGCGAACATCCCTACAATATTTCGTTCATCGACAATCCGGACATGCAAAGCCTGTTCGGCGAACTCGCGGTATTGCGGCAGCGGGATTGAACCAGCCGCGCCGTTGCTACTGGATTTCCGGATTTCGAGCTATATTTAATAGAACCTGATGCCTAGCATCGGGAATGATACTGAACATGAGAAAGCTTCTCCCAACTCTGCTGGTTTCTCTGCTACTTGCCGGTTGCGCCTCGACCCAATACGGGTACAGCCCGGAAGAGTGGAACAGCATGACGCAAGACGAACGCGATGAGGCCAGAATGCGGGCAGCAGGCATGATGGAACAGGTGCACGCGAAACAGCGAGAAAAGGAATTCTTGTATCAATCGGTGGACGTAATATTCGGCAGCAGAAGCAACGTCTACGGGGATCGCAGGAATCCCTACTAACCCGTATTCACGGCTGAACTAGGTTCAATGCGAGGGTCGCAGCGGGACGAAGCAATGCCTTACTAATTCGGTAGCCACTGGAGATTGCTTCGCTTTGCTCGCAATGACGCTGAGGGATCTGTTCTAGTAGCCAACCCTGCCCTGGCGGTCGGGCACACGGGGAGGCGGGGCAGAAGTTGTCGAGGCCAGGCTGCTTTTTTTGACTAGGCTGCTTTTCTTCGCTTACCGAATCCGGCCAGTCCGATCAATGCCGTGCCGAACAGCCAGACGCCTGCAGGCAAGGGCACCGGATTCGGACTCGCGTTGCCGTACAGGGCGAGATATGAAATGGAGCCGCGACCGGTCCAGAAATCGCTCAACAACAGGTCCATTTTCCCGTCCCAGCCGAATGGGTTGAGCGCGAGATTAAACAGGTATGCCACGGGATCGTGGTTTCCGCCTTTGACCAGCAGGTAACATTCGAGCGTGCAATCGACAGAGCTTCCGCCATCGTAGGTCACCTTTGCGCTGGCGAAGTCCTCCTCCTTGTCCCAGTCGAACAAGGTGGTGTATGAGCCCGCGAGGGATCCGAGTTCTTTATCAGGTGCAGACTGCCCATCCTTGGATTCAGCTTTGTAGAGCTCCTCGAGCCCGTTAATCCAGTCATAGCCGTCGGGCAATACAGGGAAATTAGAGAAAGCGTTTATAATTGAGCCATTGCCGGGATTAGTTACCTTACGTTCGCCCGGGTTGTTGAGATTCGGCTGAATGCGCGCGACCAGGCAATTCAATCCATCGCCATCGTCCACACGAAAGTCGCAGTCCGACGGGCTCACGCTTACGGCCTGGGCCTGGAAGCAGGCCAGCAGCAGGGTCGTAACCAGCAGTGTTGTCTGTAGTAATTTCATCTCAATATCAGCCAATTACCCATATTTCTCGTTGGCTTTGCAGGTTCACGCCGGGCGGAATCCATGCAAACGGACGATAGATTATAAATTGCAGCAACTGCGCCCGCATCACCAATTTGGGGTAAATCTAGCGTAAAAACGCGCAAAATATCAGCCACTTACGCCGATTCTGTGACGGGATTCAAGCTGAAACGCGTCGGTCAGCTTCGCGGGAATGGTTTCCAGCGGAATCCCGGTATCGAGCCAGCATTCCCGGTTACCGATAAGTTACATTAACTATTCGACGCGTTTTGTATCTTTTCGGGTGTATCTTGAACAGGAATTCGGGCCCGGACCCTGCATTTTACAAGGGGTTCGAGTTGCCGTGTCTCAGTCAGAGCATGATCCTGAATTCTAATCAACAAGGCCGGTAACCGCGTACCGGCCCTGCTCGTGGCGGCCTGCCCTAATCCAGCGCCTTGGCCGCGTATTTGCCGTCACCGGTCAGGGTGACTTCGGCGTTGAGGAAGTAGGCTTTCAATTGCGGTTTGAACATCTGCAGCATGTCATAAGCTTCACCGGCGCGGCCCGCGGTGCCGCAGAAAAACACGATCGGCTTGTCGCCCGGCAGGTTCTCCATTTCCTTTTCCATGGCATCGATCGGAATATTGATGGCGCCGCTAATGGTGCCGCCCGCATATTCATCCGGGTCACGCACATCTACCAGGAGAATGCTCTCCGGTGCTTTCTTCATGATGTTATTGAA
>JAAUYE010012994.1_pt1 | contig 10538 bp, 9 predicted proteins | sample 7278081 | NCBI WGS metagenome assembly JAAUYE01 (sample SAMN14350131, study PRJNA611818) | marine sediment metagenome | isolation source: surface marine sediment (0.6m) | place: French Polynesia: Moorea | collected 2018-08
AGTGACACGGACGGCGTAACAAACCAGCCGGGCCTGGCGATGGGTAACTTGATCGACGGCGCGGCATTTACGCGCCAGCCGGTCACACCCACATCCCGATCGAAGTTGACGACCTCGCCTTCAAGCCCCAGAAGCAGATACTTTACCTTCCACGACCCCTTGGCGAGCAGCTGGGGCAGACGCCGATATGGTTCCTCGTCCGGCAGGATCGCATTGTCGATCGTCTGGTAGTCCTGAAGCTGTCCAAACAGCGAAATACGATCGGTGTAGTAGTCGAATCGTACGTTGCGGTCGAGATGTGTGATGCTGGAAGCGCTCAGGCTGCCGCCCAGGTCCTCGAAGTATTGATCATCCGAGACTTCCCGGTAGTTGATCCGGTTTCGCCAGCTGGAGTCGAAGATCGTTCGGTGCTGGTATCGTACCTGCTGGCGTGCTTCGTTCAGGATGCTGTCGTCCGCAAGGTAGTCGGCGGTCAGGACGCCGTCATTTCGCCGCGTCAGGTAGCGAAACTGAGTCTCGAGCTGCAGGCCGCGATCGGTCAGCAAGCGCGGCGTGATCGTCGCGTCGTAGTTTGGCGCGATGTTCCAGTAATAGGGCACACGGATTTCGTTACCGCTGCGACCTGCGCTGCCGAACTCCGGCGTCAACAAGCCGGACTTGCGCGCATCGCTGATCGGGAAGGACAGGTAGGGCGCATACAGGATGGGCACGCCTTTGAACCGCAGCTTGACATGCCTGGCCGTGCCAACGCCCTCACCGGTATCGAGTTCGATGGACTCGCCTTGCAGCAGCCAGTCCTCTGATTCGGGCGGGCAAGTCGTGTATTCGACCCCGTCGAGTATCAAACGGCCGTCCTGGTTGACCTCCAGCACGCTCGCGGCGCCACGCCCGTCGCTGCTACCCAGCGAGAATTCCGCGCCGTCAAAACGTATACGGCCGCTGAGGTAGGAGAATTCGGCAGAATCACCGTGTATCTGGGTGCTCGGGTCTTCGTAGCGAACGTCACCCTGCAGGAAGATCGCCTGTTGCTCCGGGTCGTAGCGCGCCGTCTCGGCGCCCGCGAGCTTGTCGTCCTTTCGTAACAGCACGCCGCCACTCAGATTCGCCGTTGGTTTTTCACCAACCTGGGCTTCGAACCGGCCCGCTTCGAAGACGATCGTATCCGGATTGTCCGGACGCAGATCGATGAGTGCCGGATCGTCGGTCAGGGGCTCGCCGAGAGACGTGCGGCAGGCGCCCGGGTCTGCACCCTGAGCGCCGGCGGCGGCCAGAAGGCAGAGCGCAACAATCGATGATTTGGCAGACAAAGCGGATGTCGGGTCAGGGTTGGGTCGGGACGGGCGAGGCTGGGATGTTATCAGTCATTACTATTTGTTACCTTCGCATAGTTTTTGAGGTGCTTCAACGCGTTACGGAGACCGCACATCACTACCCCTGAAGCCGCAACCGACGCCCGCTTGCTCGCCATGCAAGACTGGATCGACAGCGTCGATGCCATTGCCGGACAGACGCCGGCGCCGGCATCCGACGATGCCAGCTTCCGTCGCTACTTTCGATTGCGCGCCGCGCCGGAAAGTTTCATCGTGATGGATGCGCCGCCCGACAAGGAAGACTGTCTGCCATTCATTCGCGTCGCCGGCTACCTCGAGGCGATGCAGCTGAATGCGCCTCGAGTGGTGGAGGCAAACCTCGTCGACGGTTTTCTCTTGCTTAGCGACCTCGGGACGCGACTCTATCTCGATGCGTTGCTGCAAGATCGGGGCGCGGTGACACGGCTCTATACCGACGCTATTTCGGCATTGCTCACGATGCAGCGGCGTGGCACGGCGTTCCAGGCATCCCTGCCACCGTACGATGAAACGCTCTTGCGGTTCGAGCTGTCGCTGTTCCGTGACTGGTTATGCGGCACGCACCTTGGTCTGTCGTTCAGCGAGGCTGACGAACAGCTCTGGCGTGAATGCTGCGACCTGCTGACGGAGAACGCATTGCATCAGCCGCAGGTCTTTGTACATCGTGACTACCACTCGCGAAACCTGATGGTCACCGATGAAAACAACCCCGGCATCCTCGACTTCCAGGATGCGGTCGAAGGGCCGCTAACCTACGACCTGGTGTCCCTGTTGAAGGACTGTTACGTTCGCTGGCCTGCCGAACAGGTTCGGCAGTGGGCGGTACAGTTTTATCGTGGCCTAGAGCGATCGATGCGCAGGCAAGTCGACGAGATTCAGTTTCGCCGTTACTTCGAGTTGATGGGCGTGCAGCGGCACGTCAAGGCAGCCGGGATATTCGCACGATTGAATCACCGCGATGGCAAGGCGGCGTATCTTGACGATATTCCACGGACCCTCTCCTACATCGTCGAGCTCGGTCCGCAGTACGAAGAACTGCAGTTCCTCGTTCGCCTCATCGAAGAGCGCGTGTTGCCCGGAATGGCGGGCGAGCCGTGATCGCCATGCTGCTGGCGGCGGGTCGCGGCGAACGCCTGCGTCCCCTGACCGACACGCTGCCCAAATGCCTCGTGGAGGTTCGGGGAAAGAGCTTGCTCGAACGCCACCTGGCAAAGCTCCGTGAAGACGGCATTACCCGCGTTGTGATAAACCTCGGCTGGCTCGGCGGGCAGATTGTCGAGCGCGTAGGTTCCGGCCAGCGCTACGGCCTGGAGGTCATCTACAGCCAGGAAGGCGACAACGTGCTCGAGACCGGCGGGGGAATCCACAAGGCCCTGCCGTTCCTGGGCGAGCATCCGTTCCTCGTTATAAACGCTGACATCGTTACCGACATGCCGCTGCCGAACGGTGAACTCCCCGAAAACGCGCTCGGACACCTCGTCATGGTTCCGACGCCCGATTATCGAGATCGCGGCGACTTCGATCTTCACGACGGCCTGGTCTGCAACGCCGACAACGCGGCGCTGACGTTCAGCGGCGTCGCGGTCTATCGCCCGGAATTCTTCGAGGGATGCGAGGCGGGCCGGTTTCCGCTTGCACCGATGCTTCGTGAGGCCGCCGATGCCGGTCGGCTAAGCGGCACGCTGTACGGGGGACATTGGGCGGATGTCGGTACGAGGGCGCGCCTCGACGCGCTCAACCGGCGCTAGCTGTTGCGACGGCGGGAAGTTCATCCTCGCCTCTCCGGATGTTCGCGCCGTCGAATCCGAGATGGTGGAGCAGGTGTGGCAGCAGTGCCTGCCAGACCTCGCGAAGTCCTCGGCCGGCGCCGAGCCTGGCCAGGTCGGTCATCTCCAGTTCCCTGTATCCGCAGGGGTTGATCCGGGAGAACGGCTCCGTGTCGATGTCGACGTTGAGCGCCATCCCGTGGAAACTGCAGCCCCGCCGTATGCGCAGGCCTACGCTGGCAAGCTTGTGCCCTGCGACGTAGACGCCCGGCGCATCGGCACGGCTGGCCGCGGCGATGCCGGATTCGGCCGCCAGGTCGACGACGCTCTGTTCCAGCGCGGTGACCAGCGTGCGTACACCCATTGCGTGGCGACGCAGGTCGAGCAGGGGGTAGACCATGAGCTGGCCCGGCCCGTGAAACGTCACCTGCCCGCCACGGTCGATTTGAACGACCGGAATATCGCCCGGAGCGAGAAGGTGTTCGCTGCTGGCGTTGAGCCCCATCGTGAACACCGGCGGGTGTTCGGTAAACCAGATTTCGTCCGTCGTCGATTCGGTGCGCGCATCGGTGAAGGTCTGCATCGCGCGCCACAGCGGCACGTAAGGCTGACGTCCCAGGTCGCGAACGACAATCGTTGGGCCGGGCTGAATGCTCACAGCGCCATCAGGACGTCGTCGTGTGACGAGGCATCACGGTATATGTCGTCGAGCTGTTCCTGGCTGGTTGCCGTGATTGTCACGGTGACCGATACGAAGCGACCGTTACGGCTTACGGCCGCCTGCACCGCACCGTCGGGAACCGGGCCCGCGTGAGCTTCGACCAGCCCCCGGGCCAACTCGCGAAATTCCGGCGTGTCCCGGCCCATCATCTTGATGGGAAATACGCAGGGGAATTTCAGCGCCGATTCTTCAGGCATGACTACTCGAACCAGAGGGCAATGCTGTCCCTCGCGCGCTGCCAGATCGAGCCGATCGGGTTATCTTCCAGGGCGCTCAATGTCGCATTGACCAGCTCCTCCTCGCCGAGCTGCACCTTCAACCGGGCGACCGGCTGACCGGCGGCAACCGGCGCTTCGATGATCGCGGGGACATCCAGCGTGGATTCGAGATTGTCATAGGTGCCGCGGCGTACCGTGATGTAAAGATCTTCCAGTACGCCCAGCCTCGTGCTTTCGTTGGCCGACTTCCAGACACGGGCCGTCGATATTTCCTCGCCGGCCTCGAAAAGGAGGCGCGTTTCGAAAAAGCGGAAGCCGTAATTGATGAGCGCCTGGCTGCCGTCCGTACGCGCCTTGGTGCTCGCCGTACCCATCACCACCGAAATGATACGCATGTCATCGCGTTTGGCCGAGGCGACCAGGCAATAACCTGCGTCCTCGGTATGGCCGGTCTTCAGGCCGTCGACCGAATCATCGCGCCACAGCAGTGAATTGCGGTTGTCCTGCTTGATACCGTTGTAGGTGAATTCCCTGACCGCATGCCAGTCGTAGTAATCCGGAAACTCCGAGATGATGGCGCGCGCCAGCGTCGCGAGGTCTCGTGCCGTCGTAACGTGCCCCTCGGCCGGCAGACCCGTTGCATTCAGGAAATGGCTGGATAGCATGCCGAGCTTTGCGGCATTCTGGTTCATGACCTCTGCGAATACGCTCTCCGTGCCGGCGATATGTTCGGCAAGTGCGACGCTCGCGTCATTGCCTGACTGCACAATCATGCCGATCAACAGATCCTCAATGGAAACGCGCGATCCGACCTCGATGAACATCCGCGAGCCTTCGGTGCGCCAGGCCTTTTCGCTGACGGTAACCTCGTCCTCCAGACGAATCTGTCCTTGCTCGAGCGCACTGAAAACGACGTATGTCGTCATCAGTTTCGTCAGGCTGGCCGGTGCCAGCGCGGTATCCGGATTCAGTGACGCGATTTCGTGCCCGGTCTGCGCATCGATGACCAGGTAACTCTTGGCGCCGATAATCGGCGGGGCCGGCGCGGGCATGGGAGCTGCCGCGTGGGTTGACGTCGCAATAACGAGAATCAGTGTCAGGAGCACACGGGTCGGACGTTGGAACATGAGGCCTCTTTGATTATGGGTGAATCGAGTGGGCGCGTATTGTACTCGGCAAATCGCCGGTCATCTAATCAAAGCGCGTTTATTCGGCAACCAGGTACGGATCGAAGATGCCGATGTTCTCGAGCTCCTCGACCAGCAGGTCATACCGGATCACGTCATCCACGGGCCCGATACGGACCCGTTGCAGCGGTGGTTCCGAGGCACGGTCCTCGTAGATAAAGGCGTCAATACCGGCGGAAGCCAGGAGGCCAACGCGGCGCTCCGCATTGACACGATCACCGAACGCGCCGACCTGGACAAATATCGTGTGATCCATTGCCGTTGGTGAAGACTCCGAGGTTTCCGGGGAAGATGCCACTACCGAAGGAACAGATCGCAACGCAGGCGCCGGTTCCGGGGCCGCCGGAGTGGCCTGCCGCGTCGGACGGTCGCCGCCCGGTTCGTCAACGTCGATGGCCGTGACTTCAACCAGGCTGGTGCCGTCGCGGACCATGTCGAGCTTCAGGGCGGCCGAGTAAGAAAGGTCGATAATCCGGTTGTGGACAAAGGGTCCGCGGTCGTTGACGCGCACGACGATGGTCTTGTCGTTGCGCAGGTTGCGCACCCGCACGTAGCTGGGCAGCGGCAGCGTCTTGTGCGCCGCCGTCATCTTGTACATGTCGTAGGTTTCGCGATTCGATGTAAGGTTGCCGTGGAACTTCTTTCCGTACCAGGAGGCGACGCCGCGCTCGCGATAGCCGCGACTGCTCTGCATGACGGTGTAGCGTTTGCCGAAGACTTCGTAAACCGGGCCGTTGCCGTACTTGCTGCGTGGCTCGCGTCGCGGAACCGCGTCATCGGGCAGTTCGGGAATTCGCGAGCTTCCGGAACCCGGTGGCCCGTCGCTGCGCGTGCCGCCGGCATGACAGGCGGCAATAACGAGAAAAGCGAACAGAAGAAGCGGCAGCCTAGCCGGCATCGCCCAGGACCTTTCGCGCGATTTCCTGGCCCAGCTGATGTGCGGCGAGCGCGTACATCGAGCTGCGATTGTATTTCGTGATCACAAAGAAGTTGTGAAAACCAACCCAGTGCTCGGTGCCATCGGTGCCTTCGTAAGTCAGCAGTTCTGCCTTGCTGTCAGCAGCCATGTTGGTCGCAAACAGGACTCCGTTACTGCTGAGCGATTCGACCGTGGCCGAAGCCTTGAGCGTGTTCCTGGGCTTCGGGACAGGCCCTTTCCACTGGCCGCCGAGCGTTGCCTGCGCGACGACCTCTTCGGAAGCCCGCCAGCCGTGCTCCAGGAAATAGTTCGCGACACTGCCGGAGACGTCGGCCCAGTCGTTCCAGATGTCGCGCTTGCCGTCACCGGTTGCGTCCACGGCATAGGCTCGAAAACTCGACGGCATGAACTGCGGACGACCCATTGCGCCGGCATAGGAGCCCACAGGCAGCGTTGCATCGATATCCTCTTCCCGGGTGAGGATGAGGAACTGCACCAGCTCGTTACGAAAGAACTTGGCGCGCTTTGGATAGTCGAACGCGAGTGTCGCCAGCGCGTCGAGGACACGATCGTTGCCTGTAATGCGACCAAAATAGGTTTCAACGCCGATGATGCCGACGATCATCTCGATCGACACACCCGTTTCCCTTTTTATGCGTTCCAGCATTTCACGGTTTTCTCGCCAGAATTCGACGCCCGCGTTGATGCGTTCCTTCGTCAGGAAGATCTTGCGGTACTCCGCCCACGTCAGCGTGCGCTCGGCCGGTGTCGAGATCTTCTTTATGATCGATTGCTTGATTTCAGCCTGGCTGAGAACGCCGCGCAGAGCATCCCGTTCGAAGCCGTGCTCACTCACCATCTCGTCGATGAACGTAGCAACGAGCGGGCTGTCGACGTCAACGTAGACCTTCGCAATTTCGTCAACGGCTCGTGCGCAGGAGACGGAAAGCATGATCGCAACAAGAACGGCGAGAGTTGGGCTTTTCATCAGTGCGGTAATAATTTCCGGTGAGAGTGAATCGACATCAGAATACCGAATCCCGCCATAAGGGTCACCATCGACGTTCCGCCGAAGCTGACCAGCGGCAAGGGCACGCCGACCACCGGCACGATGCCGGTGACCATCGCCGTATTGACGAATACGTACACGAGAAACGTGAGGCTTATCGAGCCTGCCAGCAGTCGGGAATAGGTGTCACGGGCCTGCACTGCAATGTAAAGGCCTCGTCCGATCACAAACACGTATAGTGCAAGCAGCGACAGGACGCCCAGCAGGCCGAATTCCTCGCCGAGCACGGCGAAGATAAAGTCGGTATCGCGTTCGGGCAGGAACTCGAGGTGGGCCTGAGAGCCGTTGGTCCAGCCCTTGCCGAAAAGACCGCCCGAGCCAATCGCAATCTTCGATTGAATGATGTTGTATCCCGCACCGAGCGGATCGCTGTCAGGGTCCAGCAAGGTCAGGACTCGCTGCTTCTGATAGTCCTTCATGAAATTCCACAGAACCGCGGCGCCCGGAACAGCAAGGACCGCCATCCCCAGGATCAGGCGGTAGGACAGTCCGGCCAGGATGACGACAAGAATGCCGGACGCCGCGATCAGCAGCGAAGTGCCGAGATCCGGCTGCCTGGCGATCAGTATGGTTGGCACAAAGATCAGCACGGCGATGATAAGCAGCTGACCGATTCGAGGCGGCATCTGCCGGTCATGCAGATACCACGCCACCATCATCGGCACGCCCAGCTTCATGGCCTCGGATGGTTGAAAACGGATGCCGAGGTCCAGCCAGCGGCGCGCACCCTGGCTCACCTCGCCGATAGCCAGTACCAGGACGAGTAATATGACGCCGGCTATGTAGCCCCATATGGTCCAGCGCCGGAGAAAGTCCGGCGGCATTTGTGCGACGATGAGCATGGCGACGAACGCTGCGCCGAGGCGCACGACCTGGTTCATGAGCAAGCGGTTACTTTCACCGACGGCGCTGTAGAGGACGAACAGACCGAAGGCGCAAACCAGGAGCAGGCCGCCGAGCAACGGGCCGTCTATATGCAGGCGACGCATCAGCCCCGCGAAATCCGACAGCGGCGCCGCCTTTGTCGTCAGGAACCGTGTAGCTTCAGTCGACGCCATCGTTACCGTATCCCAGGTATTCGTCCATGACCGCCTTTGCTATCGGTGCTGCCACGCCGCTGCCACTGCTGCCATTCTCCACGACAACGGCGATTGCGATACGCGGCTGATCGAGCGGCGCGAAGGCGATGAACAATGCATGATCGCGCTGTCGTTCCAGTAGCTCTTCCTCGTTGTATTCCTCGTCCTGTGCGATCGAGATGACCTGCGCAGTGCCGCTCTTGCCGGCCATTTCATAGGGGGCGCCGAGACCTACCGCTCTCGCCGTGCCGCGAGGCCCCTGCATGACGTCGTGCATCGCTTCGATGACGTTGTCCCAATAGAAAGTGTTGCTGATCTCGACGTCGGCAAGGCGCTCCGGCCTGATGAGCGTGCGCTCACCGGTGAGCGGATCTTCGATCGCGGCAACCATGTGCGGACGATACCGCTCGCCACGAGTTGCCACGCTCGCTACGGCGGAAGCCAGCTGTAACGGTGTGGCGAGCATATAGCCCTGTCCGATCGAGGCGATGACTGTCTCGCCGTTATACCAGCGCTGGTCGTCGCGATTGCGAAACGCGGTGCGCTTCCACTCACGCGACGGAACCAGTCCGGGATGCTCGCCCCCGATATCGATCCCCGTCCTGTTGCCCAGTCCGAAACGATCGAGATAATCGTGCATATTGTCGATGCCGATTTCCTGGCTTATCTCGTAGAAATAGACATCGCAGGACTGGGCAATAGCGTCGTGCAGATCGACGGGACCATGTCCCTCCGGCTTCCAGTCACGATAGCGATGCGTCGACTCGGGAAGCCTGAAAAACCCCCTGCAGAAGGTCTTTCGGGTCAGGTTCGTTGCACCTGTCTCGAGCGCGGCGAGCGCCAGCATGGGCTTGATGGTCGAGCCCGGCGGGTAGCTTCCGCGAACCGCGCGGTTGAATAGCGGCACGTCCGGGTTGTCCTGCAGCTCGCTGTACTGGCTGGTGCTCATGCCGATGGCGAACAGGTTGGGGTCAAACGAAGGGGCGCTGATCAGCGTGAGTATCTCGCCGGTCAGCGGCTCCAGCGCGACGACGGCACCGCGGCGCCCTTCCAGCAGCCGCGTTGCCAGCTTCTGCAGGTCGAGATCGATACTCAGGTACACGTTGGAGCCCGGGCCCGGTTTTTCGTCCATTGGCAGCGAGTCCAGCAGTTCGCTGGAATCGCCCGGCACCTGGCGGCCACGCGCGTTCGTTATCAGGTGCCGATAACCTGCGTAGCCATGCAAGCTCGACTCGAAGCTGCCCTCGACGCCGGTCTTGCCGGTATGCGAGGTGCCCGCGTAGCGAGCCGCATCCAGCCGCTGCACATCGTCGGAACTCAGCGCGCCTACGTAGCCCACGGCATGCGCGATGCTCTCGCCGTCCGGGTAGTGGCGCATCAGCCGCGGCTGCAGGTCGACGCCGGGAAAGCGCGGCCGCTGGATCGCGAAATTCGCGATTTCCTCCTCCGTCAGCCTCACCTTCAGCGTGACGGCTCGAAATCGCGGGCCGCTGCGGCTGAGTTCCTTGATGCGCGGGATTTCCTCGCTTTCGATCAGCTGAAGTGCGGCGAGCCGGCCGAGCGTGTCATCGAGGTCCTCGACCTGCTCGGGTATCAGCTCGAGCTGGTACGCCGGAAGGTTCTCGGCAACAACCCGGCCCTTGCGATCGAAAATCAGGCCACGTATCGGTGGAACCGGTTCGATACGGACGCGGTTGCCCTGGGCCTTCTCGGCGAACAGCTGATGATCGACTACCTGCAGCTGAACGAGCCTCGCGATCACGACGCCAAGCAGCACGATGGATACAACCGAGCTCACGACGATCCGCCGCAGGAACAGGCGGCGTTCGGAATGATGGTCCTTGATGGGTGACAGCAGGCTCATCAGCTTGCGGTCCGCGCCCTGTACCGGATACCGGACAGGAACATGTAAAGGAAAGGCCAGATGAGAGTACCGGTAATCACCGGTGCCCAGTAGGTTGCCGCCGCCGCCGAAACGCTGGCGACACCGTTGATCCAGAACAGCAGGAACTGATAGAGCGCCAGCAGCGCGAACACCGTTGCCGTCAGTTGCGATAACGGGAACACGCGCATGAGCAGGTGGAAGCGCACCGTTATAAAGACGATGATGCACAAAGCGAGCGCGTGTTGACCGAGCAATGTACCGTACGAGACGTCGAGGATGATGCCGATGATCCAGGCGGTACCCACACTCCACGTCCTCGGCAGCTGCATCGCCCAGAAGATCGCC
>JAAUYE010074132.1_pt1 | contig 10534 bp, 9 predicted proteins | sample 7278081 | NCBI WGS metagenome assembly JAAUYE01 (sample SAMN14350131, study PRJNA611818) | marine sediment metagenome | isolation source: surface marine sediment (0.6m) | place: French Polynesia: Moorea | collected 2018-08
CGGGCCTCCCGGAGCTCGGCGTCGGTCAGCAGGAGCACCACCCGGTTGCGCCGCTTGTCCTGCGGGGGCTTGGGCGGGCGGCCCATCCGGGTCGGCTTCGGGGTCTTCCGGGCGGTCACCAGCGGTTCCACCGGGCCGGGTTCGCCGCGGCGAACCTGGGGCGAACCCGAGGCGAACCGCGGCGGCGTAAGGTGGTGGAGCTGAGGGGATTCGAACCCCTGACCCTCAGACTGCCAGCCTGATGCTCTCCCAGCTGAGCTACAGCCCCATCCGCGGGCGAAGCTAGCGCTGGGCCCCAGGAGCGTCAAAACGGCCGTGAGCCCGGCCGGAGCGGTGGTATGCTCGGCAACCCCGGGGCCGGAGTGGCGGAACTGGTATACGCGACGGACTCAAAATCCGTTGCCCCTCGGGGCGTGTGGGTTCGAGTCCCACCTCCGGCACCACGACGAGCACCGAGGCGGCGGCGTTCGAATGCTGGGCACGGGGCTCCGTCGAAAGGGAGAAAGGGCCCGGCGCGCGGACCGGGCGGGAGGCGCTCTTGCGGCGGGACGTGACCGGATGGCTGCTGGCGATGCTCCTCGTGCTGCTCGGCCCCGGGCTCGCGACGGCGCAGATGCGCGAGTTCAAGGGGAAGGTGAAGAACGTCAGCGCCGAGGAGCTGATCGTCGACAATGGCCGGGGCGACAAGCTCCGCTTCCTGCCGGCGGGCGACGTGGTCGTCGAGGGCGAGAAGGCCAGCTGGGCGAGCGTGGCGAAGAGGGACTGGGTGATCGTGTCGTGGAAGATGATGGACAGCCCCCGCATCGCCTACCGCGTGGTGGTGATCCCCGCGCCCGACGAGCCGTAGCGAAGGGCGGGGCGGTCACGACGGGCCGAGCGCCCTGCGCGCCCGTTGGACGCTCCAGGGCCCCTCTCATACCCTCTCCGCATGGGCGAAGCGCCGCCGCTGACACCCGATCAGTACGACCGCTACCGGCGCCACCTGATCCTCCCCGAGCTCGGGCCGGAAGGGCAGGGCGCGCTGCTCGACTCCCGCGTCCTGCTCGTGGGCGCCGGCGGACTGGGCTGCCCGCTCTCGCAGTACCTGGCCGCGGCCGGGGTCGGCGCGCTCGGCCTCGTGGACTGCGACGTCGTCGACGCCTCGAACCTCCAGCGTCAGGTGCTCTACGGCACGGCCGACGTGGGCCGGCCGAAGGTGGAGGTGGCCGCCGAGCGCATCCGGGCCCTCAACCCCGACGTCACCGTCGAGACGCACGCGGTGAAGCTCGACTCGAGCAACGCCATGGAGATCCTCGGGGCCTACGACGTGGTGGTCGACGGCACCGACAACTTCCCCACGCGCTACCTCACGAACGACGCGTGCGTGCTCCTCGGCAAGCCGAACGTGCACGGCTCGATCTTCCGCTTCGAAGGCCAGGCCACCGTCTTCGACGCCCGCCACGGGCCCTGCTACCGCTGCCTCTACCCCGAGCCCCCGCCGCCGGGCGCCGTTCCCTCTTGCGCCGAGGGCGGCGTGCTCGGCGTGCTGCCCGGCCTGATCGCCATCGTGCAGGCCACCGAGACGGTGAAGCTCCTCACCGGGATCGGCGAGCCGCTCTACGGCCGGCTGCTCCGCTACGACGCGCTGCAGATGGACTTCGGGGAGTTCCGGGTGAAGAAGGACGCCGAGTGCCCCGTCTGCGGCCTCCAGCCGAGCATCACCGAGCTGATCGATTACGAGGGCTTCTGTGGAGTCCCTGCTGTGGAGGAGACGACCTTGGAGGAGGTATCGGCGGCCGACGTGAAGGCGGCCCGGGACCGCGGCGACGAGTTCCTGCTGCTGGACGTACGCCAGCCGGAGGAGTACCAGACCGCGAAGATCGACGGATCGACGCTGATTCCGCTGGCCGAGCTCGAGTCCCGCGTGGAGGAGCTGGCCGACTGGCGGGAGCGGAGGGTGGTGATCCACTGCCACCACGGAGGTCGGAGCGCGGCGGCCTGTCAGGTTCTCGGCGCCCACGGCTTCCGCGACGTCGCGAACCTGGCCGGCGGGATCGAGGCCTGGTCGCTCACGGTGGATCCCGACGTCCCCCGGTACTAGCCTCTCCCGCAGGGGGGGAGCGCATGGCGCGGAGCATGATTCCGGATCCGCTCGAGCGCCGGCACCTGGTGGAGCGGGAGCTGGCACCCGAGCAGGCCGGACGGCTGGCCGAGGGCTACCTCGAGCAGGGCCGCACCGTGGAGGCCATCGCCTTCCTGGCGAAGGCGGCAGACGGCGAGAAGCTGACGCGCCTGCGCCGCGAGGCGGTGGAGTCGGGCGACTACTTCCTGCTTCGCTCGCTCGCCCAGGCCATGGGCGAGGCGCCCCGTCGGGAGGAGTGGGCCGATCTCTCGCGCGCCGCAGAGGCGGCGGGCAAGCTGCGCTATGCCGAGGACGCACGCCGTCAGGCGGGGCGAGGGGAGGAGTAGCCAAATGGCTCTGCGATGTCTGGTGATCCGTGGGCTCGTGAAGGAGGCCGAGGAGGAGATCAACAAGTTCCTCTCCACCCACGAGGTCCGCGTCCTGCACATGGCGCAGAGCGAGACCGGCGACCACATCAGCGTGACGCTGATCGTCGAGGAGCCGGAGCCCCTTCCCGAGGGCGGGCTCTAGCCTCGTCGGCAGGCCGCGAGGGCCGGGGGGGCCCATCCCCGAAATTGACTGACGAATCAGTCGCCGTACACTCCGTCCGTGGCCGACCCGGACCCCTCGGAGCGCTGCGCCGTCGACGAGGCCTGCGATCGCCTCCGCAAGCTCTTCGACGCGGAGGCCGCACGCGACGTGCGCGCCGTCTACGAGCTCGAGCTAACCGGGCCGCAGGGCGGCACCCTCGCCGCGCGAATCGACGACGGCCGCCTCGACGTGGCCCCCGGGCCCGCCGCCTCGCCGGACCTCCGGCTGCGTCTCGCGGCCGAGGACTTCCTCGCCATCCTCGCCGGCCGCTCCAACGCCGACATGCTCTTCATGGAGGACCGCATCGGCTGGAGCGGCGAGCTGTCGCTGGCGCTCAAGATGCGCAGGCTCTTCCGGGGTCAGCCCGAGGAGCGCCGCACCCGCTGAGGTGAGCGTCCCGCCGGCCCGACACATCACCGTCCAGGGCGCCCGCACGCACAACCTGCGGGACGTGAGCTGCCGCATTCCGCTCGGCTCGCTGGCGGTGGTGACCGGGGTCTCGGGCTCGGGGAAGTCGACCCTCGCCTTCGACACGCTCTACGCCGAGGGCCAGCGCCGCTACGTCACGTCGCTTTCCACCTACGCCCGCCAGTTCCTCGAGCGGCTGCCGCGCCCCGACGTCGACTTCGTCTCGCACCTGCCGCCGGCCATCTCGATCGAACGACGCAATCGCGTGACCAACGCGCGCTCGACCGTGGGCACCGCCACCGAGATCCTCGACCTGCTGCGTCTCGTCTTCGCGAAGATCGGCGAGACCTGGTGTCCCGACTGCGACGCGCGCGTCGAGCCCGGCACCGTCGAGGCGGTGGCGGACCGTGTGCTGGCGCGCTTCGCCGGCCGCCGCGTCTCGGTCGGAGCGCCCATCGTGGCGCGCAAGGGCGAGAAGCCGGCGGAGCTGAGGGAGCGGCTCGCGCGCGACGGGTTCACCCGGGTGCTCGACGCCGAGGGCGCCCCGCGCGACATGACGGAGCTGCCGGCGCGCGCCTTCACGACGATCCGTCGCAAGGGGCTGCTGCTGGTGGATCGGCTCGCGCTCCGCGACGAGGGGAGCCGGGCGCGACTGGCCGAGGCGGTGGCCACGGCCTTCGCGCGCGGTGACGGGCAGTGCGTGCTGCTGGCCGAGGACGGCGAGCGGGCGGTCCATCTCGAGGGCTTCGCCTGCGACGGCTGCGGGCAGTCCTTCACCGCGCCGGAGCCCGCGCTCTTCTCGTTCAACAGCGCGCGCGGCGCCTGCGAGGCCTGCGAGGGCTTCGGGCGCGTGGCCACGCTCGACCGGGAGCGCGTGGTGCCCGATCCGCGCCAGTCGCTCGCAGGCGGCGCCGTCGCTCCCTTCCAGACCCCGCGCGGCCGGCGCTGGCAGCAGCGTCTGCTCGAGGCCTGCGAGCAGGCCGGCGTCGACGTGGAGCGGCCCTTCGAGGAGCTGTCGGCGACCGACCGCGACTGGGTCTTCGAGGGCGACCGCCACTGGCGCGGGGTCAGCGGCTACTTCGCCCGGCTGGAGCGCAAGCGCTACCGGGTGGGCGCGCGCGTGCTGATCGCCCGCTACCGCGGCTACGAGCCGTGCCAGGCGTGCGGCGGCACGCGGCTGTGCTCCGAGGCGCGCGCCGTACGCGTGGGCGGCCGCGACCTGGGGGAGGTGATGACCCTCTCGCTGGCCGAGCTCGGGCGCTGGGTCGATGCACTGGAGCTCTCGCTGCCCCAGAAGGAGAGGGCTGGCCGGCTGCTCGAGGAGCTGCGCAGTCGGGTCGGCACGGCCAACGCCGTCGGCCTCGACTACATGACGCTCGACCGCCCCACGCGCACCCTCTCGGGCGGGGAGGCGCAGCGCATCCAGCTCGCGGCGGCCCTCGGCGGCACGCTCACCGCCTCGCTCTACGTGCTCGACGAGCCCTCGATCGGCCTGCACGCCCGCGACGCCCGGCGCCTGGTCGACACGCTGCGCTCGATCCGCGACCAGGGCAACACGGTCGTGGTGGTGGAGCACGACCCCGAGATCGTGGCTGCCGCCGACCACGTGATCGACCTGGGGCCGGGGGGCGGTCGGCGGGGCGGCCGCCTGGTGGCCGAGGGCTCCGTCGCCGAGATCCGCGACCACGAGGTCTCCCTCACCGGCCGCGCGCTCCGGGGACAGCTCTCGCGCGAGCGCCGGGCCTCGCGCCGGAAGCGGCCCGAGGCGGGGGGCCTGCGCATCGTCGGCGCGCGGGAGCACAACCTGCACGACGTGACGGTGTGGCTGCCGTTGCGGCGCCTGGTGGCCGTCACCGGGGTCTCCGGAGCCGGCAAGTCCACGCTCGTCCGCTCGGTGCTGGTGGGCGGCCTGCGGCGTGAGCCCGGCCGCGGCGCGGTGGAGCGCATCGAGGGCGCGGAGCTCGTCGACGAGGTCGTGGTGGTGGACCCCACCGCCCCGGCGCGCAGCGCGCGCTCGAACCCGGCCACCGTCAGCAAGGCCTTCGAGGGCATCCGGGCGCTCTTTGCCGCGAGCCGCGAGGGCCGGGCCCTCGGGGTGACCCCGGGCTGGTTCTCCTTCAACGTGCCGGGCGGCCGCTGCGAGGCCTGCGAGGGCGCCGGCGAGGTCGTGGTGGACATGCAGTTCCTCGACGACGTGCGCATGCCCTGCGAGGTGTGCGACGGCCGCCGCTACCGCCCCGAGGTGCTCGACGTGCACGTGAAGGGGCTCTCGATCGTGGACGTCCTCGACCTGACGGTGGACGACGCGCTCGAGCACTTCGCGGGCGAGCCGCGGATCGCCGAGCGGCTGCTCCCCCTCCAGCGCGTCGGGCTCGGCTACGTGTCGCTGGGTCAGCCCCTCTCGACGCTCTCCGGCGGCGAGAGCCAGCGCCTGCGGCTGGCCCAGGCCCTCGTGGAGCGCAGCGCCGGACACCTCTACGTGCTCGACGAGCCCACCACGGGCCTGCATCCGGCGGACATCGAGCTCCTGCTCGACTGCATCGAGCAGGTGATCGAGGCCGGCGGGAGCGTCGTGGTCGTGGAGCACAACCTCGACGTGATCCGCGCCGCCGACCACGTGATCGACCTCGGGCCGGAGGCGGGGCCCGGAGGGGGCCGGTTGGTGGCCGAGGGGCCCCCCGAGGCCATCGCCCGCTGCAAGGCCTCACACACCGGCGCCGCCCTCCGAGCTTCCGGGAAGCCGAGCGGAGCTCGCTGAGCAAGGAGGCCCGGAGGGCCGACGCGCAGCGAGCCAGCGAGGGCAGACAGCCCGAGCGTCCGGCGAGCGAAGCTCGTTGAGCTAGGACATGTTCTTCTTGCTGGGGTTGCGCTGGGCTTCGCGGCGCTGGCCGAAGATCCGCTTGTCGTGGAGCTTGCGCAGCTGCTTCTCCACCTTGTCGAGCAGCCGGTCGACGGCGGGAAGCAGCTCGCTGGCGTCGGCCTGGGCCCCCACGTCCCGACCCTTCCCGGTGACGTGCCCGTGCGCGACGTAGCCGTTCCCGTCCTCTTCGAGGGTGATCTCGACCCGCGCCAGCTCCGGGAACTCCCCGCCGAGCTGGTCGCAGCGCTTGTCGATCACCTCGCGAACGCGATCGTCGTTGTCGATGTCCTTGAACTTGGTGATCACGGTCGGCCGATCGGCCATCGATTCCCCCTCGTTCCGGTAGCCGTCGAGTATGGCCGAAGCGGGTGCCGGGACCAACACCGCGCGGAAGAACCGTGTGGCGGAAGCGGACGGGAATCGAACCCGCCGGGGACGCGTCGCCGCGCCCCCCATCGGATTTGAAGTCCGAGCCCGGCACCAGCACGGGGAACGCTTCCAACCCCGAACGCTACACCAGCTCTCCCCAGGCGCCCCGGGAGCGGGGTGTGCCAAAAAATCCCGGTGATGGACCCGATTCCGGTGTACGCTAGTGCGCGGTGGGCGGGTACACGCTGGGGGACGTCGCTCGCATCTGCGGGGTCGCGCCCGGGCGTCTGCGCTACTGGCGCCGCATGCGGCTTCTCGAGCCGCGGCGACGCGGACCGCGGAGCGCAACGTTCGGCTTCGACGACCTCGTCTCGGTGCGCACACTGGTCTCGCTGCTCGAGCAGGGAGTGCCGCTTCGGCGCATTCGCCGCAGCGTGGAGTCGCTGCGCGAGACGCTTCCCGACGTCGAGCTCCCGCTCGGCGCGCTGCGCATCTCGCAGGCGAGCTCGGGCGGCGTGGTCGTGCGCCACGAGGGCTGCCTGCTCCAGCCCGACGGCCAGCTCGTGCTCGACTTCGCGGCTCGCGCCGCCGGCGGCTCGCCCGTGGCGGACCTGCCCGCCGGGTCCCGCGGGCCGGTAGTCGGGCCGAGCACGCACCAGGACGCGGAGGAGTGGTTCGAGCGCGGCTGCGGACTCGACACCGATCGCGCCACGTGGCCGGAGGCCATCGAGGCCTACCAGCGCGCGATCGAGGCCGATCCCGACTTCGCCGACGCCCACTGCAACCTGGGCACGGTCTACTACAACCAGAACCGGCGCGCGGAGGCGCGCCGCTGCTTCGAGCGCGCCCTCGAGATCGAGCCGAAGCACGTGGAGTCGCACCTGAACCTGGCCACGGTCTTCGAGGAGGAAGGGCGGAGCGAGTCGGCGCTCAGCCACTACAAGCTCGCGCTGGCGGCCGATCCGCTGGCGGCCGACACCCACGTGAGCCTCGCGCTGCTCTACGAGAAGCTCGAGCTTCCGGGTCGCGCGCGCGAGCACTGGCGCCGCTATCTCCAGCTCGACCCGGGCGGCACCTGGACCGAGGTCGCCCGCCGCCACCTCGAGGCGCCGCCCCAGGCCTGAGGCCAGGCCTGAGGCGCCTACTCCCCCACCCGGAAGCCATGGCGGGCCAGCTGGTCCCGCCCGAAGCGCACGTCCACGGTCCAGCGCCCGGGCGCCGAGCCCTCGGGCAGCTCGAGGCTGGAGTGGAGCCACGGCCCCTTGCCGCTCTTCACCGGCGTCGCGCGCACCAGGCGGCCCCGGGGGTCGGTCCAGTGGAGCGTGAGCTGGCGGTCGTAGCCCGCGTAGCGGGAGCGCAGCCGCGCGCGCCAGCCGACGCGGCGCAGATCCCCCGGGAAGACCTCTCGCGGCTCCGCCAGCGGCGCGTCGGCGTCGACGAATCCCGCGTCGAGCAGCGGCGGGAAGACCAGCACCTCGATCTGCCACTCCGCTCGCTGCTGCAGCGTGCTGCCCGTGCCGGCGCGCCGGGACGCCTGCTCGAAGGCGTGCACCGCGCGGTGGCGCTCCCCGGCGGCCTTGTGCGCCAGACCCAGCTGGTAGAACACGAGGGCGCGCGTCGGATCGAGGCGTATCGTGCGGCGGTAGGCGGCGACGGCCGCGTCGGTGCGTCCCTGGGCGGCCAGCAGCTCGCCGATGCGGAAGGGGGCGCGCGGGTCGTTGGGCTCGCGCGACTCGATCTGCGCCAGCAGCAGCAGGGCCGCGTCGAAGCGCCGCTCCTCGATCAGGTCGTCGGCCCGCGCCAGGGCGCCCTCGAGGCGCTCCGGATCCCTCGGAGGCGGGGGCGGCGGCAGGCTCTCGCGGCGGTGATCGATCAGCCAGGCCAGCCGGGCCTGGGCCACGCGGAAGTCCTCCTCGAGCCGCGGATCGGGCTCCTTGAGGGGCCTCAGATCCTCCGCCTGCCGACGGACCGAGGAGATCCGATCCTCGACGTCGGGGTGGCTGAAGAGGTAGGGCGGGATCTGGTGGGGGTGGCGCCTCTGCAGCGCCAGGATGCGCTCGAAGAAGTCGGTGATGCCCGAGGGATCCCAGCCGCCCCGCGCCATGAACACCGTGCCGTAGAGGTCCGCCTCGTTCTCGAACTCGCGGCTGAACTTGAGCTGCACCGCGACGTTCGCCGCCTGCGCGGCGATCAGCGGCTCGGGCCGCCCGCTGGCCACCGCGGCGGCCATGCCGGCGACGCCCGCCAGGATGTCGGGGATCTGGGTCTTCTTGCGCATGCGTGCGTAGTGGTGGCCGTTCACGTGCGCGATCTCGTGACCCATCACGCCCGCCAGCTCGTCGAGGCTCCCCGCGGCGAGCACGGTCTCGCTGTGGAAGTAGATGTAGCCGCCGGGCACGGCGAAGGCGTTGAGCGTGTCGGCGTCGATCACGCGGAAGCGGTAGATGAAGGGCTGCGGTTCGATGGTCTCGACGATCGCCTGGCCGAGGTCGTGGATGAACCCGGCGACCACCGGGTCCTCGATCACCCGCACCTTCTCGTGGAGCTGGCGGTCGAACTGGAGGCCGAGCTCGCGCTCCTCGTCGTCGCTCACCGAGGTCATGTCGGCGATCGGGTTGAAGCGCTTGCCGTCGTCCTGGACGCAGCCCGTGGCCGCGGCGCCGAGCCAGGCGCAGAGGATCAGGAGCGGTCTGCCGGCTGCCATCGCCGCGCCCCGGGGGTCAGGATCGGGCCTCGGGCTCCCAACGTAGCACCGGCTGACGCGCGGCCCGCGTCTCGTCGAGACGGCTGCGGCGCGTGTGGTGCGGTGCGCTCAGCACCACGTCGGGGCTCTCGCGGGCCTCTTCGGCGACCGAGAGCAGGGCCTCGACGAAGCGGTCGAGGCCCTCGAGGCTCTCGCTCTCGGTGGGCTCGATCATGATGGCGCCGTGCACGACGAGAGGGAAGTAGACCGTCGGAGGGTGATAGCCGTAGTCGATCAGCCGCTTGGCGACGTCGAGCGTCGTCACCCCGGTGTCGTGGAGCGCCTTGTCCGAGAGCACGCACTCGTGCATGACCGTGCGGTCGTAGGGCACGTGGTAGGCGCCCCGCAGCCGCGCGAGCAGGTAGTTGGCGTTGAGCACCGCCATCTCGGCGCAGCGCCGCAGGCCGTCGGGCCCGAGCGACCGGATGTAGGCCCAGGCCCGGACGAACATGGCCACGTTGCCGTAGCTGCCGTGGAGCCGTCCGATCGAGTGCGGGAAGTCGTAGTCGAGGTCGTAGCGGGGGCTCCCGTTGGACGACACGTCGCGGATCACCGGAACCGGCAGGTACGGGGCCAGCACGTTTTTCACGCCCACCGGGCCGGAGCCGGGGCCACCCCCGCCGTGGGGCGTCGAGAAGGTCTTGTGCAGGTTGAAGTGCATGACGTCGATGCCGAGGTCACCCGGCCGGGCCAGACCCAGCAGCGCGTTGAGGTTCGCGCCGTCTCCGTACACCAGGCCGCCGCCCGAGTGGACGATTTCGCAGATGCGGGCGATGTGCTCCTCGAAGAGCCCCAGCGTGCTGGGGTTCGTGATCATGAGCGCGGCGACCTCGTCGCTCATCGCCGCCTCCACGACCTCGGGATGGAGCAGGCCGTCGTCGCCGGAGGGCAGGGCCAGCACCTCGTAGCCGTTGAGCGCCGCGCTCGCCGGATTGGTGCCGTGAGCCGAGTCGGGCACCAGCACCTTGCTGCGCCGCTCTCCCCGGTGCTCGTGATAGGCGCGGATCATCATGATCCCCGCCAGCTCGCCCTGCGCTCCGGCCGCAGGCTGGAGCGTCACGCGGTCCATGCCGCTCACCTCGGCGAGCTGCTCCTCGAGCTCGAAGCACAGCTGGAGGAAGCCCTGCTGCAGGTCCGTAGGCTGGAGGGGGTGGGCCTCGGCGAAGCCCGGCAGGCGCGCCGCGCGCTCGTTCACCTTCGGGTTGTACTTCATCGTGCACGACCCGAGCGGATAGAGGCCGATGTCGACGGCCGCGTTCCAGGTGGACATGCGCGTGAAGTGGCGGACCACGTCCACCTCGGAGAGCTCCGGCAGCAGCGGCAGGTCGCTGCGCACGGCGCCCTCGGGCAGCACCTCGGCCGGATCGACGGCGGGCACGTCGAGGGCGGGCAGCGAGTGCCCCACGCGGCCGGGCCGGCTGCGCTCGAAGAGCAGGGGCTCCTCGTACGAGAAGCCGTTGGC
>JAAUYE010188124.1_pt1 | contig 10532 bp, 9 predicted proteins | sample 7278081 | NCBI WGS metagenome assembly JAAUYE01 (sample SAMN14350131, study PRJNA611818) | marine sediment metagenome | isolation source: surface marine sediment (0.6m) | place: French Polynesia: Moorea | collected 2018-08
GGCCGCTCTCGAGCGCCGTTGCTGCGCAGCCTGCGCAGCCCCGGCGCGGACGCCTTCTGCGCCGCCCTGCACGAGGTCTGCGAGACCCTTGCGCGCGACCTGGCCCGAGACGGCGAGGGGGCCACCCGCCTCGTCACGGTGACCGTGCGGGGGGCGGGCCGGCAGGCCGACGCCGAGCGGGCTGCGCGGCGGATCGCGAACTCCGTGCTCGTGAAGACGGCCGTCTTCGGCGGCGATCCGAACTGGGGACGGATCCTCCAGACGCTCGGCGCGGGGCGGATCCCGATCGCGCTGGAGCGGGCCGAGGTGGCCCTCGGGGGGGTGACGGTCTTCCGCAACGGGGCCTCCACCGGGCCGGCCGCCCGGAGGAGGGCGGCGAAGGGCCTCGAGCGCCCCGAGGTCGAGATCGAGGTGCAGCTCGGGAGGGGCCGCGCGGAGGCGCGCGTGTGGACCTGCGATCTCTCCTACGACTACGTGCGGATCAACGCGGAGTACACCACCTGACCCGCTGGCAGGTGCGCGGGGGTCTGCTAACTCTCTCTGGTCATTGAGCAAATCACACGTTCCGGAGCTGCCCGAGCGGTGCCCGGCAGGCCGTCACGGCCGCGTGTGGAGCAGGTCGAGCCCTCTCGCTCGGGAGGGCCCGCTGCTCCAGGCGGCGAGACGGGGTCGGGTTTTCGGGGACGCGGCGCGAGGCCGTGACGGATCCGGGGCGGAAGTCGAACCGCGAAGGAGAACTCGATGAGCGAGACCCCGACCGAGGCGTTCGCCTCGGCGACGCCCGAGGCAGCCAGCGAGACCGCTGCGGCCCTCGAGAAGACGGAGCTCAGCATCCGCGAGCTCCTGGAGGCCGGAGTCCACTTCGGTCACCAGACCCACCGCTGGAACCCGAGGATGAAGGCCTTCCTCTTCGGGGAGCGCAACGGCGTCCACATCGTCGACCTCGACCAGACGCTGCCGCGCTTCCAGGAGGCCCTGGAGTTCGCGACGGAGGTGACGGCCTCCGGCGGCAAGGTGCTCTTCGTAGGCACCAAGCGGCAGGCGCAGGCGCCGATCCAGCTCGAGGCGGTGCGCGGCGGCCAGTTCTACGTGAACAACCGCTGGCTCGGCGGGATGCTCACGAACTTCAAGACGGTGAAGAAGTCGATCGAGCGCTACAAGCAGCTGCTCGAGACCCTGGCCGACGAGGAGAAGGTGAACGAGCTCTCCAAGAAGGAGCTCGCGCGCATGAACCGCCTCTCGGAGAAGTACAGGAAGTCGCTCGAGGGCATGAAGGAGATGTCCCGGCTGCCCGACGCGCTGTTCATCATCGACGTCAATCGCGAGTCGATCGCGGTCCACGAGGCGCGGCGCCTGGGCATTCCGATCATCGCCGTCGTCGATTCGAACTGCAGCCCGGAGGGGATCGAGTTCATCGTCCCGGGCAACGACGACTCCATCCGCGCGATCCAGCTCTACTGCTCGCGGGTGGCGGACGCCTGCCTCGAGGGCGAGGCCCTCAACCAGGAGCGGGTGAAGGCCGAGGTGGCCGAGGCCGAGCGGCGCAAGGCGGAGCAGGCAGCCGAGGACGCGGCGGCGCCGAAGGGTCGCGTCGTGGTCGAGATCGGGCCCGACGAGCAGCGGCGCCGCGGACCGGCGTCCTTCGGTGGGCGACGCGGCGGAGACGAGGGCGAGGAGGCGGCCGGCCGGGCCGCACCCGCTCCCGCGGCAGCCCCCGCGCCCGCAGCGGCGGCCCCCGCACCCGCCGCGGCACCCGAGTCGGCGGGCACGGGCGGAGCCGACGCGGGCAACACCGGGCAGGCGTAGGGGAGAACCGTGGCCGAGATCACTGCAGCAGCCGTGAAGACGCTCCGCGACCAGACCGGCGCGGGCATGATGGACTGCAAGCGCGTCCTCCAGGACGCGGGCGGCGACCTGAAGCGCGCCGTCGAGCTCCTGCGCGAGCGGGGCCTGGCCAAGGCCGGCAAGCGGGAAGGGCGGGCCACGAGCGAGGGCCTCGTCGCCTTCGCGGTCTCCGACGGAGCGGGCGCGATGGTCGAGCTCGGCTGCGAGACCGACTTCGTGGCGCGCACCGACGACTTTCGCGCCCTGGCCGAAGGTCTGGCGGGGGCGGTGGCCGCCGACGCCTCCGTCGACGGGCCGGACGCGCTGCTCGAGCGCGAGATCGACGGCGAGAAGGTCGCCGACCGGCTCACCGCGGCCATCGCGAAGCTCGGCGAGAACGTCGTGCTCAAGCGCACGGCGCGCATCGACCTCGGCGGGAAGGGCACGGTCGGGGGCTACGTGCACGCGGGCGGCAAGCTCGGCGTGATCGTGGGCATCGCCACGGAGGCCGACGGCGCGGCCGTGGAGCCCCTGGCCAAGGACGTGGCCATGCACGTGGCCGCTGCCGACCCGTCGCCCGTCGCCGTCGACCGCGACGGCGTCGCGCCCGATCTGCTGGAGACCGAGCGGAAGATCTACCGGAAGCAGGCCGAGCAGGAAGGCAAGCCGGAGAAGATCATCGACAAGATCGTCGACGGGAAGATCGCCAAGTTCCTCGCGGAGGTGGCGCTCGTCGAGCAGGCCTTCGTGAAGGATCCGGACCGCTCGGTCGGAGACCTGCTGCGCGACGCGGCCAAGGAGGCGGGCTCCGACGTCAGCGTCACCGCCTTCCACCGCTTCAAGCTGGGCGAGGCGGCCGAGGCGTGAAAGCCGCCTACCGCAGGGTCCTGGTCAAGCTCTCGGGTGGCCAGCTGGCCGGCGAGGGCGGACAGGGCATCAGCCCCGCGGTGATCGACGGGATCGCCCGCGACCTGCGCGAGGTGCACGAGCTCGGTACCCAGCTCTGCGTCGTGATCGGCGGCGGCAACGTGATCCGCGGCATCCACGCGGCGGCGCAGGGGCTCGACCGGGCGGCCGCCGACTACATGGGCATGCTGGCGAGCATCATCAACGCCCTGGCCCTCCAGGACGCGCTCGAGCGGGAGGGCCTGGCGACGCGCGTGCTCACGGCCCTCGAGATCCGCTCGGTGGCCGAGGCCTACATCCGGCGCCGGGCCGTCCGCCACCTCGAGAAGGGCCGGGCCGTGGTCTGCGCCGGGGGAACCGGCAATCCCTACTTCTCCACCGACACGGCGGCGGCCCTGCGGGCCGCGGAGCTCGACTGCGAGCTGATCATGATGGCCAAGCAGGGCGTGGACGGTGTCTACGACTCCGACCCGAAGACGAACCCGGAGGCCCGCCGCTACGACGAGGTCTCCTACGACGAGGCGATCCGGAAGAACCTTCGGGTGATGGACCAGACGGCGCTGGCGCTGTGCCGTGAGAACGGACTGCCCATCGTGGTCTTCGACAGCAGCGTGCGGGGCAACATCCAGAAGGTGGCCTCCGGCGAGAAGGTCGGCACCACCGTGGGAGCGTAGAGACGATGGCCGACGACGACCTCGGACTGGTTCAGGAAGAGGCCCGGGAAGGCATGGACAAGTCCCTGCGAAGCCTGCGCGCGGAGCTCCAGAAGGTCCGCACGGGCCGGGCCAGCACGGCCCTTCTCGACGGCATCCAGGTCGACTACTACGGCACGCCGACCCCCCTCAACCAGCTCGCCAACCTCACCACCCCCGACCCGCGGCTGATCGTGATCTCTCCCTACGACAAGGGCGCGATGCAGGGGATCGAGAAGGCGATCCAGACCTCCGATCTCGGCCTCACCCCCTCGAACGACGGCAAGGTGGTCCGGATTCCGATCCCGCCTCTCACCGAGGAGCGGCGGAAGGAACTCGTCAAGCACGTCCATCGGCTGGCCGAGGACCACAAGGTGGGCGTGCGCGAGGCGCGGCGCGACGCCCTCTCGATGCTGAAGGATCTCGTCTCCGAGGGCTCCGTCCCCCAGGACGACGGCCGTCAGGGCGAGAAGCGGATCCAGGGCCTGACCGACGAATTCGTCAAGAGGATCGACGAGATGACCGCCCAGAAGGAGGAGGAGATCCTCCAGGTCTGATGCGAGCACGGCGCCTCGACCCGAAGCGGATTCCCCGTCACGTGGCCATCATCATGGATGGCAACGGGCGCTGGGCCATGGAGCGGGGCTTCCCGCGCGTGGAGGGGCATCGCCGCGGCCTGGAGTCGGTGCGCTCCGTGGTGCGCGCCGCCCACGAGCTGGGCGTGAAGACCCTCACGCTCTACGCCTTCTCCCTCGAGAACTGGAACCGGCCGAAGGCGGAGGTCGAGGAGCTGATGCGGCTGCTCGACCACTACCTCGAGGCCGAGCTCGAGGAGGTGGATCGCAACGGCATCCGGGTGGGTGCCATCGGCCGGCTCGACCGCCTGCCGGAGAGCGTGCAGGGCAGCCTCGAGCGCGCCATCGAGCGCACGCGCGAGAACCTCGAGATGCAGCTCGTGTTCGCCGTTTCCTACGGCGGGCGTCAGGAGATCGTGGACGCGGCGCGCCGGCTCCTGCGCGACGCCGAGCACGGGAAGGTGGATCCCGACGCGCTCGACGAGAAGACCTTCGCCGCCTACCTCTACGACGCCGAGCTCCCCGATCCCGACGTGCTGATCCGCACCGGGGGAGAGAGCCGGGTGTCGAACTTCCTGCTCTGGCAGATCGCGTACACCGAGCTGGTCCTGTGCGACACGCACTGGCCGGAGTTCCGCAAGCAGCACCTGGTGGACGCGCTCCTCGAGTACCAGGGTCGCGAGCGTCGCTTCGGCCTCACGAGCGCACAGGTCCGGAGCTAGCCGTCGTGGGAAGCACCCCGCGGAGGCTGGCGCTGCTGGGCAGCACCGGCAGCGTGGGCGAGCAGTCGCTCGCCGTGGTGGAGTCGTTCCCGGAGCGGTACCGGGTAGTGGCGCTGGCGGCCGGGCGGAACGTCGCGAAGCTGGCCGAGCAGGTGGAGCGCTTCCGGCCCGAGCTGGTCTCGATGGCGGAGCCCGCCGGCGCCGACGACCTGCGTAGCCGCCTGCGTGCCCGCGGGGCTCCGGAGCCCGAGATCGCGGTCGGGGCCGAGGGGCTCCTGGCCGTCGCCTCGCGGTCGGCGGACCTCGTGGTCTCCGCCCTGGTGGGCGCGGTGGGTCTGGCGCCGACGCTCGCGGCCATCCGCGCCGGCTCCGACGTGGCCCTCGCCAACAAGGAGGTGCTGGTGATGGCGGGCGCGCTCGTGCTGCGCGAGACGCGCGCCCAGGGGGTCACGCTCCTGCCCGTCGACAGCGAGCACAGCGCGATCTTCCAGTGCCTGGCCGGCCAGCGGCGCGAGGACGTCGCGCGCCTGATCCTGACCGCCTCCGGGGGGCCCTTCCGCACCTGGGAGGCGTCGCGGATCGCCCGGGCTACGGTCGAAGAGGCGTTGGAACACCCGAACTGGGACATGGGGCCCAAGATCACCATCGACTCGGCCACGCTGATGAACAAGGGTCTCGAGGTGATCGAGGCCCGCTGGCTCTTCGACGTGCCCCCGGAGGGGGTCGACGTCGTGGTGCACCCGCAGTCGATCGTCCACTCGCTGGTCGAGTTCCGCGACGGCTCCGTGCTCGCGCAGCTCGGCCTCCCCGACATGCGGGTGCCGATCGCCGTGGCCCTGGCCCATCCGGAGCGGCTGCCCCTCGAGCTGCCGCGGCTCGATCTCGCCGCGCTCGGGCGCCTCGACTTCGAGGCCCCCGACCGCAAGCGCTTTCCCTGCCTCGAGCTGGCCTTCGCGGCGCTGCGGGCCGACGAGGCGTCCCCGGCCGTGCTGAACGCGTCGAACGAGGTGGCGGTGGCGGCCTTCCTCGAGGGCGCCATTCCCTTCCCGGCGATCGCCGGCACCAACGACGCCGTCCTGAGCGCGCACGTCTCCCGGGTGGCCGGCGGCTCCGGAGCGTCGTTGCGCGATCTCGACGACGTGCTGGAGGCCGACGCCTGGGCGCGCGAACGCGCCCGGGAGTGCCTCGCCCGCGGAGCGGCTGCACCGTGACCTACATCTTCGCCTTCGTGGTCCTGCTCTCGATCCTGATCTTCGTGCACGAGCTCGGGCACTTCCTCGCGGCCAAGGCCTGCGGGGTGCGCGTCCTCAAGTTCAGCATCGGCTTCGGCGACCCGATCGGCTTCGGTCGCCACCGCCTGCACTGGAAGCGCGGCCACACCGAGTACGTCGTGGCGTGGTTCCCCCTGGGCGGCTTCGTGAAGATGCTCGGCGAGAACCCCGACGAGGAGGACACGCCGGAGACCCGCGCCGCGCCCGAGGAGACGCTCGGCGCGAAGAACCTGTGGCAGAAGCTGCTGATCGTGTTCGCCGGCCCGGCGATGAACCTGCTGCTGCCCGTGGCGATCTTCATCGGCATGCAGGCGGTGGGCCTGCCCCGGGCCGACGCCGTGATCGGACTCGTGGAGACGGGCTCCCCCGCCGAGGCCGCCGGGCTGCGGCCGGGCGACCGCATCACCGCGCTCGGCGGCGAGCCGGTGAGCTGGTGGAGCGACGTCGCCAGGGCGATCCGGAGCGGTCCGGGCGACGAGCTCGCCATCGAGATCGAGCGGGACGGCGTGGTGTCGGCGCTGACGCTTCCCGTCAGCGGCCGCGAGGGCATGGACGACTTCGGGGGGGTCACCGAAGTCGGCTGGGCGGGCCTCGGCCACTCGCGTCCCACCGCGCTGCTGGGGATCCTCGACCTCGAGGCTCCCGCGCAGCAGGCGGGGCTTCGCTCCGGCGACCGCGTCACCGCCGTGGCCGGCGAGCCCGTCGAAGACTGGTACGGCCTGAGCCAGCTCTACGCCGAGGCCACCGGGCCCGTCGAGCTGACGGTGCAGCGGAGCGTGGAAGGCGCCCCGGAGACGTCGACGGTCGAGGTGCCGGCGCTCGGCAGCCTGCAGGCGCTCGGCGTGGTGCGCGCCAGCGCGCTCGTGGCCGAGGTGGTGCCCGACTCCCCGGCGGCGGCGGCCGGGCTCGAGGCTGGCGACCTGATCCTCGAGTACGACGGGCGCCCCGTCACCTACTTCGCCTCCTTCGCCCAGGCGGTGAGCGCCAGCGAGGGGCGCGCGATCCCGCTCGTCTTCGCGCGCCGGGGCGAGCTTCGCGAGGTGACCCTGGCCGCCGAGCCCATCCCCACCGACACGGGCTTCGGCATCGAGGAGCCCCGCTATCGCATCGGCATCCGTGGCTCCGAGGCGCTGCTGGCCGGGGCCGTGGCCACCGATCGCGAGCGCAACCCCCTCGTGTCCCTGCCGCGCGCGTTCGGCATGACCGTCGACTTCACCCGGATCTTCCTCGTCGGGCTCGGCAAGATCGTGAGCGGCGAGGTCTCCCGGAAGAACCTGGCCGGACCCATCGGGATCGCGCAGATCGCGGGCAACGCGCTGCAGCAGGGCTGGGAGCCCTACCTGCGGATCATGATCCTGATCAGCATCAACCTCGGCATCCTCAACCTGCTGCCGATCCCCGTGCTCGACGGCGGCCAGGCGCTCCTCTTCACGGTCGAGGCGATCAAACGCTCGCCGCTCTCCCTGCGCACGCGCCTGGCCGTGCAGCAGATCGGTGTCACCGTCCTGGTGCTGCTGATGGGCCTCGCCTTCTGGAACGACCTCTCGCGCATCTGGGCCAAGGTGGTCGATTGGCTGCCGAGCGCGCCGTAGACGCCCCGTCCGCACCGCTGCTCCTCGCCATCGAGTCCTCCGGCCGCACCCCGAGCGTGGCGCTGCTGCGCGCGGACGAGCCGCTGGGCGAGATCGAGGGCCGGCGCGGCCGCACCGGCGCCGAGAGCCTGCTGCCGGCCGTCGACGCGGTGCTGTCGCAGGCCGGAATCGACCTCGAGGCCGTGTCGGGCTTCGCCGTATCGATCGGTCCCGGCTCCTTCACCGGCCTGCGCGTCGGCGTGGCCACGGTGAAGGGGCTCGCCTTCGGCAGCGACCGTCCGGTGGTGCCGGTGCCCACCCTCGCCGCCCTGGCGCGTGGGGCTGCCGCAGCTTGTGGCGCCGAGCCGGGTGAGGTGATCGTCTCCCTGCTCGACGCGAGACGCGGGGAGCTGTATGCCGGCGGCTGGCGGATCGCGGCCTCCGGCGCCGAGCCCGAGCGGGCCGCCCCCGCCGAGGGCGTCTACACGCCCGAAGGGCTGGCTCCGCTGCTCTCCCCGGGCAGCTGGCTCGTCGGAGAGGGCGTCGCGGCGGGCGGCGCGCGCCTGCGGGATGCCGCCCGCGAGGCCGGTGCGCGGCTCGGCCCCGCCTGGGAGCCGCACGCCCGCGACGTGGCGGCCCTCGGGCGTCTGGCCCTCGCCCGAGGGGAGGCGGTGCCCGCCGACGCGCTCCTGCCCCGCTATCTGCGCCGGGCCGAGGCGGCGGTGAAGCGCACCGGCCAGCGCTTCGAGGAGGCCAGGAGCGGCCCAGCGGGGCCGAGAATGCACTGCAACGTGGGCGCAGAAGATGCTTGCGGCGCGGCTCCGGGCGCGCTGAAATGAGTCAGGGCCGCTATCGACAGGATCCCCCCCGGAGATGACGGACGCTCAGCGGCTCGCTCGCCTCGAAGCCCAGCTCGCGGAGCTGGAGGCGCTCTACGACCACGCGCCCGTCGCGCTCTGCTTCGTCGACATCGAGCTCCGCTTCCAGCGCATCAACGAGCGCATGGCTGCGATCACCGGCCGGTGCGTGGCGGAGCACATCGGCCGCCGGGTCGAGGAGATGCTGCCGAGCATCGCGGAGCAGGTGGGCCCCACCTATCGCCGGATCCTGCGCACGGGCGAGCCCGTGGTCGGGCTCGAGCTGCGGGGCAGGCTTCCCTCGGATCCCGTCAACGAGCACGTCTGGCTCGTGAACCACCACCCCGTGCGGACGCCCGAAGGGGAGCTGCGGGGCATCAGCACGGTGGTCCTCGACATCACGGACCTGAAGCGCGAGGAGGAGGCGCTGGCCGAGGCCTCCGACCGCCTGGCCGAGGCGCAGCGGGTCGCGGGCGTGGGAAGCTGGGAGTGGAACATCCTGGCCGACACCGTCTGGTGGTCGGACGAGCTCTTCCGGATCCTGGGCAAGCGCAAGCACGAATTCTCGCCGAGCTTCGACGCCTTCTTCGAGATGATCCATCCGCTCGACCGGCCCGCCTTCCGGCGCCAGATCGAGGCGACGCTGGCCGACCGCGAGCCCGCCGCCCTCCAGCTCCGCGTGCAGGTCGACGAGGGCGAGGAGGTGATGCTCCACGCCAGTGCTGCGCTCGAGCGGACGCCCGACGGGATGCCGTCGCGCCTCGTCGTGACCGCCCAGGACGTGACGGAGCGCGGCGCGGTGGCCCTGGCCCGCGAGGTCTAGCAGCCGTCCCGGCCCGCGACGCGGCGGAGCACGTCGCCGGTGGTCGCGAAGCGCGGCCGCCAGCCGAGCTCGCGGCGGATCTTGCCGGCCGAGGCCTCCAACGAGTGGCCGTCGGCGATGTCGAGCCGGACCGGGTCGATGGGGGCCAGCCCGGCTCTCGAGGCGGCCCGGCAGGTGGAAGTGCAGCGGGCCGCGCAGCCCGGGAGCGAAGCGCTGGGAGCGATCGCCGATGAACATCGACGGACGCAGGCGCGCGACCCCGGGCCGCGACCGACGAGGCGTACACGATGTGACGCACCCCCGCGCGCGCGGCGGCCTCGCAGACGTTGCGGGTCCCGCCGTCGGGCTCGTGGGGACTCCCGTCGCGTTCGCTCGTGCTCACGCGCGGCGAGAGTACCAGCCGCCCACGAGCGGCGCTGATAGACTGCGCGCGTGGACGGTCCGCGCTTCTCGGAGCTGCACGTCGCGACGCCCGACCCGGCAGACGTCGAGGCGCGCTACCGCGAGATCGAGGCCGCCCTCGATGCCGGTCCCGACGCGACCGGGCTGCTCGATCTCGTGCGCCGCTGGGACGGTGTGCGCACGACGCTCGAGACGTGGCTCTCGCTCGCTCGCGTGCACTTCACCCAGGACACCCGTGACGCCGAGGCCAGGCGCCAGCGGGAGCTGGCCGACGAGCTCGCCCCGCGCTTCCAGGGCTGCGACGTCCGGGTGATGCGGCGCCTGCTGGCGGAGCCGCACCGCGCGGCCGTCGAGGCGAGCGTCGGCTCCCAGGCGCTCGCGCTCTGGGAGTGCGCCGTGCAGTCCTTCGAGCCCGCCATCCAGGAAGACAAGGTGCGCGAGGCGAAGCTCGCGTCCGAGTACACCGAGCTCATGGCCTCGGCCCGGCTCCCGGTGCGCGACGAGGTGTGCAACCACGAGAGCATCTTCCGCTGGCTCGAAGACCCCGACCGCTCCGTGCGGCGCGAGGCCCTCGAGGTGCGCTGCGCCTGGTTCGAGGAGTACGGCGACCGCCTCGACGGGATCTACGACGAGCTGGTCAAGCTCCGCGACGGCATGGGGCGCAAGCTCGGGCACGACGGCTACCTGCCCATGGCCTATCGGCTCATGCAGCGCGTCGACTACGGGCCCGAAGACGTGGCCCGCTACCGCGACGCCGTCCGCGAGCACGTGGTGCCGCTGGCGGTGGAGCTGCGCGCGGAGCAGGCCCGTCGGCTGGGCGTCGACCCGCTGATGTTCTGGGACGAGTTCCTGCGGGACCCCCGCGGCGACCCGCGCCCCAGGGGCGACC
>JAAUYE010103339.1_pt1 | contig 10531 bp, 8 predicted proteins | sample 7278081 | NCBI WGS metagenome assembly JAAUYE01 (sample SAMN14350131, study PRJNA611818) | marine sediment metagenome | isolation source: surface marine sediment (0.6m) | place: French Polynesia: Moorea | collected 2018-08
GCCCACGGGATCCCGGATCCAGTCGATCCGACCGTTCCGCCCCTCGGCCCAGGCCACGTAGAGCCCGACCAGGAGGTCGCGGGCGAGCGCGCCCGCCTCGGAGAGCGGCCGCACCTCGACCAGCGCGTCCCAGAACCCATCGGCGCCCATCGTGACGAGCTCTCGCCGCGCCGTCGCGATCGCCTCCTCGAGCTGGACGAGCTGGTGCCCTGCGTTCGCTCGCGAGCGACGGGAGCCGGGCTCCCGGGCGGCGCCGCGCAGCGCGGAGAGCCGCTCCCGCAGCCGATCGAGGCGCTCGGCGACGCGGCTCTTACGGCTCCAGTCGCGCGTCAGGTTCGCGGCCAGCTCGGGGTCCTTCCAGACGGGGTGGTCGCGGCGCCGCGCGTCGAGCCGCTCCAGCTCCGCGCGAAGCCCCGGCTCGTCGACCTCGCACGCGAGCTGTGCCAGGGCCGCATGGAGCGCGTCGGTCTGCGCGGCGAGGCCGGCCCCCGAGAGGCGGCGCCCGTCGGGCAGGGAGACCGGCTCCTGCTCCGCTGCCGCCTCGCGCGACGCGGCCGTCTCCACCAGCCGGATCTTCACCCGCCCATCGGCGACGGCTCCGCGCACCACCATTCCGGGGGCCACGGCGCGCTCCGCGAGCACGGCGGCCATGGGAAGCACGATCTGGCGCTGTACCTCGCGCTTGAGCGCGCGCGCGCCGTAGCGGGGATCGAACCCCCGCTCCACGACGAGGTCGATCGCGGCGTCGTCCACGTCCACGACGAGCCCGCGGCCGACGATCCCCTCGCGGCTCATGACCTGGTCGAGCTCGAGCCGGGCGATCAGCCGCAGCTCCTGCTGCGCCAGCGGGCGGAACACGACGATGTGCTGGAAGCGGTTCAGGAACTCGGGACGGAAGACCTGCTCGAGGCCGGAGCGGATGTCCGCGCCGTCTCCGGCGGGTCGCTCCTCGGCGCCGAATCCGAGCGGCCGCGTCGCCAGGTCGACTCCGGCGTTCGACGTGGCGATGACGATGGTGTTGCGGAAGCTCACCGTGCTCCCACCGGTCGAGGTGAGCTGGCCGTCGTCGAGGAGCTGGAGGAAGAGATCCCAGACGTTCGGATGCGCCTTCTCGAGCTCGTCGAAGAGGAGCACCTGGAAGGGCTGCTCGCGCACCGGCTCCAGCAATCGCGCTCCCTGCTCGGGCCGGTCCGGATTGCCGAGCAGCATCTCGAAGGCGTCGTGGTCCTTGAACTCGGACATGTCGAAGCGGAGCATCCGCTTCTCGCTCCCGAAGAGCAGCCGGGCGAGCGCCCGCGCCACCTCCGTCTTCCCCACTCCCGTCGGGCCCACGAAGAGGAAGGTGCCGATCGGGCGGGCCGGGTCGTGCAGGCCGGCCTTGAAGAGCGTCATGGTCTCGACGAGGGCTTCGAGGGCGTCGCGCTGGCCGATGATCCGCTCCTGGAGCCGCCGGCGGAGCTCGGAGGCGGAGAGCGTGGCCTCGCGCGACACCACGAAGAGCGGCAGGCCGCTGTAGATCGAGAAGACCTTCTCGATGAAGGCGCGATCCACCGGATCCGGCTCGCCGACCGCCCCCTTCTCGTCGCGGTAGCGACGCACCCGGCGAAGGAGCTCGAGGGCCGGGCCGGGCTGGTGACGACCGGCGCCGAAGCGATCGGTGAGCTCCACCAGCGCGCGCCGGCACGGCGCGTCCAGCGGGAGGTCCTGGCGTCGGGCCTCCTCCTCCACGAGCGCGTGCACGGCGTCGCGCGGCAGCGGCGTGATGCGAACCCGTTCGAAGAGGCCGTGGAGTGCCGGCGCCCGGCGAATCGCGTTCAGCGCGTCGGGCGTGGCCTCCGCGAGCAGCGCGAGCCGACCGGCGACGACGTGGTTCCGGAGGGCATCGATCAACGCCGTGCGATCGTGGACCGTCGTTCCGCCGGTGGTGAGGTTCAGCACGTCCGTGAAGTAGAGGGCCGTCGCGCCCTCCTCGGCCTGCTCGGCGATCTGCGCGAGCTTGGTCTGCCACTGCCCGAGGAAGATCGTGCCGGCCATCAGATCCGAGGTGGAGAGCTGCCGGATGCCGCCCTTGCCGCGAGCCGCCATCGCGTGGGCGACGCCGTGGACCACGGCCGTCTTGCCGGCGCCGGGCTCCCCCACGATGAGCACGGAGCGGCCCTCCTCGAGCAGGGCGACGACCCGCGCGACTTCCGCCTCGCGCGCGCGCACGGGGGACAGCTGGCCGCGCCGGGCAGCCTCGACGAGATCGGTGCCCGTATCGTCCAGGGAGTAGTCGAGCAGCTCGTCCATGACGCCGTGGATCCCGCCCGCGACAGGTGGAGGAGAGGCTACAACGCGGAGTGGCGTTCCACGAGCGGAGGTCGCCGGCTCAGTCGATCGCGTCCCAAAGGGGCACCCGGAGGAAGTCGGCCACGACCCGGGCGTCCCGCCGGATGGCACCGGCGTCGCCGTGGTCGACCACGGTGATCCGTTGGCCGTCCTGCAGCACGAGGTTGAGCTCGGTGCTGCGGTAGCTCCGGGGCCCGCGATGTGGGCCACGCCGGGTCGAGTGCGAGGCCACGCGCTCCGACACGAGCTGGATGGCGTGAATGTCGGAAAGCTGCACCCAGGTCTCGTGCCTGCCCGCCTCGTCTCCGGGGCTCGGCGGCGTTCCCGTCCAGAACCGGCCCGACGCCTTGTCGAAGACGCGGGGCCGCATCAGGGTGCGCGACAACACGAGGCTGACCGTGATGAAGGAGGTGCCGACGACCAGGGTCAGCAGCGCGGTGAAGCCGAGCTCCGTGGAGAAGCCGTCCTGGCGAAGGGCCATGAAGGCCGCGAGAGCGAGTCCGGGGACGAGGGTCAGGGCGCCCAGGCCCAGGAAGACGAGCCGGAAGAGCCGGAGCAACCCGGTCGCGCGGAACTCGAGCCGTGTCACGCCGCCGGGCTCCAGCCGGTGCGAGCGGAAGCTGGTGCCGCCCGGGCTGGCCGGCGCCCATTCGATCTTCTGCGCGACGGGGTCCGACTCCCAGGCCGGGGGAGTGTGTCCCCCGGAACCGGTGGACGAATCGGTCGATCCAATCATCGGTCGCCTCCGACGATGCTTGCTCGAGAAGCTAGCGCCTCCGGATGTGGCGGAGCAGGGCGATGCAACTCTTCGCCTCCCTTGGGGCGACCGGCGGGGCTCGAACCCGCATCACCGGGGTCACGACCCGGCATTCTGCCGTTGAACTACGGCCGCCGCAGGGGATCCATGGCTGGGACGGGAGGACTCGAACCTCCGCCTGCGGGTTCAGAGCCCGCCGCTCTTCCTGCTGAGCCACGTCCCCGTAGATCTGGTCGGGATGGTCGGATTCGAACCGACGACCTCTTCCTTCCGAAGGAAGTGCTCTCGCCCGGCTGAGCTACATCCCAACGACTTCTGGTGGGCCGGGAGGGATTCGAACCCTCATCCGTGGGTGTAAGAGACCCCGGCTCTGCCGGTTGAGCTACCGACCCCTGATTTTCCGATCCTGGCTCCGGGGGGTGGATTCGAACCCCCATCTCCGGGCTCAACGGGCCCGCGCTCTACCCTTGAACTACCCCGGATTGGCCTCGAGTTCTCCTGCGCGCATCCCCTGCGCTTCCCGGCTCGAGGCCCGGCCCCGTGCGTTTCCCTTGTGTCGCGACCCATGCACGGGACCGGGCCCGCCGCTTCGCTGTGTCTGGTGCGGTCGGGGAGGTTCGAACTCCCAGCCTTCGACCTGGCAAGCCGACGCTCTGTCCACTTGAGCTACGACCGCAGAGCTGGAGCCCCAGGCGGGATTCGAACCCGCATCTCTCGACTTACGAGGTCGGTGCTCTGTTCCATTGAGCTACCGGGGCCTGCGACTCTTCTCCTCGTTCTCCTCTTCTCACTGGCGCTCCCGGCGGGACTCGAACCCGCATCTCCGGATCGAGAGGCCGGTGTCCTCTGCCTTTGGACGACGGGAGCGCTGGTACGCGGGGGAGGACTCGAACCTCCAGCCCCCGCTTTGTAGGAGCGGCTCTCTGCCGCCCTGCTACCCGCGCACCTCCGGTGTCTTCCAGTGCTTGCCCTTCACGGCGTGGTCTGCGGCCCGCGAGGCCGCCCAGGCCTCCGGCTTGTAGACCACCGGGAAGCCCTGGCCGACCACCAGCCCGGCGAGCTGCTCCAGGTACCGGCTCGACTTGTGGATCGCCACCGGGTTCACGTCGATGTGCACCTGCACCCGATCGTGCGACTCCACCGAGCCGACCTCGCACAGCCGCAGGGCGAACTCCGTGCTGAGCCAGGCCTCCCAGAAGAGCTTCTGGTGAAGGCTCATCCGGCGCTTGCGAAGCCGCGTGTAGAAGACACGGTGGCCCCGCCGCTCCGGGCTCAGGAGACACGCCACGACCACGAAGTCCGTGTAGCGCGTGGCCTTCTGCGCATCCGTGCCGATGTGCACGGCGTAGCCGCGCTCCACCAGGTCACCGATCGTGCGCAGGATGTCGACCACCCGCACGTTCCGGAGCGTGCGCCAGCGCTGCGTCGTGATGTCCATCGCTCCTGCCTCCTGCTCGTCCTGGCACGTGGCCAGGGAATCGAACCCCGCCCGGCGGGGTTTGGAGTCCCGCCTGCGCCCGGCGCGCCACGTCCGTCCTGGCGACCTCGAGTGGACTCGAACCACCAACCCCCGGCTTCGCACGCCGGTGCTCTCGTTCCATTGAGCTACGAGGTCGTTGTCGCGGTTTCTCTCTCCGAAGCTGCTTGATCTGGTGGACACGGTGGGAATCGAACCCACAACCTCCGGCTTGCAAGACCGGCGCTCTCCCCGTTGAGCTACATGCCCGAAATCGTCACCGAAAGCGCGAAAACGCGAAGACCCCGGTGCCGTTGCCAGCACCGGGGTCTTCGAAAAGACTCCTCCCGAGTGCTGGACCGCTACATCGGCTCCTCGGCTCGCTCGAAGCCGGCGACGTCCATCGATACGGGGCGCACGATGCCGTCGACGACGTGCTGCTTCCGGCGCCACACGAGCGCGGACGGGCGCGCCACGAGCTTCGTCCTCGTCGCGCCGGGCGTCTGGTGGCTCGTGAGAAACATCGTCGGAACCTCGGCTTCCTTTCTTCGCTCGTTGTCGGTCAGGTACCAGCCACTTCGTCAGCCGTCAACCGAACTTGATGCCTTTCTGAGGCCGCGGAACATTTTCTCGTTCCATCGGCTCGTCCACTCGTCCATCCGGCTTCCTTCATGAAACGCAGGCCGCGTGCAGGGCCCGCGATGAAGCCGGTCGAAGTTTCTGGTGCGGTCGGGGAGATTCGAACTCCCATGTCCCGAGGACCCCAGCTTCTCGAGCTGGTGCGTATACCCGTTCCGCCACGACCGCAGATCCGAGTGCCGACGGTGGGCCTCGAGCCGCACCAGTCCGGCGCCGGCCTCCTCGCGAAGAGAGCCGGCGTGCTCGGAGCGAACTGGTACCGACGGCGGGATTCGAACCCGCACTGGACCGGGTCTAAGCCGGCTGCCTCTGCCGATTGGGCTACGTCGGCGTGTGTTCGAGTGGTTCCTTGCGTCTTCCCTGCTTCCTCCCGCGGTTTGCGCGCGACCTTCGGGCCGATGTGTGCCTTGCTCTCCGGGGCTCCCTGCAACGGGGGCCAGAAACGGCGAAGGCCCCTTCCGGTTCGTCCCGGAAGGGGCCTTCGCGAAAAGCTCTGTCGGCAGTCGCTAGCCGGCCGTCCTCCGAGACCTCCCGTGAACCGGGAGGCCCAGCAGCGAGACGATGCTGGCGACCCACCTGTGCGTCATGACCTCATCTTATCAACCTCACACTGCTGTCAAGGGCCGAGACCGGCCGGAAGGCGCAGGACTCGCAGACGGAGTTCGGTGAGCCAGGAGGCCGACTGGAGAGCTAGCCGCCGGTCCGCTTGCCGATCTCGACGTTCGTCAGCCAGCCGAGGACCTCGCCCGAAGGCGTCCCGTCCTTCGTGACGAAGACGTCCCGGCAGCCGTCCACCTCCTCCATCGCCTGCTTCGCGTCTGCCACCGTCGCCGTCTCGGGAACGAAGGCGAGCGTCCCCTCCACCACGGCGCGCGTGCCCTCGGAGGCGAGGAAGTCGTCGAGGGTCGGAGCTTGCGGGTCGAAGGCGCGCCCTTCCTGCATGGCCCGGTCGCTCACGAACTTGTACAGGAGGCTCTGGTGGATGACGTATCTCGCCCTTCCGTCGTGATCGAGTACGGGAATGCGGGTGACGACGCCCTTCACGAGCTCCAGGAGCTGCTCGAGCTTGACGGGCTCGGATGGGTCGGCGTCGAGGCGGAAGACCGTCATCTGGTCGATCGGAACCATCGCCTCGGTGACTGGCAGGCCAACGTCCAGCTTGTCCGCCCGCTGGTCGCCGCCCTCCGTCTTGAACAGGTTGTCGAAGAGCTCCCGGAGCTTGTCCGTCGCCTGCTTGGAGAACATCCCGACCAGGCCCGCGATGGCGCTGATGCCGAAGAGGCTGACGGACTCGGCCGAGGCTCCGGCCGAGAGCAGGCCGCCGCGGATCACGAAGTAGAAGATCAGGGCGAGCGCCCCGCCGATGAAGGGCCGCAGGACGTACCACCAGAACCAGCTGCGGAAGAGGCTGCGGTTGCCCACGTAGGTGACGAAGGACGTGGCGGCATGGACGTAGCTGCCGAGCGCTCCGACGGCCATGACCAGCAGGATGAGTCGCGCCTCGTAGCCGATGTCCCCGAGGAGAGCGGACGTGCGCAAGGCGGCCGGCGCGTCCCCGCCGTTCTGCGCACCTTCCGCCGCGCCGTTCTCCGCGCCTCCTGCCGGGCCGTCCGCCCCGGTCTCGATCGGCCAGAGGTCGTAGATCACGTAGGCGAGCAGCGGCACGGCCACGAAGAGGTAGAGACCGAGGAAGAGCGTCTCCCCGGACCCCGCCCGCAGGCTGGGCGGTGATCCGGCCTTCTTCTGCCGGGCCGGCCGATGTGCCTCTTCCGCCATGCCTCAGGCCGATTATCCCACCCGGTGTCGCCGGCGGATCCGGAAAATGGGTCGCGAGGCGCTCAGCGGGTGGCGGTGGGGGAGTCTCGACCCGCAGCCGTGAGCGGCTCGATGTCGGCCCACACCGCCTCACCGTTCCTGCGGAACAGCTCCAGGGCCGGCTCCGGCAGCCAGGCCGCGACGGCCGATTCGTAGGCGGGAAGGCCCTGCACGCTCTGGTACCAGCGGGCCACCCTGGGCCGTGCCTCGATCACGGGCGTGATCGCGAGGTGATCGAGCCGCAGGACGTAGGGCAGGACACCCGCGTCGGCCAGCCCGAACGCGCCGCCGGAGAGCCAGTCTCCGTGCTCGAGGGACGTCTCCATCTCGTCGAGCAGGGCGATCATCGTCGCGAGCGCGCCGGCGAACTCGGGCGCCTTCACGCCGTGCTCGATCACGCTGCGCCGGGCGGCCCTTCGCGCCGGGTCCGGAATCGCCTCGATGCCGGCCTCCCGCACCTCCGCCGGCTGCTGGAGCAGGATCGCCCGCGGGCCGATCGCGAAGGTCACGATGCCCGTCGCAGGGTGCACCGCGACGTCGAGCTTCCGCGTCCACATGCGGCCCGCGTGGCGCGCGACGGGATCGGCGGAGCGCATCGGCGGCTCGGGGAAGGCGTCGTCCAGGTACTCGTTGATGAGCGTCGACTCGATCAGCACCGCACCGTCGTGGACGAGCGTCGGCACCACGTGGTTCGGGTTCAGCTTCACGTACTCCGGATCGTGCTGGCCGCCGCCGATCAGGTCGACCTCGCGCGATTCGAACCCGATGCCCTTGTGATCGAGCACCAGCCGCACCTTCTGGGAGCAGGTGGAGAGCGCGTTGTGGTAGAGCGTGAGCATCAGCCGGTCACTCCCCGCCCGATGGGGGGCTGCGGAAGGCCAGCTTGCTCTCGAGCGACGCGACGAGACGATCGAGGCTCCAGTCGTCGTCCACGACGCCGAACACGTAGCGGTCGGGGCGGACGATCGCGGCCGGGTGGTGCTCGAAGAGCCGGTCGAGCTCGTTCTCGACGACCTCGATGCCTTCGAGCGACACGCTGCGAGCGCCGAGGCGATCCAGGAAGCGCCGGCTCGCGTCCGACATCTCCAGGCTGGCCGCATCCCGGCCCACGACGGCGAAGCCGCGGCCGAGGAGCTCGTCGAGGCGGCACTCGGCGCCGTCGGGCGTTCGCACCGTCGGCTGCCGCAGCAGGTAGCCGGTCGAGCCGGTTCCGCCGACCTGCTCCACGGTGATCGCCCCCCCGTGGAGCGGCGGGGCCGCGCGCCCCTGGCCGTAGCCCGAGCTCGGGTCGACCTCGTGGGGCGGGGGCCGACCCGCCTCATGGGCGGCGAAGTTCTCCATCAGCTTGCCGACGGCGACGGCCCAGTCGACGAGATCGTGGGCGTGCGCGTCGCGCTCGGCGGCGTAGGTGTCGAGCAGCGCGTCTCCGCAGGTGCCGTCGAGCACCAGGGGGAGCTTCCAGCCGAGGTTCACCACGTCGCGGAAGCCGGCGTTGAGGCCCTGGCCGAGGAAGGGGGGCGTCTGGTGCGCGGCGTCGCCGGCCAGGAAGACGCGTCCGACGCGCCAGCGCTCTGCGGTCGCCGCGTGGAACTGGTAGACCGCGGCGCGCCGGATCGTGTAGCGATCGGCGGGCAGCCAGTCGTCGAGGAGCTCCCGAATCCTCTCGGGCCGCAGCATCTCCTCGCGGGTCTCGCCGGGCAGGAGCTGGAACTCCCAGCGGCGGTTCGGATCCTTGACGCAGACGTAGGTCGTGAGGCGCTCCGGGTCGCAGACCTGCATCGTCAGGATGCTCAGGTCGGCGGGATCCTTCACGACGATGTCGATCACGAGCCAGTCCTGGTCGTAGCCCAGGCTCTGCCACGCGATGCCGAGGGCTCCGCGCACGAAGCTCGAGGCCCCGTCGCAGCCGATCAGGTACGAGGCGGTGATCCGGTCGGTCTCGCCGCTGGCGACGCAGCGCGTGGCGAGGGCCACCTCGTCGGGGCCGGCTTCGACCGCCGTCACCTCGTGACCCAGGCGCAGCTCGACCTTGCCCTGATCGAGCACGAGCTCGCGGATCCGGGCCTCCAGCTCCGGCTGGTCGAAGAAGGCCACGTCGCGGTAGCCGTTGTGGCCGAAGGGGGGCAGCGCGGCGACGAAGTAGGGCTCGCGCTTCGAGTTGGTGAAGGCGACCTCGTCCCGGACGCGGGGCGGCTGGGTGGTGGCGGCGATCTCTTCACCGTGCCCGAGCCGCTGGAAGGCGCGCACGATCTCGCCGTCGATGTTGACCGCGCGGGGGATGTCGACGATGTCCGTCTCCTGCTCGACCACCGCGACACGCAGCCCGGCGCCGGCCAGCAGCCAGGCCCCCATGGCGCCCACGGGCCCGTATCCCACGATGGCGACGTCGAACTGCGGCATGGTCACTCCTGGCCGGCCGGCGGGGAAGGGGGCCCGAGGAAGAGCGCGACCAGCGCGTCCGCATGGGCCTCGATGATCTCGGGGTCGGCCGGGTCCCGGCCGGTCAGACGCCGACACTCGGGCGCCTGGTGGAAGAGGTGCGTCGTGGCGCCGACCAGCAGGTAGTGCAGCAGCATCGGATCGACCCGGATGGCGAGCGGGCTCGCCTCGCCGGCGCGGCCCGCGAGCGTCTCGATCGTCTCGTAGAGCGGGCGCACGTGGTGGTCCACGATCCAGTGCATGCGCGGCCCGTCGCGCTTGCCCTCGTCCGTCATCAGCCTGTGGAACTCGAGGTTCGTGGCGGCGAAGCGCACCAGCCCCCGGATCATCTGCTCCACGCTGTCGCGATCGAAGGAGCCGCTGGCCTCGGCGGACTCGAGAGCCGCGGCCAGTCCCGCCCGGATCTCCGCGAAGGCCCGGTTGACGGCCTCGCGCCAGAGCGCCTCCTTGCTGCCGAAGTAGTAGGGGATGAGCCCCTGGTTCACGCCCGCCCGGGCGGCGATCTCGCGGGTCGACGCACCATCGTAGCCGAGCTCGGAGAAGGCCGAGAGCGCCGCGTCGAGCATCCGCTCGCGGGTCGACGTGTCCCTTGGTTCGTCCAGCTCGCGCCGGGGGCTCCCGGAAGGCTGCGCCACGGCTTCTCCCCTGGGCTGTTCGCTCGCTACTCGATCGCTATTCGATCGCTATTCGATCGAATAGGAGAATCCTATGCGATCGCCGAAGTCCCGTAAAGCCCTGTTCTCGCGATTCTTCTCGTGGGGTTGCCGAACGGGCCCCGGGGAGTCGGGACGGGTCACTCGGTCTCGGGGTTCTGGACCGGGATCTTCTTGAGCTGGAGCAGCTTGGTGAACTCCGCGCGGTCGGGCGCGTTGTTGAGCGCCTCGTCGGAGTCGACCTTGCCGGCGACGACCAGCTCGAGCAGGGCGTCGTTCAGCGTCACCATGCCGAGCTTCCGCCCCGTCTGCATGATGGAGCCGATCTGGAAGGTCTTGCCCTCGCGGATCAGGTTGCTGACGGCGTGGTTCACGATCAGCACCTCCATGGCGGCCGCGCGCCCGCCTCCCTTCTTCTTGCAGAGGGTCTGGGCGATCACGCCC
>JAAUYE010123869.1_pt1 | contig 10526 bp, 15 predicted proteins | sample 7278081 | NCBI WGS metagenome assembly JAAUYE01 (sample SAMN14350131, study PRJNA611818) | marine sediment metagenome | isolation source: surface marine sediment (0.6m) | place: French Polynesia: Moorea | collected 2018-08
ACCTCGGAGAGACCGTCGAGGACTACCTGAACAGTATCATGCCCAATCTGGGGGAAGACAGCCACGTCTATGTGGATGTGGATGAGGCCCGTGGTGAGGTCAACGTAGACATCGGTCTCGATGGTGTCATAACCATGGACCTGGTCAACAACATTGCCCAGAAGATCGCCACCAAGATTCCCGTCAACCTGATAGGATTCTCTGGCGGCTCTGGACCCTTTGCAGTAGTATTTCATTTCAGGATACAACGATGAGCCCTATCATACTTCTACCAGAACAGGTTCCTCCGCCTGTACCTTGCTCAGGAAACAACCAGGACATCTTCATGATGCTGGTCCCGACCGGATCAGCCGGTATATCCGGAACCCAATCCTATGACCTGTCGTTCGTAGACGGTTCTCCAAACAGCCCATGCTTTGGTGATGTTCTGAAGAATACTCAGAACTGGGCCACTGTCGAGACACCGGCAAATGGTTACTCGTTTGCAGGAGCCACCTATGTCCCGGACAGGCAGGTACTTGCAGTGTTCGAGCGTGACTTCAACGGCAACGCTATTATGGTGAAGGAATACAACTTCAATTCCTCCACTTTTAATACGCCACAGACACCGATTGCCAAATCAACGTTAACAGCATTCTCCAGTGGTCGTGGTGACATCACCTACGATCTCATCGAGCAGGACAAGTATTACGTTCACAACGTAGCCGGAGTTCTTTCCAGTGTTCCCGAACCAATCGCCAATGGTGTTCCAGTTGGATTGACCACTGTGTTTACGGGCATCCCCACTGGCGGCGTCGGAACTCCGGGTCTTGCATTTGATCCAACCCAGGATTCCATCTGGATTCGAACGGGCGATGCGTTTACGATTCGGGAATACGATATGTCCCCCGGCAACGAAGGCAACCAACTAACCCAGGCGACTTACACTCACACACAGAACCAATTCTTCACGTTTGGTGCAATGTTTGGATTGACTCCGGGAGCGCCTGAGTTCATGCACTATACGAACCAGGACACTGGATACCTGTGGAGAGCCAAGGATACTGGTGGCGGTTTTGTGGGATTGGTGGATCAAGGCTGCGGCGCACCCACGTCATGGGCCACCTGCCCGAGTGGAAATGGATACCAGACCCATTGGCGCAACGAGACAGGACGAGTCATTGGACCCACCTCGAATGTGATCAACATCGGTGGCTGGCCACTGACCACAAGCCCATTCGTATGAGAACTGTGATATGAAACTCAAAGACCTCGACAGAAACCTAAACGAAGGCCCACGTGGCGGAACCGGTGGTGCATTCGGCAGAGGCGGCCCCGGCCCCAGACGACAGCAGTACAAGGGCGGCAGCGGCTTCGGTCGTGGCGGCGTCACCAAAGGCCAGGCCGGAAGCCCCAGCACCTGGAGTGGCCCCGAGGGCATGGATACCTCGAAGGGCATGTCCGGACTGGACCACGCTACCCGCATACAGATGGGAAGGAAGATGGAAGCCGAGGTGGCCAAGAAGCTCGAAGACCTTGGCATCAAGGTCGTTCATTCTGGTCGTGAAGACGACATGTTCAAGGGCATCGACTTCTGGGTGACCCTGGGAGACAAGCGACTCTCGGCCCAGGTCAAGCAGCGTGAGGTCGGCGACGACATCATCTTTGAGGTGTGGAAGGACTACGACGGTAGCTCACAGCCCAATGGTCGGGATTACAATGGCAAGGCTCAGCTTTACATTGCCGTGGACACGAAGGGCAACGGCTTCTGGGTCGTTCCTTCTCTGCTCAAGCAGGTCACCGACGAGTACCTGAGTAAATTCGGAATGAAGAATGGCAAGTACAAGGATGCCTTCTTCAAGGTCACCAAGGACAATCGTTCTGGGAATACGAAGTTGATGGCTTTCTTTCCCCCGAGTTCTTTCGGAAAACCGATACCGGGATTCAAAGCATAATGCGGCTGATCACATTCCTTAATGAAGTCTTCGATTCCACCTACTACCTGAGAAACCCCAGGATAGTAGCAGGCGCCGTAGCCTCGTTCCTGTTGGATGGTGAACATCTCGGTGACCCAAATTCCTCAGTCTATGCAACCGACGAAATTCTTGCAGAATTTGAGCAATGGTTGTATCAGGAACATGGCACAGATGAGCCGGATTACACTGAAGGATGGATTCGAGACTTGGTGCGAGTTTGGGCTGAACAACGCTTCGTAAGAGACAACATTCAGGCTGCCCACCAAACGCTGAGAGACATCAATGAAAACATCAAAGGAGACCAGATAATACTGCTTCGCAGTTCCAGACTCGATCCTTCAGATGTCATAGAAACCATTGGCGGTCCACCAGGCAAAGATCGCTACCCAATGAGCACACTGCGCAGGTACGAGTACGAGCCCATCACGTTAGGACGATTTTGGACCTACGATGAAAAATACGCTCAGCAGTATCATCATACAGCAGGCGCACGCCATCACAGAGATGTAATATTCACGGGTGCTTTCAGCGTCAAAGAACACGTTGACATCAATGCCACGATAGCCGTGGCTCTGATTTGGAATGAACGTGAAGTGCGTCTAATGAACAAAGGCTTCGATATTCCTGTCAAGCTCTTGAATGTGAGCATTGAAGGAAAGCCCCTCGACATGACCTACGCCAAAGACAAGAAATACGTCACCGAAATTTCCCTCTAACGGCGGTACTTGGCTCCCTCGATGAGGCGGCCCTTTCGTCTCATGGTGTGATCGAACATCACAAGTCTCAGGATTTTCTCTGGGCGCATGAGCAGCGTCCCGTCAGTCCTGTGCCAACGAACCATTGTGCGACCTGATAGGAATTTGAAACGGACACGCACTACGGTGTAGACGAAGTGAATCAGCTTCACTACGACGGAGTCTTTAATCATCGGCTTCGGGGAGTGGTTGCATCTTCTCGTGCATGACGAGGATAACCCACCATTCGTCAGGGGTTTCAAGCTGAGCAAGAGATGCCCACGTCCAGACTTCTCGGCCAGACAACCACTGGAAGCGGGCATGGACAATATCAAAGGCCCATTCTGGCCCTAATCTCATCCAAAGCCATACCCTGTTGTTTAAGAAATTCCGCACGTTCTTTGCGATTTCTTCTATACTGAGCATCCTCTTTCAGAACCTCACCATATCCGTAGTTGGTCCCCAACACCCATATGCGACTGGTCAGGAACATCAACCGCCACTTCATGATTCGCCAAAAGAAGTTGAAGTACCTCACCATACGTCGCTATACCTGTAGTCAAGTGAATAGATGATGTAATCGTACCTCAGTGGGACCCGTTTCACTCCCGAGAGCACCTTCATTCTCCACTGAATAATGCTCGCAATCGCCTGCAACATGATATATTCCCCACCACAACATGAAACCACAAATTCGGATGACCCAATGCTCCCTCGTAGAATGTATTTTCCTCGTAAGGGAAGCCCCTGCGTAGTTTGGTCCCGCCAGTGATGAATACCAATCGAGAAGAAACGATATCCGTCATCCAATCATAAACATGGAATACCAGACTATCGTGCCACCAGAACCTAAGTGCTCTCCGATAACGCCAAATCTTTGGCAATGATCTTGGCATGAAGCGTTGTAACGAGAGCATATGCAATCCCATGGGACTTCTTAAACAGGTAACCATCGTCCTCACGTACCCACACACGAGCCCGTATTTCGTCCCAGGAGGCGTTTTCCTTGTACAGGAATGCCTTGGCAGGTCTTATGACTGCAATGAGCGCTGCAACGTCCTGGATGCTGCTGGGCGGGTATTTCTTGACCAACCAACCCCAGCGCCCGAGGTGAAACAGCCCCTTCTCGTAGAAGCGGTCGTCCAGGAACCAGTTCCAGTCAATAGGCTCAGCCAGAAGAGCATCCAACTCTTCCTCAGAGCCGATGGTATCATAGATGCGGTTATGCAGCAAGTCGACCTTGAAGTAGCCCCGTTCCTCAGCCTCCTTGTAGGGAAAAGCGGCCAGGCCCGTAGCCCGATCCACCGGTACCTTCTGAAAGTAGAGCCCATTCTTGTGGGCCACCATCTTGCGTTCCTGAACCTGAGAGGCGACAATGGCCTTGGTGAAGAGCCCGGCGGCCCGGTCCCGCTCACCAAGGTCTATGTCAATGTCAGGGATTTCAACCACTTAGAGCCTCGCTCATGCGAGCCACGACCTTATCCGAGTCGTCCGGGTTTCGCTCCACCTCTTCCACCCAATGCTGGGCGTTCAAGAACTCATCCAGCATGAAGAAGGTCTCGTCGTCCAGGTTCTCGACCATACGAACGGCAGGCTCGTAGGAGAACAGTACCCACGGTGACAGGCGGCCCTCTCGAATCATGGTCATGGCCTGACTGGGCGTGACCACCTGGAAGAACTCCCTGATGGAGAATCCCCGGTCCCGGCACCACGCCTTGATGTTGTCCACCGTGGCCTTGGCCTGTTCCTCAGGAATCTGGTACCGGCGGTAGTCGGCCATGAAGAGTTCGGCCTGCTCCCGGTCCGTCCACTTGAAGTCCGGGACCCGCTTCTCAGCGAGCCAGTCGATGTAGAGGAATGCCGAGACGACGTACTGACCAGAAGCGAACTCCACCAGCTTGATGAAGGTGTTGTAGAAGGGGGACTTGCAGAAATCCTCCATGGTCTTCTCTTTACCACGACGAAGCAAGCCCGTCCGCCTCTGCCAATGAACGAACAGACGGTAAGCCTTCTGCACGTTGATTGCCTGGGACTGAGCGAAGCGCTTCTTCTTGTCGCAAGTGTGCCGGTCGTACCACACCTTGCGTGTGAACTTGCGCTCGCAGAATGCACATTTCCACTGCTTCTTCATTTGACCAACGCCTTTCTCATCTTGCCGTAGAGCTTCAGGACCTCTTTCGCATCCTGCACTCCCATCATCTCAACGAGTTCCTTGAACTCCTTCGGTTCGTTCTTCCGAATCCACAACTCCCCTTCTTCGAGGGTCATGTCGGGGTAGAACTGCCTTAGGATCCGGTGAACCTCGTTGTCATACTTAGGTGTGGCGGCCTTGAAAAACTTATGGTTTGTCCTTTTGCCCAGGCCACACCCGGCCAAGAGCTTGCTCCGAAGGCTGGGATGCTCCTTCAGGCCAAGCCAGACGTGGTTGCAGTCCCGATTGAACCGCTTGATGAGTTCTGCGTGGTCTGCATCCCGACCGGCGCCGATCATCCACAAGGGAAGAATCCAGCCCAGGGCCTTCTCGTACTGGTCCCGAAGTTGGGGATCCTGCGATAGTTCCTCGTAGACCTCAAATGAGTTCTGGTCAAGGAATTCCAGGGCTACGAAAATATCGAACTTGTAGCTTGACACATTAACTCCACGCTGTCAATCACCAGATGTCGGAAATCGGTTTGAAGATTTCCATCTTACTAGGTGAGAAGATAGCGCAAAGCGGTCCTCTTTCCAAGGCTGCGTCGGGAGCAGTGGATTGGCCGATGGGCACAACGAGCATGTCCTTCTCCTTCATGGGCGGGGCCGTCCATGTGGTGTGAGGGAATATGGTGCTGCTGCGCAGAGTGTAGAACTCCGGCATGTAGCTGTCCAGCGGGTTCATGCAGAACACGGTGAAATCCCGGCCAGGAGCCTCGTACAGCGGAATCGACTGGACGTACTCCAAGTCCGTGCACAGGACAGACCAGTGCATGGGCATGACCAGGTTGAACGGGCCGATGTGAAGCGTCATCGAGGCGGCGGCCCATTCCTCGATCATGTAGGTCTTCTCGAAGTAGAAGTCCGGGAACTTGTACTCACGGAAGCTCAGAACGGAGTAATGGAAGAAGTCGCCTGCGAAGGTATCCGTATCGAGAACCGAATTATCCGGAGTCAGGATCTTCATTCATACACCACCTTGATCTTCTCGAACGCTTGCCGTGCTTCCAAATACAGCCCTTTTCGCTTCTTGGCGTGATTGAACGAATAGCCGTCGTCGCTGGCAATGTCGAAAACCATCAGGTGGTCCTTGTCGTCGGCCCGCCGAACACCACGTCCGAGGGACTGAATCACCTTCTCGAATTTCTTTCCGGGCTCGATCAACACGAGGTTGAATATCCTGGGGATATCCAATCCGGTCGATGCGATGCCAAACGTGCATATCAGTACGTTGCCGTCTGTTTCGTTGAACCGCTCGTAATACTTGGTGCGGTCCTTATCCCGTCCGTCCAGCGATATGGCCCCTCTGACGTGCTCCTGGAGGGCCTTACCGTGCTTCCGGTACTGCACCAACACGAGCGTATTCCCAGTGTCCTGGGCCATGTCTTCGATCAGCATTCCGAGGTGCGTAAGGCGCTTTGGATCGGACATCAAGTAGTTGATTTGTCCGGCCCAATCCTCGAAAGTTCTGCTGTACTTAACGTATCTATCGTTGGAGGTATCCTGAAATTCAAGTTGAAAAATGTTCGCATCGGCCAGCACACCCTTCTCCTGAAGTTCCCAGGTACGAAGGACGAAGACCCTATCACCGATGTTGGCCTTGATTTGAAACTGGAACAAATCCTCCTTCGGGAGCGTTCCCGTACATCCGAAACGGAAGGGTACGTTACGGCCAGGCCCGGACAGCATCTCACTCAGAACCTTGGCCTTGGCCTGGTGCGCCTCATCCACAATGAAGCAGATGACTCCCTCGAATAGCTCGGGAAAGTGGTCCAGGCTCTGCCAGGTAGCGATGGTGATCTGCTTGCGGTTCTTGACTTCACCAAACCAGATGCCAGCATCGATGCCGACCTGCCGGAACGTGTCCTGGGTCTGAATGATGAGGTCGATGTTGGGGACGATAACCACCACCCGCCCGTACTGGGCGTAGATGTCGGCGATGGTAGCGCAGACCAGGGTCTTACCGGAGCCCGTGGCCATCTCAAGCAGCCCGGTACCGCTTTGCAGGGCCGAGTTGATGGCCGCAAGCTGGTAATCCCTGAGCTTGAACGGCTCACCCTTGAACATGATGTTGCCGAAGTAGTCCTCCGTGACCGGGTCGATATCATCCGTGACCTCGGAGTAGTCCTGCCGGTGGTCCTCGATGCTGAGATCATCGTAGCCCTGCTTCTCAATGATGGGCAGGACTTCGGGAAGCAGGTTTATGTGGGTGGAGCCGGTCTTGTGAAAGAGCGCAATGGTACCGTCCCACCGCCCGGAGACGTAGGTTGGCATGAAATTGAAGCCGGGAACATAGAACGTCATGTGCTCTTTGCACCGACTCAATGTCCCCTCGTCCAGCCCACGGAACCGAGCGTTGACTTCGTCCTTGATGATGAGGGTTGCTTTCGCCATTCAGTTAAAATAGTTCTTCGTAGCGCTCAATCCAAGCAGTATGTGCTTCCGCCGGGGTGAGTTTCCGGATCATATCCCGATGCTCCATGGCATACTCGATCTCTTCCTCGGCCACACCACCTGCTCGAATCTTTGCAACAGCGGCATTCCCCTTGTAGACGATGTTCTCCAGGTACGCTATACGACGGTCGTAGGGCTTCAAGTCCTTCGGCTCGTCGTTCTCGTCCATGTTGAAGAATTCAGACAGCACCCCCATGAGAAGGGTCTCTTTGACTCGATACTCTTCGAACTCGGGGAGCGTCTTGATGGGTTTGGGGATATCGCTCATGTATGCCTCGGGCGTGTCGTGAATGAGAGCCCACTTGGCTAAGGGCTTGGGGACCATGTAGCTCAAGAGCACAGAATGCTCGGCAACCGAGTAGAACTCATCTAGCTGGTTGCCGAACCTGCACTCATTGGACAGGCCATACGCCAAGTCCTCAAGGTACACCTCTTCGAGTCGTGGTTCCAGAGGCCAGAAGCAGATCTTGCTACTGGCCGTCAGGAATGCACGACGAGGGTCCCGTCCGTGGAGAGGTTGCCAACAATGACCCAGGAAGAGCCGGTCGTTGACGATCTTTCCGACGAGTGTTGTCATCGATTGTCAGTCTCCAGGTTGGAGTCAATGAACACTTCCTCGTGACCGGCCTTGCGAACGTCCACGATTCGGTTCAACATGATGCCACGGTCCTGGAAGCCCAGGGCCACGTTGTCGAGGTGATGCTCGATATCCGCAAGGATACGGACCTTCTCTTTGAGGTTGAGCACTTCCTCATCCGCCTTGGCGAACTTGGCCGCCTCGGTAGTCTTCAGGGTTCCGTACTCCTTCTTGGCCTCTTCCGAGGTCATGAGCCACTTGTACCGCTCGACCTCCTTGTCCTCGGCCTTCATCTCCATCCAACGCCGTGTCTGCTGGGCGTCGGTGAGGATGGACCGGTAGAAGAACGCCAGGCCCGGATGCTCCTGAAGCAGGGTCTGAAGGTTGCCCCTGAACGCCAGGTGCTGATGAGCGTCTTCGACCACTGCACGCCAGTAGGGCCATGCATCATCGATGTCGAGTTCACCCATGCGAATCCGGCTGAAGAAGAGCTTTCCACGCAGGCCCTGGCGAACGCCAGAATCCTTCTTGGAAGCACGCTTCTTGGGGGCAGCGTCTTTTTTTACTCCCGTATCGGGAACCTTGGGCTCAGGCTCGGGGGTCGGCGGGGCCTCGGGAACACCGAGAAGATTTGGGTCTTCTCCGTCCTTGGGCTCGGGGGCCTTACCCTGTTCCTTCAGCGAATCAATCGCTGACTTCTTGGCCTTCGCCTTCATTCTCTCCTGTAGTGTCGGCATCTTCATCATCCTCCGTCTTGTCGGATATATCCAATGGGGCGCCAGCAATGATGGCATCCCGGTGTTGAGCAAATTTGGCCTTCTGGAACTTCACGGTCTCGCCGTCCTTGTTCTTGTAGCCATACCACCCAGTTGAAACCGTCCAAGTGGTTCCTTCCAACATAAGCCAATCCCATAGGCCCGAGTACCGGTCCATACCAATCGCATATGGAACCTGAACCTCGACCCGCTCGAACGGCTTCGAGACTCTGGACTTCAAGGATTCGGCCACGGCGGCGATGCCCACGGTTCTCTTTTTCTTCTTGAGTTCCGCAGTCAGTCCGTCGGAGAGCTTCTTGTAATGCTCTACCGCTTCCTCACTTTCAACGGCATCCTCTTTGAGTTCCTTCTTGGTGAGAAGAAGGCACCCAGAAGCGTAGAAGATCTGCTTGTTGCCGCCGGTCGTCTTGTGTTTACGACCGATGACACGACCCGTCGCCGGGTGCTTCTCCTGGTTGTCCATGACGTGCTGAATGCCGACCACGAGTATTGGCAATCCATGACTCAGGTGCGTGGTGGCCAGGATGACATCACCAGTCTGCTTGGCCTTCTGACCCTGGTCACCCTTCTGGATTCCAGCCAGGGCAGCTTCCCACTGACTCTGTGTCATAGCAGCAGCCCACGAGTCGATGATCAGCACGATTGGTGGGTACTCATCCTCGGCGTCATCCCGCATCTCACGCACCATGTTGGTGGTCTTGGAAACCTGTGCCTTGATGTCTTCCAATGTTGCACAGGTGGTATAGGACAACTGGTCGAGGTCAACACCGGCATTCGACAACCATTTCTTACCAGCCTCGTCATCGGTGGCCTTCTCAACGTCGACCCAGATGACATAGGCACCATGCTCACGCTGGCAGTTGGCGGCGATGTAGGCGGCCAGTAGGGATTTGCCGCTACCGGATTCCCCGTAGAGAATGTAGTTGCGACCAAACAGAAAACCACGGTCGTAACGACCGCTCATCATACGATTGAGGGCGAGATTGCCCAGGTCGGCCCAGATGTCGATATGGCTGAAACCGACCTGCATGGTCGGTGACTTGATAGTCCTCAGCGTTGTCTCCATCCGGTCCCGAAAAGATTTGCGCACTTTCGGCATAGTAGTTTACTCCACCGTGAACCGGACAATCGTCACTATGTCCTCCAAAGTGATGTCCGGATAAAACTTTTTCAATCCCTCATACAAGTGAGGCATGTGCTCGAAGCCATCTTCTTGAGCAACAGAATCAGGCACCATCCTCAGTTGCCGCAACTCTGCTCCGATAACGTACACCACGTGGGTATCCTCTGGATCCTCGGCGTTGATGAACGTGAGGTCTTCACCTATCGTGATCTTTCGGACCCCCTTACGAATCGTCATCTCCTTGATGCCAAGACGTAAATGACCCATCAGATCACTGGCGAGTTTCATCGTTTGCATAGGAATTCTCCAAGTGAAGGCACCGGGGCCGAAGCCCCGGTCCTTTGTCTCCCCTTCTTATTCAGCAGCGTTGGCTGCGTCGATCTTCGCCCGAATCTTGGCGTTGAGATCGGAGAACTTCTTGCTCTTGGCACCGCTCTTGGTAGTCGGTTCCTCGGCAGGAGTCTCGGCAGGGGCCTCGGCGGGTGCTTCGGCAGCAGCCTCTTCGGCGGCTTCCTCCACCTTCTTGGCGCCACGGTTCATCTTGCCCAACTTGTCCTTAAGGGACTTGGACGTAGAGGCAGGGGCCTCGGTACGAGAACCGTCATCGGTTCCACCATCACTGTCGCCCTTGTTCTTGTTCAGGCGATCCTTCAGTGACCGGCTTCCACCAGCAGGCTTCGAAGCGGACTTCTTGTCACCATCGCCACCATCAGCGCT
>JAAUYE010062498.1_pt1 | contig 10521 bp, 7 predicted proteins | sample 7278081 | NCBI WGS metagenome assembly JAAUYE01 (sample SAMN14350131, study PRJNA611818) | marine sediment metagenome | isolation source: surface marine sediment (0.6m) | place: French Polynesia: Moorea | collected 2018-08
CCCCGATCATCGGTTGGGCGATCCGCTCAGACTAGCGACGAACCGTAGGAGCGCTTCTCGAAGCGCGACCTGCGCATCACGTCCGATCGCGCGCCCAGGCGCGCTCCTACAGCACCGTCGAAAACCGCCCCGAGCACCGGTTAGGCGATCCGCTCAGGCTAGCGACGAACCGTAGGAGCGCTTCTCGAAGCGCGACTGCGCATCACGTCCGATCGCGCGCCCAGGCGCGCTCCTACAGCCCCGTCGCAAAACGCCCCGACGGCCTGCGAAAGCGAACCTGCAGCCCCTGTGCTAGGGTACCGGCCAAGTGGACTGTCCATGTCCACCTCAATAAGGGAGAAGATCAATGAGAAAAACAGCAACAAAGCTGATGGCCATCCTGACACTCGGCGCATCGGCACTGGCGATGTCCGGCAGCGCGCTGGCCGAAGAGTGGCCGTTCGTGCCCGGCGATTACTGGGAGGTAACGGGGATCGACCTCGCGGATGGCGGCGCCTTCAAGTACGCCAAGTGGCTTGCGACCGAGTGGCGAAAGGACCTCGAGTTCGCCAAGTCGAAAGGCTGGATCAAGGACTATATGGTCATTGCCAACGTCCACGCACGAAGCGACGAGCCCGACATCTACCTGGTCCGCGTATTCGAGAGCATGCCCGACTCCGAAGAGTCGCAGAAGCGACAGAAGGAGTACATGGAGTGGCAGTCGAAGAGCATCGAGAAGATGCAGTCCGAGAGCGGCAACCGCGCTGAATACCGCACGGTGATGAGCGACTCCCTGCTGCGCGTTCTCGAGTTCCGCGACTGACAGCAGTCCGTCCTGAACCGCACCGGGCGGAACGGCATGCTGCCCGACCGCCCGGTGTCCTGACCTGAACAAAACCCGCATGGCGATAACGCTCGCATTCGATGTCTACGGAACGCTGATCGACACGCACGGCGTCGTCGCGAAGCTCGAAGAACTCGTCGGCGATCGTGCGCTGGACTTCTCGTCGACATGGCGCGACAAGCAGCTCGAGTATTCCTTCCGCCGCGGGCTGATGCAGAACTACGAGAACTTCGCGGTCTGCACTCGCGATGCCCTCGACTACACTTGCGGCCGTTACGCCGTGCCAATGGTTGCCGGTCAGAAACAGGCCCTCCTCGACATCTACCGGGAGCTGCCCGCTTTCGACGACGTTCAGGGCGCCCTGTCAGACCTCGCGGCACGAGACTGCCGCCTGTATGCGTTCTCGAATGGTGCCGCAGAGGCTGTCGAGACCCTGCTCTCGGCTGCCGGGATCCGCGAGCCCTTCCTCGGCGTCGTGAGCTGCGACGACGTCCGCTCCTTCAAACCGAACCCGGCGGTCTACGCCCATTTCCTGAGAAGCGCGGGCGCGGGCGCCGGCGAAGCCTGGCTGATCTCCGGCAACCCGTTCGACGTCATCGGCGCGATCTCGGCCGGGATGCGCGGTGCGTGGGTGCAACGCGCGCCGGATGCGACCTTCGATCCCTGGGGCATCGAACCGACGATAACGATAAGTAGCCTCGGCGAACTCGCCGACGGCATCGGGGTGTAGCGCGGCAACCGGTCAAGTGCGCCGCGGGTCCGCCCGGACCTGCAGCTGGAATTTCGCCGGCTTCTGGTTCGCCATGTGCTCGTAGGTCGCCCAGCGCATGTCGACGATTTCCTGCGCGCTCTTCATCAGCTTCTCGGCAGCCTCCGGGTGCGTCTTCAGGAGGCTCTTGTAGCGCATCTCGTTATACGCGTATTCGCTGAGCGGGATCGTGGGCCGCGGCGAATCGAGCACGAACGGTTTCTTGCCGATATCGCGCAGCGCCGGGTTGAAGCGGATCAGCGGCCAGTACCCGCTCTGGGTCGCGAGCTTCTGTTGCTTGAGGCCGTCGGACAGGTCGTAGCCGTGGGCGATACAGTGGCTGTAGGCGAGGATGAGTGCCGGGCCGTTGTATTCCTCGGCCTCGCGCATCGCGAGCAGCGTCTGCTGCGGGTTCGCGCCCATCGCGACCTGCGCCACGTACACGTTGCCGTAGGATACGGCCTGCAGGGCCAGGTCCTTCTTGCCGATGCGCTTGCCGGCCGATGCGAATCGTGCCGACGCGCCGAGCGGGGTCGCCTTGGACATCTGTCCACCGGTATTCGAATACACCTCGGTGTCGAGCACCAGCACGTTGACATTGCGGCCGCTCGCGAGCACGTGATCAAGGCCGCCGGAGCCGATGTCGTAGGCCCAGCCATCGCCGCCGACGAGCCAGATGCTGCGCCGGACGAGGTGGTCGACGATCGACAGCAACGCGGCAGCTTTCTCGTCGCCCTCATCGTCGCGAAGGCGGCGCAGCTTGTCCTTCAGCACCGACACGCGCTGCCGCTGCGCACGTATCTCGCTGCCGACCCGTTGCCGCGAGTTGACCAGCTCGTCCGCCAGCGTCTCGCCGACTTTCGGCGCGAGGTCGGTGACCAGGTCTTTCGCGATGGCCATGTGATGGTCCGCGGCGATACGCATGCCGAGCCCGAATTCCGCGTTGTCCTCGAACAGCGAGTTCGACCAGGCGGGACCGCTGCCTTCCTTGTTCTTTGCCCACGGTGTCGTTGGCAGGTTGCCGCCGTAGATCGACGAACAACCGGTCGCGTTGGCTACCATGAGACGTGGCCCGAAAAGCTGCGACAGCAATCGTATGTAAGGCGTCTCGCCGCAGCCCGAACAGGCGCCGGCGAACTCGAACAACGGCTCGAGGAACTGCGAGCCGCGCACCGACGAGAAGTCCACCTTGGCGCGGTCGGTAAATGGCAGCGACTCGAAGAACTCGATGTTCGCGCGTCCCTCCTCGAGGATCGGCGCCTTGTCCGTCATGTTGATCGCGCGCACGCCGGGCTCGTCGGGGCTCTTCACCGGGCAGGCTTCGACGCAGAGTTTGCAGCCGGTGCAGTCTTCCAGGTAAACCTGCAATGTGTAGCGCGTCTCGGGGAAACCGCGCGCGCTGATGGGCGCGGAGGGGAAGCTCCCGGGGGCGTCCTTCAACGCACTCTCGTGGAAGAACTTGGCGCGGATCACGCTGTGCGGACAGACGAAACTGCAGTTGCCGCACTGGATGCAGAGGTCCTCGCGCCACAGCGGCACCTCGTCGGAGACGTTCGACTTCTCCCACCGTGTCGTGCCGCTCGGGTAGGTGCCGTCGGCGGGCAGCTTGCTGACCGGCAGCTCATCGCCGTGACCGCGCATCATCTGCGCGGTGACCTCGCGCACGAAGTCGGGCGCAATGTCCGGCACCACCGCGTCCAATGCCCTCTCGCTGCGGCGGTCCCCGGGGATCTCGACCTCGTGCAGGTGATCGAGCGCGGCGTCGACGGCCGCGAAATTCTTCTCGACGACGGACTGTCCTTTGGACTTGTAGGTCTTCTCGATCGCGCCTTTGATCTGCTGGATCGCCTCGTCCCGCGGCAGCACGCCCGACAGCGCGAAGAAACAGGCCTGCATCACGGTGTTGATGCGTTTGCCCATCCCGGCATCGCGCGCGACACGTGACGCGTCGATCACGTACAGGTGGATGCCGCGTTCGGCGATGATGTCCTGCACCGGCCGCGGCAGGCGGTCCCATACATCGTCGGCCGGGTACGGGCTGTTGAGCAGGAACACGGCTCCTTCGCAGGCGTTGTTCAACAGCTCGATCTTGTTGACGAGCTCGAACTTGTGGCACGCGATGAAGTTCGCGCTCTGGATCAGGTAAGGCGCGTGGATCGGGTCAGGCCCGAAGCGCAGGTGCGAGATCGTCCGCGACCCGGACTTCTTGGAGTCGTAGACGAAGTACCCCTGCGCCCAGAGGTCGGTGTTTTCGCCAATGATCTTGATGCTGTTCTTGTTTGCGCCGACGGTGCCGTCCGAGCCCATGCCGTAGAAGACGGCACGCGTCGCGCTGTCATTCTCGATGTGCATGGCGGCGTCGTAGTCGAGGCTCGTGTGGGTGACGTCGTCGTGGATGCCGACCGTGAAATGCTGTTTCGGTTCGGCTTTCTCCATCTCGGCGAACACGGACATGACCATCGCCGGCGTGAACTCCTTCGACGACAGGCCGTAGCGGCCGCCGATAACGCGCGGCATCGATTGCCGCTTGTCGTTGATCAACGCCTCCGCGAGCGCGGTGACGACGTCCTGGTAAAGAGGCTCGCCACTGGCGCCGGACTCTTTGGTCCGGTCGAGCACCGCCACGGTCTTTACGGTCTCCGGCAGCGCGGCCAGCAGGTGTTCGGCCGAGAACGGGCGGTACAGCCGCACGTTCACGACGCCGACGCCGTCGGGTTTCAGCGCGTCGATCGTGTGGACCACCGTGTCCGCGCCGGAACCCATCAACACGATCACGCGCTCTGCGCTTGGGTCCCCGTGGTAGTCGAACAGCCGGTAATGTCGACCCGTGATCTCGCCGAATCGCTCCATGGCCCTCTCGACGATCGCCGGCGTGGCATCGTAATAACGATTGACGGTTTCGCGGCCCTGGAAATACACGTCGGGGTTCTGCGCGGTGCCGCGGATGAACGGGTTGTCCGGGTTGAGTGCGCGCTTGCGGTGCTCGTAGATGAGGTCGTCATCCATCATCGCGTGCATCTGCTCTTCGGACACGAGCTCGATCTTGTTGACTTCGTGCGACGTGCGGAAGCCGTCGAAGAAATGGATGAAGGGTAGGCGCGCTTCCAGCGTGGCGGCGTGGCTGATCAATGCGAGGTCCTGGGCGGCCTGCACGGACGATGCCGCCAGCAGGCCGAAGCCGGTGGTGCGCGCCGCCATCACGTCCTGGTGATCGCCGAAGATCGACAGGGCCTGCGCCGCGAGTGAGCGCGACGCCACGTGAAATACCGCCGGGGTCAGCTCGCCCGCGATCTTGTACATGTTGGGCAGCATCAGCATCAGGCCCTGCGACGCGGTAAACGTCGTCGTGAGGGCGCCGGTCTGCAGCGCGCCGTGCGCGGTGCCGGCGGCGCCGCCCTCACTCTGCATCTCGATGATGTCCGGCACCTGGCCCCAGATGTTGGGCTTCTCGGCGGCGGACCACACGTCGGCCATTTCCGCCATCGGCGACGACGGCGTGATCGGGTAGATGGAGCAGATCTCGCTGACGGCGTAGGCGACGCGGGCAACCGCCTCGTTGCCGTCAAGTGCGCGCAGTTCGGTCATATCGCGGATACCCCGCCGACCTGCTGCTCGTCGATCATCTCGATAGCATGACAGGGGCACTGTTCGAAACACACGGCGCAGCCCGTGCATAACGCGTAGTCGAAGCGGTAGCGCCTGCCGGGCCCCAGCTTGATGACCGCGCCCTCCGGGCAGGCGCCGTAACAGCCGTCGCACTCGAAACAGTTGCCACAGGACAGGCAGCGCTGCGATTCGAACAGGGCATCGGTCTTCGACAGGTTCTGCATGATCTCGTCGAAGTTGGTCTGCCGATTCACGACCGGCAGGCGTTCCTGTTCGACCTTCGGTGCGTGGGTGCGGTACCAGAGGTGCAGCCGCTCGTGGCCGATCACGGGATTGCGCGGTCCGCGCCGGTACTTCGTGCCGCGGAGGTACGCGTCGATGTGTCTTGCCGCGTGCTTGCCGTGCCCGACCGCGATGGTGACCGAGCGCTCGCTCGGCACCATGTCGCCGCCGGCGAATATGCCTTCGTGGCCGGTCATCATGTTGTCGTCGACGATAACCGTGTGGTCCCATTCGAACGAGATACCCGGCACCTTCTCGAGGAAGGCCGTGTCCGTGTCCTGGCCCAGTGCGAGGATCAGTGAGTCCGCCTCGAGTTCCTCGAACTTGCCGGTCGGCTGCGGCCGGCCCGTCTCGTCGAGCTCCATGATCTCGACCTTGAACGTCGAGCGGTCGATCTCCTTGATCGTGCGCAGCCAGTTGATGACGACGCCTTCCTCGAGCGCCTCGTCGGCCTCGAAGTCGTGCGCAGGCATGCTGCTGCGGTCGCGACGGTAGATGATCATCGCTTCGTCGACGCCGAGGCGCTTGGCCGTGCGTGCCGCATCCATCGCGGTATTGCCGCCGCCGTAAATGGCAACGCGGCGACCGAGTTTCGGCACTTCGCCTTGCTTGGTGCTGGAGAGGAAACTGACGGCGTCGAGGATCTTGCCGGCTTCACGGCTCGGGATGTCGATCTTCTTGCTGATATGCGCGCCGACCGCGACGAATACGGCATGGAAGCCGCCCTCTTCCTTCTCGGCCAGCACGTCCTCGACCCGGTGATCGAGTGTGATCGTCACGCCCATGTTCTCGATGCGATCGATCTCCGCCTGGAGCTCGTCGCGCGGCATGCGATACGCCGGGATGCCGAAATGGATCATCCCGCCCGCAACAGGACCTGCCTCGCGGATCTCGACGTCGTGGCCGAGTCGGACGAGATGGTACGCCGCCGACAACCCGCTCGGTCCCGCACCGATGACGAGGATCTTCTTGCCGCTGGTCTTCTTCGGCGTTTCGAACTGCCAGCCCTCTTTCAGGGCAAGGTCGCCCAGGAAGCGCTCGACGGCATGGATGCTGACGGCCGAATCGGTGAAGACGCGGTTGCAGACGTCCTCGCAGGGGTGATAGCAGACCCGCCCATGGATAGACGGCAGCGGGTTGTCCTTCACCAGTTCCCGCCAGGCACCCTCGAAGTCGCCGGACTGCGCGAGAGCGAGCCACGCCTGGATGTTCTCGCCGGCCGGGCAGGCGTTATTGCAGGGCGGCAGAAAATCGACGTATTCGGGCCGTTGGGAGCGCAGCGCACCCGTACCTTTATCGTGGCGCGTCAGGTCGGCGCGCTGCGTGAGATCGGAATTACTCATGGATACCTCGAATAATAGATGTCGTCTGTCCACACAGTATCAGGATAACTACGAATGACGGTTACGGCATTACCTGCTAGCGATTCGTGTATGTGTATGTTGGGGTCGGACCAAGGTAACCTTCTGATTTAAATAGATAAAAAAGTATTATCAGATTGCCAATCAGCCCTAAAACGGTGTTTTTGCGTCCGAAATAGCGCAGTATTCCGGTTGAGACTCATTCAGAGTCTTGTAGCCGCTGTTGATTTCGATCTTCTTTTTCGCACCTCGAATGCCCAAATCGACTTTCAATTGCCGCAGGTAGCTCTCATCTCCGACGGCGACCGATTCTGTCCATGCAGATACTCGCCGCGTTTTACCGATTTCAGTACGGATCAAACTTTCCTGCAACGCCGCAAGCTCGAGTCGCGTGTCGACGCCCATGAGTCGTGCAAGAGCTGAAAAATCGATGATTCGCTTTCTCTCAGGCGGATTTTGGATTTCACTGTATCCGCTCACATCCCATTGCCGGGGATGCTCAACAGCGCATGCTCGTACCATATTTAAGTCTATGTACGTAAGGCACCTCGCCAAGTGACTGTTGGACTGCACTGCCGTCGCGTGATATCGATCTTCCCAAAACGCTCCTCGACGGTTCTTCCGTGAATTGAACTCCTGGGCGACGCGGCCCTGGATCAATTGCATCGATTGGGGGATCTCATCTTTGCCGCGATCTGCGCAGAGCAGATGAACATGATTCGATGTAACTATGTAGTTGAGGACAGACAAGCCATAGCGCTTCCTGGCCTCGAACAGCCAGTGCCGCCAGCGCCGCCGATCGCGCACAAACTTGAGCAGAAATTCCCGCTGATGGCATCGATGGGTTATGTGCCAGACGTGTCCCGGGCAGAAGATACGGTTAGCTCTGGGCATTTCGTTCTAATGTGAATTCTTGGGCACAAAAGAGCGATTTAGCGGTCAGAACTCGCACAAATAAAATCACTTATTTAGGTAATTCATACACATACGAGGGTCCGACCCAAGGTAGGCCCCCAGTGAATGAGGTCTAATGACCAACCCCTGACCCGTCTGGATACGGGCCGTATCACCGCATTTGCGTAGTATTTCCCTGTAGAATCCGGCGATCCCCTGATCGAGAGGACCTTGATGGCGTCGTTTGTCCGCAACCTGGCCGCCTCCGGCGTGCTGCTGACCCTCGCGAGCTGTACTTCGCAGCCGGCGGCGCCCGTGCGCGTGACCGCCGCGCCGACGGCGGACACGGCAGCCTGCATCGCCGACCTCGCCGAGGACCGGGTTGCCGCGACGGGGGCGCTCGATTCGAGGAACATCAGCGTCGTCAACTGGAATATCCAGAAGGGCAGGAACACCGAGTGGGTGCGCGATCTCGACGCGATCGGCATGCAGCCCGACCTGCTCATCCTGCAGGAAGCATCCGTGAAGACGGTGGTGTGGCGAGACCTCGTCCCGGAACACCACGAGTCGTTCGCCGAGGGCTTCGGTCCGGACTGGTCGCCGAGCGGCGTCATGACCGTCAGCGCCGCGCAACCGTTGACCGAGTGTGAGTTCGTGGCACACGAGCCGTGGTTCGGGACCCGCAAGGCCACGCTGATTACCGAGTACGCGCTGTCGGGCACGGACCAGACGCTGCTGGTCGTCAACATCCACGGCATCAATTTTGCGGTCGGCATCAGCGACCTCGAGAACCAGTTCGCGCAGGCGAGAGCGGTGATCGAGGAACACAAGGGCCCGGTCGTGTTCTCGGGCGACTTCAACACCTGGCGCAGCGCGCGCGCCCGGGTACTCGACGAGATGCTGGCGGGGCTCGGCCTCACGCCGCTCGATTTCGACGTCGACCATCGCAAGCGTTTCTTCGGCTGGGCGCTCGACCATATCTACGTGCGCGGCCTGTACTCCGAACAGGCGACGACGTTGCAGTCCAATGCCTCGGACCACAACCCGATGGCCGTGCGATTGAGGCTGGCCGACGAGCCGCGGCGCGTGAGGGCGGCGCGATGAGAATCCTGTATGCGTTGTTGTTGTCGGCGTTGTTGCTGCCTGCCGCTGCGCGGGCCGATGCGACCGAGGCCGAGATCGAATATCTCATCACGTCAGTGGGTGAAAGTGGTTGCATCTTCATCCGCAACGGCTCGCGTCACGATGCCGAAGACGCCGCCTCGCACATGCGCCTGAAGTACCGTCGCGGCAAGCGCTACGCGCCGACGGCGGAACTCTTCATCGAGCGGCTGGCGAGCAAGAGTTCGTTCAGCGGCAAACCCTATTCGATCGAGTGCCCCGGCAGCGATACCGTGCCCAGTGGCGACTGGCTGAGCGCACGGCTCGACGAATACCGCGAGCAGCAGGCCAGCACGCAGTAAGCCTGCCGGGCGGCGATACATAATCCCTGCGTAGTTCTACGCATTAACCCCGGCCCCCGAATCCGCTACAAAGAACGTGGAAAACTGCGTCTTTCGGAGAGCGGGAGGAACAGGATGTCTGGTCGCAATCCCATCGAAGCGCTGGCGCGCCTGCGTCACGAATTCGGCGAACACGGCGGCGTCAACATGTCCATCGAGGCGAGTTCGACGTTCACGGTCATGGAGCCCGGCACCATGCCGGCGATGTTCCAGGGGCTCAAGGGGCACGACGCCGGCTGCTACCTCTACGGCCGCCACTTCAATCCCACCGTGTACCACCTCGGCCTGCAGCTCGCGGCGATCGAGGGTACCGAGGCGGCCTACTGCACCGCGAGCGGCATGGGCGCGATCGCGGCGACGCTGCTCGCGCTGTGCGAAGCTGACGACCACATCGTCGCGTCGAATGCTGTCTACGGCGGCACCTACGCGCTGATGCACGATTTCCTGCCCGTCAAATCGGGGATCACCACGACCTTCGTCGACATCACGGACCTCGAGGCCGTGCGCAACGCCGTCACCGACCGGACCCGGCTCATCTATACCGAGAGCATCGCGAATCCGACCCTGCGTGTCGCCGACATCCCGAAGCTCGCCGAGATCGCGCACGCGGCCGCCGTGCCGCTGGTTGTAGACAACACCTTCAGTCCCTTGATCCTCAGCCCGGTCGACCACGGTGCCGACATCGTCGTGCACAGCATCACGAAGTTCATCAGCGGCATGTCGGACGTCATCGCCGGTGCCGTCTGCGGAACGAAGGCGTTCATCGAATCGCTGATGGACCTGCACGAGGGGCCGCTAATGCTGCTCGGCCCGACGATGGACCCGAAGGTCGCCGCCAATATCAGCCTGCGCATCCCGCACCTGCCGCTGCGCATGGCGGCGCACGGCGAGCGCGCGCTGGCGATGGCAGAGCGCCTCGATGAATCCGGCGCGAAGGTCTGTTACCCGGGCCTCGAACAACACCCCGACCACACGCTGCTCGATGAGCTGCGCTGCCCGGACTATGGCTACGGTGGCGTCATGACCATCGACATGGGCACCGAAGCGGCGGCCAATGCCCTGATGTCCAGGCTGCAGAACGCGAAGGGCTTCGGGTTCATGGCCGTGAGTCTCGGCTACTTCGATACGTTGATGTCCTGCTCGGGCTCGAGCACGTCGAGCGAGATGAGCGACGAGGACAAGGTATCTGCCGGGATCAGCCCGGGGCTGGTGCGCCTGTCCATCGGCTATACCGGAACGCTGGAGCAGCGCTGGCAGCAACTGGACGATGCGCTGAAAGAGGTCGGCCGGCGGCCAGTTGCCGCC
>JAAUYE010205837.1_pt1 | contig 10514 bp, 8 predicted proteins | sample 7278081 | NCBI WGS metagenome assembly JAAUYE01 (sample SAMN14350131, study PRJNA611818) | marine sediment metagenome | isolation source: surface marine sediment (0.6m) | place: French Polynesia: Moorea | collected 2018-08
CCGGACGCGCGATGGTGCATGCGGTAGCGCAGTTCGAAATCCCCGAGGGAAAACTCCGCGTCGTCGATATGGTGATACAGCGTGTCGAGTTCCGGCTCGTCGAGGTCGTCGTCCTGCAGGACCTCAGAATCGAGCCGCTCCAGCGCTTCGAAGTAATACACCTGGTGCGCGTAGTACAGCGCCTCGCCGAAGTACAGATCCTTCAGCTCCTCGCCGTGCGTTGGACTCGTCACCAGGCAGGCGAACAGCAGCAGCCCGGTCACCGAGAGCGGAACTCGGCTCATGACTTACCAGTCCCCGACCTGGATTCCGCTACTGGATACTGATCCTGGTCTGCCCAGCGTGATGCCGAGCGCTTTCGGTTCTATTCCCTTGGCGAAGACAAAGCTGTCCGACTGGCTGATATCCGAGCCATTCTTGAGCTTGCCCATCATCGTGACGGTGAGCTGATGGTCTCCCGTAGCGACGTTGCCCGTGTAAATGCGCTGCACGCCACCCTTCTGCAAGGCCTCGAGTTCCTTGTAGCTGTAGATGTGGTGTGTCGCCAGCTCTCCATTGATCTCGACCTGCACGGCATCGAGACGAAACGCCTCGTCCTCGGCGATTGCAACGAACAGCGCGACCTGCGTATTGGACGGGTAGAGAAGGCGTTCTTCGAGATTGCCGAGCTCCGAGGCAATGCTCAGGACGTCGGACTTCACTTCCTGGACCTGCCCGTCCAGGCTGCGCATCTCGTCGCCGGAAATGTCCTGCGCCACGACTGCCGGACTGCTGGCCAGCAAGACCAATAGAAAACAGCGAATGAATCTCGGCATCGTTCCAGTCCCTTTCGATTTAACAAAATCCATTTATTCGCGTCGATAACGCACGCACCGCACAATCCTGCGCAGTGTTGCAGCTAGTGTTGAGGAAAACGGTCGCGCAGACTGTGAACTGCGCCGCAGTTCGGTCCTGTCGCGGAAATCGGATAACTGTGAATTTGATCACTGCCCGACGCGGGAGCCCGCAGCATAGTGCCGTTTGCGACCATGAATACCGAATGGCTCACATACTTGCGCGAACTCGGCAGCACGATCTACCTGACCGTCGCGTCCGCCTCGCCCTGGACCCTGTTTTGGGTCGGGTTGGCGCTGCCGTTCGTCGCCTTCTTCATCCTGCACCTGTACCGCAACATCGCGCGAAACGTCGAGGCTGTCTGGCACACGGCGCTCTACCACCTGTCCGAACTGATCGCGGGCCGCAAGACCTGGCTCATCGTCAAGTTTCGTCACCTGCTGCCACATCGCAGGACGGAGGACCACTCAGGGGACCCGCAGGTGGAGTTCGATGACCTCGATATCGCGGTCATGAAGGTTGCGGCAACACTGGGGCCGGGCCTCGCGGTCAACGCGCCCGAGCTGGCCGACCGCTTCCGCGTTCGACGCGCCGTGGTGCAGCGCAGCCTGGAGAAACTGCGCGGCAACAAGATGCTGGACCACGCGATCGGCTCAAACGGAAGATTCGCCAACTACCAGCTGACGCAGCTCGGCAATGCCTTCATGTCCACGTGGGCCCGACAGGCGAGCCGCGCCTGACTGCGCAACGATCCGTTGCGACGAAGGCGCCCGTCCTCAAGAATCACGCCGCTGTGCCGATAACACCCGGGTAGACCCTCTTTGCAACGAGGCACGACTATGCGCCCGGAATACGCCATGGCGGCCAACCAGACGAAGGAAGCGCAAGCGCTCGAGGAAGCCCTGCGAGAACTGCATTACCAGAAGAAAGCGCTGGACGAGCACGCCCTCGTCAGCGTCTCCGACGCGAATCAGAAGATCGTCTACGCGAACGAAAAATTCTGCGAAATTTCGCAGTTCAGCGTGGAGGAACTGCGGGGCGGCCACTTCTGCATCGGGATCGGCGACGAACACAGCGACGAATTCTTCGAAGAGATGCTCGAGACGATAAACCGTGGCAAGACCTGGCACGGAATCCTCTGCAACCACAGGAAGGACGAGTCTACCTACTGGACCGACACCACGATCGTCCCGTTTTGTGACGAGACGGGAACCCCGTACAAGTTCGTCGTCATTCGTACCGACATGACGAAGCAGAAAGAAATCGAGGCCGAAATTCGCGCCCGCAAAGCCGAGGCCGAGGCGGCGCATCGGGAGCTGGAAGCCGCGCAGTCGGACCTGCTGCACGCCGAGAAGCTGGCGTCGATCGGTCGGCTCGCCGCCGGTATCGCACACGAAATCAATACGCCGACACAGTTTGTCGGCGACAACACGCGGTTTTTGAAAGATGCGTTCGAGGACCTGAACAAGCTCCTGCAGGTTTGCCAGCAGATCATCGCAAAAGGCAAGGACGGACCTGTCGACAGTGCACTGTGCGCCGAGGCCGCCTCTATCCGCAACGAGATCGACCTGGACTATCTTGCCGACGAGATCCCGACGGCCATCGACCAGGCGCTGGAGGGCGTCGACCGAGTATCGAACATCGTCCGCTCGATGAAGGAATTTTCGCACCCCGGCTCCGACGGCAAGACCCGCATCGATATCAATCATGCGATCGAGAGCACCGCCATCGTGTCGAAGAACGAATGGAAGTATTGCGCGAAGCTGGTTACCGATCTCGATCCGAACCTTCCCGAGGTGCCCTGTCTGCCGAGCGAGTTCAACCAGGTGATACTGAACATTCTCGTCAATGGCGCACACGCGATAATGGCCAAGAACGGCGAAGATTCATCCGAACTCGGGGAACTCTCCGTGAGCACGCGAGCTGATGGCGATTTCGCGGAGATCCGCGTCAGCGACTCCGGCTGCGGCATGCCGAAAGATGTTCAGGACAAGGTTTTCGAACCATTTTTTACGACCAAGGAAGTCGGCAAAGGCACGGGGCAGGGCCTGGCCGTGGCGCACTCTGTCGTCGTGGACAAGCACAACGGCACGATCCGCATTGAGAGCGAGCCCGGCGAAGGAAGTACGTTCATCATTCGCCTGCCTTTGACTGAAGCCGAAGGCGACACCAAGTCGGCGGTCAAGGACTGACACTTAACGACGCTGTTCAGGACCCCTCGCTATCCGGTACGAAAACGTGGACCTTGTCCTCGATCTGGCGGTTCGTGCAGTACTGCTGCAAGTGGCGCCGCACCGACAGGGTCGTTTCCTGGCCCTTGGCGATCAGCAGCACATTCTCGGAAGTTACGACATCGGCGGCAATGACCATCGCATCCGTCAGTTGCGAGATTTCCAGCATCATGGCCGTCATTTGTGCGGCTTTCGCCACTGTCTTCTCGAACGCCGCGAAGATAGCCGGATCGTAATGGCTGGCCTGTTGCCGCATCGTCTCGATCGAATTGACGGGGTCCGAGCCAGATGATTCGAGCGCGTCAAAGTCGGCAACGATCTTCAGCATGCGCGCGCCCAGCGGAACCGCGTCGCCTTTGACGGAATCCCTGGGATAGCCCGTGCCGTCGAAGTTCTTCTCCTGGTAGCGGATGGCTTCGGCCACCTCCTCCATCCTCGGGATCGACTTCAGCAGGTCGGCACCGACGTTGGCGTGAGCCGCGAATTCCGCCATCTCGTCGTCGCTGAGCCGGGCACCCTGCGACTTGCGCAGTACGAGGTCCGCGGGCAGTGACACGCAACCGATCTGCGACAACATGGCCGCGCTCTCGAGCTTCCACACGTCGTCGAGGCCCAGTTCATTCGCAAGCTTGCCGATGCGGCTTTTGTGGCGGGCGGTGCGGCCGAAAACCTCGGGATTCGCGAGTGCCAGAACGTCTGCCAGCGCTTTGATGCTGCCGCGCAGCGTTTGCTCGAGTACGACTTTTTCTGCTGTTATGAGCTCATGCTGTCGGATGGCGGCCGTGACCGTCCTGGCGAGATCGTCGGTTTCACAGGGCTTGTTGAGAAAACGAAATACGTCACCCTCATTGACGGCATCGACGGCCGTTTGCTGGTCCGCGTTGCCCGTGAGCATGACGCGAACCGTTTCGGGCCAGCGCTTCTTGGCCTGCGAAAGCAGTTCCACGCCGTTCATTCCCGGCATGCGCATGTCGGAGACGACGACCGCGAAACCGCCGTTTTCTTCGAGCTTCTGCAGAGCGGCTTCCCCGCCTTCCGCCGTGTCGAGGTCGAACTGTTTTCTCAGGCTGCGCCGGATCGACTGCAGGACATTGGGCTCATCGTCGACGAACAGTATCTTTCGGCTCATATCATGCCTCCCCTTCCGGGGCGTTGTCTTGTTCATACAGCCCGACCCAGCTCGGGATCTTCGGGCTTACTCCTATCGCTTCGACGTATTCTTCATCGATCTCCGCCAGCGGCTCTGCGCCATCGCCCGCGACGATGGCGTGCGCGATATGGACTGCCGACAGCGGCGTGAAGCCATGCTCCACGCAGACCGCGGGCCTGTGGTGATAAGCGGCGCACTCGACCACGGGATCAGGCAGCCCCCAGAGACCGACGAGGTAGGCGCCGACGTCCATGTGACTGTGCCCGATCAGCTTTTCTTCGGCGGTATAGTCAGGAATGCCGTCAGCTGTCATCGCGGCGTTCACCTCCGCAAGCTTCTCTGGAAAATTCGTTGCAAAGACGAGCTTGCCGACGTCGATCATGAGACCGCCCATCAACGCATAATCGGCGATCAGGTCTTCACCGGTTTCCTCGCGCGCGATCTTCTTGGCCAGCGCGCCCACGCTCGTGCTGTGCGTCCACACGGAATGCAGCTCCTTTGGATCAACCTGGTCCCCCTCGAACTGCGAGAAAACACCGGTCGTTAGCACCAGTGATTTGAGCACGTCGACGCCGAGATACATTGCCGCTTCCGATGGTGATGACATGTGCCGCGCCAGGCCAAAGAAGGCCGAGTTCACGAGCTGCAGGATCTTCGCGGACATCGCGACGTCCCCTTCGATAATGTCCCCGATCTTCTGCAACGATGGCTCGTCGGATTGCAGCTCCTGCATGATTCGCTGGTATTGCTCCGGCAAGCTCGGCAACGAACTCATGTTTGCGACAATGGCCTCGAGCTTCTCGTCGTGCATGAGCTCTCGCAGTTTCGAAGCCCGCTTGACGGCGGACACGAGTGAGTCCGCGTTGCAAGGCTTGGCCAGGTACTGGTGCGCGTGCTGGACGCAACGATAGATCATGTGGGAATCGGTCTCTCCGGACAGGGCGATGCGAATGGAGGCCGGGTACTTCTCACGTACTTTCGAAAGAAACTCGGCGCCGTCCATGCCCGGCATCTTCATGTCGCTCACGACAACGTCACAGGGCGCGGTCTCAAGCGTTGCTAGGGCGGCCTCGCCGCCCTCTTCGAACACCATTTCCCACTCATTGCGTAACGGGCGCAGGATGCGGCGCAGTCCGCTGAGGATGTTCGGCTCATCATCGACAAAAATGACACGCATCGGGCTGCCGCCTCCACTTACGATGCTCTAACGGGAAACGAACTGCTTCATCGGCCCGATTCAAATCGTTAGACACTCTCTAAAAGTATCGGCCGAATTCGACATAACTTTAGTGCGCCGGGGCGAGGAGATTGCCCTGGAGGCCCTACTCAGCGAATGGCTGCAGACCCGGCCTGAGCGGAATTCCGGCTAGTTTCCGAACATCAGCCACAACAGCAGGTGCCCGGGCAGCTGCAGCACCAGGGGCACCGCTATCATCAGCACCAGCATGTGTTGCACGGGCGAGAGGTTTGCGCCCGCCGCGATCGGCAGCCGGTAAACATGATTGATGTTCGGCTCCGGTTTCGTGAGCCAGCGCGTCAGCGGCAGCACGACCCATGCGATCAGGACCGCCCATGGAAAAACGCCCGGGTCGTAACCCAGCCGCCACGGGCCCCAGATGATCACCGCGAGCAACGGCACGTGGAATAATGACACCGCGCGCAGCCACAGCGGGCTTTTTTCCTCGAACATGTAGTCGGCGATGCCGGTCACGCGCGGCACGCGCAGCAGGTGGCCGAAGAAGCTCACGCTCCACAGCATCTCGGCGACGAGCACCATGCATGCCGCAAGGCTGACGATGAAAGAACTCTCCAGCCACAGGCCCGGCACGAGCGCGAGGAACGCGATATCGGAAAACCAGAGAAAATTCGCGGGGCCGCGATGCCGCCAGTAAATCAGGACGATCAGCATCACCATCGCGGTCCACGCGAGTTTGAGCCACAACGGCACCAGGGTGCCTGTCAGCAGTTCGCTGCCCATCGTTCCCTGCCCTTTTCGCCGCGCTCGGCTACGGGTATTGCAGTTTGATCACTGAACGGCCGCGCAGGAATCACTGGCCACGTTCCTCACTGCCGGCACCAAGATCCCGCGTCATCCAGATCTCGGGATTGCCATGGTTATCGTACTCGGGCCAGATCACTGTGTCGTCATGAGCTACGGCAAAGAAGAAATTCCGCGGCTGGTAAGGCCCGAGTTCGAACAGCCGCTCCGGCTCACCACCGTCGCGCGCGACGACCCAGATCTCGGCGTAACCGGGCTTGTCCTGAAGCGCACGCCTGAAGAACACGCGCGTCTCGTCGTGCGACCATCGCGGCACCGCGCCACCGATCTCGGCATCGCCGTCGAGGATCGGCTTGCAGGCCAGCGACTCGGTGTCGCAGGTCAGGAGTCCGTAGTCTCCGAGGCGCCGGCCGAGCAGCGTTTTGCCATCCCTCGACCAGTCCGTGGGCAGAATATCGTCGTCGAGTTTCAGGATCTCACTCGAATCCAGGTCGTGAATGACGCTGCGAGCGCGGCCGGGCCAGCGGCTCTTGATCCGGTACGCGAGCCTGTTGCCATGCGCCGCAAGCCAGTTTTTCTCCGACCAGTGAAAATCTTCGAGCACAGGTTCGTCCATGCCGGTTACGGGATCGAGCCGTTGCAGGGTTCTGTCCCGATGGTAGTAGATCGTGTTGTCGCTGCGCGACCATGCCGGCAAGGTTGCCTGGCCCGGCGGGCCAAAGGTGACTTGCTGCGGCGGACCGCCATCGACGGGCAGCGTGAACACCTTCTCGCCGAAGAAGACAATTGAATGGCCGTCGCCGGACACCGCGGGTAAAGCGACGCCTTTGCGGGTTTCGTGGATACTTCGGTGCTCCCCGGTACGCGGGTCGGATCTGACCAGGCGCCAGAGCGGCTGTGCATAAACATAAGCCAGTTTCTCGCCGTCGGCGGATACGGCCGGTTCGGCGTAACCACCGACGCCTGTCGAAAGACGCATGGATTCGCCGCTACGCGTATCAACGCGCCACAGGTGTGAATTTGCCGGCTCGTCCGGGGAGGCCGCGTAGATGACCGTCTGGTTATCGGGCAACCATGCCGGATCGCGCGCCCACACGCCGGCGAAGCCGCTGTCCGACCGGGTCAGTTGCCGGAACTCCGCCGTCGCGGCTTCGTAAAGCCACAAGTTGCCGCTCGGTCCCTCGTCCGCGAGCACGAAAGCGATATCTCCCTTGGCATTCATCGTCGGCATCGTATCGGCAAATCCGGGTGTGTCGGGAACCCCCTCGAGCTTTCGGGTCTCGCCGCCATCCAGGTAAGCGATGTAAATGTCTTTCAGGCCGCGCCTGAATACAAATGCCTGGCCGTCCGGCGAGAAGCGGGGGTCGACAGCATCGCGAACGACCAACCTCGGCGGCCGGGAGCCGAGCGCGTCGACTAGCCACGCGGACGGCGTACCATCAGATGCGGGTCGCTGGAACAGGATGGTGTTGCTGACGGGCGACCAGCTCGGCGAGTCGGCTGGCAGCGACCCGTCGGTAAGCTGGGTCGCGCGGCCGTCCGGAATGCCCTTCACCCACACCTGGTCCGTGCCACTTCGATCGCTGATGAAAGCCATCATCGTGCCGTCGGGCGACAGCGTCGGCATCGAGTTTGATGATGGTGACGTCGTCACGAGCATCGCGTCACGAAGACTCGCGGGCGCCTGGGGCGTCGGCGCATCGCCGCCCTGCAGAAGCACGACCCCGAGGACCGCGCCGGTCACGAGGACGACTACCGCTGCGGCCCAGCGCCAGCCTTTCGATCCGGCCGTCTCGTCGGCCGGCTTCTCATCGCCACGATCGGCCACATCGGGCGTCTCGACAGTGGCAACGAACTGGTAGCCGCGCCCGGTGATCGTCGCGATGAACACGGGATCGTTCCGATCATCGCCAAGGATCTGCCTGAGCCTCGAGACAACCTGGTTGAGGTTGTTCTCCTCGACCACGGTATCGGGCCAGACCAGCGACATGAGCTCGTCCTTGGATACGGGCGACCCCGCCAGGCGCACCAGCGCGAGCAAGGCGTCGAACTCCTTGGGCCGCAGCGGAACGGGCTCCCCGTCAGGGCCCCACAGGCGGCGCTGCCGGCCGTCGAGCCTGTAACCCCGAAAGACGAATTCGCTATCACTTGCGCCAGTCACTGTGGTGTTTCTGCAATCCTGTCAGGAAGTTTCAGGTGATTTCAGGCCGTCACAAAGCCGTTTCAGGGCCGCTTGCGCATTCTCGTTGGCAAGGCGCAGGCACCTCGTACCGGCGCCAATCGCGAGGACCGATGGCCGGTCCGAGCTCGACCCTCGACATAAGTGAAAAGGTGACATATGAAAAGACTAACCCAAAAACTGACCTCATTGTTCCTCGTGGCTGCGCTGCTGTCCTTCGCAGCGGGGACGGCAAGTGCCACACCGTTCGTACCCAAGGTCGCCGGAACCTGGGAAATCACGGGAACCCCGGATCCGGGTGGTTGCGGCCCCTCGGATCCATTCACGAACGTGGCCGTTATAACACTGGGCGGCCAGGTAACGAACGTGGACCCGGCTCTCGGCGCTTTCGTCGGACAGGTGCACAAGCTCGGCAAGAAGACCTATGCCGTCGGTTTCTTCGGATTCATCAGTCCGGCGCCCGGCATAACCCTGAGACTCGAGGTACAGGGCACGCTGAAGCTGCTCAACCCCGGCGAGGCCACCGGAAAGTTCCGAAGCATCGTCACCGACCCGATCGGCAATCCTCAGTGCGTCTACGAGGGGACGATACAGGGAACCAGGCTCGTGCCAATGCCGTACTAAGGCCCCTGAACCGGGCACGGCGGGCCGGCTCCATTAATCGGGGCCGGCCCGATCTGGTTTATTCCCCGGATTTTCAGGATTGCGACGGCGACAGCGGGCGCCGGGTCGAGATGACGAAGCTCATGAACTTACAGGGACGCGCTCCTCGAGTCCGCTCGCATGCTCCAGTTCGTCGCTGAGACGCCGAGTTTCCGCGGCTCGGGCTTTCGCCAGCGGCGCAAGTAGCACGTAAAGCGCGGGCGTCAGGTACAGCGTGAACAAGGCGGCCAACGCCAGCCCGCCGAAGACAACCCAGCCGATCGCATTGCGGCCCTCCGCCCCGGCGCCGCTACTCAGGATAAGCGGCAATGCGCCGAGCACGGTCGACACGAGCGTCATCATGACAGGCCGCAGGCGTCGTTTGGCACTCTGCTCGATGGCGTCCCGGACATCCAGACCCTTGTCGCGCAACTGGTCGGCAAATTCCACAACGAGAACGCTATTCTTGGCCATGAGCCCGATCAATAGCACGAGCCCGATCTGCGAATAGACGTTGAGCGACGTGCCAGTAAGAAACAGCGCGAAGATTGCCGCAGCTACCCCAAATGGCACGATCAGGGTTACGACGAGCGCGCTCGTGAAGCCTTCGAATTGCGCCGCGAGGACGAGGAAGATCACGACGATTGCGATGAGGAAGGTCACGGCGACCTCATTGGACGTTTCCTCGAGCGTCGCTGCTTCACCGCGGAACATAAGCGATATGCCCTCGGGAAGCACCTCCGCGCCCAGCACCTTGAGCTCGTCCACGGCGGTCTGCAGCGGATACGTGTCCGGACGTTCGATGCCGATGTCGATCGCCCGGCGTTGCGAGCGGCGGTTCAGTTCGGTGGCGACGCCCTCTTCGCGCAACGTGACGATGCTCGACAGCGGGATCAGGTTGCCGTCGGCCGAACGAACGAAGAGATTGACGAGGTCCGACGGATCGTTGATGTCCCCCGAGGTGGACTCGAGGAGAATAGGCACGGCCTGGTCATCGATATTGATGTCGATGAGCTCATCGCCATTGATCATCGCGCGCAGCGTTGCCGCGAGCTCCGAGAGATCGATGCCGAGGTCGGCGGCGCGGCGGCGGTCGATATCGACCGAGAGCTGCGGCTGCGTCGGGTCGAAGGAGATGCGCGGCCGCGTCAGCTCCGGCAGCCGCTCCTCGATGGCCGCAACGAAAGTCTTTGCCGCGGCGAATATCTCGTCGTAGTTGTTGCCGAGCAGCGCGATCTCCACGCCGCTGCCCCAGGTGCGCAGGTTCAGGCTGTTGCCGCCCCAGACGCCGACGCGCGCGCCGGGAATCGCCCTGAGTTCGCCGCGAAGCTGGTTGGCAATCTCCTGCAGGCTGCGTTCCCGATCGCTCCAGTCGGCAAGGGGCATCGAGAGGAAACTGCGGTACGGGTCCCACAAGCCCACCATCGAGTACAGCGAGGATGCTTCGCCGCTTTCGATGAGTGGCTCGACCATCGACTC
>JAAUYE010229734.1_pt1 | contig 10514 bp, 8 predicted proteins | sample 7278081 | NCBI WGS metagenome assembly JAAUYE01 (sample SAMN14350131, study PRJNA611818) | marine sediment metagenome | isolation source: surface marine sediment (0.6m) | place: French Polynesia: Moorea | collected 2018-08
AGCCTCGACGACGACCACGCCGTGGCCGTGGTGCAACGGCCCGAGGGAACCTTCGGGGGGCGACCGGTCGAGCCCCGCATCGAGACGAGCGTGATGGTCGTCGACTGCGAGAAGCTCAAGCAGTGGGATCCGGACCATCTGTTCGAGAACGTCGTCGCCAACGGCCGGAAGCTCCGACCCGGACAGATCCACTACAAGGACTTCCAGCGCCTCACCTGGCTCGACCCGGCCCTGATCCAGCCGCTCGACCCGCGCTGGAACCACTACAACCTGCTGCGCGAGGACACGCGGCTCGTGCACTTCAGCCACGTCCGCGAGCAGCCCTGGAGATGGCCGGGGCATCCGCTGACGCAGTTCTGGGACGATTGGCTCGGCCAGACGCTGAAGGCCGGCTACCTGACGCGCGGCGAGATCCTGCGAGAAGTGGCGCTGCTCCGCCTCCACCCGCGCTTCCTGCACCACGCCCGGCGCTGAACGAGCGCCGGATCCCGTAGCCGTCGGGCGACGCCTCCATGAGCGCGGACGCGACCACGATGCGACGCCTCGACGCGCGTCCGATTCCCGACACCCGGGACGAGGTCCGTCTCGTCACCCAGGTGCGCAACGAGATGCTGCGCCTCCCGAGCTTTCTCGAGCACCACCGTCAGATCGGGGTGCACCGCTTCTTCGTGATCGACAACGACTCCAGCGACGGCACGATCGAATTCCTGGCCGAGCAGCCCGACGTGCACGTCTTCCACACCACGGAGCCGTACCGCGAGAAGCGGCGCGCCTGGAAGCTCCGGATCCTCGACGAGTGGGGTCGGGGATCCTGGACGCTCCACCTCGACGCCGACGAGCTCTTCGTGTTTCCCTGGATGGAGCGGCTGTCCCTCCCCGACTTCTGTCGCTTCCTCGACGAGGAAGGCGCCCGGGGAGTCCACGCCACCATGGTCGACATGTACGGCACGGAGCCCATTCGCCGGAACGCCTACCAATCCGGCTCGTCCCTGCTGGAGGCCTGCGGCTGGTTCGACGCCGAGGGCTACTGGCTGCGCTGGGAGGGCGCCTACAAGTCGCGTCGCCGCCAGCGCTCGCCGTGCTTCTCGGTGACCGGCGGGCCGCGTCTGCGCCTCTTCCATCCCGGGAGTCGAGATCCGAGCGGCTGGCAGGTCCGGCTGATGAAGTGGCTCTACGACATCCGCCGCAGCCGGCCGCCGTGGGTGAACCGCTGGCGTCCGGCCTTCAAGCTCGCCCACCGGCTCGCCGGAGGCGAGGCCTTCCGGCTGCCGCCCAACATGAGCAAGGTGCCGCTGGTGCGCTGGGGCGAGGACCTCCGGCTCGAGAACCCGGCCTTCCACTACCTCACCCCGGCCGTGCCCCTCTCGGCGTGCTGGGCCGGCATCCTCCATTTCAAGTATCTCGCGGACTTCGGGGAGAAGGTCGACGAGGCCGTCGCGCGCGAGCAGCACGTGGACCGCGCAGCGGACTATCGCCACTACCAGACCGCTCTCGGCGCGGAGCCCGACCTCACGGCCTTCGCGCCCTGCTCCCGGCGCTACGAGTCGAGCGCGACCCTCGTGGAGGCCGGGCTCATGCGCAGCTCGCCGCGCCTCGAAGCCTTCGTCGACGGCCGGTCGGAGCGCCCGTGAGCGACGGGGGCGCGCGCATCGCGCTCTTCTTGAAGGGCCGCGACTTCGGGGGCGTCCAGCGCGCCTACGCGATCCTCGCCCGGGCCTTCTGGGCGCGGGGACACGCGGTCGATCTCGTTCATGCCGGCGAGCTGAGCCCCATGCTCGACGATCTGCCCGGCGAGATCCGGCGCGTGCCGATCTCCCCGGGCCCACCGCTTCGGGTCGCGCCTCTGCTCGCGCGTCTGCCGGGGCGACCTCTGGCGTGGCGGGCGCTCACCGGCAGGCCCCGCGTCGTGGCCAGCCTGCCGAGCCTCGTGGCCTACCTGCGCGAGCATCGGCCCCGGGGCCTGCTCGCGTCGATGACCCTCAACAACCTGGTGGCCCTCTGGGCGACCCGACTCGCGGCCGTCGACACGCGCTGCGTGGTGCGCGAAGCCGAAGCCCTGTCGGCAAAGCAGCCGACGCAACGCGGCGCGCGGCGGCGGCTTCCCGCGCTGATCCGGCGCTTCTACCCCGAGGCGGACGTCGTCGTCGCGGTCTCCGACGCCGTCGCCGACGACCTGGCCCGGAGCACCGGCCTCGCCCGTGGCGCCATCACCACGATCTACAACCCCTTCGATCTCGAACGCATCGCGGCCCTCGCGGCGGAGCCCGCGCCGCACCCCTGGCTCGCCGACCAGGAGCCGCCAGTGGTGCTGGGCGTGGGACGCCTCGCTGCCCAGAAGGACTTCGCCACGCTGCTGCGCGCCTTCGCCCGGGTGCGGGCTCGGACCGAGGCCCGGCTCGTGATCCTCGGCGAGGGCGAGGAGCGCGCCGCGCTGGAGGCCCTGGCGCGGGAGCTCGGCATCGACGGCGACCTGCTCCTGCCCGGCTACACCGCCAACCCCTTCCCCTGGCTGGCCCGCGCCCGCGTCTTCGCGCTCTCCTCCGTCTGGGAAGGCCTGGCCAACGTGCTGGTCGAGGCCCTCGCCTGCGGCACCCCCGTGGTGAGCACGCGCTGTCCGGGCTCCGCGGAGATCCTCGCGGACCCGGCCCACGGACGCCTGGTGGAGGTCGGCGACGCCGAGGCCCTGGCCGGAGCGATCGCGGCGACGCTCCGTTCAGCGGTGGATCGCGACGCACTCCGGAAGCGGGCCGGCGACTTCTCGCTGGAGAGCTCGGTGGAGCGCTATCTCGAGGCGCTCCTCGGCGCAGCCGCCACCAGGCCCGAGCGCCAGGGGTAGGCCCTGGCGAAGGGCCAGAAGAAACGCCACTCCTAGCCTCGGGCCCGTCGCGGCCTGCGGGTGAGGAGGTGGCGGAGGAGGGCGCTCGGCCCGCGCCGAGACGAGCGCAGCTCGGCCTCGAGGCGATCCACGTGGGCGAGCACGGGAGCGAGCTGCTCCACGGAGGCTTCGATCCGCGACCACTCCTGCCAGAACTCCGGCGATTCGAGACTCGCCTCGTCGGTGGCCAGGCGGCGCAGCCAGCGGTAGGCCTCGCGCGTGATCGGGTTGAGCCGCGGCTCGGCGTCGAGGGCGCCGTCGTCGAAGCGGGTGTGCCGCATGTCCTCCCGGAGGAAGGAGGCCGCGTAGGCGCGGATGTCGCCTTCCACCGTCGAGTCGACGGGGAGCTCCAGCTGCTTCGCCACCCGGCGCAGCTGGGCCTCCGGGTCGCCCATCAGCAGGTCGAAGTCGACCACCACGGTCGGGTGTCGGGCCATGCGCCGGAACCAGGGCACGACGTTCACCAGCCACTCGAGGTCGCTCTTCTCCTGCGCGCCCCGGGCCGGGTCGAGCTTGGCCCGCGAGCGCGCCACGCTGAGCGGACTGCGCAAGGCAACGACGAAGCACGGGGCCACTCCGGCCTCGCGAAGGACGTCCTCCCAGAAGGGCAGGTAGCGGAGGGTCTGCGAGTACTTGAAGCCCCAGACGGGCGCTGCCCCGAAGTGCCCGTGCACGACCGACGCGGCCTCCTCGCGGAGATCGGAGAGGTCGGTCGCGCGCCAACGGGCCTCGTCCACCAGCGCCACGCTCTCGCTGCGGAGGCCCAGGCGCGAGCGCACGCGCTTGGCGATGCGGAGCAGGTCGCGATCCTCGAAGAACCCGGTGGGGTTCTTGCCCGTCGCCGCACGCAGGTGCTCGCCCAGCTCGACGCCCAGGGCCTGGACGCCGCGCGTGAGCGCACTCGTCCCGCTGCGCCCGGCACCCACCACGAGCACCGCGCGCTGACGGCCCGAAGCGTTGCCCGTCGCGGGGCCCGAAGTCCTTGCCGACGGGCTCTGCTCGACCGGATGGCTCGGTCCTCGCTCGCGCACGAGCGCGCGAACCCGGCCCACGATCGCCGGCAGGTCATCGACGACCTCGCCACCGACGGGCGGCTCCTCACCGAGCCTCGTCACGAGCCCACGCTCGCGCAGGGCGCGCTGGTAGGCGCCGAAGTCCCGAGCCGGCTTCACCAGCCCCCAGGCGACGATGCGCGCTCGCCAACCCTCGAGGGGCTGGCCGGCGCTGGCGGCGCCGCGGCGACGCGGCCACTCGAAGACCTGCACCGGGCGTCCCGTCGCGCAGGCCTCGGCGGGCAGCGAGGCGCTGTCGACGGTGACCACGAAACGGTCCGCCAGGGCGAGGAACGCGAGGTACGGGTTCTCCGCGTCGCCCGCCTGCCAGCGGTGCGCGAAGTGCGGCGCGTCGAGGGCCTCGAGCAGCGCGTCGCCGGCTTCCCGGCTCGTTCGCGCGCTCGTGGTCACCAGCAGCGACCCGCCCTCCTGGCGGGCCAGCGCGCTGGCCTCGCGACCGAGTCGCGCCGCGGTGGCAGCGTCGAGGCGATAGGAGGAGCTGTCTCCGCCCACGAGCAGGGCGACCCAGGGGCGCGGCAGGTGGGCGAAGCGGTCCTTCCATTCGAGCGCCGCCGCCTGGAGCCGTCCCGGGTCGATCCGGTTGAGCGCGCGGGTCACGCACATCACGTTGGCGCGCGGCGGCAGCCGGTACTGGGGCAGCGTCACGACCAGGTCGAAGTCGTCCAGCGGCGCCTGGGCGTGGAGCAGGTGCACCAGCACCGTGCGCCCGCCGGAGCGCCTCTTGATCCAGCGCGCCACGGGGGCGCTCCGCCGCGACGCCGCGATCACCAGGTCCGGCCAGGGTGGCTCGAGGGCATCCGAATCGCGAGCGAGCGTCACCCGCGTGGCCCCGAGCAGGAGGTTCGGGATCACCTGGAGCGGGTTGTAGGAAAGGCGTCGGGCTTCGTAGGGCCAGCCGAGAGCTTCGGCCAGGCTCCGCATCTGCCCGTTTCCGCCGACTCCCTTGCCCAGCAGGATCCAGACCCTGGGCGTCGGACGCACCGCACCCTCCATCCCCCGACCCCGGGACCCTGGCCCCAGGGAGCGACAGGATAGCCGCGGAGCAAGGCTGCCACTTCCCACGGGGACCGAGCCGCCGTTCGCCCGGCTCCCGCCGGCGGGGTGCGGCCGCCGGAGCCCTGGGAGCGGTCCGGGCCCGCAGGCTTGACCTCGACCGGCGATCCGCCATCCTCAGCCCCGCGGCCCCCTCGGGGCCCCCTCCCCGGTCTGCCCGTCCCCCCTTTCCTGCCACGGAGCCCCGATGACGTCGCACGTGAGCGACCGCGCCAAGCGGTTCCTCGTCCTGGCACCGACAGCGGGGCTGCCGCGCGCCCTGCGCGTGCCCCTGCGCCATTCCCTCCTCGCGCGGCTGGAGCTGGGCCGGGCCCGGCGGGCTCGCCTTCTCATCGTCGGGCACCCGAAGAGCGGGAACACCTGGCTTCGCACCCTGCTCTCGCGCCTCTACCAGGTGCGCTTCGACCTCCCCTCGGACTTCACCGTCAAGACCGACGAGCTGGCGCAGCACCACCCCCTGGCGCCGCGACTTCTCGCCACGAGCGGCGTGCACAGCTACGAGGGCGTCGTGGGCGAGGCGCTGGCGGACGACGCCCCCGACTCGGAGCTGCGGAGCAAGCCCGTGGTGTTCCTCGCGCGTCACCCCTGCGACATCGCCGTCTCCTGGTACCACCAGTTCACGAAGCGCCAGTCGGCCTACAAGCGCGAGCTCCTCCTCGCCTGGCTCGGTCGCGACGTCGACCCCGGCAGCATCGACATGTGGAGCTTCGTGCGCCACGGCGGCCTCGGGTTGCCGATGCTGATCGACTACCTCAACACCTGGGAGCGGCGCGTGTCGAAGCTCCCCCGCGGCATCCTCGTACGCTACGAGGACATGCGCGCGGATCCCGTGCCCGAGCTGCGTCGGATCACCCGGCTCATGGGCGAGGAGTTCTCCGACAAGGAGCTGGCCGCGGCTGCGGAGTGGGCCTCCTTCGAGAACCTGAGCCGCCTCGAGACCTCCGGGCACTTCCGCTCCGGCGGGATCCAGAAGCCGGTCGCGGACGCGTCCACGCGCAAGGTGCGACGCGGCATCGTCGGCGGCTTCCGCCAGGACTTCACTCCGGAGCAGGTGGCCGAGCTCGAGGCGCTGGTCGCCGAGCGCCTCTCTCCGAGCTTCGGCTACGGCAAGCCCGACGCGGCGGGTCGATCGTCCGCCTCGTGAGGCCGCGGAGCGAGCCAATGTCCTACATCGACTACGAGCGGCTCGAGGATCTCGACCCCGAGGCCTACCGATCCACCCACCCCTATCCCTGGGCCAACCCCGAGGGCATCCTCAGACCCGAGGCCTACGAGACCCTCTACGAGAACCTCCCCGACCTGTCGCTCTTCGCGCGCCACTTCGGCGTGCAGCGCAAGGCAGGCCAGCAGCCGCACGACCGCTACACGCTCGAGTACCGGAGCGGCCTCGCCCTGCCCCGCCCCTGGCAGGAGTTCGTGGAGGAGCTCAAGGCCGAGCGCTACCGGCGGGCGCTCTGCCGGCTCGTGGGCGTGAGGAAGCTGGAGCTGAACTTCCACTGGCACTACACGCCGAACGGCTGCTCCGTGTCGCCCCACTGCGACTCCCGGCGCAAGCTCGGCTCGCACATCTTCTACTTCAACACCGAGAAGGACTGGGACGCCTCCTGGGGAGGCGAGACCGTGATCCTCGACGACCACGGCCGCTTCGACACGCGCTCGGCACCCCGCTTCGAGGACTTCGACGACGCCCGGTCTTCGCTGGCCCTGGGCAACTACAGCCTGCTCTTCAGCCGCAAGGGGAACTCGTGGCACGGCGTGCGCGAGATCCAGTGCCCGCCGGGCCGCATGCGGCGGGTCTTCATCGTCGTCCTGAACCGCGCGGACCCGCTGTCGCGGCTCCGGGCGGTGCTCTCCTCCAAGCGCTTCGAGCGCTATTAGCCCGCTCCCGGAGCAGGCCAGAGGCGCGGGGTGAGCCGAATCACGGTGCTCTACTACCCGGACGAGATCACCCGGTACTCGCTCGTGCCGCTGGTGCTCTCGAAGCACGCCAGCGCCTTCCGCTACACGTGCAGCCTCGACGAGGTGATGAACCGCCCCCGCACGCGCAAGCTCCTGCTGCTCCGATTCGCGTACATCGCGCGCGAACGGGGAGACCAGCAAGGGCTCCTCGAGCATCTGCGCGACCGCTACGAGCGCATCGTCTACTTCGACGACTTCGACGCGGTCGACACGGTGAGCACGAGCGCCCTCGAGCTCGCGGACCTCTACTACAAGAAGCAGATCGCCCGCGACCGCGAGAGCTACCTGAAGCCGCTCCCCGGGTCGCGGCGCTTCCGCGCCTGGTACCAGCGCGAGTACGGAATCGAAGAGGAGTCCCTCAGCCGGCCCGCCGTGGCGCCCCAGCACCTCGAGAAGCTGCGGCTCGCGTGGAACTTCGGCATCGGATTCTATCCGCGGAAGCTGCGCCTCCGCGCTGCGCAATGGCTCGAGCAACGGCTGGGTCCTCGCGCCATGCGCCCCGCCGTGCGCCGTCCCGGCTGGCTCCCCTCCCAGGCCCGCGAGTCGTTCGTGAGCGCGCGCTTCGCCCGCTCCTTCGAGAGCGAGGCGCTGGCCTGCCAGCGGCGCGTCTTCCAGCAGGTCATCGGCGACGACCCGGGGTTCCGCACGGGCAGGCTCGACAGGAAGGACTACAACCGCGAGCTCCTGAGGGCACGCGTCACCCTGAGCCCCTTCGGGTACGGCGAGGTCTGCTTCCGCGACTTCGAGGCCGTATCGAGTGGATCGACGCTCGTGAAGCCCGAGATGAGCTACGTCGAGACATGGCCCGACGTCTACCGCGCGGGCGAGACCTGTGAATACGTGCGCTGGGACGGATCCGACCTGCTCGAGACCTGCCGCGGCCTCCTCGACGATGGGGCGAGGGCCCGGCGACTCGCCGAGAACGCCTTCGACGCCTTCCGCGACGCTTATGGGCAGATCGACGAGAAGGTCGAGCAGCTCCTGGCCGACTTCGGCCTCTGAGCGCGGGGCAACGGAGGGCAAGGGGGTGTCAGGTGGGCTCTTCCGAGAAGTGCAGGGAGGGTTGGGCCGCCACGGCTGGGATCGCGTCTCCAGGTCGGTCGTCGCGTGCTACGCGTCGGGGCCCGAGACGTCGGCAGCTCGGAGAAAGGCTTCCTGGCATGGGTGAAGAACCGAGGCGGGCGCTCTACGTGTGCGACCGGACGACCCATCGCCAGGCCCCCGACGTCGTTTCGCGCCACCAGATCAGGGCCCTGGTGGCGCACGGCTGGACGGTCGACCTCCTCGCGCGGGGTCCGATGAGCCACGAGAACGTGCGGGACGTCCGAGGGCCCTGGCTGGTGGCTCGCGCGATCCGCAGCCTGGAACGCAGCAGGAAGAGGGACCTCCGGGGGCGCCTGTTCGGCTGGCTGGCCAGGCGCCAGCTGCGACGGAACGACTACGACGCGGTCATCACCTGGAACTCGCTCGGCTGGGGCATCCTTCCGGAAGCCGAACGATCGGGAACGCCCTGCTTCCTCAACTGCGGCAACTTCCCCGAGGAGCCCTGGAACCCCGACGCCCGGGTCGAGCCACGCCGCTGGCCCGGGGTGCCCGCTCGACGGATCCGCGCCGAGTACTTCGACAGCCGCGCACGGGTTCTCGTGACTTCGGAGCACGCTCTACGCAGGTTCGTGGCTGCGGGGTGTCCCGAGGAACGGCTGGAGAGCATCGGGCGCGGCTTCGACCCGCAGCTCTTCTTCCCCGCGCCGAGGCGCGAGCACCGGCCCTTCCGCCTGCTCTTCTGCGGGCGCCTGGAGCAGCGCAAGGGGATCTTCCGCGTGCTGGAGCTGTGGCGCGCGATGGCGCTCGACGACGCGGAGCTGTGGCTGTGCGGGGCCGTGCCCGAAGAGAACCGCGCGCGCATCGAGTCGCTCGCGACGCCGTCGGTCCGCATCCTGGACGACCGCCCGGACGTCGCGGAGGTGATGCGCCGGTGTGACGCCCAGATCCTGCTGTCCTCGAACGAGGGCATGGCGAAGGCGCTGCTCGAGGGGGCGGCCTGCGGCCTGGCCACCATCGCAACGGCACAGACCGGCTTCCCCTTCGAGCTGGGCGACATCGGGGTCGAGGTCGACGCCGACGACGGGGAGCAGGTCACCGCAGCGATTCGGGGCCTCGCCGGCGATCCGTCGCGCCTGGCGGCGATGTCGCAGCGCGCGGCCCGGCTGCTCGCTGAGCGCTACACGTGGGAAGAAGCGGGCAAACGTTTCGTCGCGGCGATCGAGCGGGGCCTGGAAGACGGGCGCGGAGGCCGACCCTCACGAGGCGAGACGCGCCAGGCTGCGCAGCGGGTCGCGGCCGCGCGAGAGGAAGCCCCGCGAGCCGGATCTCTCGACGTCCTCCCGTGAGAAGAGGCTCGCGGGAAGGCAGGGGGCCAGCTGGAAGCTGGCAGCCGGGACGACGTCCGCACGCTCGTCGTCGCGCCGGGGCACGCCGATGCGGAAATCCCCGAGGGGTGAACGCCCGGCGGAGTGCCCTCTGCTACCTTCTATCGCCGGTCGTACGTCGGCCGAACCATTCCCCAAGGCCCGGAATCCGCTCGAAGCGAAGATCGAACGGTCCCCCGACGAGAGTGAGTGACTGGCTGATGGAGTATCTGGACTACGAGCGGCTCGAGGCGATCGAGCCCGCCGCGTACCGGGCGCAGAAGCCCTACCCGTGGAGCAATCCCGAAGGGCTGCTCAGGCCCGAGGCCTTCGAGGTCCTCCTGGAGACGCTCCCGGACGTGTCGCTGCTCGAGCCCTTCTTCGGGAAGGCGCGCAAGGCAGGGCAGGAGCCCCACGACAAGTTCCAGCTCGAGTACAAGGACGACAGCCCGGTCGCGGCGCCCTGGCGCGAGTTCATCGAGGAGCTCAAGGGTCCCCGCTACCGGAAGCACATGTGCCGGCTGTTCGGGGTGCGCTCGCTGTCGGTGAACTTCCACTGGCACTACGCACCCCGGGGCTGCTCGGTGTCGCCCCACTGCGACTCGAAGCGCAAGCTCGGCTCCCACGTCTTCTACTTCAACACCGAGGCCGACTGGAGGCCCGAGTGGGGTGGGCAGACCGTCGTGCTCGACGACGGCGGACGCTTCGAGACGGACTCCGCGCCCCGCTTCGAGGACTTCGATCAGGCCATCGACTCCGAGGCCACGGGCAACCGCAGCTTCATCTTCACGCGTCGCGGCAACTCCTGGCACGGCGTGCGCGAGATCCGCTGCCCCGAAGGCCACATGCGCAAGGTCTTCATCGTGGTGCTGAACGACGACACCTGGATCGCGCGGCTGCGCAACCGGCTCCAGGGCAAGGACATCCAGCGCTACTGAGGAGGCGGCCCCCCCGCGCCTGCGCCGAAGGCCCGCCGCCAGCCCGGCACAAGGATCAGCGCGACGAAGAGGGCCACGCTGAGCTCGATGGCCTCCTCGAACATCACGGGCACGTAGCGCCACTCGTCCGAGATGCCGAGCGCCGGCATCACGTGGTGGAACTTGTCGAGGCGCCCCGCCACGACGACCATCACCACACACAGCACGA
>JAAUYE010120272.1_pt1 | contig 10513 bp, 14 predicted proteins | sample 7278081 | NCBI WGS metagenome assembly JAAUYE01 (sample SAMN14350131, study PRJNA611818) | marine sediment metagenome | isolation source: surface marine sediment (0.6m) | place: French Polynesia: Moorea | collected 2018-08
CATTGAAGCCCGACTGGCCGAACTCGAACACGGCAAGGGAGAATAGCGATGGACCTTCTCCTTATCCTGACTTACACCGCACTTTGCGTCGTCGTGTTCAAGGTCTTCAAGATCCCGCTGAACAAGTGGACAGTTCCGACAGCGGCACTCGGCGGCGTCATCCTGGTTGGCGCGCTCGTTCTGCTGATGAATTACAACCACCCCTACTCCAACATGGCGAGGGAATATTTCATCACCACGCCGATCGTGCCTGCTGTGGGCGGTATCGTCACGAGTGTCGAGATCGAGCCGAACACGCTGGTGGAGAAGGGCACGGTGCTTTTCCGTATCGATCCAAAGCCCTACGAGGCAGCGGTACGCCAGAAGCAGGCGCTGCTGGCCGGCACCAGGGAGGGCGTGAAAGAACTCGAGCAGGCGGTCGCGGCGGCGCGCGCTCGCGTCGTCGAGGTCACGGCTAATCGAGATCGCACACAAGGCGTGTTCCAGCGATACGAAGCAATCTTCGACAAGGGGGCCATCAGTGCCAACGAGTTGGAAACCCGTCGCCAGGCCTATCTCGCCAACGAAGCCGCGCTGGAGCGTGCCGAAGCTGATCTGGAACGTGCCCAGATCGCGTTCGAATCCGGCATCGACGGCGAGAATCCCGACGTTGCACGCCTGCAGGCCGAGCTCGAGAAGGCGCGCTATGACCTCGAACGCACGGTCGTCCGTGCACCGACCAGCGGCTACGTCACACAGCTGATTTTGCGCCCGGGCATGATGGCAGCGAATCTGCCACTGCGGCCGGTCATGACCTTCGTTCATGACGAAACAGCCCCGATGGTGGCCGCGTTTCGCCAGAACTCCGCCTTGCGGCTCAGAGCTGGCTACGAGGCCGAGATCGTCTATCCCAGCATCCCTGGACGGGTATTCCATGGCAAGGTCGTCAGCGTGCTCCCCAGCATGGCGGAAGGTCAATTGCAGACGAGCGGCAACCTGATTGGCACCGAGGCCTTTCAACGCATCGGCCGCGTGCCGGTCGTCATCGAGGTTACCGACGATATGACTGAATATGATCTTCCAACCGGTTCGCGCGCACAGGTGGCCGTCTACTCGGATCACTGGCACCACGTCGCCATAATGCGCAAGATCCTGTTGCGCATGTCGAGCTGGCAGAACTACCTTTATCTCGATCACTAAAGCTCGATCACAGGCTCGTGTCGAAATACAAACACACCTACTGGGGCCGGCAAGTCGACAACATCGCGCACGAGTTGTCCCGGCTCGCGATTGCCTGCGATATCGAGCTTGGCAAGCCGGGGCTTGCGGAACGAATACTCAAAGGCGACGAAAGCGTTTGTGGCCGCAAGGATTCGAAAGCGTTCAAGCAGATGAGGCAGCACCTGATGGCACTGTTTTCCGTCGAGGCGGGAGCGATCGAACGGCTGGGCCCGGAAGACACCAAGGAGATACTGGACCAGGTTCGGTCCGCAATCGTCTCGATTCGTCAGGCTGGTAGCCCCACCCAGAGCTTGCCCAAGGAAATTCCGTGATTAGAATCGTTTCGCTATTCGGTGCCGCTGCAATGCTTGCCGCGTGCGCCGGAACCCAGGTTACGCAGACCCAGGCCCTGTCTGACACGGCTGATGCACCCTATGGCAATATTCTCGTTATCTCCTTGTTCAAGTCCTTCGATGCCCGACGTTATCTCGAAAAAGACATCGTCAGGGAACTGGAGCAGCGCGGCGTCCGGGCCGTCGCCAGTACATCATTAATGGACACCCGGACGCCCGTTACGCAACAGACGTTCCTGTCGATGGTGGACTCGCTCGATTCCGATGCCGTGCTCTTGACTCAATTGGTCAGCGCGCAGTCCGCGGCCAAGATGAAGGACATGAATCCGCAGACGACGCGCAACTTCAGGCCCACGGGGTATTACAACGTCTGGAGCGTCGAAGTAACGGAATATGTCGAACCCCAGGGCATGGAGCTCACGCACGACATCGTTCTCGCGACCCAGGTGTTCTCGGTGCGTGACCGGGAGCCGGTGTGGGCGATAGAGTCAAAGACAGAAATCGTCCAGGCCTTCGATCAGCGCGGCGACCTCTCAACTGTTGCGGCCGAGGCGAGGTCGATCGTATCTCACTTGTCGAGAGACGGCCTGCTCGCTCCGTAGCGCCGACTCAGCGGCGTGGCGCTGATACCGTGCGCATAGACGCTGATCATGATCGTCAGCACGATCACGGACATGACACGCTCGTATCCCTCGATGCCGATTGCTGCAACGGCCATCAACAGATACAACACCGAAGCGATGCCTCGCGGTCCAAACCAGCCGATGAAAACGACGGTGGGCCCGTCGAGCCTGAGACCAAGCAAAGAAATCGCCACCGGCAACATGCGAATTACAGTGAGGCTCAGTAACGCATAAACGAGTTCGGTCGCCCCCCAGTGCGGTACGGCTGCCGGAACCATGGCGAGACCAAATATGAGGAACACTATCAGTATCAGCTGCATGCCCTCGGTCTCGCCGAATTCCTGCACCTGGTGCCGTACACTGGCCGAGGTGATGGCCGATGTGAACCCGAGGCCGGCGACAAACGCGGCGATGAAGCCGTTGCCCTCGACGCTTTCGGCGAAAGCGAATGCCAGTATGGCCATAGGCAGTGCCGACAGGCGCTGAAACGTCTCTTCCGTCCATTCCTTATCGGACATCCGCTGCATCAGCATGCCGCCTGTCCATCCTACGGCAAGGCCGACCAGCGGGCCGAGCGTGACCTGTTTGACCACGAAGCCGAGCCAGGCGCCTTCGTGATCGCCGGCTTCGGCACCGAGTAGCGCCATGGCGATCAATATAGGCGGCAGGGCAATGCCATCGTTGAGGCCGCTCTCCACGCTGATCGACTGCCGTATACCGATCGGCACCGCTTCACTCTTTACCACGGCCTGGCCGAGCGCCGCATCGGTCGGGGACAGGATCAGCGCCATAAGTACGATTGCCCAGATACCGACGTCATCGAACATCCAGATGCCGACTACCGTCCCGAGCAGCATCGTCAGCGGCAGGCCTATCAACAATAGACGGACCGGGATGCGACGGGAACCGCCGGCGAACAAGCTTCGATTTATCAGCGTTGCGTCGATGAAAAGCACCAGTGTAAGCGCGAGTTCCGCGACCAGCTTGACAGGGCCCATATCGGGCGTTGCGTAAACGAATCCGAAGGCTAATGAACTGCCGAGTATCCCAACGGTCATGAAGACCATCGGTCCCGTCACCGAGTTTCGCTCGGCAAATCGCGAGACGAGGCCGAACGCAAACACCAGTAACGCAAACAGGATAAGAAGCTGATGATGGTGCATGGTCGCGACCCCTGGCGCGTATTTTTGTTATGGTTGCCAGCATTCGATCGTAACACTATGACACTGCATCGCGCACAGAAGAGGCATGACGTGGGACAGACCAATTTCTCCTATCTGCTGGTTGCGCTGCTGATCTTCCTGGTTGCCGTGCCACTCGTGGACGATTTCGTGACTGGCAGTCCGCCGGCCGTCAGAGCCTTCTTGTTCTCGGCCATTCTGATTATCGGGGTCGGCAGCCTGAAAGGCGCCGGCCGCTCATTCGCTGCTGGAGTCATTTTCGTCGCGTCCGGTGTCGTTTTCAGCATTCTTGCTGCGCTGCTCGATTCCACGTTGTTTCAGTACTGCTTTCTTTTCGCCTTGATGGGTTTTCTGCTGGTTGGAATCGCACACACGATTAAACAGGTCGCGCTTGGCAGCGAGGTCTCGTTAAACCGGCTCGTTGGCGCCATATGTGTCTACCTGTTGCTTGGCGTCATCTGGGGCCTTGCCTACTCGATACTCGAACTCGCCGTGCCCGGCTCTTTTGCCGGGTTCGATGCCTGGCGGGATCGCAGCCTGGACAGCGAGTGGCTGTATTTCAGCTTCGTAACGATGACAACGCTGGGATACGGCGACCTGTTGCCAATCTCCGCGACTGCGAGAGCGCTGGCGTACCTGCAGGCTGTATTCGGTCAGTTTTACATTGCTGTACTGGTGGCCGGCCTGGTCAGCGCCTACATCTCGCATCGGCAGCACGCGGAGCACAACGACCAGGATCGTCCGTGAGCGTTCGCCATTTGACTGCGTAATCGCGGCCGGCCTTGCCTCCCCACGCGGGGACAATGCCCGAAGGGAAGAAGCCGTCTCTCGGATGCACATTGCCGACACATCGAGCAGATTTGCGCCTCAATCCCAGCATATCTCTCGTATGTAATGGTGGACCGGCCCTATCTCGTTGACTCAAGCATGTGCCATTGACATATAGTGCTGACCGGGCATACTAGTATATACCTTTTGTATATGCCGGGGTGCGAATGGCAAGGTCATCAGTGTTTATGAACAACAAGACTCAATCGGTAAGGTTGCCGAAATCGGTCGCACTACCCGACGGCGTGAAGAAAGTTGACATCGTAAAGCTCGGCCGGGCACGGCTCATCACGCCTGAGGGCGAGAGCTGGGACGCCTGGTTCGATCACGAGGGCGCATCGGACGACTTCATGCCTGAACGAAAGCAACCAGATGATCAGGAGAGAGAACCTCTGAAATGATCAAGTATATGCTGGATACCAACATACTGATTTACACGATCAGGAATCGGCCGAGGAAGGTGCGGGAGGCGTTCAAGAGGAATGCAGATTACCTGTCCATGTCGGCTGTAACATTGGGAGAGCTGATTTATGGGGCCGAAAGGTCCGCTCAGGTTGCGCGCAACCTACAGGATGTAGAGGGTCTGGCGGCACGCATGGACGTAGTCTCATTCGATCATCAGGCGGCAGCACATTTTGGCCAGCTTCGTGCCGAACTCGTTAGTGCCGGAAGAACGATTGGTCCCTACGATCTGATGATCGCCGGGCACGCTCGTTCGCTTGGCCTGATTCTCGTGACCAACAATATGCGTGAATTCAAGCGTGTTCCGGGGCTGCGCGTGGAGAACTGGACGCGATAATCGCGGCTGGAATACCCCGAGGGCACGTAGGCCGCTCCTACGACGCGTCGTATGGAGACAGCCTACCGTTCGTTGCGATAATCGCTCAGCAGCTGCATCAGCCAGTCGCCGCTGGGCACCGGCTCATTCTCGGGACACTCGACATAGTAGGGCTTCTTGCTCATAGAGCTGCGGCTTGCGAGACGCTCTATGAATGTCTCCGCACTCGTCACGTAACGCTTGCCGCGCCGGTGTTTCATCCGCAGGTGTTCTTCCGCTTTCTCGGCGTTGTGCCGCTTGCCGTTTCGCACGAAGGTGCACTCGCTGCTTCCCAGCGAGTTAAGCAGATACTCGATCTCCGCCTCGCTATCAGCGGCATCGGCAGCGACGCCGAGCGGGACAAGTATCGCCACAATGATCAGTAACCTTGAAAATGTCATGGTGCTGCGGCAAATCGGCCCTGGCCGTCGGTCAGGACCTGCTCATCCGTCAGCCTGAACCGCACGGACATCGGATTGTGATCGGAAGAATCAAGATCCTGAGTCGTCGCATGAATCGTGTCGAGTCCGCGCTTGTAGATGTGGTCCAGCGGCCAGCCCAGGAATCGCTTGCGGTAGTCCGCGCTGAACTCGAGCGGCGTCAGCCCGACGTCCTCGACCAGCTCTTCGAGCATCTGTGCCCTCTTGCCCCGCCAGGTATTGAAGTCGCCGGAAAACAGCACCGGCCCTTCGTGCGCGGCGATAATGGCCTGCGCCTTACGAAACTGGTTTTCGAGGTCGCGAACGCCGAACGTGAAGTTGATGCCGTGGATATTGACTACCAGCAATGTCTGGTCGGTGTCGGTCAGACCGTACTCCGTGACCAGGGTCGCTTTTCGAGTGCCAAACCATGGCTCGAGCGACACCAGGTCGCATTCCGCCAGGGGTTGCGCCGAACTCAACGTCATGACGCCTGAGGGGTTTTGGCCGATTCCGAATCCTTCCGAAAAAGAGTGAAAATGTCCGGGCACGAGCATGTCCCATGCATCGTGGTGTTGCGACGCTTCCTGGACGATGAGCAAATCGGGCTCGGCGCGCACTTCCGCGAGATCGCGGACCCAGTCAGGGTCCTGGCCTTTTTGAATATTCCAGTTGACGACGCTGAAATCCCGCGAGTCCAGCTCGCGCGATACGGCTTCGGTGTTGCCCGCAAGGCTCGCGACGCAGGCCGATGTATCGTCCATGCCCGCTACCGCGGCCGTGTCAGGCGCGGTCGGTTGCACGGAGCATCCGTAAAGTAAGAGCGTCAGGCCGGCAGCCAGGTTGCGGGATCGGCGCATAGTCAATTGAAACGGTATTGGTGAGTCGCAGGTAAATTGACCGGCGATTCTACAGGTACATCAGTCAGTCTGCATGTCTGGCCGGTGCGACGGTGCCGCTTGAACGCCAGAACACCGATTTATTACCATATATTTCAGTAATTTATACTATTTTTCTCAAGTGGAATCAAGGTTAGTCACGCATCCGGCGAGAGCGTATTTACAGGGCTGGCGGCGTCAAAAACTCCACCGGGAACGAGTACTACTCCGGTAGGCGAAAAACAGGCTGGACGCTAAACCGGCCATGAACAGAACGGCAAATATCTGCATCGATGAGACATTCATGGCTCGTCTCCTTGCATGGAGACTCTATCCAACTAAATGCCGATCTCTGTCGTTTCTGTCGACGTAAATATCGACGCGACGCGAAAAACGGCGAGCCTCGGCTCGCCGTTTTCCGACCACAGTGCGGATGCGATTACTCGCCCTCTTCCGCCCTGCGCACGTTGGTGGTCAGGTAGGTTCTGGACGAGTCACAGCTGACCTTGCCAGCGAAAAGCTCGTTGCCCTTCTGCCAGCCGCTCTCGCTGTACTGATCCCAGTCGGCGCCCAGGTCCTCGAGATTCTGGTAGGCGGTAACCCACTTGAAGTCGAACTCCTCACCACCGCCGCCGTAGGCCGCAAAGAACACCCACATGCCGGCTGTCGAACCGTTCTCGCCCTTGTACTTGCCCCACTCGATCAACGGCATGTACAGGTCGTCAAAGGTTACGCCGTCGGAAGTATTGCAGTCCGAGAACGATACGACGAGGTTGTCCGGGTTATCGCGTTTCGGCGGCTTTCGCATCTGCAGCACCGCGTAGGCGCCGTGGTTGTCGCAGGTGAGGACCTCGTCATAGGCGGCCTGTTCCTTTGTTCCACTTGCTATCCAGGCATCCTGTACACGGCCCAGTGTTTTTGCTTTATCGGAGCCGCCAAGCCAGATCACGTCGAAATCCTGATCGGGGCCGGCGTAATAAGGCACCAGCGTCCATGCCGAATAGTCGGTAATACCTTTCTTGTCCGCCCACGCATTGAATTTCTTGTTCGCGGCGGCGAGGTCGGACGGGCCTTTGCCCTCGTTATACTTGCAGGTAAAAATCTCCATCGGCGTCGCCACATTGGGCTCCGCCTCTCCCTCGTGCTCGTCCGCAACGCCTATGCCATATGACAGTATCAGGCCGCCCGAAACGAGCATCGTCAAAACTTTCTTCATCGTGTTCCCCTTTTCTTTTTGTCGTTACCGCCAACCGGTCGTGGCGGCTCCCGGCGCCAAGTATAGTGCGTCCAACCCTGATAAGCGAAAGACTCGCCCTTCCCGGGGTATATGGAATACGAAAGTTTGTTAGCGAGCTCCAGGGCTTTGCTCGCTGATGGCCTTGATTTCGGCCGAGGCTTTCACTCTGACCAGCGCCACGACTATCCCGGGTCGTCGATGACGAGACGCAACGGCACAGGATCGTCGGACGCACAGTCGGGCTCGTGAACGATTTCTACATACGCTCGCTATCGATCGATGGTCAGCAGGACCCTTTTTCCTTGACGGTGATGAAGCGCTCGATTGTCACTGATTGGGGTGCGCCATCGCCCGACCACAAAAAACGCCCCTCGAATTCGACGTAGGTCGGCTTCTTCTCACCGCCAACGCTGCGGTATTGGTGCCGAAATTTTGCAAAGTCGCCACCTTTGCTAACCGGCGCCGCAAAGCCCGTCAGGCATTCCGTAAAGAACACGCTGCCGCCGCGCATGCTCATTGTGCCCTCCATGCGAATGGACGCGGAAAACTCCGTGGCGGAGGGGTCGCGCGTCAGCCGATGCTCAAGATCTGACTCGGTCTGCATGAGCAGCGTGTCGTGGTCCAGGCGCACAAACGTTCGCTCGGGACCCGAGCCCGTGACTCTGATTGCGCGATCCTCGTCGGCAATGCGCCAGCGGCCAAGGCCGTAAACGTCCATCTCTTCGCGCGTAGCATCCGCAGGATATCGCTGCTGGAAAAAGAATCGTCCATCGGGCCGCAACCACAGGGTCGCTGCGATGCCAGGACAGCCTTCACACGGAAACACGCCGGAATATACGCCGGGCAACGATGACTCGGGCAGCGCTATGCCGGTGTCGCTATCCGGTTCCTTGCTGCAGCTGGCCAGCAATATGGTGACGAGAAGTACGAGGAGTCGCTTTCGCGTCATCGGACTACAACACAGCTCCGGCAGACTGTTCACACGGTTTGCCTGCGACCTCAGAAATTGTCTCCAGTGTTGGCGGGTTCTCAGCTATCGGGTAGTTCATGCAGGCAGTAGCGGCGGTGGCGCTCGCGAAATGAACGAGTGTCGTGTCATCCATGCCATTAACTACGGCATAAATGACGCCCGCTTTGAACGAATCTCCGGCACCGAGGGAACTCTGCACGTCGACCCGAAAAGGTCTGAACTGCTGAACGGTTCGCCCGTCGCGCCCGTACCAGATGTCCTCTGCGCCGAACGTAAAAATAACAAGACCCGAGGTACGCCTGGTGTATTCTGCAAACAGTGACTCAATATGCCAGTCGGCGTAATTGCTGCGAAGGAATTCTGCAGAAAGTACATTGACAACGGATTGTGCGTGCACATCGGACTCGAATCGACAGTCGATCGTCGCGTAATCGACCCCGTACTTCTGACACAGATGCGCGGCCTCGGTTGATTCTTCGAAAAAAAATGGGTCCACTCCGGCGACGCTTGACTCTCTTATCGCCGCCTCATCGGGCTGGTTCCAGCGCCGCAGCGAATTGTCAGCATAGAAAGAACCGAACCGGCCAAAGCAGGTCCGGGAATCCTGATCGACAAACACGATATCCTCGAGGCCCTCGAAATCAGGATCGTAGGTCACGAGTTCCAGTGAGACGGACGTCGATGCAAAGTAGGACTCGAGGTCCGAGTAGGTGTTATACCCCTGGTGGTTGCCGTCCAATCGAACAGATAGGCCAAGGCTACCCAACACGACGGCACAGGTGCCGGTTTCCCCACCCGGCAGCCGGTGGCTCTCGACAATTTCTCCGTAATTGTCTCGTTGCGGGAAGTCGCCAATGAGGCGATGACTTGTCGTCATCAGCGTCATCCCGTAGAGATAGACATCTGCTTGCGCCATCCGTGAATTCCGGAATTGTTGCGATGCGGGCACGATACTCTACAGCGGCACGATTTCGAAGTCACAAGGCTCCATCCAAGAAAACGGGGTCAGACCGCGATTAATTTATCGCGGTCTGACCAGGATTTTTCTCTTCCTGCTGCGCAGTGGGACCCGGCGATGGTTGCTTCGCGACGTCGCCACACTACTCGAGGTCCCGTAAGGTCTGAAGCGATTACAAGAGGGTGACGCATGTTCTCAGCGCTGCATGCTATCGTGCGCAGAGTGCAAAGACTGAGGATGATGTCAATGACAGACAGAGTCACTTCCGATCGAGAAGACCAGCTGCATCCACTTGCCGCCATCGCGATTGTCGTTGCCGTATCGGGACTGGCATTTGCGGGCGAAGTCGCGGTCGCGGATCACCTACCCTGGGGCGAAGAGGCGCGCGGGGTTGTCGCGGTTCTCCTGGGTTCGATTGCGGCTCTATGGTTAACGCTCCGACGGGGCGGTTCGCTGGCTGACCTCGGACTGGTGAGGCCGCGACGGTGGTGGACTGTTCCCGCCTGGGTGCTGGGGATCCTGGTCACGTTCATCGCCGCGCAGGTGCTGGTGCCACAGCTTCTCGCACCGTTTTTCGATTTGCCTAAACCGGACATGTCGCGGTACGACTTCATTCGCGGTGATGCGCTGGCGGCTATTTCTATGGCTTTGCTGTTGCCATTGACCGCGGCGATTCCCGAGGAAATCGTCTATCGCGGATTCCTGATTAACCAGTTCTCGCGCCTGTACGGCTACGGACATAGAGGAGCTGTCCTTGCGGTCCTTTCCCAGGCGCTAATTTTCGGTGCCGTGCATTTCCAGTGGGGTTTCGGTGGCGTGGTGATGGCATCGATCATGGGCTTCGTGTGGGGTTTTGCCTACCTGCTATGCGGCCGCAACCTGTGGATCGTCATATTGGCGCATTCCGCCGCGCACATTGCGTTGGTTTCACAGTTGTATTCCATGCCTGCTCCAACCTGAACCGCCCTTTCGACCCTCTCCGCAGAAAACCGGGGTCAGACCGAGATAAATTAATCTCGGTCTAACCCCGGTTTTCACGCGTTGCCGCG
>JAAUYE010174298.1_pt1 | contig 10512 bp, 8 predicted proteins | sample 7278081 | NCBI WGS metagenome assembly JAAUYE01 (sample SAMN14350131, study PRJNA611818) | marine sediment metagenome | isolation source: surface marine sediment (0.6m) | place: French Polynesia: Moorea | collected 2018-08
GACGACGAGGCGCCGTCGCTCGGCGTCGGTATGGCCTCCGCGCGCTGGGGCGCCCTGGCCGCGTACGGTTCGAGGCGCTTCGACGGCACGAAGAAACTCTATGGCTATCGCGGCAACAGCTTCGTCGCCGTCGTCGAATTCGGCGACAAGGTGCAGGCGAAGTCGCTCCTGGCCGGTGGCCAGAGTGGCGACCCGGCGTCACCGCACTTCGATGACCAGGCCGAGCGCTACGTCAACGGTGAATTCAAGGATGTGCCATACTACCGGGACGACGTCGAGGCGCGCGCAACAACAACTTACCAGCCCGGCCTTTGACCACGCACGGCGCTTCGGACTCGAGGTGCGTGCCAAACTAATAAGAAGACATCCGGACGACCGGAGAAACCAGCTAAAGGTAACCCGCAATGAAACTTCGCACGATACCGGCGTTGCTCGCCGCGTTGCTGTTCTGTGCTGCGCCCGTGAGCGCGGACGATCACGAATCCGACGTCATCGAGGTCGCCGACTGGCTCGACTTCGAGTCCGTCGGTGATCCCCAGATTTCGCCGGACGGCAGCCAGATCGTTTATACGCGTCGTTACGTCGACACGATGAACGACAGCATGAAGTCTTCGCTCTGGATCATGGATGATGACGGCGGCCGCCAGCGCTTCCTGATCGACGGCTCGAATGCGCGCTGGTCCCCTGACGGCACGAGAATCCTGTTTCTCGGGGCGGACGCCAATGGCAAGCCGCAGATCTTCGTCCGCTGGATGAACGACGAGGGTGCCGTCTCACAGGTAACGCGCGTATCAGTAACGCCGAGCACGCCAACGTGGTCGCCTGACGGCAGGCATATCGCCTTCGTCGCCATCGTGCCGGCGAAAGAAACGTGGAACATCGAGCTGCCCGCGCCGCCCGAAGGCGCGACCTGGACCAAGCCGCCGCGGATTCTCGATCGGCTGCACTACCGCCAGGACCGCGTCGGGTTCACGGATCCGGGCTACTCGCACCTGTTCGTCGTTCCGGCCGAGTCCGGCACGGCGCGGCAGCTGACCGACGGGGAATGGAATGTCGGCGCACAGTTCGACGGCCTGTTTTTCGGTGCCGGTATTGACTGGACGCCGGACAGCAAGCGCATCGTCTTCGACGGCTACGACGATCCCGCGCACGACCTGTCCTACCGGCGCTCCCACATCTACTCCATCGACGTGGCATCGGGCGAGAAGACGCAGCTGACCGAAGAAGAAGGCTACTGGCTCGGCCCCGCCGTCTCGCCCAACGGCGACAGCATTGCCTACACGGGTTATCCGGCAACCGAGAACACCTATGCGATGCCGCGTCTCTACGTCATGGACAGCGACGGCAGCGACCGGCGTCTCGTCACCGATTCGTTCGACCGGCCGGTCAACAACCTGTTCTGGGACAGCAACAATCGCAGCGTGCTGTTCACGGCCCAGGACGAGGGCTACATCAACGTATTCCGCTCCGACCTGAACGGCCGCGTCAGCCCGGTGACCTCCGGCAAACACACGGTGGGCCTCGTGTCGATGAATGGCCCGCGGCGCGTCGGTGCGGGTGTGCTGTCGAGCTTCTACGAACCGGGTGACGTCTACACCTTCTCGCTGTCCGGGCAGCGCGAACCGACGCGGCTGACATCGGTAAACGCCGACGTGCTCGAGGGCAAGACGCTCGGCGAGCACACCGAGATCTGGTTCGAGGCGGAAGACGGCAACCGCGCTCACGGCTGGATCGTCAAGCCGCCCAATTTCGACCCCGATGAAAAGTACCCGCTCATCTTCGAGATTCACGGCGGGCCGTTCGCCATGTACCAGGGGCGCTTCGATTTCCGCTGGCAGGCCATGGCCGCCCAGGGCTTTGTCGTCCTGTACACGAACCCGCGCGGCAGCACGGGCTACGGCGAGGACTTCTCGCTCGGCATCAACAAGGCCTATCCGAGCGTCGACTACCTCGACCTGATGGGCGGCGTCGACGCAACGATTGCCGAGGGCTACATCGACGAGAAGCGCATGTATGTCGGCGGCTGCAGTGGCGGCGGCGTACTGTCGAGCTGGGTCATCGGCCACACCGACCGCTTCGCCGCGGCCGCGGTCCGCTGCCCGGTCATCAACTGGATGAGTTTCGCGGGACAGACCGACATCCCGAACTTCGTGTTCTCTTTCTTCGACAAGCCATTCTGGGAAGACCCGGACTCGTGGCTCAAGACGTCCTCGCTCATGTACGTCGGCAACGTCACGACGCCAACCCTGGTCATGACCGGCGAGGAAGACCTGCGGACGCCAATGGCACAGTCGGAAGAGTGGTACGCCGCGCTCAAGATGCGCGGTATACCCACGAAGCTCATGCGCTTCGACAGCGAATACCATGGCACGGGCTCGAAGCCGTCCAACGCCATGCGGACCTTGCTGTACATGATGTCCTGGTACAACCAATGGACCGAGGACGGCGAGGTCGAGGCCGAGGAAGACGAGGACTAGCCTCGCGGCAGCGGCCCGGGCCGCCTCCTCGAATCGGGAAGGAATCTGTATGACCTCACTGCGTTTCACCCTGGCGTTACTGCTCGCGCTCGGCCTCGCCAGCGAGGTGCTCGGCCAGGAGCGTACTGCCCTGGTCGGCGGCCGCCTGATCGATGGCTTCGGCCACGCGCCGATCAACGACAGCGTCATCCTCGTCTACGGCGACACGATCCTCGATGTCGGTACCATCGATACGCTGCCGGTACCGGACAGCTACAAGATCGTATCCACGGAGGGCATGGATATCCTGCCGGGGCTGTGGGAGAGCCACGCTCACCTGATGCTGACCGGGCACGCCGACTACCCGCACTGGCAGGCGAACTATCTCGACCGGCTCGCCGACGAGATCATGCCCGCCTCGGCAGTGCAGCTCCTGCTGGCGGGCGTGACGTCCGCGAGGGACCTTGGTGCGCCGCTCGATCCCTCGCGCTCGGTCAAGGCGCGCATCGATAACGGCGAAATCCCGGGCCCGCGCCTGTACATGTCGGGTCCGTTCCTGCAGGCCGACATCGAGGACTGGCAGACCGCGTATCGCTGGCCGGTGCGCTCCGTCGCGGATGCGAGGCAGAAGGTGGCCGCGCTGGATGACGCCGGGATGGTCATCGTCAAGCTGATCGACCAGGACAAGCTGCCGCGCGACGTCGCCGAGGCCATCGTCGACGAGGCCCACGCCCGCGGCATGAAGGTCGTCGCCCACTCCCATCGGCCGGACGAGATCCGGGTCGGCCTCGAGATCGGCGTCGACAACTTCGAGCACACGGGCCTGACGACGGCGCCCGAGTACCCGCCGGATATCGTCGCTGCGCTCCGCGAACGAACTGCGACCGGACGCGTTGCCGGCGGGCCGCTTTACTGGACGCCGACCGTCGAGGGCCTGTGGAATTTCGACCGCACGGTCGCGAACCCCGAGAAGCTCGACGATGACTGCTGGAAACGGGGCCTCGAGGAAGACACGATCGCCGACATCAGCGGCTCGATCGCGAACCCCGGGCAGCTTGGCTACACGCGGCTGACCCCGCTACGCAAGCCGACACTGAAGCGGAAGATCGCGCAGCTCCGTGAGGCAGGCGTCGTGTTCCTGGTGGGCACGGACAGTGGTATACCCATGAAATTCCACTGCCAGTCCACGTGGAACGAGCTCGATGTTCTCGTGCGCGTGATGGGTCTGCCCGTCATGGACGTGATTCGCTCCGCGGTTTACTGGCCGGCCGTCATGATGGGTGTCGACGACGAATTCGGGACCGTGTCGGCCGGCAAGAAGGCCGACATTATCGCGGTTCGGGGCGACGTGCTCGAGTACGTCAACCTGCTGCAGGACGTCGACTTCGTCATGAAGGGGGGCGTCATCTACAAGCAGGACGGACGGGCGGTCGAGGATAAGCTCTGAACCGGCTCGGCAAGGGCTGGCGGCGAGGCGTCAGGGCGCGACGTCCTGCCCGCAGCCTGCCTCTTCACCTTCCCCCAGTGCACACAGGTTCAGGTCGTCGAAGTGCACGCCCTGGGGAACGTTCGACCCCGAGAAATCGACATAGAGCGTGAAGGCCTGGATCGTTGCCGTGCCGTCCGGCGCGGTTGCGACGCCCGTGTCGAGGAAGATCCACTCATCGGCCGGCGTCTTGCTGTTCACCTCGTTCGAGAGCTTCGCCTTGCCTGTGGTGCTGTCCACGGTTTCGACGGTACCCAGGTCCTTGCCATCGCCGTCGAAGAACGACACCTGGATGATGCCGAAAGCGGGCGCGCCGGCAAGCTCGGCAGCGGGCCGCCCGTAGCCTGTCAGTCGCCACCGCGACCCCGGACTGGCCGGAAACTCCTGGAAGCTGCCTGACACGGTACCGACGAAGTACGGGGGATACTGCACGGTGCGGCTGTGGGCTCCGTTGAACATCGACTGCTCGCCTGTCCGCGCCAGGTCACTCGAGACCCAGCTCGTCTCAAACAGCCGCCAGCCACCCAGGTCGGGCGGCGTTTTCTCCTCGAAACTCGCGTCGACAAGCGCGTTGTCGTCGCCCGCGAACGTCGTGGCAGGCAGTGCGGCGACCAGCGAAATACCGAGCACTAGCCAAATGACCGGGTTCGAATTCAACATCTGCCGATCCTCTTGTTAGCGGAAAGACATCACCACAGCCTAACGCTACTGCAGAAGGGCATCGAAGCGATATACGTACTTCCGGACACCCGGCGCCGTGCAGGCGATGCGCCGGAACCGGCACGCTCGCCACCCGTGACGGATCAAGCCATCGCGAAGACGGGCCGCCGCCTGGCGCCCCAGTGCCCCTGCTCGGCCTCGAATCTGCCGGCAACGGGCGTCGCGCAATGTCGGCACGCCGCCCGGCCGCCTTCGACGACGATGTCCCAGGTGGAGAGCTCGTAGCCTTCGCGGCCGATGAGGCGTTCACCACAGGCGTGGCAATACGTGCTCGAGCCGTCGAAGTCGTGAACATTGCCCGTGTAGACGTAGCGCAGACCGGCTTGCCGGGCTATCTCCCGGGACCGCGTCAATGTCGACTTCGGCGTCGCCGGCGTCGACCGCATCTTCCAGTCCGGGTGGAATGCGGTGAAATGCAATGGCACGTCGGGACCGAGGTGCTCGACAACCCACTGCGTCATCGCCTCGATCTCGGCCGGGCTGTCGTTTTCGCCGGGGATCAGGAGCGTTGTCAGTTCGATCCAGACCCCGGTCTCCTGCTTTAGATACTCCAGCGTCTCGAGCACGGGTTCGAGATGCCCGCCGCAGACCTTTTGGTAGAAGCGATCGGTAAACGCCTTGAGGTCGATATTCGCCGCGTCGATGTTGCGGAAGAACTCCTCGCGGGCGTCGGCAGTGACGTAGCCCGCCGTAACGGCAACGTTGCGAATGCCGCGTTCGCGGCAAACGTCTGCAACATCCACCGCGTACTCGAGAAAGATCACGGGATCATTGTACGTGTACGCTACGCTTCGACTGCCCGTCTCGAGCGCGGCTTCCGCTATCCACTCCGGCGTGGCCTCGACCTGCAGCCGATCGAAATTCCGGGACTTCGAGATATCCCAGTTCTGGCAGAACTTGCAGGCGAGATTGCATCCCGCGGTCCCGAATGACAGCACCGGCGTACCGGGCAGGAAGTGATTGAGCGGCTTCTTTTCGATCGGGTCGACACAGAATCCACTCGACCGGCCCCAGGTCGTCAGCAACAGCTCATCGCCGCTGCGCCCACGCACGAAACACAGCCCGCGCTGGCCGTCCCTGAGCCGGCAGTAACGCGGGCACAGGTCGCACTGCAGCCGACCGTCGTCGAGGCGGTGCCAGTATCGGCCGGGCTTGCCGGTCAGGACCTCGGTGCTCTTCATCATGGTAGGGAGGGAGATCGGGGCGAAAACCGGATGGATCAAGGCAATCCCTCTCGGTAATGCTACGTATTCCTGCGCCCCGCCCCCGGCCTAGACTGGGAGAGATGAGGGCGATTCGCGAACCCGTTGTGGCAGGCCAGTTCTACGCCGCGGATGCGGGCGAACTCGACACGACCGTGAAGATGCTGCTCGACGAGGCAGCGGCGGCCGACCTGCCGGCACCCAAGGCACTGATCGTGCCGCACGCGGGCTACGTGTATTCCGGGCCCGTTGCCGCCAGCGCCTACGCCTGCCTGCGCCCTTACCATGACCGGTACCGGCGTGTCGTCCTGCTCGGCCCCTGTCACCGGGTCCCGGTCCGGGGCCTGGCGATGACCAGCGCCGACGCCTTCCGTACGCCACTCGGCGACGTACCGGTGGACCGCGATGTCGTGGCGCCGGAAGACATGCCCGGGCTGGTCGTCGCCGACCAGGCCCACGCCCTCGAACACTCTCTCGAGGTGCATCTGCCCTTCCTGCAGAGCGTACTCGACGCGTTCTCCGTCCTGCCCATCGTCGTCGGCACTGCAAGCCCCGAAACTGTCGCCGAGGCCCTGGACATGCTCTGGGGCGATGCTGAAACGCTGATCGTGGTCAGCTCGGACCTGAGTCACTACCTGCCCTACGAGAGCGCCCGTGCCGTCGATGCCGTCACCTGCGACGCGATCGAGCGGCTCGACGCCGGCCAGCTCGACCATGAGATGGCCTGCGGCGCGACGCCGATCGCGGGACTTCTGCTCGCCGCACGCCGCCGCGATCTCGACGTCAGGACACTGGACCTGCGGAATTCCGGCGATACGAGCGGCGACAGGAATAGCGTCGTCGGCTACGGCGCCTGGGCCTTCCTCGAATAGCATCGCGGACGATCCGGGCATGCGCCGGGCGGCCCGAGCCATCGCGCCGCCTGCTGCGGCTAACACCTAGTGACATTCGCGCCGTCGGGAGTAGTTTGAAGTCAGGCATTTGCGGCCGGTAACCCTCTATGCCTGGTACTGACATCAATCGATATCGCGTAGCCCACGGTGCCCTGCGTCGCGCGGCGGACGAGGCGATGCCGGATTTCGAACGCAGCGATGAGCTCGAAGCCGCGATGCCGCACATGGGACAGGACCGCGCCGTCGATGCGCTGCGCTTCGGGATCGGCATCGACCAGGATGCCTATAACGTCTACGTGCTCGGGCCACCCGGAAGTCATCGACACGGCCTCGCAGCGGAGCTCGCCCGGGAACGGGCGGCGACGGAAAGACCACCTGACGACTGGTGCTACGTTCACAACTTCCCGGACCCGGATCGCCCCCGTGCCCTGTCGTTCCCGGCCGGCGAAGGCAGCGGATTCCGGAGCGACATGCAGGACCTGATCGAGGAAATGCGGCTTGCCTTGCCTGCTGCCTTCGAAGGGGACGATTATCGAAACCAGCTCAAAGCCGTCGAAGAGGAGACCCACAGGGAAGTCGCAGAGGGCTGGCGACGCCTGGAAGAACTCGCCGGCGAGGAAGGCATCGGCTTGATGCAGACCCCGACCGGTTATGTGCTGGCACCGATCCGGGACGGAAACGTACTGGACGATACCGAGTTCAAGAAACTGCCGGAGGAGGAACAGCGCTCGATCCAGGCATCGATCGAGCGATTGCACGAAGTTCTGCAGAAACACATCGAGCGCCTGCCGGAGCTGCGCAAGATTCACCGCGAGCGTGTCCGGGCGCTCAATCGGGACGTGACCGAACAGTCGGTCGGCATAATCCTCACCGCCCTCAAGAGCAAGTACAGTGCGTTCGGCGATGTCGTCCGTTACCTCGACGAAGTGCAGCAGGACCTCGTCGAAAATGCCGAGGACTTTCTCGAGTCGGAGTCATCACCCGTCGCATTCCTGGCCCAGGACACGAGCCGCGCATTCGGCCGGTATGACGTCAACCTCCTCGTCCACACCGAGGGCGACGCCGCGGCACCGGTCGTCTACGAAACCAATCCGAGCTACCAGAACGTCATCGGCAGGATCGAGCATCGTGCCGAAATGGGCACGCTGACCACGGACTTCCGGCTCGTTCGCGCCGGCGCATTACATCGGGCGAACGGCGGCTACCTCATCCTGGACATGCACCGGATTCTTGCCCGGCCCTTCGTCTGGGAGGCACTCAAACAGGCCCTGTTCGCCAAGTGCGTTCGCATCGAAGCACCCGGCGATGCTTACGGCTTGTTCAGCACGACAACCCTGCGACCGGAGCCGATTCCGCTCGACGTCAAGATCATCCTGGTAGGCGAACGCTGGATGTACTACCTGTTGAGCGCGTACGACCCGGAGTTTCGCGAGCTCTTCCGGGTCGCAGCCGACCTCGATGACGACGTCGAACGAAGTGCGGAAAACGTCGGCCATTACGCCCGCCTGGTCGCTGACAGGATTCGCGAGCACGCACTCGCGCCCTTCAGCAGGAGCGCTGTCACTCGCGTTATCGAGCAGCGCGCCCGCAGCGTCGAGGACAGCGAACGCCTGTCGACACACATGCGCTCCCTCGACGATGTGCTGATGCAGGCCGACTACTGGGCGCGGCAGCGGGGTGCGTCCGTCGTCGAGCGTAGCGACGTGTCGCGCGCGATCGACGAGAGCAGGCGGCGACTCAGCCGGGGCCAGGACAGGATCGCCGATGCGATTGCTCGCGATGTACTGCTGATCGACACCGACGGTCAGCGCATCGGGCAGGTCAACGGGCTGACCGTCACCGAGCTGGGGGACATACTCTTCGGACACCCGGTGCGAATCACGGCGACGACCCGCGTCGGTGGCGGCGAAGTCGTCGACATCGAACGCGAGGTCGAACTCGGCGGCGCGATTCACTCCAAGGGCATGATGATCCTGTCATCGGCACTCGCGGCACGCTACGCACCTGACACCCCGTTATCGCTGCAGGGCAGCGTGGTCTTCGAGCAGAGTTACGGTGGCGTAGAGGGCGACAGCGCGTCAGTCGCCGAGTTCTGCGCACTGGTCTCATCGCTGTCGAGGGTGCCGGTAAGGCAAAACCTCGCGGTGACCGGGTCCGTTAACCAGCACGGTCGCGTGCAGGTCGTCGGCGGGATCAATGAGAAGATCGAAGGATTCTTCGACACCTGTAGTGCGCGTGGCCTGGACGGCTCACACGGCGTCGTGATTCCTGCCGACAACGTCAGGCACCTGATGCTGCGTGAAGACGTAGTCGACGCGGTGAGGGACGGGCGATTCGGCGTTTACGCGGTGAGCAACGTTGACGAGGCTATCAGCGTGTTGACGGGAATCGACGCCGGGACGCGCAGCGCGGACGGCCTGTTCCCCGAGGGCTCCGTGAATCGCGGTGTCGAGGACCAGCTGGTCGCGTACGCGGAGGCGCGCAAGCGCTTCAGCGACCACGAGGAAGCGAGCAGCGATGATGAGTGAAGAACGCGTGCGAATCCTGATTGCGGTAACCGAATCGAGCCCGGTCGGCGAGCTTTGGCAAGCCATGCTGCGCCGGCGCGGCGCTGCAAGGGAAGTCATCGCCCTGTACATCACCGACGATCGCTGGCACCGGGCCGCGAGCCTGCCATTTACCCGCGAGATCTCGAGACTGGGCGTCGTCGCGGACTTTACCCGGCAGCGGGCAGAGGAGCTCGAGCGCGAAGCGGTAATTGGCACCGAGCGGCGCATCAAGGCACTCGCCGCAGAAGCGAATCTCGCGCTCGCGTTCGAAAAACTGTCGGAATCGAATGCCGAGCGGCTCGAGGAACTCACCACGGGCGAGCACAGCATCCTGATCGCCTCTCAGCTGATTACGCGCGAGCCGATATACTCGCGGATATCCTGCCTCGATTGCCGGATCGAGCTGATAGAGACAACGGATTCCGCCGGTGGACGGGGCATTACCCGGTCGGGCCTATCCAGTTGAAGACGCTGGTCGGCGGTGCGCCACCAAACAGCCGGCTGATGACGACGGCGGCCATCTCCTCCAGGCTGCGGCTGAAGTAAAGCGGCCCGAGGTGCATGGGCTCGCAACCCGTGTCCCTGACCAGCTGCGATGCGGACTCGGCGGCGCGCTCATCGTCGCAGCAGGTCGGAACGACCAGCGTTCTGCCGTCAAACTCCGATGGGTCCATTTCCCATACCGCGACCTGGCACAGGTTGAATGCCTTGACGACGACGGCTCCCCTGGCCCGTTGCTGGATTCGCTCTGCCAGCGAATTCGTCTCGTTGCCGTAGGTTTTGAAACTCTCGATATCAACCGGGTTGCAGCAATCGATCAGCACCTTGCCTTCGAACGCACCGTCGTCGGCACCGGCCGCCTCTAGCGCCTCCATGACGCCGGGCGCCATAATCGCTATCAACAGGGTATCGCCGAACCGCAGCGCGTCTCTGAAGCTGCCGCTTGTTGCCCCGTGGCCGAGTTCCGCCGCCAGCGCCGCCGCTTTGTCGGTGTCGCGCCCGCTGACCAGTACCTCGTGCCCGGCGCGAAGCCACTTGCCCGCAAGGGCACGTGTCATGTTACCGGCGCCCAGTATTCCTATCTTCATTGCACGCTCCCCCGTGTCTTGCCCGCAGGCGACTTCGCTACGCCGTTACTTCGACACCCTTCCAGAAGGCGACTCGACCCTTGATCTCACTTGCGGCGTCCCTGGGCTCGGCGTAGTA
>JAAUYE010061155.1_pt1 | contig 10509 bp, 11 predicted proteins | sample 7278081 | NCBI WGS metagenome assembly JAAUYE01 (sample SAMN14350131, study PRJNA611818) | marine sediment metagenome | isolation source: surface marine sediment (0.6m) | place: French Polynesia: Moorea | collected 2018-08
CAACTCAATATCTGACATCGACCTCCAACGGGAAGGTTAATAGCACGGATTTAACCGCCGCGGAATGAATCAATTTCCGCGCTGTGATGGTTTTGTGACAAGTATCTAGCAAAATAGCGAGGTATTACGGAGCTTTTTGAGGCTGAAAGAGTCGAACAGGTAATTCGCCTGGTGCAAGAACAACATGCAGAAAAGAATACTTGTCATCGAAGACAACCTGGACATAGCAAACCTCGTTTCAATTAATTTGCGCGGCAGGCATTTGCTTGTCGATCACGCAGCAAATGGCGAAATCGGACTTAAACGTGCGCTGGGTGGTGAATATCATCTCGTAATTCTGGATATCATGTTGCCAGGTATGGACGGCATGGATGTTTGTCGCGCATTGCGAGCCGAAAAGGTATTTACTCCGGTGCTTATGCTGACTGCCAAAACCTCCGAACTCGATCGCGTGCTCGGACTCGAGGTCGGTGCCGACGATTATTTGCCGAAACCGTTCAGCATTCCGGAGTTAATTGCGAGGGTCAATGCAATACTGCGCCGAGAACATCAGTACCGGCAGCGGGAAACTGATACGGGTAGCGAGGCTCTGGTTTTTGACGAGTTGGAGATTGACCCATCAAAACGCAGGGTGCGAAGAGACGATCGCGAAGTTGAGCTTACTGCCAAGGAGTTCGATTTGTTGTGGCAGTTTGCCCGCCATCCCGGCCGGGTTCACACGCGTGCTCAATTGCTCGACAGCGTTTGGGGATACGGACACGATGGTTTTGAGCACACGGTTAATTCGCACATTAATCGCTTACGCGCAAAAATTGAACGAGATCCCACCGATCCACATGTGATCACTACCGTATGGGGAGTCGGTTACAAATTTGGCTATGATCAAGTCACATCAGACAGCGCGAAGTGATTCTAAAAACACTTTATAGCCGGCTTGCGCTTACTTTATTTGTTCTGCTATGCGCTGTCGGCATCCTGTTAAGCCTGATGCTGCGCGAAAGTAGCAATATGTATCAACAGGAGGTCATGCAGAAGCTTAACAGTGAGCTTGCACGACACATCGTCTCCGAACAATTGCTGGTACGCGATGGCAAGGTAGACCGCGCTGCAATGGAGGGTTTGTTTAACCAGTTGATGGTCGTCAATCCAGCGATTGAATTGTATCTTCTTGACATGCAGGGTCGGGTTATCGGGTTCACCGCACCCGCGAATAAAGTCGTGCGTAACCAGGTGAGCCTGGGTCCTCTGGATCGCTTTTTCGACGATGATATGCGATTGCCGATTCTCGGTGATGACCCCCGAGCAACAGACGGGCGTAAAGTTTTTTCAGCAGCAAAAATAGTAGATAAAGGTGAGTTGAGGGGTTTTTTGTACATCGTGCTCGCCGGTGAGAAATACGATCATGCGATGATGTTGCTGCGCGAAAGCTTCATCCTCGATTCTGCCTTGCTCATCGTCATTGTTGCTCTTGCTGCTGCACTTATTGGCGGGTTGATATCCTTTTCAATTCTGACCCGAAGGTTGCGCCTGCTTGGCAGTGCCATGCGACATTACTCCGAGACTGGAGATGAAGAAGAAGAGATTCTCATGTTTCCGGCACAGGACAAGCCGCAGGATGAAATCGACGAGCTGGGTCAACAATTCAACACGATGGCAAAGCGGATTCGCACTCAAATTCGAAAACTCCAACAAATGGATAGCTTGCGCAGGGAAATGGTAGCCAATGTTTCGCACGACCTGCGCACACCACTGACAAGCCTGTGTGGCTACCTCGAAACGCTGTTACTCAAAAACGAACAGTTGTCCGAGCAGGATCAAAAGAAATACCTTGAGACGGCGTTGCAGCATGGAAAACGTCTCAGCGATCTTGTCGAGCAATTGTTTGAACTGGCACGACTCGATTCGGTTGAATCAGTGGTTTACGCCGAACCGTTTTCAATGGTCGAATTGGTGCAGGATGTTTCACAAGCGTTCCAGCTCCGCGCCGAACAGCAAGGGGTGCGACTCGATGTCGTCTTAAACCCTGAAGTACAGCCGATTTACGGCGATATCGCCATGATGCAGCGGGTATTGGAGAATTTGCTTGAGAATGGATTGCGCCACACCCCGTCTGGCGGTCGTATCAGCATTGAAGTCGGTGCGGTTTCGGGAAAAGTTGTTGTTCGTGTTGCAGACACTGGCTGCGGTATCGCTGAAGAGGATTTGCCACATATATTCGAGCGCTTTTATCGCCGTGATATGAAAGAAGACAGCGATATTCATGCCGGACTTGGATTGGCGATTGTCAAACGAGTGCTGGAGCTGCATGGCAGCGCAATCAAGGTACAGAGCAACGTTGCCGGAGGCGCAACATTCGAGTTCGAAATCAATTCGGTGTAATCAGCCGGCCGATAGCGTGATCAAATTGTGATTTTTTCAGCATGGCGACGTGAGATGTTAGCTTCATAATTTGAACCTCCACTAACCTCAGGAGATTTAAATTATGGGTAGTCCCGTTAATAAAATAACCTTTGCCTCTGCCGCGCTTGCCGTGGCCATGAGTTCATCCGCTATGGCGGCCTCGTCACCTGCTGGTAGCAAAGGAGCCGCTATCGGAGCCGGTGACAAGGTTCATTGTTATGGTATTCATTCCTGCAAGGGCAACTCTGACTGCAAAACCACGGAGCACTCTTGTAAGGGTTTGAATGCTTGTAAAGGCCACGGCTTTAAAGGCATGACGGCAATGAAATGCCTGGAATCTGGCGGCACAATCTCTGACGTCTAAACAATTCCTGGCGACACGAATATGACTTCCAGCTTCGGGCTTGGGTTACGTACTGAGCATTACAACGATTTCCTCGAGAAACCCCAGCCCGTGGATTGGCTGGAAGTCATTTCAGAAAACTTCATGGTCGATGGCGGAAAACCATTGACCATACTTGATCGCATCCGTGCCAACTACCCCATGGCCATGCACGGTGTCTCCATGTCGGTAGGCAGCATAGACGGTTTGGATAAAAGCTATTTGAACAAACTCAGGGCGCTCGAACAGCGTATCGAGCCGATGTGGGTATCCGATCATTTGTGCTGGACCGGTGTGCACGGAAAAAACATACACGATTTGCTGCCGTTACCTTATACCGAAGAGGCGCTGCAGGTGATCGCGCGTAACGTGATGCAGGCTCAGGATGTCCTGCAGCGCCCTCTGGTTTTGGAAAATGTTTCCAGCTACGTTGAATTTGATACCTCTGAAATGACCGAGTGGGAGTTCCTGTCGGAAGTTTGTCAGGCGACAGGCTGTTACCTGCTGCTTGATATCAACCACATCTATGTCAGCGCCTTTAATCATGGCTTTTCGGCCACTGATTTTATTCAAGGTGTACCATCCGACAGGGTCTTGCAGTTTCATTTAGCCGGTCATCAAGACAATGGCGATTATTTAATCGACACGCACGACCATGCTGTTTGTGAAGGCGTCTGGGATCTTTATCAGCAGGCACTTATTCAATTCGGCCCTATCCCGACAATGATTGAATGGGATGATAATATTCCTCCACTAAAAGAACTCTTATCTGAACTCGACAAGGCCAGGGAGATAGTGTCTAGTGTTCTCGATACAAATATCGCCGTATGAACCTGAAGCAACTACAAGCAAGCTTCCAGAATGTAATCCTAAGCCAGGTCTGTACTGACGTGGATTGGGTAAAAACATCTACCCGTTCATTATCCTCGGGTGACAGATTAAATATTTACCACAATGCTTATCGTTTTCGGTTGGCCGATGTGTTGTTCGATACCTATGAGCATACTGCAATTTATCTCGGCTCAGACTGGTTTAATCAACTTGCACTTTCCTATGTCCAGTCACATCATTCCAACAGTCCAAACATCGGACTGTACGGAAAAGAGTTCCCTGATTTTCTAGCGGACCAGTTGGCCGACGATTTAGAAGTTTCCGAACTTGCAGAGATGGATTGGAAATTGAGAAGAGCCTTCGACGGATTGGACAGCTCTGTAATGACACCCGATAGCTTGCCTCAGCTCGCCTCTGAAAACAGCGATAGCCTTTGCTTTGAGTTCGTGCCTACGCTTAGTTTGGCCACGCAGTATTACAATACACTGGATATCTGGCATGCCATTGACGATGACCGAGCCCCGCCAAGCGTTGAAAGACTAGACCGGCCCATTGATATCTTGATTTGGCGTAGAGGTCATTCTCCGCACTTTCGCAGTCTGGCACCGATCGAGGCGTCGGCGATCTCCGCTGCCCACTCCGGCAATTCGCTCGATACGATTGGCAGCAAACTGGGAGAAGAATTTCCTGACGTCGATGTCGCTACAGAATTTGGTGTCATGATATCGCGCTGGCTTGAGGAGCAGATCATCAGCGTCTAGATTCAATGTGCCAAATTTGTGCCAAAGTAACTGCCATTAACTGGCGGTTACTGGCACATACGGGATGGGAAGGCGCCATAAGTAGCTGATTTTATTGAATTGTAAAAATTAAAGCCCGACTGAAAATCCTCGTGTCCGTACCGAGTGCGGACCAGTCCGATTCCGCCCCTGGGCACCATTAACATCTCTTAAAATCAATAACTAATAATTTATAACATGTTGTAAGTGTTGGTATCGTGTGGGAGTTTTGCGGGACCTACCCCTAATTTACCCGTCGCAATACAACCAACTCAGGTCTTCCCAAGATCCCGAATCGTCGGACCGCCGCTTTCGCGGGGATGACGGGATCAGTTAAGTGCCATTCTATACTGTCACCGATATACGCATTTACGTGGTCGTGGTTATTGAGTGAACCCCGGCAATCCTTGCCGGATCGCTGCCGAGAAGTTGGCGTCGGCGGGCAGTGCTTTTGCCTTTTCGCTGATATAGCTGGCTTCGATCAGTTCTGCCAGTGGCAGCGACTGGTCGAGCACGCCGCGCTCGTAACCGAGCTCGGGCAGGTGACCGTTGGCGAACAGGCGCCAGTCGAGTGGACCGGCGGCGCCGATGTGTTTGCTGTGGTAGCGAATCGCCGTGGTGCAGTTATGCGTTAGCGCGTTGTACCAGCGGGGTTGCTGCGCCAGCTGGTTTATTTCTCGCATGTAGTCGAGCAGCATCGCCCGGGCCTGGTCCAGCGGGAAGCCGAGCTTGTACAGGTAGACGTGTTCGCCACGGTGATCGGTTCTGACCTTGATCAGGTCGCGTTCGTCGCCGACGACGTAATAGATTTCGAACTGGCGGAAGAAACCTTTGGTCGCCGAGTATTCCTCGTTGCTTTCCTTGCGCGTCTCGATCGAGACCGCGACGTGGCTGCCGTCGGCGAAGCGCCAGCTCGCGATCGTGTGCGCGATGTGTTCGGGCCCCCAGAAGTTGAGGAACAGGTCGACGCCGACCAGCTGGTCGAGGTCGAGGCTGCGCGTTTCCCAGTTCACGTCGAAATCTTCGTCTTTGCGGTAGCTGAAATTGCGCACGTTGGTAATAGTGATCTTGCTGCCGTCAATCGTAGCGCCGGGCAGCCGGGCCACCTCGGGCCGCCATTCGCGATCGTTGTCGGGCGGTATCATGAACCACCAGGCAAGAACGAGGAGGCAGCAGGCCAGCATGAACAGAGACGATCGTTTGATCGATTTTAAAAAAAACAGCGCGAGTACGCAGATGGCGATCAGGGCAGCCGGGAACCAGCTGCCGGCATCGACATAGAGAGCCGCCAGCGCCCACAGGAAAAACAGCAGCAGCGCGAGGGCAGCGAGCAGCGCCAGTGGTTTATGCAACCAGCGGATCATATAGTTGGCTTTGTCTAAACTTATTTAGTTACTCGGAATCGCTTCGATGAATTCGCAGCGCTCTTTCGGTTCGTTCTGCCCGTGCGTCTTGCCGAAACCCGACACCAGCATTTTCAGCACGCGGCTGTCGGTCTCGTACCCGGTATGCGCGGTCTCCGGGTTAGCAACTTCCTGCAGACCGAGAATGCTCTTGACCGGGGCCACCTCGAGCAGCACGTTGGTGACCTGCGGGCACAGCCTCGAATCGACGTGTCGATTGATGTATTCGGGAGTGACGGCGTAGCTAAAGAGATCATTGGGGTCGCTGAACGCGACTACCTGCAACCGCTGCAGGAAGCGCTCGTCGTAACGATCGCCGTCCGCCCGGCAATAGGATTTAATCTGGTCGTAGACTTCGGGCAGCGGTTGACCGAGCTGCAACAGCGGCAGCTGGTTGGAAAGCATATACAGGTAAACCGGCATGGTGCGGGACTTTTTACTCATTTCGCCATAGTCCGGGCGTTCGGCAAAACGCATGACCGCAGTCTGCAATGCGTCGATACTGATGCGGCTGCCCATGCTGTGGCTGATGATCGCGATGCCGCTGGCGTCGACTTTCGACCAGTATTCTTCCTGGCTTACCTCGCAGCTGTGGGTTCCGTCGCTCGGCAGGTTTTCCCATTTTTCGCTCAGCATCCAGCAAACCGCCTGCCCGATCGACAGCTGAATCGGCTCGCGATACTTGGTGTTGTACATCAGCGCGTCCGGCACCGTCGCGTTGACGAAGGTTTTCAGCGTGTGGTTGAACGGCACCCGGCGCGCCGAGGATTCTGCGGTGTTGTCGAAGTCGATCAGCTGTTTTTCCGCCTCGACGATCGGGTCCCAGGTCAGTTCATAAAACAGCATCTCTCGCGCGCGCTCGGGATCCATGTAACGGTGCACGCGCAGCGTGCCGAGATCGCCGTCGTGGTTTGCATGCGCCATCTCTATCTGCTTCACGGTTTCATCCATCGCGGTAAAGCCGAATTCCTCGATCAGGCCGTTCTGTAAATGCTGCGAATAACCGGGCGTATGGCTGCCGATGCCGTGCACCTTCAGCACTTTCAGACGGGCATCTCGGCTGTCGTTCCCGTCGAACAGGCGCTCGAGGCCATCGAATTCACGCCCGTTGATCCAGCACTGGCGGGTATCCTCGGTTTGCCGATCCAGGACCGCCTCGGTCACGCCGCGGCCAAAACTGGCGCAGCCGGACATCGTACCCAGCGCGATCACGAGGCCATAAACAAGTAAGGATTTGTTGCGCATGGTCTATAATCCCCTGTTATTGTTTGCCCCGGGTTACAAGTTGCTATGCCGGGGTTTTCGATACTATATCTCAGCGGCGGACTTTGATCATCACCGGGATGGCTCATCGTTGGTAAATAATACGAATGCGCCTGGCAGCTTCCTGGCTATTGGTTAACGATGTACTCTGATACCATCGCTCCGAGTAATCTGGCGATGCAGCTTCGATGGGTATTATTTCCCTCAAAATGCTGCCCGCGTTTTGCTATAGTGTTCGACGATCCAATGAGCTGCTTGAAGTTGTTGACAAAACAGGAGAAAAAGTAATGACCTTAAAGCGATTCTTTGTGCTGCCCATACTGGCAATCTTGCCGATGGTGCTGGCACCGGCCGCGGCGGCGGAAAAAGGCACCGTTCAGGCGACCATCCCGTGGGACGGTGAGGGCAAGGTTTACCAGGTGAACACCAGCACGATCGTTTTCCTGGGTTCGCTGAAGGGCATCATGTACGTCGAATCCGCTACCGGTGAGATGAACGAGGGCTTTGTCGTCTGCCCGGTCACGCAGCAACTCGACCTGGAGAGCGGTAAAACCCATGCTATTGGCCATTGCGAGATTACGGCGTCGCCGGACGATGTGCTCTACGCCAGTATGAGCTGTGAGGGCATGGTCGGCGGCGGCGGCTGCAAGGGCGATTTCAAGCTTACCGACGGCGAAGGCAAGTTCAAGGGGATTTCGGGTAGCGGCAAGCTCCAGGTCCGCTCGCCGCTGAGGGCGATTGCCGCCGACCTGGCTTCGGGCGCGGTGGTGCGAGTCGCCACCGGCCTGGCCGTGATCAAAGATCTCAAGTACAGCATTCCATAGATGGCAGCGCTCTGCGAAGCGTGTACTCAGTTACCGAGGAAATCCAAAATGACGAACAAGTTAAAATTGATTACCGCGTCGGTTGTTTTCTGCGCCATCGCGGGCAATCCCGCATTCGCTAATTCCATGCGTTGCGGAACCCATCTCATCACCGGCAGCGATTCCGGTTCACCCGGCAAATACGAGGTCCTGAAGCGTTGTGGCGAGCCGAAGGCGCGTTACGGCGATACCTGGGTCTACGAGAGCAGGGGCGTGACAAACGTCCTCCACTTTGCCAGAAATGGACAGCTGAATTACATCCAGAAAGAGTAATCGGACCAGCTGTCGACGCAGTCACGTCATGGAGGGCAGGGTTATCGCACGGTAACGGTCATTGCGAGCGAAGCGAAGCAATCTCCCGGTCGTCACGAGATTGCGTCGTCGCTCCGCTCCTCGCAATGACGGTATGCCGGGTTATTGCGAGCGAGGTTCAGACCGTGAGCGAGGCGAACGAATTGGCTGAAGCGAGTTAATCTCGCCAGAATCGAATAATCGTTCGGCCCACAGCACCCAAAGGCACGCCGTGACTCAACAGACCACCGTACCGTTACTAAACCAGGTCTCCACTATGCGTATCGCCTATCGTTTCATCCTGCTAACCTGCCTGCTTGCTGCGGGCTGCGCCGCGTCGATCCCGGTGGAAACGGATTACGATTCGGCGCAGGATTTTTCGAGTTTTCGCAATTACGCCTGGCACGATCAGGCGCGCGCACCTAGCCCGCTGGTTGCTGACCGTATCCGAGGCGCCATCGAAACCAGGCTGGCTGCCAGGGGATACGCCAGGGTAGAGCCTGACGCTGCGCCGGATTTTCGCGTGAGTTTCACCGCGGTGGCGGAACAGGCCTTGCGCGTGGACGAGATGACCAGTCGCATGGGGTATAGCAATAGAAGGTGGGGCGTGGGCGTTTCCTCGAGAACCCGCCTCGAGGAGTATACCCGTGGGACGCTGATCATCGATATTGTGGATGCGAACGGCGAAAACCTGCTGTGGCGCGGGGTAAGTGCCCGCACGCTGGAAGAAGGACGAAGCCCGGAAGAAAGAGATAGCGACGTCATGGAGATCGTCACCGCGATCCTGCGAGAGTTTCCCCCGATGCCTGAATAAACAAGGGGCTGGCGGCGGGGTTCAACGCCAGTGGAAGGTGAAATCCAGCGTGATCGCGTAGTGGTTGTCGCTTTCGCCGGCAACGCGCCCCCGGACCGGATCGGGGCCGGTATCGATCGGGCCCTCGCCGGTATCGATTAGATTGACGTTGAAGTTGTAGGCGTTACCGCTGCCGAGCTCCTTGTGCATACCGACGCCGAATCCGTACATGCGGTCGAGCGCAAACGAGAACGTTCGGTCCTCGTCATCTACCGCCTCCGAGACGTAGAGCATGCCCAGGCGCCACGTGGTGTCTCCTTTGACCGGTAGTTGTGCACCGACGGAAATTGCGTAGATGTCGTTGAAATTGCTGTCCGGCGCAACCACGGTTTGATTGACGATCGAAATCTCGGTGACACCGAACTCGGAAAAATCGACCCACACGGCGTCCACCGAGATTTGCCAGCCGTTGTCGAACTCGTGCAGCAGGCCGAAGGCGACCGACTGCGGCAGGTTGCTGTTGTATTCCAGCGAGTCGATCGCGTCCTCGAGTTGATCGATCACGTTCGCGGGCAGGCCGGAGCGCTTGATTTCAACGTCGGGGTCCGTGTCGTAATCGGTCTCGGCGCGATAAATGAATGCGATACGGGTTTTCTCCGAGAATTCGTACAGCGAACTGATATTGAATGATGGTGAAACCTCGGTGCTTTCCACTTCGAGCTCGCCGTCCGACGCGCTGGGGTTATTGATCTGCGCGGTCGTGATCGAGTTGGAGATAGTGATCGGCACCGAGAATCCGAGCGAAAGCCTGTCGTTGACCGGGTAAGCGACGCTCGGCGTCAGATCGATGAACGCCAGCGAAAACTCGTCGTTGTAATAGCGCCCGGCCCAGGAGCTGCCGTTGTCGGCGCCGAAACCGGCGGCCAGGGTGGCAGAAAAGCCGAAGCGCCACTTATCGTTTATCGGTCGAATATGGTAATAGGAAGGAATCAAAACCGGGTCGCTGGCGTCGGTCGAGGTGTCGCCGCTTACGGTGGTGCGCGATTCGTCGACGTTGAATTCCTTGAAACTCTTGATCAGCGTGGCGCCGGCCGACGTTGTCTTTTCGTCGAAGCGCGTCATCCCCGCCGGGTTGGTATAGGCGGTTTCGGCGCTCTCGGCCGCGGCGTTTACGCGGGTATAGCCGGGGCCCCAGGCGAGGACGCCGCTACTCGTGAAAACCAACGCAATAAAAATGATTAACTTCGGACCTCTCACCTGGAAATACCCTGATAGTTAACTTGTCCAGTAAGCTTAACGAATTGAGCCAACTGTCGCTATTATTATTGCATCGTTGCGAGCGGGGCCCAGCCCGAGAGCGCAGCTAACGATTTGGCTGCAGTGAAGCAATTTCCCGAATACGAGATCAGTGCCAGAATTTTCCCAGATATAAAAAGATTGCTTCGACCCGCAGGGCCTAAAGGTGCTGCGCACCTCGCAATGACCGGGCCAGGTGTCATTGCGA
>JAAUYE010161974.1_pt1 | contig 10493 bp, 8 predicted proteins | sample 7278081 | NCBI WGS metagenome assembly JAAUYE01 (sample SAMN14350131, study PRJNA611818) | marine sediment metagenome | isolation source: surface marine sediment (0.6m) | place: French Polynesia: Moorea | collected 2018-08
CGCAGCACAGCCGCTACAAGACGTCGGGACGGGGCTGGCAAACGCTTCCAGAACGCAGCAATGACGGCAAAATCCTTTAGAAATGGAAGGGGGTAGTATCCAGTGAAAACACTTATTGGCAAACGAGCGACTCTCCTGGCCGGCCTTGCCGCGCCGCTGGTTGTCGCATTGCCGCAACAAACATTTGCGCTAGAAGAATCCATCGAGGAGATCGTGACGACGGGTACGCGTGCCCGCGCCCGGTCCGTCGAAGATTCACCGGCGCCCGTCGACGTACTCGCGGCGGACTACTTTACGAACCAGGGCGATACCGATCTCTCGAACCTCGTGCGTAATATCGTCCCCTCGTACAACGTCAATACACAGCCGATCAGTGACGCGGCCACCATTGTTCGTCCCGCCAACCTGCGTGGCCTGGCGCCGGACCACACGCTGGTGCTCGTCAACGGCAAGCGTCGTCATCGCGCCGCAGTCATCTACTGGCTCGGTAACGGTGTGGCCGACGGCGCACAGGGTCCCGATATCTCGGCGATTCCGTCCATCGCACTCAAGCAGGTCGAAGTGCTTCGTGATGGCGCTGCGGCGCAGTACGGTTCTGACGCAATAGCAGGCGTCATGAACTTCATCCTCAAGGACGACGCCGAAGGCGCCACCCTCGAAGCGAAGTACGGCGAGTTTTCCGATGGTGACGGCGAAACCTATTCGATTTCGGGCAATATCGGTCTTCCGCTGACCGATGCCGGCTTCGCCAATTTCAGCTTCGAGTTCGGCGAGACCGACCCGACGGATCGTTCCGTGCAGCGTGACGACGCGGCGGCGCTTATCGCTGCCGGCAACACGGCGGTTGCCAACCCCGCACAGATCTGGGGTTCGCCGAAGATCGAAGACGAGTGGAAGCTCTGGGGCAACTTCGGACTCGACCTCGGCAACGGATCGTCGGCCTACATGCACGCCAACTACGCCAAGAAGCACGTTGACGGTGGTTTCTACTTCCGTAATCCGAACACGCGCGGCGCGGTATTCAGCGCGGACGGCGGTGCGACGCTGCTGATTGGCGACCTGAGCCTGGCGCGCGGCGAAGGGCCGGCCAACGGTGGCGCTGGCTGCCCCACGGTAGCCATTACGAACGACGTGCCGGATCCCGCTGCGCTCGACGCGGTCTTCGCCGACGAAGACTGCTTCTCCTTCCAGGAGATCTTCCCGGGTGGTTTCACGCCGAGATTCGGCGGTGATGTTCATGATTCCGCGATCCGGGCCGGCGTCCAGGGTGAAATGGACAACGGGCTGCGATGGGATATCAGCGCCGGCGTCGGCAGGAACGACGTCGACTTCTTCATCCGCAACACCGTGAACGCATCGCTCGGCCCCGCAACGCCGACGATCTTCGATCCGGGCGATTACACCCAGCTCGAGCAGATGGTCAACGTCGATCTCGCTTATTCGCCGACCGACAACACCAACATCGCGTTCGGCTACGAGTGGCGTACCGAGGAGTTCGAGGTGACGGTCGGGCAGCAGGAGTCCTTCGAGATCGGCGCATTGGCCGACCAGGGTTTCAGCGCCGCATCCAACGGTTTCCCCGGATTCAGCAACATCGCCGGCGGCACGTTCAGCCGCAAGAACGTCGCTTTCTACGTGGACGGCGAATGGGAACCCACCGAGCAGATCCTGCTCGCGGCAGCCATTCGTTACGAGGACTTCGATGACTTCGGCGACACGACGAATTACAAGGTGGCCGGTAACTGGCGCATCACCGATTCCTTCGGCGTGCGCGGTACGTTCAGCACGGGCTTCAAGGCCCCGACGCCCGGACAGTCCAACGCATTCAACGTGTCGACCGAGTTCGATCTCGTGCTCCAGGACCTCGTGAACAACGGCACGGTGCCGTCGACGTCGGGTCCCGCCCTGTTACGCGGTGGCAAGCCGCTGGAGCCGGAAGAGTCGGATAACTTCACGTTGGGCACGTTCTTCAACCTGGGCGACCTGGACGTAACGATCGACTGGTTCAAGATCGAAGTGACCGATCGCCTTAGCCTGACGCAGGATTTCGCGTTGACGGATGAAGAGGTTGAGCAGCTCATTGAAGAAGGCATTACGAGCGCGGGTAACCTCGCCAACTTCCGCTTCTTCGCGAATGACTTCGACACCGAGACCACCGGTTTCGACATCGTGGCAACCTATCCGCTGAGTTGGGCGGCCGGCGAAACGACGTTTAGCCTGGCGTACAACAACACGGATACGGAAATCACGGACGCCGGCACGAACATCGGCGAGACGCGTATTCGCGAGTACGAGGAAGGCCTGCCGGAGACGCGTTACAACGTCGCGGCCAACCACGATTATGAGCAGTGGCGTTTCCTGATACGCGCGAGCTACTACGACGACTGGTACGACTCGGAGGACGGCAATACCTACGATGGTAAGACCCTGGTCGACCTCGAAGCCGCCTACGCGTTCACCGATCAGCTGTCTGTCGTTGTCGGCGCACAGAACGCCTTCGACGAGGTGCCTGATGAGAACCCGGGCGCAAGGTCTGGTGTAGGCAATCGCTACAGCCAGTTCAGCCCGTTCGGTTTCAACGGCGCCTACTGGTACGCTCGGGTCCGTTATGATCTCTTCTGATTCATGACAGGCCCGGCTCGAAAGAGCTGAACAAGAAACCCCGCTCCTCCGAGCGGGGTTTTTTTTGCCCGTCTGGTCGGGTCTAGATCGCCGCGAGGCTGCGATCGAGAGCGTCGATAAAGACATCGACGTGCTGCGGGCGAAAAACCAGCGACGGCCTCAGCTTGAGGATATTCGCGGCGCGCCCCTCGCTGCCCACAAGGACGCCGTTCCGGCGCATGACCTCGAGCAGCCGAGCCGTCTCCTCGGTGGCCGGCGTTCTTGCGACGCGGTCTGTGACGAATTCCAGTCCCGTCACCATGCCGTTCCCTCGCACATCGCCGATCAACTCGTGTTTCGCCGCGAGTCTCTCGATCTCGCCGCGCATGTAATCACCGACTTCCCTGCCATGTTCAATGAGGTTCTCGCCCTCGATGACATCGAGCACGGCGTTGCCGGCCGCACACGCAACCGTGTTGCCTCCAAAGGTGCTGAACAGCCGCGTCCTGTCCATGAACCGGTTGAGGATCTCGTCGGTGGTGACGACGACGCCCAGCGGATGGCCGTTGCCGACAGGCTTGCCCATCGTGACGATATCCGCGCGCACGCCATGGTGTTCGTGGCCCCACCACTGGCCCATTCTGCCGAACCCGGATTGCACCTCGTCGCAGATCATGAGCCCGCCTGCCGCACTGATCTTCTCCTCGACTGCGCGCAGGTAGCCATCGGGCACGTCGGGCACGCCGCTCGAGCACAATGCCGAATCGATCATGAACGCCGCGGTGCCGTGACCCGCCGAGTCGAGTTCGTCGACGGCGCGGTCAACATCGGCAGCGTAGTGTCGAACGATATTGGGGTCGTCCTCCCGGTAGGGGCCGCGATAAGGATCCGGGACCAGCAGGCCGCGCAGGAAGTCCGGGAGCACCGAGTCCGGATGCCCCGGCGAGAAGTGGCGTATAACGTCCGTGACGCCGTGATAGGCGTCTTCCATGATCACGGCCCCGCTGCGGCCCGTCACGAGCTTCGCCATCTGCCACGCAACGTCGTTGGCTTCGCTGCCGGAGTTGACGAAGACACACGCCGTGAGATGCGGCGCCAGTTTTGCTGAGAGCCTGTCAGCGTACTCGAGTACGCTGCTGTAGAGGTAGCGCGTGTTGGTGTTGAGCGCCGCTGCCTGCCTCGAGATTGCCCGTACGACATGCGGGTGACAGTGTCCGACCTGTGGCACGTTGTTGTAGCAGTCGAGATAGCGCCGGCCATCCGTTGCAAACAGCCAGGGACCGCGGCCGCGCTCGAAATGCATGGGGCGATGGTAAAAATGCGTCGTCTTTCGCCCCATGAGTCTGTGACGCGCCGCAATCAAGCGGTTCTCGTCTTCGTCGGAAAGGGCGTCGCCCGTGTCCGTTGGACAGAAAACCGGAAAGCGGCACGCGGTGCGCAAACGACGATTGAATTCGGATTTGCCGATGGCCTCGAGATATTGCAGGCGTTCGACAAATCCTGCGGGAGACTGGATGTGGGCGGGCTGCTCGGGCGTCAGCGCAGCCCGCGCGGCTACGATCGTCGCGGTCAACGCATTCCGGGCGCAGACCAGGTCGAAAACGAGTTCGACCTCCCGTTCCTCGAGCGCGAGGACCGAGTCAAACCCCGCAACGATGTCACAGGCGGCCGACACGAGGTCCGTAGCATCCAGTGGAATGCTGTCGCAGGCAACGGCAATTTCCGCGACAAGCGTGCCGTGCAGCATGTCACCGAAATCGATAAGCCCCGTGATCTTTCCCGGTTTATTGGCGTCCACGAGCACGTTACCCGTGTGCAAATCCTGGTGTACGGCCTGGTGTCGCAGCATACGCAGCTTTGGCAGCACGACTGCCGACATGCGATCGAACGCCGCTTCGACCGTTTCCCGTCCCGCGTCGATATGTCGCGTCAGCGGTTTGAATCGTTCGCACGTGGCGACGTTCCAGGGATGGTCCTGCGCCGCCGCAGGATGAAAGTAGCCGCGCAACGCGATATCGAGACGGGCCATGATTTCACCGAGCTGCCGGTAGCCTTGCGAATCGAGCGCACGTCTCGTCTCGTCGAGCGGCACGCCGTCGAGCCAGGACAGCAGGTAGACAAGGTGTTCGGCATCGTTCGCAAACCGGTGCCGCGAATGGCTTCGACCGTCAAGCGAGCGAATGACGCGCGGCACGGGTAAGGCCGGGTCCGTGCGTTCAATATGCCGTAGGGCGCCAAGCTGGAAATCGATGGCGTCGGCCGTTTCGGCGATGTTCGCAATCTTCAGGACGTAGCGCCGCCCGTCATCCGTGGCAACCAGGAAGTTCTGGTCGCGCTCGCTGTCGAGAACCCGCAACTCGCCATGCAGTCCGAAATGCTGCTCTAGGACGGCGCGCGCATCGTCGCGCGAATGTGCCGGGGGATTGCGATCGAGAAATCGAATCTGGCCGGTATCATGTTTGCGGGCCGTTCCGGCATCCTCGCTCATAGTCGGCCTCTCCGTGATGCGGCAGTTTTTGTCATTTGCACAAATTCTAACATCGTGACGCGGCAGGCCTCGTCGTTGGATTGCGACTGCCTGTTCGATACAATCCGGAACCTTATGAGTCGCTCAACCCAGAGAATCCCGAAGCTAAGGACCCGCGGACGCGAGAACCGCCGCAAGCTGCTGCGCGAGGCGCAGCGCCTGATGCTCGAGAACAACGGTGCGCCTCTCAAGTTCAGTGACGTGTTCGAAGCGGCCGGCGTGTCGCGTGGATCGGCGTATCGAATCTACATCGGCATTGACGATCTTCTGCAGGATATCGCGACGGCGTGGGTCAACGACTTCGTCGAGCACCTGGGCAAGTTCGAGCCCGACACGTACCCCGACAGCTGGGAACAACTATCAGACAACGTCATCCGGTCAGGCGCCGAGTACTGGGACAGGACATCCGATACGCTTCGCTTGTTGCCGCGCATACGGTCACGCGAACCGGAAGGTTACAGGAAGGCCGTGCAGGCGATGAGCCAGTGCCTCGTCGATATATTTGATCGCTTCTTCGTCGTGCCCGAGATCGCTCACTGGTCGCACAAGCTGGGTTTCTACACGGAGATCTGTGACATGGTCTTCGCCGACGCCGTGCGAACCAAAGGACACATCAGCGATCAACGTCTCGATGAAGCAATATGCTTGTGCCGGACGTATCTTGGCTTCCATCTGCCAGAGCAGTTACAGGCACGACGACACGCGGGCTGAATTCGCAGCTCAATCCTTGCCGGGCTCGCGACGCGCAAGCGACGATGCAATCCACCTGAGCAAGTCGGCTGTGAATTCGTCGCGGTTGATTTCGTTGAACATCTCGTGCCGGCCGTTGGCATAAATGGCTTCGCTCAGCACACCGTGTCCCGTTGACTCGTAATGCCTCGCAAGATCGAGCATGCCGCGTTCGCCGCCCACCGGGTCGTCGGCACCGCCCGTGATCAGGATGGGCAGTTCCGCCGAGATCTTCGCGAGATTCGCATCGGAAGAAACTTCGAGCAGGCCGCCCAGGAGATCGAGCCACAGGCCGGCCGAATACGGCCCGCCGCAAAGAGGATCGGAGACGTAACGATCGACCTCATCGTGGTCGCGGGACAGCCAGTCGAGTTCCGTCCGGGCCGGCTCGAATCTTTTGTTGAAATCACCGAAACCCAGCTTGTTGAGCAGGGCGCTTTCGCCTTTCGTGCCGAGCCGCCATGCTTCGAAACGCGCCAGCAGGCGACCAACCCGGACCAGCATGCGCGATGGCCACGTGGAACCGGACAGGGCGAGCGCGGCAAGCGCCTCGCCATGGCGCATTGCATAGCTCTGAGCGATGTACGAACCCATGCTGTGGCCCAGTAGAGCGACAGGTTGATTCGTGTACCGGGCCTTCAGGAAATCGTTCACGAGTTTCCCGTCGTCGACGAGGTGCTGCCACCCGTCCTGCGGCGCGAAAAAGCCGATAGTCTCGGCCGTCGGTCCGTGCCCGCGGTGATCATGCGCACAGACGACGAAGCCCGCGCGGGTCGCCGCGTCGGCAAAACGTCCGTAGCGGGCGCTGTGCTCTCCAAGTCCGTGGAAAACCTGGATGATCGCGGCTGGCTCACCCGCGGGCTCCCACAGGTACACGGGCACCTTGTGGCCGCCAGGGGCGTCGAGTTGTGTTGTCGTATGGGTGCTCATGTCAATCGATCAGGATGAGTGCGATGAAACATCATATACTGACGCTCGGTCCCGCCGTACAGAAATAGTACCTATACAAGGCAAAGCTAATGATCGAGCTCTACTACTGGCCGACCCCCAATGGCAAGAAGATTTCAATCATGCTCGAGGAGTGTGGTCTCGAATACGATGTGAAGCGCGTCGATATCGGCGCGGGCGAACAGTTCAGCCCCGCCTTTCTCGCTATCAGTCCCAACAATCGCATGCCGGCGATCATCGATACCGACAACGGGATATCCGTATTCGAGGGCGGTGCGATTCTCATCTACCTGGCCGAGAAGTCAGGCATGTTCCTGCCGCAAGACGACAGCCAGCGATTCGAGGTCCTGCAGTGGCTGTTCTGGCAAACAGGCGGCCTCGGACCGATGGCCGGCCAACTCAGCCACTTCCGAAGCTACACTGACGACGAGCATGACTATTCGCTCGACAGGTACAGCAGGGAATACGACCGCCTGCTGGCCGTGATGGATGTGCGCTTGCGCAACCGGGAATTCCTGGCCGGCGACCTGTCGATCGCCGATTTTGCGTCGTTCCCCTGGGTGGTTCCCTACGAACGGCTGGGCGCAGACCTCGACAAGTTCAGCAACCTGCGGCGCTGGTTCGACACGCTGAAAGAGCGTCCGCGCCTGCGCGCCGGGATGGAACTCGGCAGCGACTGGGAGAGTGACCTGAGCGGCGATCCCGAGGCCAGGGCGATGTTGTTCAGACAGGATTCGAACACTGTCTTCAAAGCCGCGAAGGCACTGGAGGACTGAACTGAAATTCTACGACTGCAAGACGGCGCCGAGCCCGCGACGCGTTCGGATATTCATGGCCGAGAAGGGCCTCGAACTCGAGACCGTGCAGGTCGACCTGGGTCGCGGTGAGCAATTCAGCGAGACTTTTCGCAAGCTCAATCCGGATTGTGTCGTGCCTGTCCTGGAGCTCGACGATGGCACGATCCTGACCGAGGTGGTGGCAATCTGCGACTACCTCGAATCGCAGTACCCTGAGCCGCCCTTGCTCGGCAGCACGCCCGTCGAGCGAGCCAGCGTATTGATGTGGAATGCCAAGGTCGAGCAGCTCGGCCTGGGGGCCATGGCCGAGGCCTTTCGAAACTCGGCGAAAGGACTGTCGAACAATGCCGTAACGGGTTCTGACTCGTATCCGCAGATCCCGGAGCTTGCCGAGCGCGGCCGGCAGCGTGTCGCGAGATTCTTCGAACGGCTCGACAATGAACTCGCGGACCGTGACTATCTCGCAGGCAGTTTCTACTCGATGGCAGACATCTCGGCGCTTGTGGTCGTGGACTTCGCGGCCTGGATCAGGCTCGCGGTACCCGAAGGGGCCGTCAATCTCAAGCGCTGGTATGGTGCCGTGGCCAGTCGCCCAAGCGCCGCCGCCTGACTCAGCGCGACAGCGAGGCAAAACCGCAGTACAGCAACAGGCCGATCTTGGTGAGTTCCAGCGAGGAGTAAATCGCGTGGGCGTAGGACGCCGGCGGCTCGCCGCCCGCGATGATGATATCGGTACGTGCCGCGAGCTCGGGTATCAACCAGGCGCCCTGCGCCAACACGATCAGCGCGAGCCCCGCGCACAATGCCCACCAGCGCTGCGCGAGTCCGGCAACCCGGACGACGATGAGCAACAGGACGAGCGCCACGAGTTCGGCCTTGTTGAGCGCGGCAAAAACGACGCGGCCAACGTCGAGGGCGACGGGTCGCGTAATTGTCGAGGCCGTGAAGCGCACGGGCGTCGCGATCATCGATACGCCGACGGAGATGCCCATCCAGAGGAAGCAGATCCAGGCGGGGTTGAGCAGGGCGTTTCGAATTCGGGTCAACACGGTCTTATAATGCACGACACCATCCGCAAAGACACCAAAGATGACGGAATCGCAACTGGCATCACGGGTTTTGATGATTCGACCGGCTCGTTTCGAGAGCAACCCGCTCACGGCGGCGTCAAACCGTTTCCAGGGCAAGTCCACCGCGTCTCCGGACGAGCAACACGAAGCGGCCCTGCGCGAGTTCGACGGCCTGGTCGCCGCATTACGCGACGCGGGCATCGACGTCGTGGTCGTGGAAGACTCGCCGGAACCGCACACGCCGGATTCGATATTTCCGAACAACTGGATCAGTATGCACGCGGACGGGCGCGTCGTACTGTACCCGATGGAAGCGGAGAATCGCCGTACCGAGCGTCGCAGCGACATTATCGAGCACCTGCACGATTCGATCGGCCTGCAGGTTAACGAGGTCGTCGACCTGACCGCGCACGAGGAAGCCGGTCATTATCTCGAAGGCACGGGCAGCATGGTGCTCGACCGCGCCAACCGCGTCGCTTACGCCTGCCTGTCATCGCGCACGCATCTCGACGCGCTCGGCGACTTCGCGCAGCGCATGGGCTACGACGTCGTCGCATTTGACGCTGTCGACAGTGATGGCGTGCCGGTCTATCACACCAACGTCCTGATGAATGTCGGCGAAGAGCTCGCGGTTATTTGCGACGAGGCCATTCCGCGCGAGGACCAACGCGAGGCCGTGCTCGCGCGCCTGCGAGACACGGGTCACGAAGTCATCTCGCTAAGTTATGAACAGCTCCACGCGTTTGCGGGCAACATGCTCGAGCTGCGAAACGCCGATGGCGAGCGTGTTACTGCAATGTCGCAGCGGGCCTACGACTCGTTGTTGCCCGGGCAACGCGAGCGCTTCAAAGCCAACGGTCGTATCGTCAGCGTGCCGATCGACGTCATCGAGCTGTCGGCGGGCGGCAGCGTGCGCTGCATGCTGGCCGAAGTGCACCTACCGTTGGCCTGAGAACCTTTAAATCGGCGAATTCGCCCATAAATCCCTGTTTAATATCGAAATCTAACTGGAGGGATCCTCATGGCTCGCGTCAATCCGCAGAAAAACTTCGTAGTCATCATCGGCGGTATCGTTCTGCTGGTCCTCGTCGGCATGCAGTTTATCAAGACGATTCCGCCCGGGCGCGTCGGCGTTGCCACGCTGTTCGGCAACGTGCAGCCGGAAGGCTACACGCAGGGCATTCACATACCGGTCAACCCGCTGTACCGTTGGACACTTTACGACGCACGCCAGAAGACGCATCTCGAGACGGCCAACGTACCGAGCCAGGACCAGTTGCAGACCAAGCTCGACGTCAGCGTGCAGTTCCGTATCGATGGCAGCATGGCTCCCGACATCCTCGAACAGACCGGTGACGAGTCGGCGGCGGTTCGCGTGCACCTGATCCCGAAGTTGCGCTCGCTGCTGCGCGAACAGGGCAAGAGCATCAAGCGCGCGGAAGACTTCTTCCAGGAGGCTACGCAGGAAACACTGCAACTGGCATTGACCGACGGCTTGCGCGACTACCTCGCGCCCAAGGGAATCCTCGTTTCCGCCGTGTTGATCCGCGACATCACGCTGCCGCCGTTCATCGTTGAGGCTATCGAGCAGAAGAAGGAACGAGAACAGGCGGTTGAGCGCGAAAGGGCGGAGCTCGAGCGCGTTCGCACCGAATTGCAGCAGCAGGTGGCGCGGGCCGAGGCCGGGCGTGAGGCCGCGGAACAGGAAGCCGCTCGCAAGAAGATCCTCGCCGACGCTCAGGCCTACGAAATTACGCAGATCAACAATGCGATCGCGCGCAATCCCGCGTATATTCAGTTGCAGTCGCTGGAGGCGCTGAA
>JAAUYE010139192.1_pt1 | contig 10488 bp, 10 predicted proteins | sample 7278081 | NCBI WGS metagenome assembly JAAUYE01 (sample SAMN14350131, study PRJNA611818) | marine sediment metagenome | isolation source: surface marine sediment (0.6m) | place: French Polynesia: Moorea | collected 2018-08
CATGCCGCCGACGGTACCGGGGAAAACTGGATCGGCAGTTTCCTCGAACCCGCCCCCCGGGATCTCACCGATCCGGCGTTTATGCGGCACATGACCCCGGAGCTGCTGCGGCTGCGCATCCGCGACGGGCTCGCGAACACGTCGATGCCCGCGTGGAAAGACGTTCTGGACACCCACCAGATCGACCAGATCGTCACCTTTATCGATGAAGCCTTCCATCCGCTGGCTGCCCAATAAATTCTCATATTTGAGACAAATCAAGTTTTAATTCTCATTTTTGGGATAGGGTCAGCCCGAGGATGCGTGGAAATCGGCGCATATGGCGGTCTTCGACAAAAATCGGCCCGTCAAATCGACATTTTTAGCGTTTTTTACGGCAGGCGAACACTGGAGGCGAAAATGGCACCTGAATTGCTACAGGAATTCAAACCAGGGAGCACCATGTTTTTCAGATTACCGAAACAAACTATCGACAAACCCCGAAACTGGCCCGGCATAGGACTGACCGTTTTACTGTTGGCGGGCTGCAGCGAGTCGACGCCCCCGAGCGCGTCGGTGGGCAGCCGCTTCCCGCTCGACGCGCTGATGCAAACGACCGACCTGGGAACCAGCCGAACCGCGCTGGAAGGCAGAACGCTGGTGATCAACTTCTGGGCTACCTGGTGCGCGCCCTGCCGCGAAGAAATGCCGATGCTGCAGCAGCTCAGCGACCGCCTCGATCCGAACCGGTTCGCGGTGATCGGGGTCAGCGTCGACGACGATGCCAACCTGGTGCGGGAATTCCTGCTGCGTCACGACATTCGATTCCACAGTTTCCAGGACCGTGGAATGCGGCTGGCCAGGGAAACGCTCGGCATCGTCGCCTATCCGCAAACCTTTATCGTTACACCGCGGGGTCTCATCAGCGACCGCATCGACGGCGCGATAAGTTCGGAACGCGTACTGCTCGACGCGATAGCGGGCAGCGCTCCTTCAAACTCCAGACAACCCGTTTCAGGATAATTGCCATGCCTGCCTTACAGCTACTGGTAGTTGACGACGAGCCGGCGATTCGCCAGATCCTGGCCAAGGTGGCCGCCGACGCCGGGCACTCGGTTACGATCGCGGCCAGCGGCGAGGAAGCACTCGAGCGCCTGGGCAAGGGCGATATCGACGTTGCCCTGTGTGATATCCGCATGCCCGATTTGAGCGGTATCGAAGTGGTCGAGCATGCCCGCAGGCACGGCATCGAAACGATTTTCCTGATGATGACCGCTTATGCATCGGTCAATACCGCGATCGAGGCGATGCGGGCCGGTGCCTATGACTACATGATCAAGCCGCTGCGCAACGAGGATTTTCTCAATCGCCTGGAGCAGCTTGCGGATGTAATTCACCTGAAGTCGGAAAACAAGGTATTGCGCGAGCGGGTAAAAAATCAAAGCAGCGAGACCTGGGCGATGTCGTCGCCGGCGATGCAAACGGTCGAACGGCTGGTGCTCAAGGTCGCGCCCACCGACAGCACGGTTCTGATTACCGGTCCCAGCGGCGCGGGCAAGGGCGTGATCGCCGAAACCATTCACCAGAACAGCCTGCGCAGCGACCGCGCGTTCATCCCGGTAAACTGCGGCGCGATTCCGGAGAACCTGCTGGAAAGCGAATTCTTCGGGCATACCAAGGGCGCGTTTACCGGCGCCAGCAAGGCCAAGCGAGGGCTTTTCGTCGAAGCGGACCAGGGCACGATTTTCCTCGACGAGATCGCCGAACTTCCGCTCAACCTGCAGGTGAAGCTGCTGCACGTTATCGAGGATCAGAACGTGCGCGCGGTCGGCAGCGAACAACCGCGCAAGATCAACGTGCGTATCATCGCGGCCACCAACAAGGATTTGCCGGAAATGGTCGAGGCCGGCAGTTTTCGCGAGGACCTGTATTTCCGCCTCAACGTCTTCCAGATTCCGCTGCCCCCGCTAAACCAGCGCAAGGAGGATTTGCCCGAGTTGATTCGTCATTTCGTGACCAAGGAAAGCCGCAAGATGGGCCTCGGCGAAAACGCGCGGATGAGCCCCGCGGCGATGCAGAGCCTGCTGGATTATGCCTGGCCCGGTAACGTGCGCGAACTGCAGAACGTGGTCGCGCGGTCGCTGATTCTGTCGGAGAACGGCCGCATCGAACTTGCCGATTTGCCGGGCAATATTCGCACGGCGGAGCTTGCCGCAAGCGACGTCGGCGAGACCGACGGATGCTCGCTGAAACAGCAGATCCGCAACTACGAGCAGGCCATTATCCGCGCGGCAATCGCCGACGCCGACGGCGACCGCAAGGTTGCCGCCGAACGCCTGGGTATCGGCGTTTCGAGCCTTTACCGCAAACTGGAAGCCAACGGCTGATGTCGATCTGATGCCGCGTTTACTGATTGCAAAGACACTGCCTGCCTGTGCCAGCCTCGCGCTGATGACGGCAATCGCGGTTTCGGCGGTAAAGGCCGACGCGCGCAGCGACGGCGAGCGCGGCATCGAGGAATACCGCAGGGGTAACCTGATCGAGGGCATGCAGTTGCTGGAGAAATCGGCCAGCGAGGGGTATACCCCGGCGCAAACCACGCTTGCTTTCATTCTGGACGCCGCCGAGGACGACGCGCGGGCGTTCCACTGGTACCAGCAGGCGGCCGCGGTCAACGATCCCGACGGTTTGTTCGGCCTCGGCGGCATGTATGCCAAGGGCGAGGGCACGGAAAAGAATGCCAAACGCGCCGGTGAACTGATCGAACAGGCAGCACAGCTCGAGCACGTACAGGCGATGCGGGTCTATGCCCACGCGCTGGAATACGGCCAGCTCGATTTTTCGGTGCAGCCGCCGCGCGCGGCCGAATGGTATCGCCGCGCCGCCAGCGCCGGCGATCAACTTTCGATGCGCCGGCTGCAGCAGGCGTACACGGCAGGACAGCTCGGCCTGGCGGTCGATCCGGCACAGGCCGAATTCTGGGCAGAACAGCTCGAATCAAAACAGTGAGACAATAACCAATGAGACATCTGCATACGATTATCACGGCGATATTGCTAAGCGCGGCGATCGCCAGCCCCGCTGGCGCCGCCGACATCAATAAGGGGCGCGCTAACTATAAAAGGCATTGCGCGATGTGCCACGGAATCAGCGGAAAGCCGACCATGGCCGGCGCCGCGGATTTCAGCCGCGGGCAGGGACTGATGCAATCCGACAAGGCCCTGGTGACGCGCATTGAACAGGGTAAAAGGGCCTGCCCGGCCTACCGCGGCATCCTGTCGCAGCAGGACATGCTCGACGTCATCGCCTATATTCGGACCCTGTTCTGATGTCTCGATTCCGGTTCATTTCCATCCTGCTGCTGCTGATCGCGGTAAGCGCCTGTTCCGAGGAATCGCAGCCACGGGCCGGCCAGGGTCAGGGGGCACGGGATTTTCCGGGCGAAGCGGCCGCCGGGCTGCCGCAGGTACTCGACGTCTTCAACGTCGGGCCGAACGTGTACGTGCGATCGCTCGCCGTCGAAGCCGAACGCAACCGCCTGTGGGTCGGCACCTCGCTCGGGGTCAACGAGATCGATATCGAAAGCCATGCCCTGCTGAATACCTTTACCCGCGACCACGGTCTCGCCAACGAGTACGTTTTCGGTATCGGCATCGATGACGACGGTTACAAGTGGTTCGGCACCAACGCCGGCGGCATGTCGCGCTACCGCGACGGCGACTGGAAAACCTATTTTCCGATGCATGGCCTCGCCGATTACTGGATTTACACCTTTGCCAACGCCGCCGACGGCGGCCTGTGGATCGGTACCTGGGCCGGGGCCAACTACCTGAACCGCGAAACCGGCGAATTCAAAACCTACGTCAAGGAGCTGATCAACGAGTGGGTTTACGGCATCGGCGTCGACAGCAGGGGCACGGTCTGGTTCGGCACCGAAGGCGGCGTCAGCCGTTTCGACGGCAGCCAGTGGACTTCATGGAGCCACGAGGATGGAATCGGCGGGGACAATCCCGACGCCCTGCCATTCAGCCGCAATACCGGACTCGGCACCCGTTCGCGCCACGATCTCGGCGTGCTGTCGGGCGGCAAGGCGACTTACAACCCGGGGTATGTCTTCAGCATTCTGGTCGATCACGAAGATACGATCTGGGCCGGCACCTGGGGCGGCGGCGTTGCGCGTTACCGCGACGGCGCCTGGACCAACCTGATGGAAGCGGACGGTCTCGCCGGCAACATCGTTTACTCGATAGCGCAGGCGCCCGACGGCAGCTACTGGTTCGGTACCAACAAGGGTTTGTCGCGCTTCGACGGGTCCGAATGGCATTACTGGAACGTGCACCAGGGCCTGCCCAATAACGATGTTTACGCGATCGCAATCGATACCGACGGCGATATCTGGGCCGGCACGCTCGGCGGCGTCACCCGAATCGGCCTGAAATCCGGGGCGGCCTCGAGCGCGCTCAATCCATCCTGAGGACGAAAATCATGCACATAAAATACTGGTTAGCCACGATTGTCGTCACCGCTGCCGCCGCGGCCGGCGGATGGTACTCGACCGTGTACATGACGCACGCCGAAAACGGCCATGCCGAATACGCCGCGGTCGCGGGGGAGCCGGTAAACGCCGCACCGGCGGCAGCGGAAAATCCGAAGTTCACGCATTTTCGAATCGGCAACCGTAACGTCAAGTCGATTCACGCCGAACCCGAAGCGATCTGGGTCGGCACTTCGGGCGGCCTGATCCGCTACGATCCCGCAAACGACGACTACCGCCTGTTCGACGTCCGCAACGGCCTGCTGGCAAACGGCGTCTTCCACGTCAGCCGCTGGAGGCCGGGCCAGATGCTGGTCGGCACCTACGGCGGCGGACTCGGGATTTACCACGAAAGCGACGACCGGTTCGATATTTACAACGTACCCGAGGGGCTCGCCGACGCCTTCGTTTACGACGTACTGGTGATGCCCGACGGTGATCTCTGGATCGCGACCTGGTCGGGTGCGAACCGGGTCAGGGGCGGCCGCCTGGCGGACCCGGATGCCTGGGAAACCTACACCGTCGAAAATACCAGCGGCGGCCTGCCCAACGACTGGGTTTACGGCCTGGACATCGGCAAGAACGGCGAAGTCTGGCTCGCCACCGAGGGCGGGCTGGCGCGTTTCAGCGACGGTAACTGGGATAACTGGAATCACGCGGACGGCCAGGGTGCGCCATACGAAATGGTCAAGGCCGACAATACCTTCAACACCGATCCGGCCACCATGTCCGATCATCATGCCCGGCAAAAGGTCGAGATGGGCCTGCAAAACGTCGATACGGCCTACAACCCGAACTATATCGTCGCGCTCGAGGTCGACCGCGACGGCATCGTCTGGGTCGGCACCTGGGGCGGCGGCCTGGCGCGCTTCGACGGTAAAAATTTCACTAACTACACGGTACGCGACGGGCTGCCGTCGAACCACGTGTTCATGCTCCACGAGGATGACAATGAAACCCTCTGGATCGGCACCAGTAACGGCATCGTGCAATTCGACGACGAGGGTTTCCAGGGGCGGCTGACCGTCCACGATGGATTGTTTTCGAACACCGTTTTTTCGATGGACACGCACCGGGATGAATTTCTCTGGGTGGGCAGTTTCGGCGGCGTCACCCGCCTGCAAATGTAGACACCGCGGGATTCGCTATCGATTCGGCTCCGCCGCGGAATTCTCGCCTTCGGCCAGCCGGGCCTCCCATTCCCACAGGGCGGCGCGCGCCCGGCGCAGGAACTGCCGATCCTGCGCTCCGTCGGCGAGATGAATATAACTGCGCATTGCTCCCATCGCGCCCTCGAGGTCGCCCATTTGCTCACTGGTCAACGCGAGCCCGTAGTAAGCGTTGGCCTGATAGGCGTTTTGTTCCATCGCATCGATAAAAAAGGCGCGCGCGGTTTCGAAACGGCCGAGTTCGAACAGGGTAAAGCCCATGTTGACCTTGATTCCCGGATGCGACGAATCCAGCAACAGCGCCCGGTGCCAGAGCTCGAGCGCCCGCTCGTAATCGCGCCGCTGCATGTTTTCGACCGCGGCCGAAAACAGTCGACGCAGCTCGCCGCCGCCATCGCCGGGCTCGGTGGCAGCGACCCCGGAAACGCCGCCGGTCGTCAACCAGGCGTTCAAAACCCAGCCGCAAAGCAGCAGGGTGAGCGCGAAGAGCAACGCGCTGGCGACTATGCCACCGCGTTTCGCTTGCTTTCGTCGACTGGCTGCCATGCCGGTTACACCATTCCCTGGTGCGGCGCGGTCGATACGAAGGGCACACCGAAAAAGGTCAGGAAGGCGAGTATGAAACAGCCGCCCAGCAAAACCGCGTAAACCGACCGCCGGGAATAATTCAGGCGCCAGTGCAGGACGAAAATCACGCTGAGCCAGGTCAGGAAAGCCCAGGTCTCGAGCGGGTCCCAGGCCCAGTAGCGCCCCCAGGCATCCTGCGCCCAGACCGCGCCGAACAGTAACATCAGCGACTCGAACACAAACGCAAACGCGAGCAGCCGGTAACTGACCGAGCGCGCGGCATCCCCCTGGATCAGCGCCAGTCCCGACCGGCGATATTCGGCAATCGCCAGGGCCGTCGCCAGCAGCAGCAAACCGAGAAAGACCTTCCCCGACAAGACATGAAAATAGAGCCACGGAGTATCGTAGGTTGCCGGTAAATGCGAATCCCGCGGCGCGGTCACCAGCAGCCACAACATCAGCAGGGCCAGGACCGGGACGACATATCTGCCCGCCGCTCGCAGCGGCGCTTTCGCCAATATGCTAAAAACCAGGTAACAAAGCATCAGGCTCCAGAGATTGCTGCTCAGGATTTCGTAGAGATTGATGAAAGGCCCGTGGCCGACGCGCTGCCAGCGTAATGCCAGGCTTATAGTGTGCAGAAACCAGCCGAGTGAGCAGCTCGCCAGCAGATACCGGCGCCACTGATTCTCATTTTTGAGAAAAGAAAATACAAATCCGACGCCGTATAAAAGGCAGGCGATCGATAAAACGAGGTTTTCACTGGCTGGCTGCATGAATCGAGGCTATTCGTCACCGGGATTAACCCTGTTGCTTCGACATCGAGCAGTAAACGTGCCAACTTTATCGAATACCTTCCGCGGCGGCGCCGCTGGCGTGCTCGTCGGAGTCCACCGGCAGGGTCACGTGCACCGTGGTGCCCTCGCCTTCGTTGCTTTCGATTTCCATGGTGCCGCCGTGCGCGCGCACGATGGTGTCGCAAAGCGACAATCCGAGACCGCTGCCCTTACCCACCGGCTTGGTCGTATAAAACATCTCGGTGACATGTTCCAGCGTCTCCGCCGACATACCGCTGCCGAAATCCTGTACGCTGACGTGCACCAGGTCGCCGTCCGGCCAGGACTTGACGATGATGCGATCGCCGTCACCGACCTGGCCGCTGCAGGCATCCATCGCATTGATCAGCAGGTTCATGAAAACCTGGGTTAACTGATCGGCGACCCCAACCACCGCCGGCAGGTTTTTGTCCAGCTGCAAATCGATGCCGATCGAACTGAAGCGGCGATCGTAATTCAGCAGCCGGGCGGTACTGCGCAGCAACCCGTTCAGGTCGAACAATTCGCGCTCGCGTGGCCGCGGCGAGGCGAAATCGGCAATTTCACGGGTTATATTGCCAAGACGCGTAATCTGCTCATCGATCAGTTCGATATTACGCAGCACCTCCCGGTCGGCGCCGCTGTCGGTAATCGAATTGCGGAATTCGGCGGTCGCACCGGCTATCGCCGCGATCGGGTTGCCTACTTCGTGCAGAATGCCGGCCGCCAGCTGGCCGATCGCAACCATTTTATCCTGGTGAAAATACTGCTGCCGCGACGTATCGAGTTCGCGCTGCGATTTGATTCGCAGGGTGATATCGCGCACCACGACAATGTAGAAGCGAACGACTCCGTCCTGTTCGAGCGGGCCCATCCACAAATCGACGGGGATCTCGGTGTCGCCGCCGCGGCGAATAGCGCTTTGCTGGTAGGAGGCATTTTCTTCACGCTCGACTTCGAGATTGACGTCTCCGCTAAGCAAATCGTCGATTCTCTTGCCCACGAGTTCGTCCCCGCCGCAATCGAAGAGATGACAGGCCGATCGATTGACGCTCATGATGACGTGCCGGGAATCACAGGTCAGGATCGCATCCGGTACGTTGTCCATGGTTGCCTGCAGCCGGGCCTCGCTTTCGACCAGCCCCGCCTGCATTTGCACCAGCTGGGTAACGTCGTGCTCGACCTCGATTACGCCCTCGAATTCACCGTCGGCCGAGTACAGGGGCGTGGTTAGCAATTCGACGATAACCGGTTTGTTGTCGGCGTCGTAATGCGTGTGGCGGACACTCGCCGGCCTGCCCTGCTGCATGACCTCGGCAAAGGAGCAGGGATGATCCGGATCGGTGCAGGGCGTATCGCGGCGATGCGAAACCTGGTAGCAATACCGGTACCGCTCCGGGCCCCAGTCCGGCGGGATCAGGTTCTTCGCGGCGCGATTCATCAGCGCAATGGTGAAATCGGGACGAATAACGAACAGCGGATTGCCGATACCGTCGATAATCGATTGCAAAAAACCGCGCGCATGGTCGAGCTCCGCGGTCCGTGCCTCGACCCGGCGTTCGAGATCGCCCTGGATTTGATTCAGCTCGTCGAGATGCGCCTGGCGTTGGAGGCTTTCAGCTTGCAGGGCCCGGTTGGTGCGCAGGAAGACGTAGGCCAGCGCGATAAAAAACAGTAACAGGATCGCGCCGATCGACCAGAAACTCGCGCGCTGCCTTGCGTTTATATCGCGCACGACCTCGTAGACATTGAGGTAGGTTTCGAACACGCCAATGACCTCGTTCGAGCGGCTCGATTTAATCGGCACGTATTGCTGATGCAAATCCTCGACCTCGATGATGTGATCGAACTCGTTGAAATGATTAGGGTGCACCTGCCCTGACACCGACTCGCCGGCGAGCGCGCTTTGTACGCCCTGGTTGTGCGCCGCGCTCTTGCCGATCTCTTCGTCCCTGGTGGAAAACAGCACGGTCGCGTCAGCGCCATAAATCTTGACCTTGACCACCGGCACCCACTTCAACTCCTGTTGCAGAATCGCCTGCAGGTTTTCGATCATCACGGGAGACAGCTCCCGCCTGCCGGAGGACAGCTCCTGCTCCAGGCCGGTCGCCAGCACCGAGTTGCGCAACACGATGGAAAGATTCTTGTTGTGCGAATCGAGATGCTCGCTCAAATACTGCTCGCTTAATTCGAGGTGCGCATAAATCAGCGACAATAGCGTCAGGGTCATGCCGATCAGGCTGATGATGGCGAACTGGCGAAACGGGGAAAACATGCCGAACCAGCCTAGCGGTAATCGTCGGCGGTCCAGTTGGGACCGGTTTCTCCGCCCGGGCGGAAACGCAGAAACTGCTCGGGGCGGCGCAGCTCGCTGACGATTCCGCTCTCGTAGGTATCGGCCAGCGTGCGCACGAATTTGATCAACGCGTCGATTTGCCCGGGCTTGAGCATGTATTCCCAGGAAGGCATGGCGCCGCGCCCGTTCTTGATGCTATGGGCCAGTTCGGCATCGCTTTTGTGCAGGCGCTCGCGCAACGCGAACGAAGGCGAGTTGACGTACCATGCTATTCCGTTAAACCCGTGGCAACCACCGCAATATCTCAGATAAATTTTTTCGCCGAGCGCAAGCTGCTGATCCTCGGCGCCGGTTTGCGCCGCGGCGGCGGGCCGCGTGCGCCTGCCGAATTCCTGCCTGATGTATGCGAGCACCTGTTCGGCGGCCTGACTCGGCAGGCGCCCTCGCCAGGACGGCATGCTGCCCCTGCCCCGCAGCACGCTTGCAAGCAGGATGTCGTCGGCTTGCTCGAGCCGCTCGCCCGCGGCAAACGACGGCACTCCGGGATAAGCCGCATGCCCGTCGAAGCCATGGCAGCCCGCGCATTTCGACAGGTAAAGATTGCGGCCGACCCTGCGGCGATTCGACTTCCTCAGCACGCCTGAAATATCCCGTTCGAGAAAGCGGCTGTAGGAATTGGCGGCCAGCGCGGAAGATCGCGGATTTTCAGGATTGGCCGCCAGCAGACTGAACCACAGGTTCGCCTCTTCGGGATCGTAAAACTTATCCGGAATCCTGGGAATCGCGCGCGCATGAAACAACCCGAGATTTTTTTGCGCGCGGGCGTCGCCCTCCTCGGCGGCGAGGTGGAACCAGTGGTGCGCCTCGTCATAGTTCAGCTCGACGCCTTCGCCGTAAAAAAACATATAGCCGAGAAAATGCTGAACCGAGCTGTCACCGGCCACCGCCAGCGGCAGGAAACGTTCATAGGTCGTCAGCGGTTTATCGCTTGCCGGCCGGCTGGAGCGATCAGCAAGATCGGAGGCGCCGGCGGGCATGAGCACAAGTCCGACCAGGCCGACGAGCGCGGCGATACCGGCAAGGCTAATCCTGCTCATGATTTATTCCGGACGCCGCTCAAACCGCAAA
>JAAUYE010029795.1_pt1 | contig 10470 bp, 9 predicted proteins | sample 7278081 | NCBI WGS metagenome assembly JAAUYE01 (sample SAMN14350131, study PRJNA611818) | marine sediment metagenome | isolation source: surface marine sediment (0.6m) | place: French Polynesia: Moorea | collected 2018-08
CCAGAGGATGTGCCGGTCGGGCAGGTTGCCCGCAATGCTCTGCCAGCTCCGGCCACGATTCGAACTCTTGAGTACGTAAGGCGAGAAGTCGCCGCTCTTGTGATCGTCGACGACGACGTAGACCGTGTCCGGGTCAAAGAGGTCCGCCTTGATGTCGTTCACAAAGAAACGATCGGGTACCCGCGGCAGGGTGTCGATCGTGCGCCATGACTCGCCGCCGTTTTCCGTGACCTGGATGAGGCCGTCATCGGTGCCGACGTAAATAAGGCCCGGCACCAGTGGCGACTCCGACAGCGACGTGATCGTGTTGAATTGCGACATTGCGAGCATGTCCCACGACGAGTCGAAACTCCAGGTTCGGCCCATCAACGGCTGGCGCACGCGGTCCTCGTTGCGCGTCAGGTCGTTGCTAATCGCCGTCCAGGTATCGCCGTAATCGTCGCTCCTCCAGACGCGCTGAGTCCCGAAGAAGAGCGTCGAGGAATCGTGCGGGCTGATCAGTATGGGTGAGTCCCAGTTGTATCGATCCGGCGGCTCCCCGGCCTCCGGCTGTGGCTTGATGTAGACCGACTCGCCCGTCTTGCGATCGAATCGGGTCAGGTTACCCTGCTGCCACTGTGCGTAGATGATGTCGGGATTGTTCGGGTCGACAGCCGACTGGTGACCGTCGCCGAACAGCGTGACAAACCAGTCGGAGTTGCGGATGCCGACGTTGTTCATCGTCCGCGACGGCCCACCCTGGCTGTTGTTGTCCTGCGTCCCGCCATACACGTTGTAGAACGGTTCATCGTAGTCAACGGCTACCTTGTAGAACTGGGTAATCGGCAGGTTGGCGGTGAAGCGCCAGGTTTCACCGAGGTCGAAGGATTCGTAGACACCACCGTCATTGCCGACGAGGAGGTAGTCCGGATCGTCGGCCCGGAAGGCCATCGCGTGGTGATCCACATGCTTGGTCTCGTGTTCGAGGCGCTCGAAGGTCTCGCCGCCATCGTTGGTCACATGAAGATGAACGTCGGCCTGGTAAACGCGGTCGAAGGCGTGCGGGCTCGCAAACAGCTCCTGGTAGTAGTGCGGACCCGTGCCGCTCGACAGGTACTCGTTGCGCTTCTCCCAGGTGTCGCCACCGTCGGACGAGCGCCAGAAGCCCCCGGTGCGATTCGCAAGCTCGATCGTTGCGTAGATGACGTCGGGATCTTGCGGCGAGATCGCGAGGCCGGTCTTGCCCATGTTCTCCTCGGGCAGGCCTTCGGTCAGCTCTCGCCAGGTTTCGCCGCCGTCCGTCGACTTGTGGATGCCCGTGCCGGGGCCGCCGTCGAGCAGCACCGCAACGTTGCGGAAGCGCTGCCACGACACCGCGTACATCACGTCCGGGTTGCGGGGGTCCAGGTGGACCTCGGAGACACCCGTGTACTCGTCGTCGATGTCCGTATTGCCGAGGCCGTCGCCCAGCACCTTGCGCCAGGTCTCACCCCCGTCGGTCGACTTGTACAGACCGCGCTCGCCGCCGGCGGACCAGAGCGGCCCCTGGGCGGCGACGAAGATCGTGTCCGGGTCCCGCGGGTCGATGCGGATCATGCCGATACGCTCCGAGGCGCCGAGACCCATGTTCTCCCAGTTCTTGCCGCCGTCGAGGGAACGGTAAACGCCCGCGCCGTAGCCAACGTGTCGGCCGCTGACATTCTCACCCGTGCCGACCCAGATAATGCTCGAGTCGTTCGGGTCGATTGTGATGGCGCCGATCGAGTAGGTATCCTCGTCCTCGAAGATCGCCTCCCATGTCGTGCCCGCGTTGACGGTCTTGAAGATACCGCCACTGCCGACCCCGACGTACCAGGTGCTCGGATTGTTCGGGTCGATCACGATGTCCGAAATTCGTCCCGACATGAGCGCCGGGCCGATCGAACGTAACTCGAGGCCCTTGAACGTGGCTTCGTTGAAACCGGGTTCGGGCGCGTCGTCGGCAAAGGCCGAAGCAGCAACCGCGCCGAGTGCGGCAAGGCAGAGTAGACGGAAGAAACGAGTCATGATTTTCCCTCGATGGTGTGATCGGCCCGGTCGGGCAGCGGCGCTCATTGTAGCGCCGCCGCAGCCATACGCCAGCGTGCGCTGCATCCCGATGCCGGGCAGAAACGCCGGTCAGGGCCGCGAGCGCCTAATCGCCCGTCCGGGTCTCGAGCGGCGTCTTGAGAATTACTTCGCGGTGCGGGAACGGGATATTGACGCCGTTTTCCTTGAACGTATCCCAGAGTGCGAGCATGACCTTGCCGCGCACGTTCGTGAGGCCCGACTGCGGATCCTCGATCCAGAAGCGCAGTTTGAAATTGAGCGACGAATCGCCGAACTCGGTCATCCAGCAGACCGGTTCCCGGTAGCGCGTTGCGACCCGGTCCTGGCTGGATGCCGCTTCGATGGCAAGACGTGATACTTCGTGCGGGTCCGAGTCGTAGGACACCCCGAAGTTGACGTCCAGGCGGACGTACTTGTCCGAGAACGACCAGTTGACGACCTGCGTGGTGATGAAGTCTTCGTTGGGAATCAGGAATTCCCTGCCATCACGAGTCACGACCGAGACGAAGCGGGCACGCAGTTCCCGGATCCAGCCGAAAGTTTCACCCAGGGTGATCGTATCGCCTGGTTTGATCGACTGGTCGAGAAGAATGATGATCCCGGAGATGAAGTTCGAGACGACCTTCTGCAGGCCGAAACCGATGCCGACGCCGACGGCGCCCGACAGCAGGGTGAACGCCGTCAGGTTAATGTTGAGCGCCTGCAGCGCCATCATGGCCGCGACGACGAACAGGCCGATGCGCGTGATTTTGCCGAGGAGTACGCGCAGCGACGGCGTCAGCTCATCGACCGTCTGGATGCGCCGGTCGAAGAAGTTACCGAGTGCCGACGCGGCCCAGAGGAGCAGGCTGGCCAGTATGGTCAATCGCAGCACGAGAAGTGGCGTGACCCGGGTCGCGCCTTCGCCGCTGCCGAGGGAAAATCCCGGCGCATCGAGAATCGCCGCGACATCGTCGACGACGCCCAGGATCAGCGCCGAGACATAGATCCAGGCGAGCCACGCGAAGATCGAGCGCACCGTGCGACTGCGGATGACATGCGAGATCGCATTGATGACGAGCCATGACGTGGCGAGCACCATCGCGCTTTCGAGCAGCCGGGTGTTTTCCGGCCAGCCGAGGACCTGGGCAACGACGTTGGCGATCGCCAGCAAGACCGCGAAGAACAGCCATTCGGACCGGCGCAGGAACGCCACGATCACACGCAAGAGGCCCGGCATACCCTTGATCTTGCGGGCGCGTTCCTCGAGCTTCGGCTCCACGACGCGGGACACGAGCAGCGCCGGGATAAACAGGACGCCGATGATCACGAGCTGGTAGAGCGTTGCCGAGCTCGAAAACAATTCGATGACCGGCGCGAGCCACTCAGGCGCCTGGCTTACGAGATCACGGATAGCTTCTAAAACGGGCATTGGGCCTCCCTTTCGCGAATGATCCGCGCTCGGGCCCTGTGCTGCAAGCGCTAACCCCGTCTGGTCAAAAAACCGCAGCGCTCCCGGCATTTTGATGCATTCAGACACATTTCGGCGCCTCGCGCTCGCGTATACTCCCCCTCATGAGTCGAGCCGATCCACCCTCAAGTCGTCGCTTCGCGCTGCCGCGCCTGCTGCCGCTGGCCCTGCTGCCCCTCGTGGTGCCGGGATGCGCAGGCCTGCCGCAGGCTGCCGTCGCCGTCGACCCGGTGGCGCCCGTGCACGCGCTGGCGCACGACGCCGATTCCTGCGAAATAGGCCCGGAAAGCACAGGTGCGAAGGCCAGCGAGTCGCTGGATCCGTACTGGATCGAGCTCCTCAACTGGAACATCGAGAAGGGCGGCAGTGCCGACTGGGGCAGCGAACTCTATGAACTCGGCGTGCACGCGGATGTGCTGACCCTGCAGGAAGCGCCGCTCGTCAACCCTGGCTGGGAAGATCATGTCGTCGAGACTTTTCACGCCTTCGCGCCGGGCTACAGCACGCGGCGGAGCCCGACGGGCGTCATGACCGTCAGCACGGCCGTTCCCCTCGTGCAGTGCAACCTGTCGGCCCGCGAACCCTGGCTCCGGACGCCGAAGGCAACCCTAGTCACTGAGTACGCATTGTCGGGACGCTACGAGACGCTGCTGGTCATCAATATCCACGCAGTGAACTTCACGCTGGGCCTGCAGGCCTTCGAGGCACAGCTTGGTTCGGCAGCGGACATCCTCGAGCGTCACGATGGCCCGGTTATCTTCGCGGGCGACTTCAATACGTGGCGGCAGTCACGCCTCACGCATCTCGAGGTGTTGATCGATTCGCACGGCCTGGCGGCCGTCGAGTTCGAGGACGATGACCGCAAGCGTTTCCTCGGCCATCCGCTGGACCACGTGTACGTGCGTGGCCTCGAGGTCGTTGCCGCCGAGACCCACGAGACCCGCGCATCCGATCACAACCCCATGCGTGTATGGCTGTCGATCATCTGACACGTGCGCTCGTGCTGGCGCTCGCCCTCTCGCTGCCCGCTGCGTTCGCAGACACGGCGGCGACCGAGGCTGAGATCGAGCACCTCATGACCGCCATCGGCACGAGTCAGTGCGTGTTCGTGCGCAACGGGAAGCGCCACTCGGCACAAGATGCCGAGGCGCACATTCGCTCGAAGTACCGCCGCGCCAAACGCTACGCGTCAACGACCGAGTTGTTCATCGAGCGACTGGCCAGCAAGAGCTCGATGAGCAAGAAGCCTTACTGGATGGAATGCCCGGGCGATGATCCCGTGCAGTCCGGCGACTGGCTGACGGCCGAACTCGTACGCTATCGCGAGGGCATAGGGCAGTCCGGATCGTGACCGCTCACCGACTCCGGGCGGGTCGTCTCGTGTTGGCGCTTGCCTGCCTGTTGCCCGGCATCCCGCTCGCGGCCAATCAGCAAGCGGCGGCGCCGGAACGTGAATTTGCCGACCTTATCCGCGAGCGCGTTGCGGACTATAACCGGCATGGCCGTTTCGAGCTGCCGGCGTTTTCGAACGAGAACGTCCTCGCCATGGCCAATGGCGAACCGGTCGTCGTCGGCCTGCGCGACGCGAACGCTGACGACACCCGGTCGATGGCGTTTGTCGGCGCGAAGCTGATCGCTGCTCCGCGCCTGCTTGTCTGGCTGACGGCCCTGGGTGGCAACAATGACTACCGACGGTCTCCCGACGAAGACAAGGCGGCAGGGCGAAGCAGGAAGAGCCGCGTCACTCACGCCATGCTGTCGCGGCAGGACGACGGCTCCTACGTGCGCTACCAGCACATCCGCCTGCCGTGGCCGTTCAAGGATCGCCACTGGGCGGTACATTGCCGCAAGAACCCGGGCCTCGCCGCGGGCACCGACGACAAGGTCTGGGAGCACTACTGGCTGCTCGAGGACAATGGTCTCGAACAGGTGTCGGCCGCCATGGCGGCCGGTGACATCAGCGATGTGTCGTCGAAGATGCTGACAAAGTCGATTTACCTGCCGGCCAATGAAGGTACGTGGATAACGCTGGCACTGGACGCGGAGCACACGCTGCTCCTCGCCTATGTCGACGTGGACCTCGGCGGTAGCTTCCCGCGGTCACTGGTTCGTGGCTTCACCGAGCGGCAGCTCAAGGCGGGGCTCGATTCGCTCCCCGGCTTTGTCGGCCGGGTGGCGCAGGAATACGACGCGGTGCCGTACATCCATGACGGCCGCGGCCAGCGCATCCAGCCCGCGGATGTCGCGCGCGTCGCTGATAGCTGGCGCAGGGCGAAGACAAGGACCACGGCGAGGCGGGAACACCCCTAGCCGACCCGGGATAGCATCCAGCCCTTCAGTCCGATTCTAATCCGGATTAAAATAGAGGGCCGTCTGGCCGCGCCCCGCCTCGCGCCAGACGACAGCGACAGCACCAGCGAGGACTCATGAGCTACAGAACCCCCGTCCGCGACTTACAATTCGCGCTGAAACACATGGCGAGCTTCGACGCCCTGGCCGCCACCGGTGCGTTCGATGACGTATCGGATGACCTCGTCGAGGCCATTCTCGAGGAAATGGCACGCTTCTCGGATGAAGTCGTCGCGCCGCTCAACTGGGAGAGTGACCAGAATGGCGCGACGCTGGATGACCGCGTCGTGAGCACGACGCCCGGTTTTCCCGAGGCGTATGCACAATACGTCGAGGGCGGCTGGAACGCGTTGTCGTTCCCGGAGGCTATCGGTGGACAGGGACTGCCCGGTACGCTCGCCGTGGTGTTGATCGATGCGATGAATGCCGCCTGTGCGTCGTTCGCGATCGGTACCTCTCTGACCATTGGCGCGGCCAAGGCGATCAAGGCCGTCGGTACGGATGCACAAAAGGCCATGTACCTCGAGAAACTCGTGACAGGCGAGTGGACCGGTGCCATGGACCTGACCGAGCCGCAGGCCGGTTCCGATCTCGCCGATGTCAAGACGAAGGCCGAGCCCGTGGGCGACGGCCGCTACCGGATTTCCGGCCAGAAGATCTATATCACCTACGGTGATCACGACCTGACGGAGAACGTGTTGCACCTCGTGCTCGCGCGCCTGCCGGACGCCCCGGAAGGCACGGGCGGCATCTCGATGTTCATCGTGCCGAAGTTCCACGTGAACGATGACGGCTCCCTGGGCGATCGCAACGACGTGTACTGCGTCGGCCTCGAGCACAAGCTCGGCCTGCACGGAAGTCCGACCTGCGTCATGTCCTACGGCGAAAGCGGTGAGTGTTACGGCACGCTGCTCGGCGAAGAGAACAAGGGCCTGAAGAACATGTTCATCATGATGAACTCGGCCCGCCTCGACGTCGGCGTCCAGGGCATAGGCATTGCCGAGCGCAGTTTCCAGCGGGCGCTTGCCTATGCGCAGGAGCGGCGCCAGGGTCGGGCGCCGGGTGTGCGTACCGGCAGGCAGGTGCCGATTTACGAGCATCCCGATGTCCGTCGCATGCTGATCACGATGAAGGCGTTGATCGAAGCCGCACGTGGTATCTGCTACGCGAACGCCGTTGCCTACGACCTCGCACGGACGTCGCCGGATTCCAGGATCCGTGCGTCGGCGGCGGCACTCGAAGGACTGCTCACACCGATTTCGAAAGCCTGGAGCACTGACCGCGCGAATGAAATCACGTCGCTCGGCGTACAGGTGCATGGCGGTATGGGCTATGTCGAGGAGACCGGTGCCGCGCAGCACATGCGCGATAGCCGTATCGCCGCGATCTACGAGGGGACGAACGGTATCCAGGCCATGGATCTCGTTGGCCGGAAGTTGCAGGGCGACGGCGGTGAGGCGGCACGGAATTTCCTCGCTGACGTGACGTCCCTGGCGGAGACGGCAGCCGCGCACAGCGATGCCATCATTGCGAACTGCGCGAGCGCACTGCGCGACGCGGCAGCCGCACTCGCCGAGTCCACGGACTGGCTCCTGTCCCGGGCGGCCGAGAGCCAGGAGGACGTTCTCGCAGGGGCTGCGCCTTACCTCAAGCAGTTCGGTAACGTCGCCGGCGGTTTCTACCTGCTCCGCGGCACGGTATCCGCCATGGAGGCCGGCGACCTCGTGGAACGCGACCTGGACTATCGGCGAACCTTGCTCGGCTTCTACGCGGACAACATCCTTGCCGAGGCGGTGGGACTGACCACCGCGGTCACGTCCGGCGCGACAACGGTGGCCAGGCTCGATCCGGAGGCGTTTGGCGGCTGACGTTCAGCCCGCGCTCTTGCGCGCCTCTTTCATGCCCTTGTCGATTTCGCTGCGCAGCTTCGACGCGGCGCGGCGAGCCCAGCGGCGCACCTCGGCCTGGATCGTAACGCTGGTCGTGCGCATGGTGAACTGGTCGATCTGGCCGCCGGGCTGCTCGATCTTGCGGCGATCTGAGGCTACGGCCAGCACGTCACCTGTCTCGGCATCGATGAGTTCGACGATAAAGGTCGCCTCGCCGAAGGTAGCCATGTAGACATCTACGCGGCCGACGGAGTCCGGCGGCACATTCGAGACGATGTCGAGGAAGCCACCGCGTAAAATCATGGTATCCGGACCGATCTCCTGGGTGACTTCCAACGTCTTGAGTTTCTGCAGCTCGGTCAGGAAGATCTCCGAAACGGTTTCCTCGAACTTGACGCGGTCCTCCGGCGCGATGCCGAATTCGCGCTTGTTCGAGGCGATGAACGTCGAGCGCGTGCTTTGTGCGGGACCGACATCGCGATACTCGAAGATGGCGCCCCAAAGGTAGATCTTCGACTACTGGCTGAAGTCGGCGTTCGGATTGACCCAGGTCTCGCGGTAAGCGGACTTGGATTTCTCGAGCCCTTCGGTATCCCCCAGCTCCCGCTCGTCCGGATTATTTTCCTGGGCTGCGGCGGGAACCGCGGCCAAGAACAGCGCCAGCAAGGCCAAAACGGTTTTCATTGTTCTGCTCCAACGCGAATGGTGATGGGTATGGCGAGGATACGACCACGGGCCTCGTCCCGGCAAGCGCCCGCGGACGCTGTCGCTCACTCCGGTGAAGCGCTGCGTGCAGCCTCGAATGCGCCGGCGATATCGCGACTGAACTGCGTGAGACAGTTGCTCATGGCCTCGGCAACGGAGTTGGGGTCGGCAGGATTACCGCCGGCTACGGTGTAGACACTCCGTCGCGGCTGGATCAACAGCTTGTTGTCGGCCGAGGCCACCGCCCAGAACACGTCGAGCCGGGTGTTCCCGGCGGCGTCCATATCGAAGCGGTCGACACGGCCCGACAGCTTGGCGCTGTAATCGGCGACGGCACTGTACGGGAAGGCGACCACGATGACGTCATCGAGCAGGGCATCGACATTGCTGGCGATGATCCGGTGCTGTGCGTTGACGATCGGTTCGGCCCAGCGATTGAAGTCGTCGATGAGAAGTTCCGATCCGTCGCCCCGTGTGACTATCTGCGGGCGCTCGAGGTACTCCGGGACACGGATCGGACCAATGCCGAGGATTGCCGAGGCATCGGCGTCCCGCGAGTACTCGAAGTCAGCCTCATCCAGCGTGTAGTAAGCAGATGGCGGCGAGGTGCCACAAGCACCGAGTAGCATCATCGAGGCTACGATTGCCAGCCGGGACCGTCGGGTCGTCATTGCTGTTTGCCTTTGAGGAACGCCTCGGGGTTGCGTTCCATATAGTCGAAGAACTCACGCATCGCCTGGGCCGCCTTTTCGACTTCGCGAAACGTCGCCTGGATCTGGTAGAGCTCCTCGGTGTCGCCGCGAAGCTGGCGATTGGTGAGCGCCAGCGTGCGGTTTGCTTCCTCTAACGTCGACTCGAGGCTGACGAGTATCGGCTTAAGATCCGCTACGATTTGTGACACGCTGGCATCCGTATTCTCGAGAACTTCAGAAATGGATTCTGCAGCCATACCCACATCGGCCAGCGTGTAATTGGCATTCGTGGCGATGGAACGGGTTTGCAGCTGGTTGACGAGGCGGTTCAGGCCATCGAGTGATTCCTTCAGGTCCTCGGAGCCCGCCAGCTCCGCGAAGTTCCTGAGCGCGTCGTTGAGGTTATTCGACAGTTCGCCGACATCCACAGAATCGCGAATGTCCAGCGCCCAGTTCTGTATCCGGTCGAGTATTTCCTGGATATCGGACGGGATGGTGGGTATCTCGGGGTGCGGCGGATCGACGCCGCGTATCACCGCGATCGTGTTCGGTCGATGCTCGAGCTTCACGAGCAGCTGCCCGGTGATGAAACTTTCGATCTCGAGCTGCGCGCGCAGCCCGGCGTCGTCGACCAGTTCCTGGTAATTGAGCATGCGCTCTTCGTCGCTTGCCAGGGGTTCACCGTTTCGAACCGGCACGTATGCGTCTGGCAGGATTTCCAGCGTCACTCGCGTCAGGGTTTCGTAGGTCGCCTCATCGATCAATAGCGCGATCTCCGACACGTAGCCCACGCGAACGCCGTTGGCGACGACGTTCGATCCGACCTTGAGGCCCTTGGTCTGCTCTTCGAAGTAGGCGACGAACGCAAAGCGCTCCTTGAAGAATTCGGATCCCCCGAAGAGTGCGGTACCGAGCGCGGCGAGTATCGCTGCGCCAACGACAAAAGCGCCGATCACAGTCGGGTTTGCCTGTTTGCTCATCCGCTCAGCTCGCTGTCGGTGCGGCGATTGAGGAAGTTCCTGACGTCTTCGCGCGGGTCATTGTCCTTCAGCCAGTTCGGGTCGCCGGTCGTCAGCTGGGTCTTGCTGGACGCATCCAGAAAGACCGAATTATCGCCGATGGCAAAGATACTTGCGAGTTCGTGAGAAACGACGACTACCGTCGTGCCCAGGCTGTCGCGGAGCTCGAGGATCAGGTCGTCGAGCAGGCGCGAGCTGATGGGATCCAGCCCGGCCGAGGGCTCATCGAAGAACAGGATATCCGGGTCCAGTGCCATGGCCCTCGCAAGGCCCGCCCGTTTCTTCATGCCGCCGGAGAT
>JAAUYE010020375.1_pt1 | contig 10468 bp, 9 predicted proteins | sample 7278081 | NCBI WGS metagenome assembly JAAUYE01 (sample SAMN14350131, study PRJNA611818) | marine sediment metagenome | isolation source: surface marine sediment (0.6m) | place: French Polynesia: Moorea | collected 2018-08
CGCCAGGGCTCGGCAAGACCACGCTTGCGCACATCGTCTCGAACGAGATGGGCGTCAACCTCCGGCAGACGGCCGGACCGGTGCTCGAACGCCCCGGTGACCTCGCCGCCATACTGACGAATCTCGAGCCGCGCGACGTGCTCTTCATCGACGAGATCCACCGCCTGAGCCCCGTCGTCGAGGAGGTGCTGTACCCGGCCATGGAGGATTTTCAGCTCGATATCGTGATCGGCGAGGGGCCGGCCGCGCGATCGATCAAGCTGGACCTGCCGCCATTTACGCTGGTCGGCGCTACGACCCGGGCCGGGCTCCTGACGTCGCCGCTCCGCGACCGCTTCGGCATCGTGCAGCGGCTCGAGTTCTACGCGGCGGCCGACCTCGAAGGCATCGTGCGGCGCTCGGCCGGTATCCTCAATCTGCCGATCGAGGGCGACGGTGCGACCGAGATTGCGCGTCGCTCGCGCGGCACGCCGCGCATCGCCAACCGGCTGTTGCGCCGCGTGCGCGACTTCGCCGAGGTGCAGGCTGATGGCGTCGTCACGGGTGAGGTCGCCACCGGTGCCATGGATATGCTCGAGGTGGACCCGCACGGTTTCGATGCGATGGACCGGCGGCTGCTGCTGACGATCATCGAGAAGTTCGATGGCGGCCCGGTTGGTATCGAGTCGCTCGCGGCCGCTGTCGGCGAGGAGCGCGGCACGATCGAGGACGTGCTCGAGCCCTACCTTATCCAGCAGGGCTTCATGATGCGAACCGCGCGCGGTCGCGTGGCGACCAACAACGCGTACCTGCATTTCGGCCTGGCCGTCCCGGCCAATCGCGACGTGCCGCGCGACCTGCCGCTCTTCGACGACGGCCAGACCCCGAAGGGGTAGACCTGCTGTGACAAGTTCAGCCTCCGCCAAGCCCTTCGAATGGCCGGTCCGCGTTTATTACGAGGACACCGACGCGCAGGGCGTCGTGTACTACGCGAATTACTTCCGCTTCACGGAGCGCGCCCGCACGGAGTGGCTGCGCGCCCTGGGCGTGGACCAGGAGCGCCTGTTGAACGAGGATCGCCGCATGTTCGTCGTCGTCAACGCGTCCGCGGACTTCATCTCGCCGGCACGTTTCAACGACCAGCTCATCGTGACCGCGTCGCTCGCACGCCTGTCGCGCGCCGCGTTCGACATCGAGCAGAACATCTATCGCGATTCGACGGCAGGCCCGCTCTTGCTCACGAGCACGATCCGGGCAGCGTACCTCGACGCGGACACGCTGAAACCCAAACGAATTCCAGGGGATCTTTTTGAGGAATAACAGACCATGAATGCAGATCTGACGATAATTGGGCTGATCGCCAAAGCAGATATTCCGGTCAAGATCGTCATGCTGCTCCTGCTGCTGGCGTCATTGATGTCGTGGTACATCATCTTTTCGAAGCGTCGCCTGTTGACGCGGACCAAGTCGGCGTCGGACAAGTTCGAGGCGGATTTCTGGTCGGGCGGCGATCTCAACACGCTCTACCGCGCTGCAACGCGGACGAAGGGCGGCACGATCGGCATGGCCAGTATCTTCGAAGCCGGTTTCCGGGAGTTCAACCGGATCATCCAGCAGGGCAAGTTCGACGCGGACAAGCTCGTCGCCGAGTGCAGCCGCGCGATGCGCGTCGCACAGATGCGCGAGGTGGATCGCCTCGAGCAAAGCCTCGCAACGCTCGCAACGATCGGCTCGACGAGCCCGTACGTCGGCTTGTTCGGCACCGTCTGGGGCATCATGGTCGCCTTCCTGGATATTGCCAAACAGCAGTCGGCGACGCTCGCGGTCGTGGCGCCGCCGATCGCTGAAGCGCTCATCGCGACGGCCATGGGCCTCTTTGCCGCGATCCCGGCTGTGATTGCCTACAATCGCTTCGCCGACAAGGCCGTGCGGCTGGAATATCGATACGACGGCTTCAGCGAGGAATTCGCGAGCATTCTGCAGCGGCACGCGCGCACGCGCCAGGGAGGCTGACATGCCGACGCCGCTGCAAAAGCGCAAGCTGATGGGCGAGATCAACGTCGTGCCGTACATCGACGTGATGCTCGTGTTGCTGGTCATCTTCATGGCGACGGCACCGCTCCTGACCCAGGGCGTCAAGGTCGAATTACCGAAGGCCGATGCCGGCGCGATCGAGGAAGCCCCCGACAGTCAACCGGTCATCCTCTCGGTTGACGAGAGCGGCAACCTGTACCTGAGCGTCGGCGACGACGAAGACGAGCCGAAGTCGGCGGACTACATCGTCGACAAGGTCCGCATCGTGATGGAGGCAGCACCCGAAACGCCGGTCTTCGTCGAGGCGGATCGTGCCGTGGACTATGGCTACGTGGTCGGTGCGATGGTGCTGCTGCAGAAAGGCGGCGTTCAGGCGATCGGCTTCGTCACCGATCCGCTGGATACCTATCCCGTCCCCGAGTAACCGTGAACTCGAACGCGTTCAGCCCTGGGGCCCTGCTGCTCGCCGTGCTCGTGCACGCGGCGATCGCGGCGTCGTTCCTGTTCGCGCTCGAGTTCAACCAGCCCCGCCGCGTGGCCACGCCGCTCGTGATCAAGGCCAGCCTCACGAGTATTCCCGACGTCGTGAGCGCGCCGCCGGAACCCGTCGTGGCCGAGCCCGACCCGGCGCCCGAGCCCGTCGTCGAGGAACCGCCGCCGCCGGACCCGTCCGTCGAGGAGCGCCGCCGGCTGGAACGGGAGAAACTGGAGCGGGAGCAGCAGATTGAGCGCGAGCGCCTCGAGGAGATACGCAGGCGCGAGGAAGAGGCCGCACGCCAGAAGGAACTCGAGGAGCAGCGCCGGCGGGAAGAAGCCGAGCGGAAGCGCCGCGAGGAAGAGGCGGAACGAAAGCGGCGCGAGGAAGAGGCGCTGGAGGAGAAGCGCCGCCAGGCGGAGCTTGAGCGGCAGCGTGAGATCGAGCGCCAGCGTGCCGAGAACGAGCGCCAGAAGCGGCTGGAGGAAGAGGAGGCGCTGGCTGCCGCGATCGCGGCGGAGGAGGCCCGCGAGGCCGCCCGCAATTCCGACGAGATGACCGCGTACCTGTTCGCACTGCAGCAAAAGGTGGTTCGCAACTGGTCGCCGCCGCCCAGCGCAACGGATGGCTTGAACTGCGAGGTGCGGGTGCGCCAGACCCAGGGCGGGGAGGTGCTCGATGCGCGCGTCCTGAGCTGCAACGGCGATGCCGCGGTGGAACGCTCGATCGAGGCCGCGGTCCGAAGAGCATCGCCATTGCCGGTGCCGCAGAACTCGCTATTATTCGAGCCCCAGATCACGTTCGTCTTCAAGCCGGACGGTTGAAGCAGGAAAAACATGGTTATCAGTACGATACGGAAGATCTTCCCGAGTGCGGCGCTGGCATCCCTGGCGCTTGCCCCGGCATTCGCCGTCGCCGACCTGCGCGTCGAAATTACCGAATGGAATATCGAGCCCGCCCCGGTCGCGGTGGTTCCCTTTGGCTGGCAGGGCAGCTCCGCGGCGCCGCCGCTGGATGTGTCCGGCGTAATCTCGGCGGATCTGCGGCGGAGCGGCCGCTTCGCGCCGATCGACGAATCGCAGATGCTGAGCAAGCCCACGCAGGGCGCCGATGTCGATTTTGACGACTGGCGCATCCTCAAGGTCGAGGCCGTCGTAATCGGCCGGGTTGAGCAGACGGGCGACAACGCGTACTCGGTGCAGTTCCAGCTTTTCGACCCCTTCCGGGGCACGCAGCTGGTCGGCTACCGCATGCCCGCCAGCCGCGGCACGATCCGCCAGGTTGCGCATCGCGCCGCCGACATGATTTACGAGAAGCTGACCGGCATCAAAGGTGTGTTCGCAACCCGCGTCGCCTACGTCACGGCGGAGGATCGCGGCGCCGAGCGCGTATTCAGGCTGATCGTGTCGGACCAGGATGGCGAGAACGAATACACGATCCTCGAGAGCACCGACCCGATCATGTCGCCGGCGTGGTCGCCGGACAGCCGGCAGCTTGCCTACGTCTCCTTCGAGGGCGCCCGCTCGTCGATCTGGGTGCAGACGCTCCGGACCGGCAACCGGATCAAGGTGTCCAGTGAGCCCGGCGTGAACGGCGCGCCCGCGTTCTCGCCGGATGGCCGGCAGCTCGTGCTCACCCTGGGCGGTGAGGACGGCAACCTCGACATCTACGTCATGAACCTGACGAACGGCCAGAAGCGACGCCTGACGACGCACCGGGCCATCGATACCGAGGGCAGCTGGTCGCCGGACGGTCGCTACATCTACTTCAACTCGGACCGGGCGGGCGGTCCGCAGGTGTACCGCGTCCCGGTCAGCGGCGGTTCGCCGGAGCGCATCACCTTCGAGGGCAGCTACAATGCCCGTCCGCGGCTGTCGCCGGACGGCAAGAAACTCGCTGTCGTCCACAACGACCGCGGTAACTTCCGGATCGCCGTCTACGACCTCGAGCGCAACAAGCAGATGGTGGTCGTCTCGGCCGGGCGGCAGGACGAAAGCCCGAGTTTCGCGCCGAACAGCGATACGCTGATCTACGCGACCCGGCAATCGCGTAACGGAGAGCTCGAGACCGTCACGGCCGACGGTCTCATCCGGCAGCGGATCCAGTCCGGTGGAGGCGTCGTCCGTGAGCCGGTGTGGAGCCCGTTCCCGCGCTACTGTACGGGCCGGCAACTCGTGAAGCTGCATTAAAAAGCTTTATTTATTGCCTGATTTTTATAAACTTTTAGTCTTACTTCGCTTATTGGGAACAAGCACATGGTTGCAACTGAACATCTGACCAAGGCCCTGGCCATCGCGGCCGCGGCGGCGCTGCTCGCGGGATGCCCGAGCACCAACACGATTCCTGACCCCGAGCCCACCGACGAGACCTACGGCAGTGACGCCGGCGGCGCGAGCACCCAGGGCGGTGACTTCGACGGCTTCGGCTCGGGTGAGGAGGTGCCATTCGACCCGTCCGCGAGCGAGCTCAGCGACGTCATCTTCTTCGACTTCGATTCCTACGAGGTCCGCGCGGAAGACGCCGACATGGTGAATCGCCACTCGGTGCAGATCCTCGACAGCGGCGCTTCCGTACGCCTCGAGGGTCATGCCGACGAGCGCGGGTCCCGCGAGTACAATATCGGGCTCGGTGAGCGTCGCGCCCAGGCGGTACGCCGCATGCTCATGATCCAGGGCGTCCCGGCGTCGCGGATTTCGACCGTCAGCTTCGGCGAGGAGCGGCCGGCCGAGTTCGGCAGCGACGAGGCGGCGTATGCTGCGAATCGCCGCGTGGTCATCAACTACATCAACTGATCGTATGCCGGCCAAGCTTATGAAGAAGGCTCATGTGCTGCTGCCCGTCACGCTGCTGGCGGGCTGCAGCGCTCTGACGCCGCCGTCCGAGGATCCCGTGCTCGTCGCTCGCCTGAACGAACTCGACCAACGGCTCGAGGCACTGGAGCGGGTGATCCGCAACCAGAGCCTCGCGAACCTGACGCAGGAAGTATCGGCCCTGGAGCGCCGGGTGGACGAATTGCAGGGCAACGACGAAACGCTCTCCTACAACGCGCAGACCACGGCCGAACGGCAGCGCAACCTGTACGCGGACCTCGATGCGCGGATTCTCGCCCTCGAGACCGGCCTGAGGGCGGCGCAGGGCGGCACCCTTCGGGAGGGCGAGCTGCCGGTGCCGGGCGGCACGGACAAGGACAACTACCAGGCCGCCTTCGAGCTCCTGAAGGAGCAGAAGTATGAACAGGCCGCGACGGCCTTCGCGAACTTCCTGAAACAGTTCCCGGACAGCGACCTGGCCCACAATGCCCAGTACTGGCTGGCCGAGACTTTCTACGCGACCAAGGAATTCGATACGGCTGTCCAGGCGTTCGAGACCGTCGTCGCCCAATACCCTGACTCGACCAAGGTTCCGGACGCGCTCCTCAAGATGGGCTTCTGTAACTACGAACTCAAGCAGTGGCAGGAGGCGCGCGCCTCGCTTGCAAGGGTGCAGTCGGAGTACCCGGAGACGACGGCAGCCCGCCTGGCGGGACAGCGTCTCGAGCGCATGGACACCGAGGGCGTCTAGCATCCGGCAGCCTCGCCGCGGCTTGTCATTTGGCCCTTTTCGGGTATTATCCCGCCCTCGCGCGCGGCGGCCTGCCGTGCGCTCCCTGATCCCGGGGCGTTAGCTCAGAGGTAGAGCATTCGGCTTTTAACCGACTGGTCGTAGGTTCGATCCCTACACGCCCCACCAACTACAATAAAGGCCGGGTCGCCAGACCCGGCTTTTCAACGCCTTGAGACGACCTCAGACCGAGCGGCCGGCTCCGCTTTTCGACGTACTTCATCGTTTCAGATAAAACAGGCGACGCTGGCAGCATCTGTGGTTATCATGCACCGCTTGGCTTGGGCATCCCTCCGGAAACGATGGGTAAGTACTGGAAATTTCACAAGTTCGGCGGCAGCAGCCTTGCCGACGCTGACTGCTTTCGGCGTGTCGCCGACCTGATGCTCGCCGAGTCGGGCGAGCGGACCGGCGTCGTCGTCTCGGCGATGGGCGGCATGACCGACGCGCTTTTCGACCTGGTGTCGCAGGCAGAGCAGGACGACGCGAGCTTCATCGATGGCCTGCACGCGATCGGTGAGCGCTACGCGACCGCGGCGGGCGCCTTGCTCGACGGCGATGCCGAGCGGCGCCTGCTCGAGGCCTGGCGCGAGGACGCCGACGACGTCCGCGACGTCCTGAAAGCCATCGCACTGGTCAGGGCAGCGCCCGTCCGCAGCCGTGACGTCGTTGCCGGCTATGGGGAAATCTGGTCTGCGCGCATGCTCGCGGCGGTTCTCGAACAGAGCGACCCGAAGCGTGGCGGCACCTGGGTAGACGCCCGCAAGGTCATCACGGTTCGGCACACCGAGCTGGGACCGACGGTGCTCTGGGACGAATCCAGAAGCCGGTTTGCCGACGAAGTCCCCGGCGACTTTTCCGGAATCGCGGTCTTCACGGGTTTCATCGCGTCCGATGAAGCCGGGTTGCAGACCACGCTGGGCAGGAACGGCAGCGACTTCTCGGCCGCCATCTTCGCGGCGCTGGCCGATGCCGCGGAGCTCTCGATCTGGACGGACGTCGACGGTGTGATGAGCGCCGATCCGCGTCGCGTTCCCGAGGCGCGCGTGATCGACCGGCTCACGTACAACGAGGCGATGGAGCTTGCCTATTTCGGGGCGAAGGTCATTCACCCGCAGACGCTCGGCCCGGTGGTGGAGCGCGGCATCCCGGTCACGATCCGCAACAGCCACAACCCGACGCACCCGGGCAGCGTCATCTCGACAGCGTCCGCCCGCGAGGATGGCATCAAGGGCATCACGGCGATCGGCGGCATGGCGCTCGTCAACGTCGAGGGCTCCGGCATGATCGGCGTGCCCGGCACAGCCGACCGGATGTTCGCGGCGCTCAAGGACGCCGGGGTGTCGGTCACGCTCATCTCGCAGGCGAGCTCCGAGCACTCGATTTGCATCGCCGTTCCCGGTGGCGTGGCCGAGCGGGCACGCGACGTGATCTCCGCGGCCTTCGCCGAGGAACTCGCAACCGGCCAGCTGCAGAAGGTCGATGTCTCGCCGGCGCAAAGCATCGTCGCCGTCGTCGGCGACGGCATGGAGGGTACGCCCGGCATCGCGGCGCGATTCTTCGGCACGCTTGGCCGGGCTGGGATCAACGTCCGCGCGATCGCGCAGGGGTCCTCCGAACGCAACATCTCCGCGGTCGTCGACGCCGACGAAGCGACGCGCGCGCTGCGGGCCGCGCACTCCGGCTTTTACCTGTCGTCAAAGACGATCTCGGTCGGCCTGATTGGCCCCGGCGTCGTTGGCGGAACCTTGCTCGACCAGGTCCGGCGCCGCGCCGACCGGCTCATCGAGGAGTTCAACCTCGATATCCGCGTGCGTGCCATCGCGCGTTCGAAGTCGATGCTGCTCGGCGACCGGCGCATCGATCTTGCGACGTGGAGAGACCGCTTCGATGCCGAGGCCGAGGCCATCGACTGGGAGCGCTTCGAGGCCCACGTGAATCCCGACCATCTGCCGCACGCGGTGATCATCGACTGCACGGCGAGCGCCGACGTCGCCGCACGCTACGGCGGCTGGCTCCGGCGTGGCATCCACGTCATCACGCCCAACAAGAAGGCGCTCAGCGATTCCTATGCGTATTACAAGGAGCTGATGGCCGATTCGAAGCAGGGCAGTGCGCATTACCTCTACGAGACGACCGTTGGTGCCGCGCTGCCGGTCATCACGACGCTGCGGGACCTCGTCGATACCGGGGACAGCATTCACACGATCGAGGGCATCTTCTCCGGCACGCTGGCTTACCTGTTCAATGTCTATGACGGCTCGGTACCGTTCTCTGAAATCGTCAGGGCCGCCAAGGAGAGCGGCTACACCGAACCGGACCCGCGTGACGACCTGTCGGGCATGGACGTCGCCCGCAAGCTGACGATCCTCGCGCGTGAGAACAACATACCGCTCGAGATTGGCGAGTTCCCGGTCGAGAACCTCGTGCCCGAGAATCTGCGGGAGGTCAGCGTGGACGAGTTCCTCGACCGCCTGAGCGAGATCGATGCCGATTTACAGCAGCGCTTCGAAAAGGCCAGGGGCGCGAATCGCAGGCTGCGCTACGTGGCGCGGCTCAGCGCCGACGGCGAGGCGAGCGTCGGGCTGGTCGAGGTGGACGCCGTTCATCCGTTCGCAAACATCAACCTGACGGATAACATCGTCCAGTTCCAGACCGCGCGTTACTCGGCCAACCCGCTCGTCATACAGGGACCGGGTGCCGGTCCCGAGGTCACCGCCGGAGGCGTTTTCGGCGACCTGCTCCGGTTAGCCAAGTACCTGAGCGCAGGGGCATGGAATGACTGACTTCGTTACCGCGTTTGCGCCCGCGTCGATCGGCAACCTCGGCGTCGGCTTCGATGTTCTCGGGCTTGCCCTGGAGGGGGTCGGCGACCGGGTCATGGCAGAGCGCGTCGATGGCAATGGCGTCCTCATCGAGGAAGTGCGCGGCCTCGACGGCGAGCTGCACCCGTACCTGTCGACCGACCCCGAGACGAACACCGCATCGATTGCCGCGGCGGCCCTTTGGTCGAAGCACGGCAGCGGCGCCGTGAGCCTCAAGATTCACAAGGGCGTGCCCTTGCAGTCCGGCATGGGCAGCTCGGCTGCATCGGCGGTCGCTGCCGTCGTTGCCGTCAATGCGCTGCTCGACTCGCCGCTGCCAGTGGATGCACTGCTGCCATACGCCCTCGAAGGCGAGAAGTTCGCGAGCGGCGGCCTGCACGCGGACAACGTTGCGCCGTGCCTGCTCGGCGGCATGATCCTGTGTCCCGAGTCCCTGTTGCCGGACACGGTGCGCATTGCGACGCCGCACGGTGTCAGCGCGGTGCTGCTGCACCCGGAACTCCAGGTCAACACGGCGCAGGCACGGCGCCTGTTGAACAAGGGCGTCCGGATGCACGACTGGATCACGCAGCAGGGTTATCTCGCGGGCTTCATTGCGGCCTGCCAGACGAGTGACATCGATCTCATCGGCCGTACGCTGAAGGACATCATCATCGAGCCGCAGCGCGCCGGCAATGTGTCCTGCTTCGAGGCCGTCAAGCGCGCGGCCGAAGGCGCCGGTGCGCTCGGCGTCAGCCTGTCAGGCAGCGGGCCGAGCATCTTCGCGCTGTGCCGCTCCGGCCAGGCCGCCAATCTCGCGACCGCGATGGAACAGGCGTGCCGCGGCGAGGGCGTCGATTGCCAGACCTGGATTAGTCCGATGGATGCAGCCGGTGCGCACCTGGAGGCGCCCTGATGCGCTACTTCAGCACCCGCGGTGACGGCCCGGTCTCTCTCGACGATGCGCTCCGCCTCGGCCTCGCGGCGGATGGCGGACTCTTCCTGCCCGAAACGCTGCCGAGCTTCGACGTCGGCGACTTCGATGGCAAGGAGTCCATCGCGGCCGTGGCACGCGTTCTCCTTGCGCCGTTCTTCGCGACATCGGGGCTCGCGGCCGAACTCGACGCCATCGTTGCCGAGACCTTTCACTTCGATATACCGTTAACGCCGTTGCCGGGCGAGGGCAATCCCGAATTACTCGAGCTCTACCACGGGCCGACCGCGGCGTTCAAAGATGTCGGCGCTGCGTTCCTCGCGGCGTGCCTGTCCCGCCTCGAAGGCGATCCGGAACATCCCCTGACCATACTCGTCGCGACCTCGGGCGACACGGGCGGGGCCGTGGCCGCCGCCTTCGACGGCCGTCCCGGCATGCGCGTCGTCGTGCTGTTCCCGGACGGGCGCGTCTCGGAGCGCCAGGCTCACCAGCTGACCTGCTGGGGCAATAATGTGCTCTCGCTCCGCGTAAGCGGGGCATTCGACGACTGCCAGGCACTCGTCAAGGCCGCGCTGGCGGATGCCGGGCTGTCGGCAGAGCATCGCTTCAGCTCGGCCAACAGCATCAACATCGGCCGCCTGC
>JAAUYE010056942.1_pt1 | contig 10468 bp, 8 predicted proteins | sample 7278081 | NCBI WGS metagenome assembly JAAUYE01 (sample SAMN14350131, study PRJNA611818) | marine sediment metagenome | isolation source: surface marine sediment (0.6m) | place: French Polynesia: Moorea | collected 2018-08
CCGCTGGTGGAAGCCCTGGGCATCGTCTCCGGCGCCACCGGTAACGCGGTCTACAACGACGCGGCCGCGAGCATTCGCGAAGACGTCGCCGTCGGTCACCAGCTGCAGCTGGCTATGCAACAGACCAACGTGTTTCCCAACATGGTGGTCCAGATGATCGCGGTTGGCGAAGAGTCCGGCTCGCTGGACCAGATGTCGGCCAAGGTTGCGGATTTTTACGAAGAAGATGTCGACAACGCGGTCGATAATCTCTCGGCTCTCCTCGAGCCTATGATTATGGCCATTCTCGGCGTGCTGGTCGGCGGCCTCGTCGTTGCCATGTACCTGCCGATCTTCAAACTGGGCGCCGTCGTGTAAACAGTTCGGCTATTTGCAAAAAAACGGCGTTCGGAGGACACTCCGGACGCCGTTTTTGTTTCGGCTGTCCGCTATATGACGGAGTCACCGCATGCTTGACCTGTTCACCGAATCGACGCCGGCCTTTGTCGCCGTCGTATTCGCTTTCGCCCTGATCATCGGCAGCTTCTTGAACGTGGTCATTTACAGGCTGCCGATCATGATGGAACGCGAATGGCGTGAGCAGTGCGAAGAACTTCAGAAGACACCGCCCGAGCGCGACCTGCCCTCAGGCCGGTTCGACCTTATCGTCCCGCGATCCAGCTGCCCCTCGTGCGGCCAGCCAATCCAGGCCTGGCAGAACATACCGGTGATCAGCTACCTGCTGCTGAAAGGTCAATGTGCCAAATGCAAGGAATCGATCGCGGCGCGATATCCGCTGGTTGAGATGCTCACCGCGGTGCTGGCCGCGCTATGCGCCTGGCGTTTTGGCGTTGGCTGGGAAGCCGCCATGGCGATCGTGCTGACGATGATGCTGGTCCCGATCAGCATGATCGACGCCGACACCCAGCTTATTCCCGACTCGATCGTCCTGCCTCTGCTCTGGATCGGTCTGGTCATGAGCCTGTTTCACCCGGTGGCCGGCAGCGACACGCTTTTTATCCCACCCAGGGATGCTATCGTGGGCGCGGTTGCGGGCTACCTGAGCCTGTGGACGGTCTACCAGCTTTTTAAGCTGATAACCGGCAAGGAAGGAATGGGCTATGGCGACTTCAAATTGCTCGCCGCCCTCGGCGCCTGGCTCGGCTGGCAGCAGTTGCCTCTGATCATCCTCATGTCGGCGGTCGTGGGCGCGCTGGTCGGCCTCAGCATGATGGCATTTCGTAATCACGACCGCAGCGTACCGATACCTTTTGGTCCCTACCTTGCGGCCGCCGGCTGGATAACCATGCTCTGGGGTGACGCCATCAAGAATGTCTATCTCGACCTGATGCTCTGAGTGATCGAAGCAAGCAAGAATCCGCCCTTTCGCGTTGCATTGACCGGTGGCATCGCCAGCGGCAAGTCAACGGTTGCCGATATGTTCGCCGAGCTGGGCGTCCCGGTCATCGACACCGACGTTATTGCGCGCGAAGTCGTACGGGCCGGCCAGCCTGCCCTTCTCGAGATCCGGGAGAAATTCGGCAGCGACGTCGTCGACGATGCCGGTAATCTCGATCGCCGCGCTTTACGCAACATCGTCTTCGCCGACGAACAGGCGCGACTCGATCTCGAGGCAATTCTGCACCCGCGCATCGGTGCAGAAACGCGTCGCCAGGCTGACGCCGCCGCCGGCCCCTACCAGATCATCGTGGTGCCCCTGCTCGTGGGTTCACCGCTACTCGGATTCGTCGACCGGGTCCTGGTCGTCGACTGTGATGAAGACCTCCAGGTAGAGCGCTTGCTGGCGCGCGATACGGAAACAGTCGATCAGGCACGCAGAATCCTGGCCGCCCAGGCCAGCCGCGAGGAACGCCTGGCAATTGCGGACGATGTGATCAGCAACGACCGTGGCCTCGACGAGACAAGGCGGCAGGTACGGGAAATGCACGCGCAATATCGACGCCTGGGCGCCAGTTCCTAGTATCTTTTATGGCTCTGACGGCTGCTCGGCAGCAGCCTCCCGGGCCGCCGCTATATCGTCATGCACGACCGCGCGAAACGCATGAATATCGCTCTCGGTAACGCGAGCGCGGCCGACGATGCCCTGCTTCTCCACATCCAGCTGCGACAGCGCGACGTCGGAGAAGCGCAGCGCTTCGTCGTAGTATTCGTTGGTGGCGAGGTGAGCGGCCATGATCATCGCGTGCGAAGAGCCTGGACGCGCGCGCAGCGACTCTTCGAAGGCTGCGACAGCAAGTGCCGGCTCGCCCGCGTATGCGTTGACGTACCCAACAAAATACTTGAGCTGTGAGTAGCTCAGCGACTTTGGCCGGGTATTCTGTGGCACCCGCAGCATGTTCTCGTACATCTCCCGAAGATCCGCCAGCGTTATCTCGGGGCATTTCTTCGTGATCACCGACGACGTTAGCGCGGTATAGAGTTTTATCGATCGGGGATCGTAGAAGCTGTTCGACATTAAATTCGCAACCTGCTTGAAGTCGCTTGCCGAAAGAGAACCCATCTGGCATCGAATAATCAGGCGATTGACCAGCAGCAGGGGATGATTGCCGCCGATTGTGTCTACCGCGCGTTCGATAACCTGCAGCGATTCTTCGTAGCGCTGCGCATTGAATAGCTGCGTAGCGTATTGCGCCTGGGCCCGGGCAGACGTCGGCGCTTTATGCGCCGACGCCTCGACGATGCCGGGAAAGGTCTGCCAGACCGTTGCCGAATAACGCGTGAAGCCGCCCAGCAGCAAAACCATGCCAGCCGCGACGACGAGGAAAACCCGGCGACTTGCCTTTTCCTGCAGCAACACCGCCAGGGGAAGAAACAGGAAAGCTGCTGCGAGGTAATTCCGGTGTTCGAAATAGAGCTCCAGGTTGACCACCGTCGATTCGAGCACATGGCTGCCGTAAAAAAACAATGCGGCAAAAGCGAACACCGGCCACTCGCGCCGTTTGACGAGAGCCGTCGTGATCACTGCAATATGCAGCAGCACGCTCAGCGCCGTGGTTACTGGGGAGAAAAACCCGGTGGACTTTATGAAATGGTCCTGGAACACGCCGGTCGTATAAAGCTCCGGGATATACCAGTGTCGAAGGTAGTCGACCAGGATTCGTGGCTGCGTGAGCAAGCGCTCGTAGAGACTGAAATCTCTGGGCGGCACGACATTGAAAAAGGCGTCGCTGAACACACGGGAAACGAGATATCCAACGATCACTGCCGAGGGCAGAACGACAAACACGGCAGCCCAGGTACGATTGAGGCTGGCGACGCGCGGTCGCTGGCTGGCGACGACCGTTACCTCGAGGATCATGATCAGCAGCGGCAGGAGAATGCCATTCTCCTTCGAAATCGTTGCCAGGACGGTGAACAGGCCGATCGATCCACTCATGATCAGGTAGGCCTTGGTGGTGTTGGTCGCGACAAGCAGCCGGCCGTGCAGATACGAGACCATCCCCGCAAAAATGAACAGTGTCGACAGCTGTGCCATACGCTGCACGGCGTAAAGCGTGGTCGAAACGAGGAACGGATGCAGCAGCCAGCACGCTGCAGATACGAGGGCGATCCAGCGCGCGTTTCGCTTATCGACTTGCAGGAGTCGCATGATCTTCGCCGTCAGCAAACCGAGCAGGGCGCCGTTGACAAGGTGAATGCCGAGGTTCGTTCGTTTGAATGGCCAGGGATCCGTCGGCCAGTTATTGCCGTCGATCAGGAAACTGAGTAGCGCAAGCGGTCGACCGGTCGGACCGGCGTGGCCGCCGAAAACGAACGCCTTGAACGTCTCCCAGTCGCGTATTCCGCCGCGATCGCCCAGTGCCGCCAGCGAGCCGAAGTCATCCAGCATGAATGGGCCGGCGAGGCCCGGCCAGTACGCGAAAATACAGGCCAGGACTACGATCGCCCAGCCGACCGCGGTGGCTACGATATTGCGTTGACGGTCTTGGTCGTGAGTTGCGAGTTCCATATCTGGGCAAATCATTGCTGGCAGCCGCGATCGGTCATTCTAGCGTGACGGCCGCCGCGACTTCATACCGTTTGCCGAGATCTGAGACCGATGTCACGCTCATTTGCCACCCGGCATCGTGTAGCGCAAAATACCCGGATGGCCAAACCCGCTGAAGAAATAGCCGCGCAGCCTGCCAGCGACGCGACGCATTACGAGCAGCCGCTGTCCGAGCGTATGCGGACGTTCCTGCGACTCGAGTTCCTGTACCAGCAGATGCTGTATTACGGCGACAAGGAGGCCGACTGGGCTACCCGCGCCACGGTTTCGACACTGCTGGAGATCCTGGCCATCCTGTCGCGGGGCGACGTGCGGAGCGATGTGCTCAAAGAGCTGGATCAGCAGCTCAATGTGCTGCAGCGCTTCCAGAGTCAGCCGGGCGTTGACAAGGGGCGCCTGGACTCGCTGGTTGGCAACCTGCTCACGAGCCGCGCTGAAATCGACAAGGTCGGCTCCGGGTTTCTGCAGCCCATCAAGGATAGCGAGTTCCTTAACGCCATCAAGCATCGCAGCGCAATTCCGGGCGGCACCTGCGAATTCGACCTTCCCGAATACAGCCACTGGCTGCGCCAGCCGATCGCTCGCAGGGAGCAGGACCTGTCGCAGTGGATAGGATCGATTCGGCCCATCTGCGACGCGGTAAGCGAATCACTTTGGCTGATTCGCGAGAGCGCACGGCCGAGCGACAAGATCGCCGTCGGCGGTATGTATCAGCACAACATGCAGAAAGACGCCAACTGTCGGCTACTTCGTGTCAGCCTCGCCGGCGGCAGCTCGCTATTCCCGGAAATCAGCGGCAGCCAGCACCGATTCACTATTCGATTCCTTGACTGGTCGACGATCGACAGCCGCGCCGAACAAACCACGCGGGACGTCCCGTTTCAGCTCTCTATTTGCTGAAGCGCGGCTACGACAGCAACATCTGCCGGGAGTAACTCCCCGGCTTCGAGCCTGTCTCTCCGGACCCAGCGCAGCGCCTGACCCTCAAGGCCAGCCGGCTCCCGCTTCCACGCGCTGACGAGGAAGAACTCGATCGTAACGAGCCGGTCCTCGTATTCGTGACGCAGATTCATGAAGGACGAGCACGCGGTGATTTCGATCCCCAGTTCTTCCGCCAGTTCCCGAGACAGCGCATCGCAGGCCGTCTCGCCGGGAGCGATTTTTCCGCCGGGAAATTCCCACAGTCCATGGAAAGGACCGTCCCCCAGGCGCTCGGTAATTAATACGCGACCCGCTGAATCGCAGAGAATGCCTGCGGCGACATCAAAATGCTTCATCGGCCGGGCGGAATCAGTTCAGCTTGCCGTGGCACTGCTTGTACTTCCTGCCGGACCCGCACGGGCACGGCTCGTTCCGCCCGACTTTTCGCTGGCCACGCACGAACGGCACTGCGGCCGGCGCGGCAACGGCTCCCTGCTGGCCAGACGGGCTGGGACCAAGGGCGGACGCTTCGGCATGCTGGAACTTCATTGCCTCTGCCGCCCTCCGCCTCCGGGCCATTTCCGCAAGATCATCTTCTCCCTGGATGCGAATACGCGAAAGAATGCTGATCGTGTCGTGTTTGACCTGCTCCAGCATTGCGCCGAACATCTCAAAGGCCTCGCGCTTGTATTCCTGCTTCGGATTTTTCTGCGCGTAGGAGCGCAGGCCGATTCCCTGCCTGAGATGGTCCATACCGGCAAGGTGTTCTTTCCAGTGATGGTCGAGCTGGCGCAGCATGACCTGCTTCTCGACACGAAGCATCAGTTCCTGACCGATCTCTTCGACTTTCTTTGCGTACGCATCCCTCGCTTCCTGCACGCAGCGCTCGCGAATCGCCTCTGCGCTCAGTGTCTTGTCCTCGCTCGCCCAGCGGGACACGTCGAGCCGCAGACCAAAATCGGATTCCAGCGCGTGGCTCAGTCCCTCGGTGTCCCACATCTCGTCGAGGCTTTCAGGCGGTATGTATTGCTCGACGCAGAGTTCGACGACTTCGTCACGAATTGCCGCGACCGAATCGGAAATTTCGTCCGCGTCCATCAGTTCGGAGCGTTGATGGTAGACGACCTTGCGCTGGTCGTTCGCGACGTCATCGTATTCGAGCAGGTTCTTGCGAATATCGAAGTTGTGCGATTCCACCTTGCGCTGGGCGCGCTCGATCTGGCGCGTCAACAGGCGGCTCTCGATTGCCTCGCCTTCGCGCATGCCGGCCCGCGACAGCAGATTCTTGGTGCGCTCGGGATCACCGAAGATCCGCATCAGTGAGTCTTCCATGGAGAGGTAGAACCTGGACGATCCGGGGTCGCCCTGACGTCCTGAGCGCCCCCTGAGCTGATTATCGATGCGGCGCGACTCGTGGCGTTCGGTGCCGACGATATGCAGGCCGCCCGCCTCGACGACAGCCTCGTGCCGAGTCTGCCAGTCTGCCTCAATCTTGTCCCGATCCGCATCCTCTCTGGCATTGGCGAAGTCCGCATCCAGGCTGCCGCCGAGCACGATATCCGTGCCGCGACCTGCCATGTTCGTTGCAATCGTTATGGCACCCGGCCGCCCGGCGTTCTGCACGATCTGCGCCTCGCGTGCATGCTGTTTGGCATTCAAAACTTCGTGCTTGATCTTCTTCTTCTTCAGGAACGAGGAGAGCAATTCGGATGCCTCGATTGAGGTCGTGCCGACCAGAACCGGCTGGCCTCGCTCGCTGCAATCGACGATGTCCTCGACGATCGCTTCATACTTGTCGCCTTCCGTCAGATAGACCAGATCCGGCTGGTCGTCGCGGATCATGGGTTTGTGCGTCGGAATGACGACGACCTCGAGGCCGTAAATCTGTTGGAATTCGAAGGCTTCGGTATCGGCCGTACCGGTCATGCCCGAAAGATTGTTGTAAAGCCGGAAGAAGTTCTGAAACGTAATCGACGCGACAGTCTGGTTTTCCTGTTTGATGGCGACACCTTCCTTCGCCTCGACTGCCTGGTGCAGGCCGTCGCCCCAGCGACGCCCGGGCATGGTGCGCCCGGTAAACTCATCGACGATGACGACTTCGCCTTCCTTGATGATGTAGTCCACGTCGCGCTGATAGATCGCGTGCGCGCGCAGTGCCGAGTTCAGGTGATGAAGCAGGCGAATATTGCCCGCATCGTACAGGCTCTCGCCCTCGGCCAGCAGACCGGCCCTTGCCATGAGCGACTCGACTTTCGTATGGCCCTCTTCGGTCATATAGGTCTGCTTTGACTTCTCATCTATCGTGAAGTCGCCGCGACTTACCAGGCGACAGGCCGCCACCTTTTCGGCGCCATCGACCAGTACGACATCGGCGCCGCGCTCTTCCGCGATGCCGACAGCCTGCGCGAGCCTCATCACCTCTGTCGGTTCGCCGTCTTCCCCATCGACCGTAATAACGCTGCCGCTTTGGTCCACCAGCTTGACCCGATTTGCCGGAATATCGAAGTTCTGGGGCTCCTCCGTCTCTTCCTGCCGACGCAACTTCGGAATAAGCTTGTTGATCTGCGCATAAAGATCGGTGCTCGACTCGGCCGGACCGGAAATGATGAGCGGTGTGCGTGCCTCGTCGATGAGGATCGAATCGACCTCGTCGACAATCGCGAAATTCAGCTCGCGCTGCACTTTGTCCTCAGTCGAGAACGCGAGGTTGTCGCGAAGATAGTCGAAGCCGAGTTCGTTGTTTGTCGCGTAGGTAATATCCGACTCGTATGCAGCACGTTTTTCTTCCTGCGTCTGGCCGCTCTTCGAGACGCCGACGCTGAGGTCGAGGAACTCGTAGATCGGGCGCATCCAGTCCGCGTCTCTTTGTGCCAGGTACTCGTTGACCGTGACAATGTGAACGCCCTCGCCGCTTATCGCGTTCAGATACGCAGGTAAGGTCGACATCAGGGTCTTGCCCTCGCCAGTGCGCATCTCGGCGATGTTGCCGTCGTGCAGCACCATGCCGCCGATCAGCTGCACATCGAAGGGCCGCATGTGCAGCGTCCGCCACGCAGCTTCCCGGGCAACGGCGAAAGTTTCGGGCAGCAGGTCTTCAAGTGATTCGCCGTCCGCGTATCGCTTCTTGAACTCCTCTGTCTTGGCCTTCAGCGCAACGTCGTCGAGGGCTCTCACGCTCTCCTCGAGATCGTTGATCCTCTTGACGACTTTCGAGTACTGACGGAGCAGGCGCTGGTTGCGGCTGCCGAAAATGCTTGTCAGGAAATTAGCCACCTAGGGCTCCTGGGGTCCGGTAAAACGAAGGCCGCTATTCTAAGGTGTCGCGGCGCCATTTAGAATCCAATGTCGTGTTTTATGGGCGTTTTTCGAGATCACAAGCAGCCACGGCTGGCGCCGCAGGGCACGCCTTCATTGAATTCGGGAGTTGACGCGATCTAGTTCGAAGATTCTTGAATGAACTTGACGGGATTGACGCGACTGCCGTTGCGCAGTACCTCGAAGTGCAGGTTCGGGCCGGTCGCTCGACCGGTTTCGCCCATCAGTGCGACAACCTGTCCCTTCCTGACTTCGTCCCCGACGGAAACGAGATTTTCTGCATTGTGCGCATAGCGCGTCGAATAGCCGCTGCCGTGATTGATCTCGACCATCATGCCGTAGCCGTAGCGGTCGCCTGACCAGGTAACGACACCATCGGCAACCGCGATAATCTCGGCTCCCATCTTGCCGGCGAAATCGATGCCGGTGTGATTAGCCGGCTTACCGGTAAACGGATCCGTGCGTTTGCCGAAGTAGGATGAGATCCAGCCGGAACCGACCGGACGCCCGCGCGGGTACACCCGTTCTTTCAGGTTCTGGTTCATGAGCACGGTTTCCAGCACACTCAACTGAGCTTCGCGATCGTTCAGCTGAAGACCGAGTGACTGCATGGCGTCAACCACCTCGGGAACCGCGACATTGGATCCGGCCGCCATCGGTTCTTCCGGACCACCCATCGCGGGCTCTGAGTCAAAATCGAATTCGCCGTCCTCGATCTCTGCCATTTCGGTCAGGCGACGGCCGAGCGCATCCAGGCGGATCACCCGAGCATTCATCTGCGCAATACGGATCGCCAAGGCATCGAGCGTATCCTCGTTGCCCTTCCTAATCGCGGCGATACTCGCCTGTTGCTCCTGCACATTGCCGGTCAACTCGGCCAGAGTGTCCGCACTGACACCCGACCCCGTCTTGTTCGAATACCAGTATCCGGTGCCGAACGCGGCCGCGCCAACGACGCAGAGGACAGCAGCGAGAGCCACGCCGGCGGCGACGCCAGATAGGCTGAACTGTCGGGGTTTACCAAACCCCTTGCCAAAAACTACAACGTTCATCGAGATCGCCCCGAACGTCTTTCAATCGATTCTAAGAGTGGCAGCCAAGGTACGTTATTGCGGGCAGCCCCCCTGCAACCGCTGCTTCGCGTTTTTATCGACTTGCTGTACCTTCTCACTTCGGTAGCCCCGCTGCCGTAGGAGTGGATCCCTTAGACCGGTGGATTTGCGCCGCCGCTTTTCAGCGGGTTTGCCCTTCTCGTATGCAGCAATATGCATAATGATGGTTTTTATTACAAGGTTCACACTCCGAACGGTGACTCGAGTCACTCGAGTTGAGCAAAAAGCGCTACGCACGTCACAGTTTTTATGACCACGAAACGCCTGGGAAATCTGCTAAAACCCTGTAACGACGGGGATTTAGGCGACATAGTTCGACGCGCCCGCGAAATGGGCGAACTCACGGACGTACTGGCACGCGCGTTGCCGCCGGGCGAGGCGCAGGGAATCGTTGCCGCAAATGTGCGGGAAAGTGGCGAGCTCATCGTGATTGCCGCGACGCCGGCCTGGGCGAGCCGGCTCCGCTACGAGACCGAGGTGATGCTGCAGGCGGCGCGCGAATCAGGTATCGACGCGCAGGTCTGCCGGGTGCGCGTCAGCCAGAGCTGAGCAACCGCCGGTCGTCGGGAGAAGGCGGACTCCGTTCGTGGAGTTTCTCTCGCTTAACCTCGCTCGGTTTCCTGCCTCGCTCGCATCGGGCTCCGCTTGCTGGAGCATCCTGCGTTGCTGCGCTTCGCACGACGCTCGAGAAACTCCACGACCGAAGCCCTGATGCTCAACTGATCGAGCGGTGGCGGTGAGTGCGGGGATGTCTCATGAAGCGAGTTTGCGAACGTCGGCCCCGCCCGGCGGGAGCACTGTGCGAGCTACTGAGCGATCGCTGCGATTGACGCCGGGACCCGACTTAAAAGTAATCGCGGTATTCGAGGTCAGGCGTAAGAAGGCGTCGCGTAGGAGATAGGCGCTTTCTTCGGATCGGCAAACGTCACTTCTTCATAGGTCGACTTGTCGTCGAGCAACGCACGCAACAGCTGGTTATTCAGATCGTGTCCTGACTTGTAAGCACGCAGTTCGCCGATAAGGCCGTGTCCCAGCAGGTAGACGTCGCCGATCGCGTCGAGAATCTTGTGAATAACAAACTCGTTCGCGTAGCGCAGGCCGTCCTCGTTGAGTATTCGGTAGTCATCAAGGA
>JAAUYE010100264.1_pt1 | contig 10465 bp, 9 predicted proteins | sample 7278081 | NCBI WGS metagenome assembly JAAUYE01 (sample SAMN14350131, study PRJNA611818) | marine sediment metagenome | isolation source: surface marine sediment (0.6m) | place: French Polynesia: Moorea | collected 2018-08
AGTCGCTGGGCGCACCGGAGGCGCCGCAACCGGGCCCGGGCGCGCATGCGCGGCTGCAGGCGGATGACATCCTGCTGTTGTGTTCGGACGGTTTCTGGGGGCCGCTGCGGACCGCTCAACTGCTCACGGGTCTCGAGGGCCCGTCGTTGCGTCGCTGCATCCTGGAGTTGTCCGATAGCGCCGAACGCCGGGCCGGCGCCAACGCCGATAATCTAACCGTGCTCGCGCTGCACTGGCGGGGCGAAACGGCAACAGCGGCGCCGGGTTCCCTGTCGACCCTGGCCGGTGCAGGTTAAACCGCCATGCCGAACGACACACCCGGGCAAACAGCAGCGCCGGTGAATTCGGCACCGGAAACACTTACGCCCGATCCGGACGCCGGCGCCCTGCGTGAAACCCAGGCGCGCCGGGTGCGCCTGCGCCGTATTCTCGCGCTGGCGACGCTGGCCAGCACCCTGGTGCTCGGCGCCATCGGCTGGTGGACTCATCACGAAGTCGAGCTTTCGATGCGCGCCACCCGCGGCGCCGCGCTCAAATCCGTGCTCGACTCGGAGGCGCAATCGCTGCGCGTGTGGATCGACGACCAGAAAATCGGCGTGCGGCGGCTGGCGCGCGAGCGGCAGCTGCGCGCGCAACTGAGCGCCGCACCGCGTGACGCGGCGGCGGCCGCGGCATTCTGCCGGTCGGCGCCGGCGTCCGCGCTGGTGGCGCAACTCGAGCAGGCGCTTGCCGACACCGGCACGGCGGCGTTCAACGTAATCGCCCCGTCGGGCCGCATCCTGGTATCGAATTTCACCGAGTACTGCGGCCTTCGCTATAAAGCCGAGGTGCGGCAGCGGGATATCGCACCCGTGCTTGCCGGCGAAACCCGCTTCGTCGCGCCGCAGCAGGAAAGCGCCAATCTCGAAGACGCCGCGCGGCCGCTGCCGCTCGAGCGGCCGCTGATCTGGTTCCGCGCAGCGGTACGCGGCGAAAGCGACGAGATTATCGGCGTGCTCGGCATCGGTCATTTCGCCGATGAAAAGTTTTCCACTATCCTCGCCGCCGCCCGCGCCGGTTCGACCGACGAAGTCTACGCCTTCGACCGCAACGGCGTGATGCTGTCGCGCAGCCGCTTCGAGGAAACGCTGTGGGAGCGCGTGACTTTACCGGTCGGCACCTCGGCGGTCGGGCGGCTGCTGCTGCGCTCCCCGCTAAGCGACAGGGACGCACGCACGCGCCTGGTCGAGGCGGCGTTGACCTCGGACCCGGCGCGGGGTGAGAACAGCGGCATGCTGCTCGACCCCTACTCCGGTTACCTCGCCACACCGGTCGTCGGCGGCTGGCGGCGGTTGATCGAGGAAGACATTTTTATCGCGATCGAGATGAGCGAGGACGAAGCCTACGCACCGCTGGAGGCGCTCGACACCATATTCGCGGTGGTGTTCGGGGTTTTGATTCTCGCGGTCTGCATCGCGCTGTTTTACTGGTTCACCGCGGTTCTGGTCCGCGCCGAGGTGGAGAAAGACCGAATGGGGCCCTACTGGCTCGGCGAGCGTATCGGCGAGGGCGGCGTCGGCAACGTTTATCACGCGCGCCACGACTTGCTCAAACGCCCGAGCGCGGTGAAGCTGCTGAAGCCCTCGCGCGCCACCGACGAGATGACCGCGCGCTTTCGCCGCGAGGCAAAGCTCGCCAGCCAGCTCACCCATCCGAACATGATCGAAATCTACGACTACGGCGTCGGTATCGACGGTTCGCTGTTCTACGCGATGGAGCTGCTCGAGGGCGACACCGTGGGCGAACTGGTGCTGCGGGGCGGACCGATGCCGGTCGCGCGCGCGGTGCATATCCTGCGCCAGGTCTGCGCCGGCCTCGCGGAGGCGCACGGCAAGGGCCTGGTGCACCGCGATATCAGCGTGACCAACATCATGGCCTGCCTGCACGGCGGCGAATACGACTTCGCCAAGATTCTCGACTTCGGCCTGGTCAAAAGCGTCGTAACCAGCGAACAGTCGCAAACCGTGACCCGCTCGGTTCGTATCCTCGGCACGGTGCAGTACATGGCGCCCGAACGCCTGCACGACCCGTCCGACGTCGACCCGCGCGCCGACGTTTACGCGGTCGGCGCGGTCGCGTTTTTTATCCTGAGCGGACGGCGCATGTTCGAGACCGAAGACACGATGGCGCTGACCAGCCGCGTGATCAACGAGGTGCCGCCGCGGCTGTCCGAAGTCGCCGCGCAGCCGATTCCGCCCGAGCTGGACGACCTCGTCGCCGCCTGCCTGGAGAAGCAGCGCGACGCCCGCCCGGCAAGCATACTCGAGGTCAAGGAAGTACTCGACCGCATCGCCGATGAATACCGCTGGAGCCAGCAGGACGCAAAATCCTGCTGGGAAAACCGGCATCGGCAGCCGGCGGCCGAGGCCTGACCTCACCAGACTCGCGCCTGCCCGCCTGCTTTACTGATCCAAACGGAGTACAGCCGCGTACATAAAACGCGGGGCGTGTAGAACTTCGCCGCCGGGGCTGTCGTCTCTTAGCCGATTCCCGTGGCTTTATCTCCTCCTCCTTAACACGAACACGCCTTTTCCGTCCGCGAAGGCGCCCCGCTTTTTTTTTCGCACTGATAACCTGGCGTCCGCCTGTCTCACCGGTTAACAGACCGGCGCGGTCCGCGCCGACGGTGTGAACCGAAAGCCGGGCTAGCCCGTAAATCAGGAAGCAACAGCCGTATCGAAGCGAGCTGACCCGATCGACGGCCCGCCAGGCATCCCGATCCGGAATCCGGTTTGCTGAAACGCAGGAGTGCCCAATGCCACACACGACACAACAGGAAAACTTACCTCAACGCATCGGCCTGTTCGGCGGCACCGGTTTCGTCGGCAGCTACCTGGTGGATGCGTTGCTCGCGGCTAACCTGCAACCCGTACTGCTGGTGCGTCGGGGCAGCGAAGACAAGGTCACGCAGGCCGATAAATGCCGAATCGTCAGCGGCGATATCGACGATGCCGAAGCGATCCGGCAGGTCGCCGACGCTAGCGACGCCATCATTTACAACATCGGCATCCTGCGCGAGCTCCCGCAGCGCGGCATCACCTTCGACAAGCTGCAGTACGAGGCCGCGCGCCGCGTGATGGATGCGGCCGCCGCATCCGGGGTGCGGCGTTTCCTGCTGATGAGCGCCAACGGGGTCAGGCCCGACGGCACCGCTTACCAGAGCACGAAATATCTTGCCGAAGAATACCTGCAGAACCTGGGGCTGGACTGGACCGTATTCAGGCCCTCGGTCCTGTTCGGCGACCCGCGCGGTCGCATGGAGTTCGCGACCCAGCTGTGCGACGAAATCATCGATTCGCCGCTGCCGGCGCCGCTGTTTCACCCCGGCCTGCTGCCGTTTGGCGCCGGCCGCTTCACCCTGTCGCCGGTGCACGTCAGCGACGTGGCCGCGGCTTTCGTCGCGGCGCTGCAGAATCCGCGAACCATCGGGCAGACGCTGCACCTTGGGGGACCCGAGACGATCAGCTGGCGTGAAATTCTGGTCCGCCTTGCCGCCGCCCGTGGGCGCGGCAAGCTGATGCTGCCGGCGCCGGCGCTCGGCGTCATGGCGGCCGCGGCCCTGCTGGATCGATTCGAATCCTTCCCGATTACCCGCGACCAGATTCGCATGCTGCTGGAGGGTAACGCGGCTTCGCCCGACGACCTGAAACAGCTGGGTATCGAGCCACGGCCTTTTAACGCCGACGAACTGCGCTACCTGAACCCGGTGGCACAGGACGTCGTCACCGCCTGACGACGCAGCCGGCGTTACCCAATGCTCCCGATCAAACCTGAAGCACCCGGGCCCGGACAGGAGTCGGTCTGGGATTATCCGCGGCCGCCCGCGCTGCGCCGCTGCGAACGGCGGGTCCGGATCGTGCTCGAGGGCGAAACGCTCGCCGATACCGTCGGCGCCCTGTGCGTGCTCGAAACCAGCCATCCGCCGACCTACTACCTGCCGCCGGCTGACATAAACATGCAACTGCTGCACGAAATTACGTCGAGCAGCTGGTGCGAGTGGAAGGGCGTGGCCAGTTACTACGATATCGTTTGCCCCGGAAGAACCCTGACGCGCGCCGCCTGGACCTACCACAACCCGGAGCGCCGGTACGCAACCCTGAAAGATCACGTTGCTTTCTACGCCCACCTGATGGACGCCTGTTACGTCGGCGACGAGAAAGTCCAGCCGCAACCGGGTAATTTTTACGGCGGCTGGGTTACCTCCGACGTCGTCGGTCCGTTCAAGGGCGAGCCCGGCACCCTGGGATGGTAATCCGCCGTCTTCCGCCTGCAGCAGCGTAAGCAAGCTTTAGCCTGCAGGCGGACCGCGGCCGGCGGCGCCGGATCGTTATTCTTGAATCCGCTCGTTTATGGTACTTTGATCGATATTGCCTATCGAACGAACCGAATGAATCTGCGCGATCTCAAGTACATCATCGCGGTTGCCGAAACCCGCCACTTCGGCAGGGCCGCGGAGCGCTGTTTCGTCAGCCAGCCGACCCTGAGCGGACAGATCAAAAAACTGGAGCAGGAGCTGGGCGTCGCCATTTTCGAACGCAGCAACCGCGCGGTAACCGTCACCCCGATCGGCGAATCGATTCTGCAGCACGCGCGGACGATCATGGAGCAGGCGGACAGCATCGAGCAGCTGGCGCAGGCGCATCGGGACCCGCTGGCGGGACCCTTGCGCGTTGGCGCGATACCGACCCTGAGCCCCTACCTGGTGCCGCTGATTTTACTGCCGCTGAAAAAGCTTTATCCCCAGATGCGCCTGGTGCTGTCGGAAGAAACCACCGACGAGCTGCTACAGCGCCTCGAAAATCACGAAATCGACGCCGCGTTGCTCGCCACCCCGGTGGACGAGACGGAATTCGGCGTCATCGCCCTGTTCGACGAACCCTTCTGGATCGCGCATCCCACCGACCATCCGTTTTACCTCAAAGACAAGATAACCCGCGCGGATCTGAAAAAAACCAGACTGCTGCTGCTCGCGGAAGGCCACTGCCTGGCCGACCAGGTCATGGACCTGTGCCAGATCGATTCACGCGACCGCGACGAGGAATTTTCGGATTTGCGCGCCGCCAGCCTGGAAACGCTGCTGCAGCTCGTCGGTGCGGGTTTCGGCTCTACCCTGGTGCCGGCACTGGCGATGCGCGGATCCTGGACCAGCGGCAGCGGCGTGGTCGCGCGCGAGCTCGAATTCAAAAATGCGCACCGGCGCGTTTCGCTGGTGTTCAGAAAGACTTTTCCGCGCCGCCCGGCGCTGACGGCCTTCGCCGAGGTGGTTGCGGCGCAGCTGCCGAATACCGTTCGACCTCTGTACCCGAACCCGGGCTGATCCATTCGCCAGGACGCTCCGGCCCGAACGGCGGCCGCATCAGGCTCCTCTTAATAATCGTTAATCCCGATCAATTTCATAGTAACAAACGATTTTATCTATTATTTATCGACCCCATAATATGCCCCATCGCGAGTTATCGCTGTAACCGACAGGAGTATTGCCATGATCAAGACAATGAGCTTTGCCGCCGTCCACTTCGGTGTCGCTTTCACCGTAGCCTACCTGCTTACCGGCAGCTGGCTGGTGGGCAGCGCGATCGCACTGGTCGAGCCCGTGGTCAATACGGTTGCTTACCATTTTCACGAAAAGGCATGGGACCGCTTCCGCGGCCGCCGCAGTGCGGCCACGCCAGGCATGGCCCTGCCCGCGTAAACCCGGTTTTTTTAAACCCTCTACAGGAGAAAATCATGTTACATAATCGAGAAGGCCAGGCAGTGCCCAGAGTTATCTTTCGTACGCGACGCGACCACGAGTGGGTCGACGTCACCAGCGACGAAATCTTCAAAGGCAAGACCGTGGTCGTGTTTTCGCTGCCCGGCGCCTTTACCCCGACCTGCTCTTCGACCCACGTGCCGCGCTACAACCAGCTGGCGCCGACCCTGAAGCGTCACGGTGTCGACGAGATCGTGTGCATTTCGGTCAACGATGCCTTCGTCATGAATGAATGGCAGCGCGAGCAGCAGGCCGACAAGCTGACTTTCCTGCCCGACGGCAACGGTGATTTCAGCGCCGGCATGGGCATGCTGGTGGACAAGAACGAGCTCGGTTTCGGCAAGCGTTCCTGGCGTTACTCGATGCTGGTGAGGGACGGTATCGTCGAGAAGATGTTCATCGAGCCCGATCAGCCCGGCGACCCGTTCGAAGTTTCCGATGCCGACACCATGCTGGCCTACATCGCACCGAGCGCGTCGAAGCCGAAAGAAGTCAGCATTTTCACGCGCAACGGCTGCGAGTTCTGCGTACGCGCCAAGGGTATGCTGCGGGACGCCGGTCTCGACTTCGAGGAGCTGGTGCTGAACCGCGACTACACCGAGGCGACCCTGCGCGCGGTATCCGGCCGCGCCAGCGTGCCCCAGGTCTTCATCGACGGCCAGCACATCGGCGGCTCGGAGGAACTGGAGTCTTACCTGCAAACCGAAAAGGCCGCCTGAAGCGGCCACCCTGGACAGCGCGGGTGGTCCGTTAAACGGGCCACCGCGCTGTAAACCACTGGAGGTTATCATGGAAAATTCATTCGACCTGATCGTCATCGGCGGCGGCAGCGGCGGCCTCGCGGTTGCCGAAAAGGCCGCCGGGTTCGGCCAGAGGGTAGCCATCGTCGAGGATGGGCGCCTGGGCGGAACCTGCGTCAACAACGGCTGCGTGCCGAAAAAGATCATGTGGTATGCCGCCAACCTGGCGCACAGCGTCGACGACGCCCCGGCTTACGGCATACCGGCACAGCGCGGCGCTACCGACTGGCAGAAGCTAGTCCGTGGCCGCGAAAACTACATCGCCAATATCAACCGCTACTGGGACGGCTACGTCGACGACAGCGGCATCGTCCGCGTGCAGGGCCGCGGCCGCTTTGCCGACGCCAACACGGTCGAGGTCAACGGCCGGCACTACACGGCGCCGCACATCGTCATTGCAACCGGCGGCCAGCCGATCGTGCCGAACCTGCCCGGCGCCGGTCTCGGCATCACCTCGGACGGCTTTTTCCAGCTGAACCGGTTACCGCAAAAGGTCGCCGTCATCGGCGGCGGTTACATCGGGGTCGAACTCTCCGGCATGCTGCGCGCGTTCGGCTCCAGCGTGACCCTGGTCGCGATGGAGGACCGCATCCTCGAGCGCTTCGACAACATGGTCAGCGACGTGCTGACGCGTGAGATGCGCCGCCAGGGCATCGTCATCGAGACCGGGTTCGAGGTCAGGGAACTGCAGCGCCATGGCGGCGGCACGGTCGTGGTCGGCGCCGGGGGCAACCGGCTCGAAGGCTTCGACCTCGTTATCTGGGCCGTCGGCCGACGTCCGAATACCGCGAACCTGAATCTCGCGGCGGCGGGACTGGAGGCTGGCGCGGGCGGCAGCATAACGGTCGATGCTTACGAGAACACCGCGGTACCCGGTATTTACGCCATCGGCGACGTGATCGGAAAAACGGCGCTGACCCCGGTGGCCATCGCCGCCGGCCGCAAGCTCGCGGCGCGCCTGTTCAACGGCGAAATCGGCAGCCGGGCCGACTACGATAATATTCCCAGCGTCGTGTTCTCGCATCCGGCCGTGGGTACGGTCGGCCTGGGCGAAGCAGAGGCCCGCGCGCGCTACGGCGACCAAGCGGTCAGGATATACGAGACCAGCTTCGAACCGATGCGTTATGCATTGTCCGAAACCGGCGTTACCACCGCGATGAAAATCGTCACCGTCGGCGACGACGAGCGGGTCGTCGGCATTCACCTGGTAGGCGACAACGTCGACGAAATGCTGCAGGGCTTCGCGGTGGCGGTCAAAATGGGCGCTACCAAGGCCGACCTGGACAGTACCATCGCGATTCACCCGACCAGTGCGGAAGAGCTGGTAACGATGAAAACGGCCAGAGCGGCAGTGGCCGACGCGCCCGACGAGTGGCTCAAGGCCAGTTGATCTCATGCAGAAGGCGGCGCCTGGCAGGCGCCGCCTGGATCCGGCGCCGCTACGATCAGCTGCGGAATAGCTCCCGCCTGTTACTGCTCCAATTGATCGATCAGCGCGCGCAGCAGGTCGGTTTCCGTCAGAATCCCTACAATCTGACCATCGTCGTCGACCACGGGCAGGCCGCCGATCCGATTATCGAGCATTTGCCGGGCTGCCTCGGCCAGCGGATCGCCGGGGGCCACCGTGAACACCGGGCTGTGCATGACTTCGGCGACTTCGACATGCGCTTCGCCGAAATGCATCGCGGCGATCTTGAGGTCGCGCAGCGTAAGAATACCGACCACGTTATATTTTTCATCGACAACGGGGATATGATGCAGATCCTTTTCCTGCATTATCTCGGACGCCTTCCAGTAATCCGTGTCGTCACGAATAATGATTGGCGCCTGCGTCATGTAGCTTTCAACTCGCATCGTCGTTCCCCGGTAAATAGATAGCGAGAGTTTAAAGCCGGCTTATCCCTGCAACAAGCAGGGATACTCAATCATCGAAATTAAAAAAGCCGATTCAGGGAACGATAGTGCAGGGTACGGTAGCAACCTGCGCCATGTTGGAAACCACGGACCCGAACATCAGGCTGGAGAAATCGCTTTTGCCCTTGCGTCCGAGAAATACCTGCGTCGCTTTTTTCTGTTTGATCAAATCCACCAAAGATTCGGTCACCTGCCCGTAACGCACCTCGATTTCTATTTTGATTCCGGTATCGGCCAGCGATGCCGCGACCGGTTCCAGCAAACTTTCACGGGCACGATCCATTTCCGCGGTCCGGCGCTTGTGGCGCTCCTCGAGTTCTTCCACGCTCAAAAACGAGTAAGGCAGCCATTCGAGGACATGGACAATTACAATCGACGCATCCAGGTGGCTTGCCTCGGACACGGCAAACTTCAGCGCACGCTCGGAAGACGGGCTGCCGTCGTAGGCGACCACGAATTTGTCTGTCATTGGATCCCCCTGTCGATAATCGCGTAGTTATTTTCGGGAATGTTTTTCGTTCATTCACAGTGCTATATAGCAGTCTAATTTTGCGCCTGGCAAAAGTCAACGAGGCGCCCCGGGCGAAAACCTTGATTGAGACGAGAAAGCACGCATTGGCGCACCACTGCGAAAAGCGTCGGTACTAAAAGTCCGCAAAGCCGGTAGACACCGGTTTATTTGACCGTTCGGCTCATCTAATATGACCGGGAAAAAACCGGTAATTCACATGGGTATGTTCAAAACAAGCGCAATTTCACAGGTTAAACCGGGACTCGTGCCGAAGCCATGACCAGCGTCGTTGCACCGATCGCGGCGCTGTTGATCAGCGTCGCCCTGCTGCTGATGGGTAACGGCCTGCAGGGAACGCTGCTGCCGGTGCGCGCGAGCATCGAGGCTTTCTCTGAAATCGACATCGGCGTCATGGGTTCGGCCTATTTTATCGGCTTTGCCCTGGGCTGTTACTACGGGCCGCACCTGGTGCGCCGGGCCGGTCACATTCGCACCTTCACCGCGATGGTCGCGGTGGCCTCGTCCGCGGTACTGGCGCACGCGATCATCGTTTCGCCAGTCCTGTGGTGGTGCCTGCGGGCGCTGACCGGCCTCTGTTTCGCGGTGCTCTACCTCGTCATCGAGAGCTGGCTGAACGAAAAAGCGACCAACGAAAACCGCGGCACGGTGTTTTCGATTTACACGATCATCAATCTTACCGTGATCACGATCGGTCAATTGATGCTGACGCTGGACGAGCCCACCGATTTTCCCCTGTTCGCCCTGTCCTCGATTCTGCTGTCGATCGCGGCCGTACCGGTGGCGATGACGGCCGCATCCGCGCCGGCACCGATTGCCACCACCAGCGTCCGTTTCGCGCGGCTGTATCGGCTCTCCCCGGTCGGCATGACCGGTTGTTTTGCCGTCGGTCTCGCCAACGGCGCCTTCTGGGGCCTGGCGCCGGTATACGCCCAGGGCGATACCGGCGACGTCGCCGCGGTCGCCATTTTCATGAGTATTACGGTGATCGCCGGCGCGGTGGGACAGTATCCGCTGGGCCGGCTGTCCGATCGAATGGACCGGCGACGAGTCATCGCGATCGCGCTGCTCGGCGCCGCCGTTGCCGGGATCGGGCTGGTACTGATCGATCCGGGCTGGCAGTACGCGGTGTTCGCCGTCACTTTCATCTACGGCATGTTCGCCTTCCCCCTGTACGCGTTGAGCGTGGCCCATACCAACGACCGTATCGATGCCTCGGGCTACGTCGAGGCGGCAAGCGGCCTGCTGATGGTATATGCCGTGGGCGCCGTGATCGGGCCCGTCGCCGCGGCCACGTTCATGAAATTTATCGGCAACAGTGGATTATTCACCTTTACCGCGCTGGTACACGTTGCGGCAATTGCGTTTACGCTTTATCGAATGCGCCAGCACGACGCGGCGCCGCTGGAGGAACACATCGATTTCGCCGAT
>JAAUYE010005084.1_pt1 | contig 10462 bp, 9 predicted proteins | sample 7278081 | NCBI WGS metagenome assembly JAAUYE01 (sample SAMN14350131, study PRJNA611818) | marine sediment metagenome | isolation source: surface marine sediment (0.6m) | place: French Polynesia: Moorea | collected 2018-08
ACATCGGCACGGTGCCGATCGACGGCTTTCTGGGCCCGGCCCACGTCAGCGTGGTGATCGGCTCGCAGCCTTACGAATACTTTGCCGAGGAGTATCGCAAGCCCGTCGTGATCGCCGGCTTCGAGCCGCTCGACGTGATGCAGTCGATCCTGATGCTGGTCCGGCAGCTCAACGATGGGCGGGCCGAAGTGGAGAACCAGTACACCCGCGCGGTCACGCGCAACGGCAACCCCCGCGCCAAGGCGCTGGTCGCCGAGATGTTCGAGCTGCGGCGCAGCTTCGAATGGCGCGGCCTCGGCCCGGTGCCTTACAGCGCGCTGAAGATCAAGGACGCTTACGCGGGCTTCGATACCGAAAAGAGGTTCGACGAGCCCTTCGTCGCCGTGCGCGAGAACCGCGAATGCAAGTGCCCGATGATCCTGCGCGGCGCGGCAAAACCGATGGACTGCAAGCTGTTCGGCCGGGTCTGTACGCCCGAGACGCCCTTCGGATCCTGCATGGTCTCGGCCGAAGGCGCCTGCGCCGCCTACTACGCCTATGGCCGGCGAGCGGAGGCGATGACGGCGTGAGTGACCTGATCGAAATGGCGCACGGGGCCGGCGGCCGCACCATGGCCGGGTTGATCGAGACCGTGTTCAGGCCGGCGTTCGACAATCGGTGGATCGACGCCGCCGAGGACCACGCCGCGTTTCAGGTCCCGAACGGCCGCCTGGCCTTCACGACGGACACCTACGTGGTTTCCCCGCTGTTCTTCCCGGGCGGCGACATCGGCTCCTTGGCCGTGCACGGCACGATCAACGACCTCGCCACCGCCGGGGCGCGGCCACTCTACCTCAGCGCCGGCTTCGTCCTGGAAGAGGGTTTTCCGATCGAAGACCTGGAAAGGATCGTCCGCTCGATGGCGGGCGCGGCCAAGCAGGCCGGCGTCGCGATCGTCACCGGCGACACCAAGGTCGTCGAACGCGGCAAGGGCGACGGGCTGTTCGTCAACACCACGGGGCTCGGTCTGGTTCCCGATGGCGTCGCCTTGTCGGTCGCCAAGGTCAGGCCCGGCGACGTCGTCGTGCTGAGCGGACCGCTCGGCGACCATGGGGTCGCCATCCTGTCCAAACGCTCCGGCCTGAGCTTCGAGACCGAGATTCAATCCGACAGCGCGGCGCTCCACGATCTGGTCGGGCGGATGATCGACGCCGCGCCGGGCCTGCGCGCGCTGCGCGACCCGACCCGCGGGGGGCTCGCCGCCGTACTCAACGAGATAGCCCAGACGGCGGGCGTGGGCATGCGCATCCGCGAGGCCGACATCCCGGTCAGCGACGCCGTCAAGGGGGCGTGCGAGTTGCTGGGATTGGATCCGCTGAACGTGGCCAACGAAGGCAAGATGGTCGCCTTCTGCGATCCCGCCGACGCCGAGCCGCTCCTGGCCGCGATGCGGGCCGACCCTCTGGGGCGCGAGGCTGAGGCGATCGGCGTCGTCACGGACGATGCCGACCACTTCGTCGAGCTGGAGACGGGCTTCGGCGGACGGCGCGTCGTCGATTGGCTGGCCGGCGAACAGCTGCCGCGGATCTGCTGAGGAACGAGGCAATGCGGATTCTTCTGCTTGCGCGCAGCTTCAACAGCCTGACCCAGCGGCTGTATGTCGAGCTGGAACAACGCGGGCACGTTCTATCCGTCGAGTACGACATCAACGATTCCGTCAGCGCCGAAGCGCTCGACCTGTTCCGGCCCGACCTCGTCCTGGCCCCCTACATGACCCGGCGCATACCCGAGGCGATCTGGAGACGTGCCACGACACTGGTGGTGCACCCCGGACCGCCGGGGGATCGCGGGCCATCGGCACTGGATTGGGCGATCCTGGACGACGAGGCGCGTTGGGGCGTCACCCTCCTGCAGGCCGAGGCGGACCTCGACGCCGGGCCTGTCTGGGCGACCCGCTCCTTCGACATGCGCGCGGCACCGAAGAGCAGTCTATATCGGGGCGAGGTCAAGGAGGCGGCGGTCGCCTGCGTACTGGAGGCCGTCGACGCCCTGGCGGCCGGCAAACCGGTCACCCCTGTCCGGCAATCCGGCGCGGGGCGCCCGGGACCTTGGCGGCCACGCGTGCGGCAGGCCGACCGCGCGATCGACTGGCAGCGCGACGACACCCGGACGGTGTTGAGAAAGATCAGGTCGGCGGACGGCCAACCCGGCGTGCTCGACGAACTGGCCGGTGAAGCGTTCTATCTTTACGACGCCCATCCCGAGCCCGTGCTGTCCGGCCGGCCCGGGACGTTGCTGGCCCGCCGTTGCGACGCGGTGTGCCGGGCAACGGCCGACGGGGCGGTCTGGATCGGGTACCTGCGGCCCGCGCTCGACGACCGGCCGAGCTTCAAGGTTCCGGCGGCCGTCGCGCTTGCAGGCCACGCCGCCGCCCTGCCCGAACGCCCGGCAACGGCCGAAGGGGCTTGGCAGCCGATCCGCTATGTCGAGCGGGACCGGGTCGGATACCTGCACTTCGACGTCTACAACGGGGCCATGTCGACGGCGGATTGCGCGCGACTGCTCCACGCCTATCGGCAGGCCGCGGCCAGGCCGACCCGCGTGCTCGTGCTGATGGGGGGCCGGGAATTCTGGTCGAACGGTCTCAACCTCGCGACCATCGAGGCCGCCAAGAGTCCGGCCGACGAGAGCTGGCGCAACATCAACGCGATGGACGACCTCGCCGAAGCGATCATTTGCACCACCGACAAGCTGACCATCGCGGCCCTGCAGGGCAATGCCGGGGCCGGCGGGGTCTTTCTCGCGCTCGCCGCGGACCTCGTGCTGGCGCGCGAGGGGATCGTGCTGAACCCGCACTACAAGAACATGGGCAATCTGTACGGTTCAGAATACTGGAGCTACCTGTTGCCGCGCCGCAGGCCGGACGGTGAACTGAACGGCGTGATGGACCGGCGCCTGCCGGTCGGCACCAAGTCCGCCGCGGCGATCGGGCTGATCGACCACGTGCTGCCCAGCGACCGCGGGCCGTTCCTCGAGGCCGTCGACCTCCAGGCCCGCGAGGCGGCGAACGATGGCGGGCTCCAAGCCCGGCTTGCGGACAAGGCAGCACGGCGGGCGGCCGACGAGGCGCTGAAACCGTTGTCGGCCTACCGTGCCGAAGAGCTCGAACGAATGAAGCTGAACTTCTACGGCTTCGATCCCAGCTACCACGTCGCCCGCTATCACTTCATCGCCAAGCTGCCGCTTGCACGGACGCCCGTATACCTGGCGCGTCACAGGGAGCCGGCGCGACAGAGCGCGTGACCGTCGGATTCGAGAGGTAGAAATCGCGGTGTTCCGACCAACTGAAAGCGACAGTCACCGGCCCATGCAGACCAGATCAGATCGCTCAGTTGCCGGAGGTCGCCTTCAGGGCATCGATGATCTCGCGCCGCTTCTGCGCGTCGGCGATGCCGGCGATGGTCTTCTTGGTGCCGGGCAGGAAGGTCGTGGGATGGGTCAGGTATTTGTCGAGCTCGGCCTCCGACCAGATGCCGTCGGCCGAGCGAAGCGCCTTGGAATAGTTGAACCAGGGCGAGCCGGCCTTTTCGGCACCGACGATGCCATGGAGGTCGGGCGCGGCACGCGATGCATCGGCGGGATCGACGCTGTGGCAGACGATGCAGTCGCGCAGGGCCGAATCGGCGCCCAGCGGCCGGGCGGCGAGGACCACGTCCCCGACCGCCGGCGTCTCCGGAGCGGCGGCCAGCAGACCGGCCGGGGATCGGCCCTCCGTGCTGCCCCCCCAGAGCACGGCAAGCACCAGCACGCCGGCGACGCCGGTTGCCAAAAGCAGAGATCCGATACGCGACATGGTCCATCAGCCTCCGGCGCAGCTCGATTCAGGACGGGTGATACCCATCGCGGCGAAGAGTACAGAACGGCGCGCGGAAGAGCGTTGACGATCGTCAAATTCGCAAACAGGACGGCCGAGGACTGAGTCATGCTGCAGACCAGAGGCGTTCCCAATTGTCAACATCCAGACCAGGGGCACTGCGGCGCCTGCGCCCAGTTCGAGCTCACCGAATGGCGCGAACTCGAGGCGGAGGACATCGAGGTCCTGTCCGCCGCCAGGACGCCGCGCAGCTATGCCGCCGGTCAGTCCTTGTTCAGCCAGGCGGAAGCGAATTCGGGACTGTACTGTCTGAGTTCGGGCACGGTCGCCCTGCGCCAACTCGACGAGGCCGGCAATTCCGTTCTGCTCGGCCTGGCCTATCCCGGGGACGTGCTGGGCTACCGGTCCCTGGTGTCGGGCGAAGACCACAAGAGCAGTGCCGAGGCGTTGGGGCCGTGCAGGGCCTGCAAGATCAGTCGCAGGACGATCCTGGACCTGATTCAGCGTCGCCCTCAGCTCGGGCTTGCCTTCCTGCGCCGTTCCAGCCGAGAGATCGAACACCTGCACGAATCGTTGTTCCGGTCGGCCGTTCTGAGCAACCGCGGCCGGCTGCTGCATGTCATCGTGGCGATGATGGAGCACCATGGACGCAGCGTCGAGGACGGCGCGCATGCCATCGACCTGCCGGTCTCGCGGCGCGACCTCGCCTCCATGATCGGGGCCCGCCACGAGACGCTGTCCCGCGTGATGAGCCGGCTCGAAAAGGAGGAGCTGGCAAGATTCTCGGGCCGCCGGGTGGTCATTCCGGATCTGGAAGCCCTGGTCGACGCCGCAAACGGCTGCCAGCCTGCTTGAAGGTACCGCCCAAGGCGCGTCGCATCCGAAAAATTGACGATCGTCATCGCACCTGCCCGCCGGCCGCGTAACCTTGCGTCCCGATCCTTCGGGAGTGGGACGACCATGCGCGACAAGCATCAAGACGAACTCGACCTGGAAGCGGCGCTCGGGGCAAAGCCGGACCAGCCGATCAATCTCCTGGGCGGCCTGACGCGCCGGCAGATGCTGCAGTTCTGCGCCGGCGTGGCGGCGACCATGGGCCTGTCGGCGGTCGCCGGGCGCCAGATGGCCGAAGCCGCGGTATCGCCGAAGCGGCCACCCGTCATCTGGCTGCACGGACAGGAATGCACCGGCTGCACGGAGTCGCTGCTGCGCTCCTACCATCCGAGCCTGGAGCAGCTGATCCTGGACGTCATTTCGCTCGACTACCACGACACGCTCTGCGTCGGCGCGGGCCGCCAGGCGCTCGACTACAAGCACCGGGTGATGGAGGAGCACAAGGGCGCCTACGTCCTGGTGACCGAGGGCGGCACGCCGATGAAGGACGGCGGGATCTACTGCAAGGTCGGCGGCGAAACGCAGGCCGACCTGGTTCGCAAGGCGACCGACGGGGCCGCGGCAGTGATCGCCATCGGCTCCTGCGCGTCCTGGGGCGGGATACAGTCGGCGGACCCCAACCCGACGGGCGCGGTCGGCACCCACGAGGTGATCCCCGACAAGACGGTGGTCAACGTTCCGGGCTGCCCGCCCAATCCGTACAACTTCCTGTCGACGGTCCTGTACCTGCTGACCTTCGGCAAGCCGCCGGAACTAGATGAGCTGGGCCGCCCGAAGTTCGCCTATGGCCGCCTCGTGCACGAGAACTGCGAGCGCAGGCCGCATTTCGATGCCGGCCGCTTTGCCTTGCAGTTCGGAGACAACGGGCACCGTCAGGGCTACTGCCTCTACAAGATCGGCTGCAAGGGTCCGGAGACCCACGCCAATTGCCCGGCGATCGGCTTCGGCGACGTCGGCTTCGGCGCCTGGCCGGTGGGGACCGGTCATCCCTGCTTCGGCTGCACGGAAAAGGGCATCGGCTTTCACAAGCCGATCCATGCCTTGGCCACCGTGAAGAGCCAGACGCCGCCGGCCGCCTATCCCGACATCGCCACCGGCAAGGGCACCGGGGTATCGCCGGGCGCGGCGGCTCTGGTCGCCGGCATCGCGGGCATCGTCATCGGCGCCGGCGCCATGCTGCTGAGGCAGATGGGCGACAAGCCCGAGAGCGGCGATTCGGCGGGGAGCTGAGCCATGCCCTTAAGCCGTCGCGATTTTCTGCGCAGGATGGGCAGCGGCGCCGTCGCCGCGACGGCCGCCCCGGCGGCCGCGGAGGCGGCCCCGACGCTTGCCCGCCCCAATCTCGAGCTGCCCCCCAAGGCGCTCGGCATGCTCTACGATTCGACGATCTGCATCGGCTGCCAGGCCTGCGTCGACGCCTGCAAGACGGCCAACGGCATGCCCGTCGAGATTCCTCTCGCGCATCGGGACTGGAACCTCGGCCAGTGGGACACGCCGCAGGATCTCTCGGGCAAGACGCTCAACGTGATCAAGGCCTATCGCCACGGCGACATGAGCCAAAAGGATCGCGCAGAGCACGGCTTCGCCTTCATGAAGCGCCACTGCCTGCACTGCGTCGATCCGTCCTGCGTGTCGGTGTGCCCGGTCTCGGCCATGCAGAAGCACCCCGAGACGGGGGTCGTGACCCACGATCCCGACGCCTGCATCGGCTGCCGCTACTGCGTCTATGGCTGCCCCTTCGGCGTGCCGCAGTTCGATCTCGATTCGCCCTTCGGGCAGATCGCCAAATGCCAGATGTGCGAGCACCTGCTGGCCAAGGGCGAGTTTCCGGCCTGCTGCGACGTCTGCCCGACCGGCGCCTCGCTGTTCGGCCCGGTGGAAGAGCTCCAGGCCGAGGCCGAGCGCAGGTTGGCCGCCGCGCCGGGCAGCGCCTACAGCTTTCCGCGTGGCCGGCTGGGCGACGATCGACCGACCCACGAAGGCAGGATCGCGGTCTACCAGCCGGCGGTCTACGGCGTCGATGACGGCGGCGGCACGCAGGTCCGCTATCTGGCCGGCGTGCCCTTCGTCAAGCTCGGCCTGCCCGACTTGCCGAAGTACTCCTTTGCCGCGGTCTCCGAGGGTATCCAGCACACCGTCTACAAGTGGCTGATTGCCCCCCTGGTGGGCTTCGGCGTGCTCGCCGTCTTCGCCCGCCGTCACATGCGCCGCACGTCCGAGGGCGGCGGATCGGACGAGGGGGACTCGGCATGAACCACGCACCCCTGCGCAGGCGGCTGTTCACCCCGGTCACGCTGGTGCTGGCCGTGCTGGCGGCGATTGGCGCCTACTATGTCGCGATCCGGTTCATCTTCGGCCTCGGCGCGGTGACCAACCTGAACCCGGGATATCCCTGGGGCATCTGGGTGGTCTTCGACGTCATCATCGGCACGGCCTTGGGCTGCGGCGGTTTCGCGCTGGCGCTCCTGGTCTACATCTTCAACCGCGGCGACTATCATCCGCTAGTGCGCCCGGCGCTGCTCGGCGGGGTCCTGGGCTATACCCTGGCGGCAATGGCCTTGGGGATCGATCTCGGCCGTTACTGGAACGCCTACAACGTGCTGATGCCCTGGTACGCCCAACCCAACTCGGTGATGTTCGAGGTCGCGCTCTGCATGCTGGCCTACATCGTCGTGCTGTGGGCCGAGTTCTCGCCGGCGTTCTTCGAGCGCTTCGGCCTGGGCGGCATGCGGCGCTTCGTCCGGCGCTACATGTTCCTCATCGTCGCGCTCGGCGTTCTGCTGCCCAGCATGCATCAGAGCTCGTTCGGCTCCGTGCTGCTGGTCATGGGATCCCAGCTCTCGCCGCTCTGGTACAGCCTGTGGCTGCCGGTGCTCTTCGTGGTCTCGGCGCTGGCAATGGGTTACGCCATGGTGGCGTTCGAAGCGACCGTGCTGTCCGAGACTTTCGACACGCCGTCCGAGCACCGCCTGCTGTCCAAGATGGCGATCGTCGTCGGCTGCGTCCTGGCCGGTTTTCTCGTTCTGCGCTGGATCGACCTGCTCAATCGCGGCGTCCTCGATCTCGCCTTCGCCGGCGATCTGGACGCCGTGATGTTCTGGATCGAGAACGCCCTCTTCCTCTTCGCCGTCCTCGCCTTCCTGCTGCCCGCGGGACGCGCGTCGAAACGCGTGACCTTCCTGGGCGCGGCCGCCCTGCTCTTGGGCGGTTCGCTTTACCGGCTGAACGCCTTTCTGATCGCCTACCAGCCGGTCGGCAACTGGTCCTATTTCCCCTCGGTGCCCGAGCTGATGGTGACCATCGGCATCTTCGCCTTCGAGATCCTGCTCTACCTGATCATCGTCACAAAGCTGCCGGTGCTCGCCGCCCGGCGACCGGCGCCATCTCCGGCCGCCGCCGAAACGCAACCTGCCGAATAGGAGCCTTCCCGTGGCACGCATCACCATCGATCCGATCACCCGCATCGAAGGCCATCTGCGGATCGACTGCGAGGTCGATCAGGGTGAGGTCCAGAAGGCCTGGTCGTCGGGCACCATGTGGCGGGGCATCGAGCTGATCCTGAAGGATCGCGACCCGCGCGATGCCTGGATCTACACGCAGCGCATCTGCGGCGTCTGCACGACGGTCCACGCGATCACCTCGGTCAGGGCCGTCGAGAACGCGCTCGACCTGCCGGTGCCGTTGAACGCCCAGTACATCCGCAACCTGATCGTCACGGCGCATGGCGTCCATGATCATATCGTGCACTTCTACCATCTGGCGGCGCTCGATTGGGTCGATATCGTCTCGGCGCTGAAGGGCGATCCGAAATCGGCGGCCGCGCTCGGCGCCCAGCTCTCCGACTACAAGGGCAACAGCGAGCCGGCGATCCGCGAGGTGCGCGAGCGCCTGTCGAAGTTCGTCGACAGCGGCCAGCTCGGCGTCTTCGCGTCGGGCTATTGGGGCCATCCGGCGATGAAGCTGCCGCCGGACGTCAACCTGCTGGCGGCGACCCATTACCTGCAGGCGCTGGAGGTGCAGAGGGCCTGCAACCAGATCGTGACCATACTCGGGTCCAAGACGCCGCATATCCAGAACCTGGCCGTGGGCGGCGTCGCCAACCCGATCAATCCCGAGAGCCAGTCGACCCTGACGCTGGAGCGGCTTTACGCGATCAAGCAGCTGATCGACCAGGTCGGCGATTTCGTGCACAACGCGATGATGACCGATACCGCGGCGGTCGGCGCGCTCTACGCGGACTGGACCAAGTACGGCGCCGGGGTCACCAACTATCTGTCGGTCCCGGACCTTCCCTTGGACGAGAAGGGCGAGCAGTTCGAGTTGCCCGGCGGCTATATCCCGGCCGCGAACCTCGACGGCTTCCGGTCGATCACCAGCTACAAGGACGACTACTTCCGCGAAGGCGTGAAGGAGTCGGTCAAGCATTCCTGGTACGACTATCCGGGCGGCGCGGACGCGCTGCATCCCTACGACGGCGAGACGAACCCCAGCTACACCGACTTCCAGGACGACGGCAAGTATTCCTGGATCAAGGCGCCGACGTTCCACGACGAACGGGCCCAGGTCGGCCCGCTGGCCCACGTGCTGGCGATGTACGTCGCGGGGCACGAGCCCACGCGCCGCCACCTGAACAAGCTGATCGAGGCCGCCAGCAAGGTGGCCGGCAGCGACATCCCGCTGTCCGCCCTGCACTCGACCATCGGCCGTATCGCGGCACGCACGGTGCGCTGCGCGGTCCTGCACGAATCCCTGCAGAACCAGTGGCAGTTGCTGATGGAAAACATTGGAAAGGGTGATTTCGATACCTTCAACCGGCCGGTGTTCCCGAAGGGCGAGGTGCGCGGCTTCGGCTATCACGAGGCGCCGCGTGGCGTCCTTTCGCACTGGACCGTGATCGATAACGGCAAGATCAAGAACTATCAGGCGGTCGTGCCCTCGACCTGGAACGCCGGGCCGCGCGACGACCAGGATCGGCCGGGGCCTTACGAGGCCGCGCTGCTCGGCAACCCGGTCGCCGACGCGGAGCTGCCGCTCGAAGTGCTGCGCACGGTTCACTCCTTCGATCCCTGCATCGCCTGCGCCGTCCACATGGTCGATGCCGACCGCAGGCCCATCATCCAGGTCCAGGCCTTCTGACGGTGCACGGCATGAACCTTCTGGTCCTCGGTCTCGGCAATATCCTGATGTCCGACGAAGGCGTGGGGGTGCGCGTCGTCGAGGCCCTGGCCGCGCGAGACAATCTCCCCGCGGGCGTCGAACTCCTGGACGGCGGCACCTCGGGCATGGAATTGCTGGAAGCCATGATGGGGCGCGACGCGATCATCGTCGCCGACGCGATCAGCGCGAACGGGCACCGGCCGGGGGACGTCATCCGCCTGGACGGCGGCGAACTCGACCAGTACTTCCGGCAACGCATGTCGCCGCATCAGATCGGCCTGAGCGACGTCCTCGCCGCGCTCCAGCTCATGGACGCGTCGCCCGGCCGTCTCGTCTTGTACGGGGTGGTGCCGAGGAACCTGGACCTGGGCCTTGAACTGTCCGCCGAGGTGGCCGCCGCGCGCGATCACCTGGTACGCAGGATCGAAGGCGAGGTCGCCGGCCTGTGCCGACACGAAACGGCCGCGGCGTGAGGAGCGGGCATGTGCATTGCGATACCACGTGAGGTGTTGAGCGTAGAGGACCTGACCGCCACCGTCGCGACCGACCAGGGACCGC
>JAAUYE010108944.1_pt1 | contig 10459 bp, 5 predicted proteins | sample 7278081 | NCBI WGS metagenome assembly JAAUYE01 (sample SAMN14350131, study PRJNA611818) | marine sediment metagenome | isolation source: surface marine sediment (0.6m) | place: French Polynesia: Moorea | collected 2018-08
CCCCGAGCAGCACCACCCCGCAGAAAAACTGTAACGACGGCGTGACGTAAAACAGGATGCCCACGGTCGTCATCGGCAGCATGCGAGTGCCGGCGGTGAAAAACGCGAGCGGCAGCACCGTTACCGGTCCCGCAAGAATCAATAACATGTCCGTCGCCCGGGCCTGGTTCAGGAAGATCGCGTCCCCCTGATGATGCAGCCACAGCATCAGCGCCAGAGTAAACGGGAGCAGCAACAATATTTCGACGAATAGCCCCGGCACCGCATTGGTTGCCATTTGCTTGCGTAGCAAGCCGTAGAGCGCGAAGCTGAATCCAACCGCGAGTACCACCCAGGGCAGAATCGACGTGCTGAGAAAATAGTAGGCAACGCCGGCAGCGGCGCACAGAATTGCGATAACGTTGGCGCGGCCGAGCTTTTCCTTGAAAACGATGACGCCCGCCAGTACGTTCAGCAGCGGCGTCAGGAAGTATCCCATGCTGGCCTCGACGACTCGCTGATTAGCGACGGCCCAGATGTAAATACCCCAGTTCAGGCTCACCACCAGGCCCGATAGCGCCAACCATTTCAATTCGCGCCAGGATGTCAGCGCGCCCGCGACCTGTGACCTCCTGCGCCCGCTGAGCAGCACCAGCAACAATAGTACCGGTGCCGACCACAGCATGCGGTGCAGCAGAACCTCGAATGCTGGCACGTGGATTAACAACGCCCAGTAGAGTGGAAACAGACCCCAGCCGATGTAACCGGCGAGGATTACCGCGTAGCCCTTGTTCATCAGTCGTCAGCGTCGCCGTAGATCCCGCGCCAATACCAGGATCAGGCCGATCACCTGCAGAAAGATCGCGATGCTGAACAGGCGCGAATTGTCGCCCTCGAGCGGCATTTTACGTTCCTGCAGTTCGAGGTTTTCGAAATAAGTGTTGTTGATGGATTCGATTAACGATTGCTGCGCCGCGTCGCTCAAATCCAGCAATAGTTTCAGATCGACGTCGGCCGGTTGTTGCACGCGCGCTGTGAAATCTTTCAGGTCGTGAGTATTTTGTATTTCCGCCAGGTACTTCCGGTAATAGGATTCGGTTACCCCGGTCGCGGATGGCTTATCCGCCAGCAGCAGGATGAAAAATTCCTTTTTACGCTCGACCTCGATCCTGGACTGCCACAGGCTGTCGATTAGAACCTGTTTCTGCTGAATTTCGCGGTCGATAATGTTGATCTGGTCGTTGTTGAGGCCGATGAAATAATGCGTGATCAACGCAGACAGAATATTAAAAACGACGCCGGTCAGCACAAATACCCAGGGAGCCAACCAGCGGTCGAGGCTGGATCTAGCCATCCGTCGCCTCGAATAGCGGCGGCAGTATCGCGCCGTGTGCGCAGCGCAACACCGGCAAATCGCAAAGAGGCTGCAGATCCGACGCGTTATCCATGTCGGGGTCAGTCATCGGGGTAACCTGGTTCAGGATAATCGCCGCCACGCGCAGATGACGGCTCGTCACCGCCTGCAAGGTCATCAAGGCCTGGTTTACCGCGCCGATTCGATCGTGCACCACGATGATTACCGGCAACTGCAACGCTCCCGCCAGGTCCGCGTTCAGACCGTTCTCCGCGAGCGGCGAGTAAAAGCCACCCGCACCTTCGACGATCAGGCAGTGATCGTCGTGGTCGCGCGCGCAGGCATCGATCAGATTTTCCATCAGTAGCGTTTGCCCTTCGAGGCGAGCCGCGCGATGCGGTGCCAGCGCCGCGCGGAAGCGGTAGGCGTTTATGCGCTCGATCGGCTCGCTCTCGCCATTGGCGCGCTGCAGGGCAGCCGAGTCGTTCGTCAGTAATTCGCCTTCGGGTCCGGGACTGCAGCCAGATTCGGCGGGTTTGCGGGTCTCGACCTCGAAGCCCGCTGCGCGCAACTGCTGCACGATCTGGCAGGCGATGTAGGTCTTGCCGACATCGGTATCGGATCCGGTGACAAAATATCCGCTCGCGACGGAACGCGCCGATATATGCTGGTTCATCATTCGAGCATTCTGTGCAAGATACGGGGCAACTGCAAGCCTGGGCTCGCGACCGCATCGTAATGGAGGCATTGAAGATGCGCCATGCTGGGAAAGCCGGGCCCGCCTGTTATAATCGCGCCGGGGATTTAGGACCGTTGTTGATATGCAGGACTTTGTCATCGGCCAGCGCTGGATCAGCGCCGCCGAACTCCATCTCGGCCTGGGCATGGTGATCGAAATCGAACACCGTACCGTGAGTATTATTTTTCCCGCGACCGGAGAAACCCGGATTTACGCTCGCGCCGACGCGCCGCTGACCCGGGTGCGTTTCCGCGAGGGAGACTGGGTCGAAAAACACGACGGCGAGAATTTGCAGGTGCTGGGGCTCAGCGAATCCAACGGTCTGATTGTGTATCATTGCGCCGACGAGCGCGGCAATGCGGCCGACCTGCCAGAGGGCCGCCTGAGCAACTTCCTGCAGCTCAACCAGCCAGCGGAGCGGTTGCTCAACGCGCAGGTCGACCGCAACAAGTGGTTCAGCCTGCGCTGCAAGACCCGCGAAATCGCCAACAGCCTGCAGCAGTCGGCCGTGTTCGGGCTGGCCGGCAGCCGCACCAGCCTGATCGCGCACCAGTTGTACATCGCGCACGAAGTATCACGCCGCTATGCTCCGCGCGTCCTGCTGGCGGACGAGGTCGGGCTGGGTAAAACCATCGAGGCAGGATTGATTCTGCACCAGCAATTATTGCTCGAACGCGCGCGCCGGGTGCTGATCGTGGTCCCCGAGTCGCTGGTGCATCAATGGCTGGTGGAAATGCTGCGCCGCTTCAATCTAATGTTCAGCATCTTCGATGCGACGCGTTTCGAGGATCCCGAATCCGAGGCAGGGGGGTTCGACGATAGCGAAAATCCGTTTCATGCCGAGCAACTGGTGTTGTGCAGTCTGGAATTTCTGGTCAGTCACCCGGACCGGGCGGCGCAGGCCTGCGCCGGTGAGTGGGATCTGCTGGTGGTCGACGAGGCCCACCACTTGTCGTGGACGCCCGAGCTTGCGAGCGACGAGTATCGACTGGTCGAGAGTCTGGCGGAAAATACCGTCGGCCTGTTGCTGTTGACGGCGACACCGGAGCAACTCGGCAAGGAGAGTCACTTCGCTCGCCTGCGCCTGCTCGACCCGGATCGCTTTGCTAGCCTGGAACGTTTCCTGCAGGAAGAGCAAGGCTATCGTCGACTTGCCGAACATGCGGAGGCCTTGCTGTCAGACCCCGACGCGGGACAGCAGCTCGACGACCTGCTGGATCAGCACGGCACCGGCCGGGTGCTGTTTCGCAACACGCGTCACGTGGTCACCGGTTTCCCGGAGCGCGAGGTACACCCGGCGCAGCTCGAAGCCGGTGCCGACGCCTATGCCTCGTGGCTGGGTCAATTTCTGCGTGAGTACCGCAGTCGTAAGGTGCTGGTGATAACGGCCGCGTCAGAATCGGCGCAGCATCTCGTTGCCCGCATGAAACAGGAATTCGGAATTCGCGCGGCGCTGTTTCACGAGGGTATGTCGCTGGTCGAGCGCGATCGCGCCGCCGCCTGGTTTGCCGATCACGAAGACGGCGCCCAGGTTCTGATTTGCTCCGAGATCGGCAGCGAGGGTCGCAATTTCCAGTTTGCGCACCACCTGGTATTGTACGACCTGCCTTTGAATCCGGACCTGCTGGAGCAGCGCATCGGCCGACTCGATCGCATCGGCCAGAACGCGGTGATCAAGATCCACGTGCCATATATCGAGGGCAGCGCGCAGCAGGTACTGTTTCGCTGGTATCACGAATCGCTGGGCGCCTTCGAGCACACCTGCCCGGCAGGCCACCAGGTCTGGCTCAATACGCGTCACGAATTACAGCGCTACCTGGACGATCCCGCGTTGCCGATGGATGCCTTCATCGAAAGCACGCGCGAGTTGCGTCATTCCCTGGACCGGGAACTTCAACAGGGTCGCGACCGACTGCTCGAAATTAATTCCTGTCGACCGGGCATTGCCGACGCTCTGATCGACGAGGCCATGCAGCGCGAGCTCGATTTCGACCTGTTCAATTTCATGGAGCGGATCTACGACTGCTACGGGGTCAACAGCGAAATTCGCGGCCAGGATCGCTGGGTAATTACGCCGGGCGATAACATGCTGACGCAAATGCCCGGCCTGCCCGAGGACGGCATGACGGTAACCTACGAGCGCAGCGCCGCGCTCGCCAACGAAGACCTGCACTACCTGACCTGGGAACACCCCTTTGTGCGCAACGCCATGGATATGATTCTGAGCAGCGAATTCGGTAATACCGCGCTGATCGCGCGACAGTTTCCGGGAGTCCAGGCGGGCACGCTGCTGGCCGAGTGCCATTTCCTGATGGATTTCAGCGATGACTACCGCAGTCACAACGAGCGTTACTTTCCCAACGCGAGTATTCGCGTACTGGTCGACGAAACGGGTCAGGATCACAGCACTCGTTTCGAGCTGGAAGCCGGGGCGGGCCCGGTACAGCGTGTCGACCAGGATACTGCGATCAAGGTCGTCAAGGCGCGGCAAACCGAATTGACCCGAATGCTGGAGTTTGCCGAACTGGTCGCGGATACGCGAGTGCCGGCGCTGATCGAAGCGGCGCGCAGTAATGGACGCCAGCTGCTCGGACATGAGGTCGAGCGCCTGGTGGCGCTGCAAAAAGTTAATCCTGGGGTGCGCGACGACGAAATCGATTTTTTTCGAAACCAGCTGAAGCATTTCGAATCCGCGCTGGAACACGCGCGTTTGCGCCTCGACGCGGTACGCATCGTCGTCGCGGTATAGATTTCGTTCTGCTTCGGTTGGGGTTGTTTAGATCGCCGAATCGAAGCGTGCCGGCTTGTTATCGGCCTGCTCCTGTTGCAGCAAGCTGACGATCTCTTCGTAGGTGACGGGTTTGCTAAAGTAGTAACCCTGCATCAGGTTGCATTTCTGCTGTTTCAGAAAGTCGAGTTGCTCCCTGCTTTCTACACCCTCCGCAACCGTCCTGATTCCCAGCCCCCTGGCCAGGTTGATGATGGCAATCGTAATCGCCACATCGTCCTTATCATCCGGAATGTCGCGGATGAACGAGCGGTCGACTTTAAGCGTCGATATCGGGAACTGCTTTAGATAAGCCAGCGAGGAATGCCCGGTGCCGAAATCATCCACCGATATGCTGACGCCGAGGTCCGATAGCTCCCGCAAGGTTCGTTTTACACGGTCCATATCGGACATCAGCATACTTTCGGTAATCTCGAGATCGAGCATCGAAGATTCGAGCCCGGATAGGCGCAGGGCCTCGCCAACCTTGTCGACCAGCGATGCCTCGCGCAGTTGGCGCACCGAGAGATTGACCGAAACATGTATCGCAGGCAGCCCCGCATCTAGCAGTAGCTGCAGCTGGTTGCAGGATTGCTGTAACACCCATTCGCCGATCGGCACTATCAGGCCGGTTTCTTCGGCGATGCCGATAAACTGGTCGGGCGGTACCATACCGCGCTCGGGATGCTGCCAGCGAATCAACGCCTCGATACCGACTATCCTGCCCTGCTGGATGTCGACCTGCGGTTGGTACAGCAGCGTGAACTCGTCACGCTCCAGCGCATGGCGCAGCTCGTGCTCCAGCTCGAGGCGCTGCTCGAGCCGGGCGCTCATTTCATGATTGTAGAACTGGTAATTATTGCGCCCTTTTTCCTTGGCGTGGTACATCGCGGTATCCGCGTTTTTCAGCAGGTTCTTGACGTCATTTTCATCCAGCGGGTAAAGGATGATGCCGACACTTGCGGTGATGAACAGTTTCTTGCTCTCGATAAAAAACGGTTCGGCGAAGCTGTCGATTATTTTCTCGGCAACGACGTTAACGTTGTCGATTTGACTGATATTTTGCAGCAGCAGGCAGAATTCGTCGCCACCCCAGCGGGCTACCGTGTCGCTCGCGCGCATGCAACTGCTCAAACGCTCGGCCGCGCCCTTGAGCAGGCTGTCGCCGGCGTCATGGCCAAGGCTGTCGTTAACGTTTTTGAACTGGTCCAGGTCGACGAACAGCACTGCTACGAGCTGCTCGTTACGATCCGCGATCTTCATCGCCTGTTCGAGCCGGTCGACAAACAGGCTGCGATTAGGCAGGCCGGTGAGACTATCGTAGTAGGCGAGGTAGTTCAGCGTATCGTCGGTTTTTTTCTTCTCGGTAATATCGAGAATCATCGCCACGTAAACCGGGGGCTCTTCCTCCGGGGAATATTGCAGCAGTACCTCGACCGGATAACAGGATCCGTCCTTGCGCCGGTGGACGGTTTCGAAGTGGAACTGGTCGGTTTCGCCGCTACGTAACGGCTCGATCATCGCCATGAATTCCGCCTTTGAAATTTCCGGCTTCAAGTCCACCGCCGTCATCTTGCGCAACTCTTCTGCGCTGTAACCGAGATTATCACGCCCGCCCCGGTTGACGTGTGTAAACTGCAGGTTGCCGGCATCGAAGATGTATATTTCGTTGGCGGAATTGTCCAGCAGGCGTCCCAGTCGGCTGGAGAGTTCGGTCGCTTTTTTATGTTCCTGCTGCTGGCGTGTCAGTATACGGTCGGCGCGGATTACGAATAACAGCTGCACCAGGTACAACAGGCCCAGGGTGGCCAGTACCGCGGCGCTGACCTCGAGCTGCTTGTGCTTTACTTCTGCGACTCTATCGGTGATATCCGTGTAGATTTCGAACACGCCGATAATGCCGTTATCCTGTTCTGCATAAATAGGCAGATAGCTTGATAGCACGGTACGGCCATAGATTTCACTGCCGTCTATGCCGCGAAAGCTGTCGCGCTCCGAGATAACGCTAATTATGTCACCGCTCAGGGCGACCCGACTACCGGGATAATCTGGCGGTTTGACAGTACCTGTCTGGTTCGGGTCGGTAGAAAACAGGGTCTTGCCGCGGGTGTCGAAAATTTTCACTTTCAGTATCGGCAGGCCTTTCACCATACCCTCGACGTCAAGGTGCAGCTGCTGTGACAGCGAGTTTTCAACCAGTTGTGACTGCGGCATCGTTTCCGCCAGGCGCAAAAAGTCGCCGTATTTCGGGAACAGGGTATTGGCGATCGTCCGGCTGAGCGAGACGTAGTTACGTTCTTCGATCTCGATCAACTGATCGATCGTGGTGTGACGATAATAAATGCTCAAACTCAATGCCGAGGCAACAATCGCCGCCAGGCTGACGATTGAAAAGTTAAGCTTGAGACTGAATTTCGTTGGTTTTGACATTAAGTTTGTTAAGCGCTGCCGCCGGTTATTTGGATGAGCGGGAAATCGGTAGTCGACACCAGTATGGTGCTGCCGTGAATCCCTGAATCCGGTGTTTAATTTGTGAACGCCAAGGTCCTGATAACTTGAGTGTGATATCGGCAACCAGCTGCCAAACTAAAATAATCGCTTGACATACATACCGGTCGGTATTAAAAAGCATACCAACTGGTACGTATGTGGCTTATGAACGATTTAAACGACAAAGATGTTTACTGGTGGCGACCGCTCGACGATACCGAGCTGGATACCCGCGGCAAGATACTGTTTGCAGCTTACAAGGAAATTCATGTCAATGGTTTTCAGTCGGCCAGCCTGAGCAACATCCTGAAGCGCACCGGCGTTACCAAGGGTGCGCTCTATCACCATTTTCGTGACAAGAGCGAACTCGGTTACGCGGTCGTCGATGAAGTCATCGATACGAGAATTCAGCAGAGTTTTATTCATCCGCTGGCGCATTTCGACGACCCGATCGAAGGCTTTATCGAGCTGATTCAAAATGCCGGCGAAACCTTTTCGATAACCGATATCGAACTTGGCTGTCCGCTGTCGGTGCTGGCCCAGGAAATGGCCCCGATCGACGAAGGTTTTCGTACCCGCCTGACCAGGATTTACCATCAATGGCACGAATCGATCGCCGAGGTGCTCGCCAGGGGCAAGGCCGAGGGCCTGATCATCGACGAGGTCGATCCCGAAACGATGGCGGTCACGATCGTGGCGCTTATGGAGGGCAGTCTGAGCTCGGCCAAGGTAACACAGAGCCTGGATGTGCTTTACCGCTGCGGCCAGGGGCTGACGCAAATTTTACAACTGATTAGAACCGAACCCGTGAGTCGATAATGGTAAAAAGCTACGCTGAATTTATCCTGCGCCACCGATGGGTTACGGTGATACTGGCGGTGCTGTGGATCATGGGAATGGGCGCCGGTGCCCGGCACCTGACTTTCACCAACGATTACCGCGTGTTTTTCGGCGAAGATAATCCGCAGTTGATGGCTTTCGAAAATCTGCAGGATACCTATGCCAAGAACGATAACGTGATGCTGGTACTGGTGCCGGCGGATGGCGAAGTGTTCACGCGCGAAACCCTGGGCGCGGTCGCCTGGTTGACCGAGCGCGCCTGGGAGACGCCTTACTCGACCCGGGTCGAATCGCTTAGCAACTACCAGCATACCTCGGCGATCGAAGACGATTTACTGGTCCAGGACCTGGCGTATGAACCGCAGACACTGACCGATGACGATCTGATCCGCATCCGCGACATCGCGCTCAACGAACCGGTCCTGGTCAATCGGCTGATTTCCCCGCGGGCGGACGTCACCGGCGTCAATATCACGATCGAGTTACCGGGCGTCGACCCGATTGTCGAAAATCCTGAAGTGGTTACCTATGTGCGACAGTTGCGCAGCGAGTTCAGGCAAACCTTCCCCGAAATCGACGTCAAGTTAACCGGCATCATCATGATGAACCAGGCGTTTCCGGAAGCGAGTCAATACGATATGTCGACCCTGTTTCCGCTGATGCTGTTGCTGTTCGTCGTGGTGCTGTTTTTCTGGGTCAGGGGATTTTCCGGCACTGTCACCACTTTCTGCATCATCGTCTTTTCGATTATCGGGGCCATGGGTATGGCGGGCTGGTTCGGTATCGCGCTGACGCCGCCGTCGTTCTCCGCCATCATGATTATTCCCACCATGGCAATCGCGGACAGCGTGCACGTGCTGATGAACTACCTGCTTATGATGCAAAAGGGCGAGACGCGCCGGGAGGCGATGATCGACAGCATCCGCATCAACTTCCAGCCGGTGTTTTTGACCAGCGTTACCACCGCGATCGGCTTCCTCAGCATGAATTTTTCGGATGCGCCGCCGTTTCATGATCTCGGCAATATCGTCGCGATGGGTGTCATGATCGCCTTCGTGCTGAGCGTGACCTTTCTGCCGGCGATGATGCTGCTGTTGCCGGGCCGACAGCGCGTCGGTGAAACGACCTCGAGTCGAGCGATGCAGCGGTTCGCGGAGTTCGTGATTGCCAGTCGCGCGAAGCTGCTGGTCGGCATGAGCTTCGGCTGCCTGCTGCTGATTTCCTGCCTGCCGCTAAACGAGCTAAACGACGATTTCGTCAAGTACTTCAGCGAAAAAATCGAGTTCCGGCGCGATGCCGATTTCGCGTCGCAAAACCTGAGCGGGCTTTACCTGGTCGACTACTCGCTCGAGTCGGGTCAGGACGGTGGCGTCAGCGATCCCGGGTTCCTGCAAAACATCGAAGACTTCGCCAACTGGTATCGCCAGCAGCCCGAGGTTCTGCACGTGAACGTCGTCTCCGATACCTTCAAGCGGCTCAACAAGAGCATGCATGGCGACGACCAGGCCTGGTATCGTCTGCCCGAACTGCGTGACCTCGCGGCGCAGTACCTGCTGTTGTACGAAATGTCGTTACCTTATGGCCTCGATCTGAACAACCAGATCAATATCGACAAGTCGGCGACTCGCATGACGGTAATGCTGCGCAACATGACCACCAAAAGCGTGCTCGCGCTCGAACAACGGGCGCAACAATGGCTGCGGGATAACGCGCCGCCGAGCATGCATAACGAGGGCGCCAGCCCGACTATCATGTTCAGCAATATCGGCGAACGCAATATCAGGAGCATGCTGCTGGGCACCACGGTCGCGTTGATCCTGATCTCCATCATCCTGGTATTCGCGCTGCGCTCGGTCAAGATCGGGATGCTGAGCCTGATACCGAACCTGATTCCTGCGGCGCTCGCCTTCGGCGCCTGGGGCATCGCCGTGGGCCAGATCGGGCTGGCGCTGTCAGTAGTGACCGGCATGACGCTCGGCATCGTGGTTGACGATACCGTGCACTTTTTGAGCAAGTACCTGCGTGCGCGCCGCGAAAAAGGCCTCGACGCGCAGGACGCGGTGCGCTACGCATTCAGCACCGTGGGCCTCGCGCTGTTGGTAACGTCGATTGTGCTGGTCGCGGGCTTCACCGTGCTGACCTTCTCGGCGTTCGCGCTGAACTCGAACATGGCGTTCATGACCGCGGTGACGATCATTTTCGCGATCGTTGCCGACTTCCTGTTACTACCACCGCTGTTAATGGCTATCGATGGCAAATCGACCAGCCACGACGCTGACGGCGAGCAACC
>JAAUYE010159058.1_pt1 | contig 10457 bp, 8 predicted proteins | sample 7278081 | NCBI WGS metagenome assembly JAAUYE01 (sample SAMN14350131, study PRJNA611818) | marine sediment metagenome | isolation source: surface marine sediment (0.6m) | place: French Polynesia: Moorea | collected 2018-08
CCGGCGAGCGCCTCCGCCAGCGAGCGGGCCGAGGCCTCGGTGTGCGCGGAGTCGACGATGCGCAGCGGAGCGCTTCCGAGCCGCTCGATGCGTCCGGGCAGCTCGGCGCGGGGCAGGCCCCGCGTCGCGGCCAGCGCCAGCGCGTCGTCGTCGAGGCCCCCGGCGCGCCGCAGGCAGGCCACCGCGAGCGCGGCATTCCGCGCCTGGTGGCCGCCGAGGAAGGGCAGCGGCGCCTCCAGCTCGAGCGAGCCATCCGTGATCCGCAGCCGCGGCTCTCCGGACTCTTGCTCGCGCACCTCGAGGTGGAAGTCGCGCCCCGCGACGGCCAGGGGAGCTCCCACCTCGCGGGCGCGCCCGGCCACCACGTCGAGCGCCTCGTCCGGCAGCCAGCCCGCCACCGCCGGCACCCCGGGCTTCAGGATGCCGGCCTTCTCGCCCGCGATGGCGGCCAGGGTCGTGCCGAGCTTGTCGGTGTGCTCGAGCTCGATGCTGGTGACGCACGCGACCCGGGGCAGGACGACGTTGGTCGAGTCCAGCCGTCCGCCCAGGCCCACCTCGAGGATCGCGCGACGGACGCCGGCCTCGCGGAAGCAGACGAAGGCCGCCGCGGTGAGCGCGTCGAAGAAGGTCGGCGCGGAGCCCGGGTCTTCGGCGCGGAGCGCGTCGACGTGCGGGCGCACGGACTCGACGGCCGCCGCGAGGAAGTCGCCTTCCGTCTCGCGACCGTCCAGCCGCACGCGCTCGGTCCAGCGCTCGAGGTGCGGCGACGTGTAGGTGCCGACCCGTTCGCCGGCCGCCACCAGCACGGCTTCCGCCAGCAGCGCGGTCGAGCCCTTGCCCTTGGATCCCGCGATGTGGACGACGTCGAGGCCGGCCTGGGGATCGCCGAGCCGCGCGAGAAGACGGCGCACCGGCCCCAGCCCCATGCGCGCGTAGGGCCAGTCGGGACGCTTCTCCACGTTGATCAGGCTCTCGAGCCAGGCGCCGGCCTGCTCGACGTCACGGATCATCGCCCCTCCACCTGGACCACCCGCTCCGCTCCCTGGAGCAACTGCTCCCTGGAGCAACTGCTCAAACGAAACGGGGCGGCCGCTGGCCGCCCCGTCGGAACCTGCGTAGCTCGCGAGCGCGGGCTACTGCACCATGTAGCGCTTCCACTGGCGGTACTCCTTCACCGCCTCGTTCGTGGACTCCGCCGCGGGGAAGTAGAACTTCACCGCGTGCCCGCACACGCTGCAGATCTTGTAACAGAACTTGAAGCCGTCGACCTCACGCATGCTGCCGACGGTCTCGCGATTGTCGTCGGTGCAGCAGTTCGACGGCCGGGGCGGCGAGACGATCTTCTTCGGGTAGTCGTTGCGAGGCGGCTCCTCCTCGGAGTACCGGATGATGTTCTTCACCATCCGCTTCGCCTTCGCATCCGAGTTCTGCTTCCTGATGTTGCTACCGATCCGTCTCAATGCACCGTCCTCTGTCAGACTCCTTGCACGCCCGGACGCCCCTGGTCCAGGTCGCGGAGGAGGGGGGTGTGGTCTTCGTAGCCGTTCTCGCAGGGAGCGCCCTCCGCGAAGCGGAAGACGCTGGTGGGATCCGTCAGGCCGCGTCGGCCGAGGCGCAGCAGCACCGAGCTGCGCGTGCCGTAGACACCGGCGTGGACGCAGAGGGCATCGAGGGGCCCGCGCGGCCCCGCCTCGTGATCGCGGCATAGCGCGGCGAGCCGGTCGAGCACGGCGTCGCCGCCGGCGCCCGCGGCCTCGCCCACGCGGCCCGTGACGCGGCTCAGCTTGGCCGGCGCCTGCGCGTCGAGCGCGGCGTTGCCCACCACGAACACGCTCCCCTCGTTCTCCACGGGGCGGACGGTGCCCTCGTACGTGAACGCGAACGCACTCTCGCGGTCGGCCACGAACAGGTTGAAGGGGTTGTAGACGCCCATCGGCAGGCTCGAAATCTTCTCCGCGGCTCCCCTCGCGCTCGCAGCGCCGAGGGTCTCGGTGACCAGCAGGCCTCGCGACCTGCACCCCGGGTCGGGGCTCGCGCACGAGACGTTCGTCACGGCGACGAACACGCCCCTCGCGTTCAAGCCCAGCCAGGTGCCCCCTGCCTCGAGGTCCAGCGGCGCCAGCACCGTTCCGTAAGGCGTCGCTCTCAGCGCCGGGCCCTCGGCTGGGCGGTCGAGGAACTCGTCGCGGTTTGCTGCCACAACGAGCGGAGCCCCGGGGACCGTGCGATGGAGGGCGATCAGCGTACACATGCAGGTCGTCGATCGCCCGGTGCATGGCCCGATGCCCTACCCGGCCAGCACACCTACCCCGCGGGGACAGCGCTCGGTGGAACCCGAATTCTAACGAAAAGTGCGCCTCATGCCAGGAAAATCGGGGCCCTTTGGGCCCGCCTGCGTGGGGACGTGAACCCCACTGGTGTCAGGCGCTCTGGCCCCCGACCAGACGCAGCCCGCGCTCGGCCTCGGGCTCGACGTCCCGCTCGGGAGCGCCGTCCCAGCCCAGCTCGCTGCGCACGCGGGCGGCGCGGCGGCGCGCGGCCACGCGATCGAGCTGGAGCCCGTGGTGGGCGAAGACCTCTTCGAGCTGGTCGAAGTTCTGTTCGATCGTCATGCGGACCGACTCGAAGCCGTGCATCACCGCCTCGTGACGCTTCCAGAACGCCAGCGGGTTCACCCCGAAGAAGTTGGCGTCGCGCTCGCGCGGCTCGAGCAGCACGATGTCGCCGCGGAAGCGGTCGTCGGAGATGTAGCGCTGGATCCCGAGCTTGAGGCGCGAGTGGAGCAGCGTGCGGAACACCTGGTTGACGACGACCTTGAGGCCGCGGTCGGAGAGGTAGCGACCGTCGGCGAAGTAGGTGGCGTCGCCGTCTTCCGCGTCGAGCCGGTTGAGGAAGGGGCGGAAGGGGTTGTAGCAGATGATCAGGTCGGCCCCCTTCTCGATGGCGATGTCGATGTTCGCGGTGTGACGGACTCCACCGTCCACGTAGTCGACGCCGTTGATGCGGGCCGGCCGGTAGAAGATGGGAAGCGCGCACGAGGCCTGGACGGCCTGCGAGATGGTGACCTCGCAGCTCTCGTCGGGGCCGAAGATGGTTCGCTCGGCGGTATCGAGGTCGCAGGCGGTGATGTAGAGCCTGCGCCGCGTCTCGCGCGAGAAGGCGCGGAAGTCGTTCGGAACCTGGAGCCGATCGAGACTGCGGCGCAGCCAGCGCTCGAGGTTCGAGTTGTCGAAGAAGCCGCTCGGCACGTGGTTCGTGAGCGCCGGAATCTCGCGCTTCGGCGACACGTGCTGGAACAGGTGCATGGCCAGGGACTCGAAGTGCCGCCAGGTCGGACGCCTCAGGAAGGCGCGCGCCGCGGCCCCGACGGCGTCCGGAAGCCCCGGCATGGCGTGCGCGAGGTCGAGCCCGACGCTCGGCAGATAGGTGAGCAGGTCGTAGGTGAACTTCGCAGGCCGCTCGAAGAACTCGCGGACGTTCGGATTGTAGAAGTCGATCGGGCGCAGCTGGTCGAGGCGCTTGCTGGTGCCGTCGAGCACCTTCACCATCTCGTCGGGCGTGATGCCGCTGGCGAGCGAGGAGGCCAGGATGGCCCCTGCCGAGAGACCGACGTAGACGTCGAGGTCCGTGATCTTGCGGCCGACCAGGAAGTCGTCGAGCGCCTTGAGACCGCCCACCTTGAAGGCGCCGCCCGAAACGGCTCCTCCGGCGAGCACCACGGCGACCTTGGGATTGCGCTTGCGCTGTGCGCTGTCGCTCTTCCGGATCAGGGTCAGGCCCATCGAGCTCCCCCTGCGCCCTCCAGGGCGTAGCCGGAGAGCCCGTGACTTGGGCTCCGGCGCTGTCCGTTCAGAGGCCGGCGTCCTCCCCGCTGCACCGCGTCAGGATACCTCGGTGTCGGCAGCGAGTCGAGAACCCGAGCGAGCAGGGCCTTTCCCCCCAGACCCGGAATTCTCCTGCGCGCGCGGCGCGTTGAACAGCGTTTTAGGCGCGAGCTGCCGACACCGGGACATGCACTCGGGACGGCGGGCATTAATGCGACGCGTCTTTATGAGGGTATTCGGCTACAATGCGACCCAAGCTCTTCCAGAATGTGGTATTCGTTGTTCCCGGCCCGATAACGCGAGGGCTCACGGTGCGCCCGCTCTACATCGTCCCCCTACTCCTCGTCTTGACGACATCCCTCGGCTGCATGACGGCCGCCCCGCAAGGCGCCGTCCCGCCGGTCAGTGCCCAGGGCCCGGTGGATCCGCTCGATCCGACCGCGCAGCCCCAGACACAGCCTGGTGGCCCCCCGGGCGTGACCATGGGCCAGCGCGCCCAGAGCGCCCTCGAGTCCATGGTGATGGGCGCCGTCCTCGGCGCCCAGTTCGGTCCGCTCGGCGCCGCCGCGGGTGCGGGCACCATGCTGATCTACGGCGCGCTGACCGGGAACACGCCCTTCGGAGGCCTCGGCGGGGGCGGAGGTGGTGGCGGTGGTGGCTACGGCGGCCGCGGTGGCTACGACCCGGGCGGCTACGAGTCGCAGCGCGAGGCCGCCCTCGAGGCCGAGCTCGAGAGCGAGATGGACCGCGGTGTGGCCCTCGAAGACGAGATCGAGGCCGAGCTGCGCCGGCAGGAGGAGCTGCTCGCCCAGATCGAGCAGCAGGAGGCGCTGACCGAGCAGCAGGAGGCTCTGACCGAGTCGGTTGCAGCCGCGGCGGCGGCGCCGACAGTGGCCGGGCTTGCCGCCGTCAGCGACGAGGACCTCAACGCTCGCGTCGACCCCCGTGCGGCGCCGCTGGCCCCGGCAGACCGCGAGCTCCCGATGGCGATCTTCGAGGAAGACCGGGCGGTGATCCCGAAGGGCTCCTGGGACAACAAGAAGAAGCTCAAGGTCGTGAAGCGGAGCCTCGACGCGGATCGCGACGGGAACCCCGAGCAGGTGCGCTACTTCGACGAGAAGTCGGGCGAGATGATCCGGAAGGAGCAGGACAGCGACTACGACGGGAAGCCCGATACCTGGAACGTGTACGAAGACGGTCAGGTGGTCTCCCGGAAGCTCGACACCAACAGCGACGGCAAGATCGACGTCTGGGAGCAGTACGAGGACGGCCGCATGACCGGCCGTGAGGTCGACCGCGACAACGACGGCACCAAGGACGCGTTCTACGTCTATGAGGGCGACTCGCTCGTCAGCGAGCGGCACGACGCCAACAACGACGGGAAGGACGATCTCGTCGTGAAATACGACGACCGCTTCCGGCAGAGCGCCGTCGAGGACACGGACAGGAATGGCAAGATGGACTCCTGGACGGAGTACCGCGTCGTCGACGGCACCGAGGTGATGAGCCGCGTCGAGCGCGACACGGACGCGGACGGCAAGCGCGACGCCTTCGACACCTACGAGCCGAGGGAAGGCCGCGGGGAGCTCGCGAAGCGCGAGGAGGACAGGAACGGCGACGGCACCGTCGACGTCGTGTCCTCGTACCAGAACGGGCGCCTCAAGAGCCGGCAGATCAACGACCCGGACCTCGCCCCGCTCTGATCCACCGGCCGGCCGGCACGCAGGGCTCGGTCGCGCGAGGAGCAGGCAGGCCAGGAGCGATGCGCGCCGGACGCCCGCTCGACTACTTCTCCGCCTCGTCCACCCCGAACTCGAGCACCTTCTGCTGCTGCTCCCGGAAGCGCTGCACCCGCTCGCGCTCGATCAGCAGCATCAGCTGCTTGTTGCGCTCGCGGATGCGATCGAGCTCGAGGGCGAGCTCCCGCTCCGACAGGCCCGAGCGCTCGAACACGACGTCGAGCTCGACGCTGCCGCTCGATCCGTCCGAGGCGAGGGCCGTCACGCGCACGCGGTTGCGGCCCTCGCGGACCGGCACGAAGCCCGCGAAGCTGCCGTCGGGCGCGAGGTCGACGTCGTAGGAGACCTCGCGTGTGGTGAGATTCGTGAACACCACGTCCTCGATGTTCGCGAAGGTGACCCCGGAGAGGAACGAGATGATGTCGCCCGGGTTCCTCACCGGCAGGAAGTTCCCGAGCGTGATGCGCGCCATCTCGGTGGCGGCCACCGGGTTGGTGAGGGCCGTCGGCCCGAGCGCGTAGGTATTCACGGTGATCCCGGCCTTGTGGGCCAGACGCGCGGCGTTGAGGGCCGCCTCGGTGTCCCCCACGTCGGCGCTCGAGCCCGCACCGATCGGGAAGGTCGGCAGGCCGTCGGTGAGGAACAGGATCACCTTCTTGGCGCTCGGACGCGGCTGGCTTCGGGCGCCCGAGAGGCCGGCGAGCTCGCGGACTGCGAGCCGCACCCCCGCGGCGAAGTTCGTTCCGCCGTGCGGCCCGCGCGCCAGGATCGCCTGGACGGCCGCCTTCACGCGGTCGCGGTTCGCGCTGAGGGGCACCTCCAGCCATGCGTCCTGCTGGTCGTAGCGCATGCGCTCGCCCGTCATGGGGTTCATCTCGCCCGAGAAGCTGATCACCCCGACGCGAACGCGGTCGGCCTCCAGGCTGTCCACGAGCGCGCTGGCGGCGCGCACCTCGGCCGCGAGGATCGTGTCGCCGGGGTCGGTCGACTGCATGTCGGTCGGGTAGGCGCCAGGCTCCACGAGCTCGAGCTGCGGGTTGAACCCGATCTGGCCGTCGCCGTCGACGTCGGCACCGCTGGCCGCCTTGGTCGAGCCGGAGACGTCGATCACGATCATGACGTCGAACTCCGCGGGGCCGGCGGCGTCGGCCGCCGCGTTGCCCCGGATCGGCGCCTGATGGACCCGGTTCCGGAGGGGCTCGCCGTCCCGCGGCGTCTCGATCGAGATGCGCACGCCATTGGAGGCCGCGCTCGCATCGCGCCCCGCTGCCGGAGCCGGACCGGCGAGAGCGGCGAACAGCAGCAGGCACGAGAGCACGCCCACGCCTCGGGCTCCGTGCGCCCTCGCCGGCACGTCGCCAGATCTCATCGAGAAGCCTCCACGGAGCGAGAAGCCGGTGCCCCGGGCTCCGACTCGGCGGAGGAAGGCGCCTCCGCGGCGGGCACCGCGTCGGCTGCGTCGGAAACGGGCTTCGCGCTCTCGCCCGACTCCTCCCCCTCGGGGGAAGATTCCTCTGCCTCGGCCGGCCCGAGGGTATCCCACGCGAGCGCCTGTGCCTCGGCCACGGGCGAGGCGGCGAAGCGGTCGATCTTGGCGAGACGCTGGGAGATCACGCCCAGCGCCTCGAGCGTGACGCTGCCGACGGTCTCGAGGCTGTCCGCCGAGCAGTGCGCCAGGTCGTCGTCGGCGGTGCCGGCGTAGACGCCCGGCGGGTCGCCCCCGCCGAAGCTCGTGTCGACCAGCGCCACCACGCGTCGCAGGCCGGCGTCGGAGAGCGGGCGGTGGCTGGCGGAGGGCGACTGGTACTGCTCCCGGTCGAAGATCTCCCGGTGGCCGAGCCGGGCGGCCGCCCGCCAGAACTCCTCGCGATAGACGCGCTGGGAGCTGAGGTCCCGCGCAATCCGCAGGTCGGGATCGCAGACCTTCTCGATCACCACGGCCAGGCGGATCTGGTCGAGCACGCCCTCTTCGGCGAGCCGCTTCGCGAGGGCGCTGCTCCCGAAGTGGTTCGGGCTCTGCCCGGGGCCCGACGGAGCCTCGCCGTCGAGGAAGACCAGCCAGGTGGTGTAGGCCAGGGACTGCTCGCTCAGCACCCGTGCGAGCTCGAGCAGGACGGCCGGGCCCGACGCCGCCTCGTTCACCCCGAGATACTCGAAGCTATCGATCGGGGTGGTGTCGTAGCCGGCCGCCAGCACGATGGCGTCTTCGGACTGGCCGCGGATCCGCGCCGCGATGTTGACCAGGAAGAAGGGCTCCCGATCGCCGACCTGGACCTCGACCCGCTGCGCGACGATCTCGAGGCCCAGCTGCTCGAGCTGGTCCTTCAGGTACTCGCGGGCCTCGGCGTTGCCCTCGCTGCCCACGCTTCGGGGGCCGGCCGCCGCCAGGGCCTCGACGTGGCTCCAGGCGCGCTCCGCCGAGAAGCCGTCGACCCGCTCCTCCGGCAGCGGCGCCGGGGGCGGCGGGGCCTGGCACGAGACCAGGAGGATCGCGGAGACGGCCGCGAGGCCGAGCAGTCGGGCGCGCATGGGGCTCTTCTCCTCCGATCCCCCTCCCCGAGAGGGACTGGGGCTGTATCGGCTGCTCCTGCCGGCTGCCGCAGCGCAGAAAATAGGTCCCGAGAGCCGGTTGCGTGACACATCGCCGGCGGGCCCGCCACTTCCTCAATGGAAGTCCCTCCCTGGCGGGGCTTTTCGAAAGTGGAGGGCAGGGCCTCGCTTGCGCGGGGTCCTGCCTTTGCTCTTCCGGCCTGCGCCGCGCCCTGGGCCCGCGGCCGGGAGAGCCGCCCTCCTCGCCCGTCGGTCCCGACGGAGACCCAGGACATGTCGCGCGTGCTCGGAGCCGCCCTTCAGGGCGTCGACGGGGGACCGGTCGAGGTGGAGGTGCGGATCAGCTCGCAGCTCCCCCGGGTAGACGTGGTCGGCCTGCCGGAGGCCGCGGTGCGCGAGAGCGCGGCCCGGGTGCGGGCAGCCATCGCCAGCACGGGCCTGACCTTCCCGACCCAGCGGATCACCGTGAACCTCGCGCCTGCGGAGTTGCGCAAGGGCGGCACCGGCCTCGACCTGCCGATCGCGGTCGGCGTGCTGGCGGCGAATGGCGCGCTCGAGCCGGACAGCCTGGACGGGGTGGGCCTCGTGGGCGAGCTGGCGCTCGACGGGCGGCTGCGGCCCGTGCGGGGCGCCCTGGCCCTGACCCTCGCGCTGCGCGACGCGGGCTGCCGACGGGTGATCGTTCCGGAGCCGAGCGCGGTCGAGTCGGCGCTGGCACCGGGCGTCGAGGTGCTCCCCGCCCTGGATCTCGGCCGCGTCTGCGCCCACCTGCTGGGAAGCGAGCCCCTCGACCCGGCCTCGCCCCCGCGCGCGGCGGGATCCACGGCTGCTCCGGAGCTCGCCGACGTGCGCGGGCAGGAGCACGCCAAGCGGGCGCTCGAGATCGCCGCGGCGGGGGGTCATGCCCTGCTCCTGCGCGGAACACCGGGCTGTGGCAAGACGATGCTCGCGCGGCGCCTGCCCGGGCTCCTGCCGGCGCTGGGCTTCGAGGAGGCGCTGGCCGTGACGCGCATCCACGGGGTGGCGGGCCAGCTTCGCGAGGGCGCCACGATCGCGTCGGATCGACCCTTTCGTGCGCCGCACCACACGGCCAGCACGGCAGGCCTGCTTGGGGGTGGTCAGCCGCCGCGGCCCGGGGAGGTCTCGCTGGCCCACCACGGTGTGCTCTTCCTCGACGAGCTCCCGGAGTTCCGCCGCGCGACGCTCGAGGCCCTGCGCCAGGTGCTGGAAGACCGGCGCGTCGTGATCGCACGCGCGCGCGGCACCTGCGTCTTTCCCGCGCAGGTGCAGCTGGTGTCGGCCGCCAATCCCTGTCCCTGCGGCTGGCGGGGAAGCCGCCACCGCGACTGCCGATGCGACGACGAGGCGGTCGCGCGCTACGCGGCCCGCGTCTCCGGCCCGCTCCTCGACCGCATCGACCTGCACGTGGCGCTCGAGTCCGTGCCGTGGAGCGAGCTCGACGCGGGCCCCGCCGGCCCGACCACGCGAGAGGTGGGCGAGCGGGTGCAGGAGGCCCGGCGGCGCGCCAGCCGCCGGGCCGGAGGGGTTGCGGCGACCAACGCCGCCATCCCCGATGCCTGCCTGGAGGACGTGGTGGCGGCCAGCGCCGACGCGCGCACGCTGCTCGGCCGCGCCGTCGACCGCCTCGCGCTCTCCGCGCGGGGTGCCCGCCGCGTGCTGCGCGTCGGGCGCACCATCGCCGACCTGGCCGGCGAGGCGGGAACACCCGACTGGGCCGTCGCCGAGGCACTGGGCTACCGCGACGACTGGACGAGGCCCGCGGAGCTGCCCGCTCCGGGGGCGCAGCGCCGAGGCCGCGCCGGCCGGTGAATGCCGCGCCGGGGGGCTGCATCCAAGAGAGCAGCGCAGCGCAGGAGGTTTCCAAAACCGACACCTGGCGACCGAAATTTGTCACCTCCCGCCGGCATCGCAGTGGCGGGCCGGACCCCAAACGGTGACGAAGCCCACGGATTCGCAGGGGTTTCGAGGATCCCGACAGATGGCGGCAAGCTCGGCACGCTTTATGCTTCCCTAGCCGCCCGAAGGAAGACCCCAGATGAGTGCGCCTGCTACGAACGTCCTCGAGCGACTTCCGGTGCGATATCAGGGCCGGGAGCCCAGCGAGACCACGCTGCTCGAACTCGTCGGAGCCGTCAGCGAGCTGACGGACGACGAGGGCGAGGTGGTGGCGACGGTGCTGCACATGATCCAGAGCGGCCGCGTCCGCCTGTGCGGCAACTTCCGCAACTGCCCGCCCTCCGACTTCTCCTGAGCTTCGTCCTCGGGACGCGCGGCCGCTCCCAGGGACCGGCCTTGCGCGGCGCTCCTCCCGCGGCCATCGTCC
>JAAUYE010054529.1_pt1 | contig 10449 bp, 11 predicted proteins | sample 7278081 | NCBI WGS metagenome assembly JAAUYE01 (sample SAMN14350131, study PRJNA611818) | marine sediment metagenome | isolation source: surface marine sediment (0.6m) | place: French Polynesia: Moorea | collected 2018-08
TGAAGCGTTCGACGAGCATGGCCATGCGTGAGGGATCAACCTCGGTTATCCCGAGACAGAAACACACTGCCGAGTTGGCGGCAGACCCCGGGCCCTGGCAGAGAATCCCCTGCGAACGCGCAAACGACACAATGTCGTACACGGTCAGGAAATACGGCTCGTAGCGGAGTTCGGCGATGAGCTCGAGTTCGTACTCGACGATGTCGACAACGCGGGTCGGCACGCCCTCGGGCCAGCGCCGCTCCATGCCGGCCTCGGCCAGCTTGCGGAGGTAGCTGCCGGGTGTCTCGCCGGCCGGCACGATCTCGTCCGGGTACTCGTAGCGCAACTCGTCCAGCGAGAAGTCGATCAGCCCGGCGATGCGCACAGTCTCCGCGAGAAGCTCCGCCGGGTAGGTACAGGCAAGGGTCTCGAGGCTCCGCAGGTGGCGCTCGCCGTTCGGGTACAGGTAAAACCCCGCCTGGTGAATCGTCGTTCGTTCGCGGATGGCCGTCAGCGTATCCTGCAGGATGCGACGTCCGCGTCGATGCATGTGCACGTCACCAGAGGCCACGAGCGGCAGGTTGAGGCGACGGCCGATGGCAGACAGGCGCTCCAGTCGTTCTGCCTGGCGGCCGTCAGCGAGGAGCTCGACAGCGATCCAGAGACGATCCCGGAAGGTCTCCCGGATCCAGTGATCCTCCGCGTCGAGTACACAGTGCTCATCAGGCACCCACAATACGAGGCAGTCCGGCAGGCCGTCCGCGAAACGCTGGCGAGTCAATGCGGCATAACTGCCCTTGTCCGCGGCGCGCCGCGTCGTGGTGATCAGCCGGCACAAGGCCGCATAGCCATGCCGGTTTCTCGCCAGCACGACGAGCTTGCGACCACTCGCCAGCCGCAACTCCGCACCGACGATGAGCTTGATACCGAGTTCCTTCGCGGCCATGTGCGCGCGCACGATGCCGGACAGCGAACATTCGTCGGTGATGGCAATGGCCGAGTAGCCGAGTGCCGCAGCCGTTTCGACGAGTTCCTCGGGATGCGAGGCGCCACGCAGGAACGTGAAGTTGCTGATGGCATGCAGCTCGGCGTATGCCGTCACCCAAAATAGCCGTGCAGGTACCAGTACCCGGCATCGGCCTCCAGGCGCTGCCGGACGCGGAACACCCAGAGACGGCGTCCACGCGGATTGCACGCCTCGTAATAGTCACGGGAAATACCGTCTGCATCCCACCAGCCGGTTTCCAGTCGCTCCGGACCGGCCAGCAGGGAAAGTCGCCCTTCGTGCCAGGGATATCCCTCACGAACCGTCAGTGGCTCGGGCTCGGGCAGCATCCACAGCGGCCTGGGCGCACGCCCTGCCGGGCTCTCGACATTCGTTGCCGTCTCCTCCGCCAGCAGGTTGGCGGCACGCCAGGCGTAGTGTGGTCGATGCTCCGCCACCGCCATCACGCCATGGATGTAATCGTCACCAATGCGCGCTGCCAGGCGCTCCGCGAGTTGTCGCATCGAATACTCGAGTGCCCGTACCGGCTTCTGGCCGAACGCGAGTCCGGCGGCTTGCGGTTTGAGTGCCCGCCCCTGGTCGGCATCGAGCCGGACCGCAATGACGGGCTCGGGTAAGACCAGCCGTTCGAAGCGAATGCGCACGAGTTCGAGCCAGTGTTCCGCCGCGCGCGCAGTTTCCGCCCCGCCAACCTCGAGCAGCGTGGCCGGCGCCCGCAGGTGGAAAAAGCGCAGTACGACGCGCTGGACACCCTGCTGTCGCGCCAGGAGGAAGCGCTCCTGCTCCTCGAGGAGCGATGCACAGATCGCAAGCAACAGCTCCCGGTCCCCCTGCTCCTCGGTCATTTCGTAATCCGCCATGAAACGCTCGGGTGCACGCCATGCTGTACGCGGATCCGGCAGGCGGCCGATCGACTGGTCGAGCTCCATGAGGCGCCGGCTGCCAAACCGGCGCGCGAAACCCTCGCGCGGCAAACGCAGGCAGTCACCGACGGTCTGTATGCCCATGCCACGGAGCGCCGCAAGACTCGCCTCCGGCCAGTCGAGGCACTCGAGTGGCAGACGTCTTAACGCCGGCAGCAGGTTGGCCGTATCACGAATGCAGGCACGCCGGCCATGCCGCGCCAGCCAGGTGGCACTCAGCGGGGTTGGCGTAATGGCAAGGCCCGCACTGAAGCCCTGCGCCTCGAGCCCGGCCGCGATCTGCCGGCGCAGCGCCTTGAGGCCACCGAACAGGCGCAGGCTGCCGGCAATCTCGAGAACGAGCACGTCGGCACCTGCGATCGATACAGAGGACGAAAACTGCTCGAGCCAGCCCGCCACGGCTTCGAGCGTTTGCTGTTCCGACAGCCGGCTGCGCTCAACGAGTTCGACATCCGGCAGCAGTGCGAGCGCCGCGTTGGCGGTCTGCCCGGGCATGACACCAGCCTCGAGTGCTGCGGGGTCGGCCAGCAACACCCGGTGAATGCCCTGCTGCTCCTCGACGAGCACGCGGGCGGCCGTCGATGCGGGCATCGCCTCGAGTGGCAAGCGCGGCAGGTACACGCAAAACCACAACCGCTCCGCGCTTGTTGCACGTACCGGGAGCGACTGCAGAGGCGCTGCTGTCCTGAGCGGCAAGCGATACTGGGTGTCGGCGGGCCCACGCTTCAATACCGCCGTATCGCCGGAGGCTGGCGTCGGGTCAGCCTCCCATAAGCTGACGGGCTTGCGGCGAGGGGGCGGCAACCTAGCGGACCCCGGGTTTGAAAAAGGCTTCGAGAACGGCCGGTGGGCCGCCACGACTTTTCAGGATGGACAGCGCGGTACCGTCAACGCCCGCCGAAAGCGCTATCCGAAGCGCCGCCGCCGAGGGTTCGTGACGGGCGCGCAAGGGCCGGAACGCGATGGCCCAGCTCTGCCCTTTCTCGGCAGCGAGCTGCAGGCGTCGACTGGCCTGGTCATCCAGGCGCTCGGGCCATAGCAACACGGCCGCACAGGTACCCGACGACAGGGCCTGCTCGGCGGACCAGAGTACTTCGCCGGCATCACGCGGCCGCACGATCAGGAGTCGCGACAGGTCGATACGCCAGGCTTCGAGCGCCGGCGGGTACGGTTGAAACGGCGGCGCGACCCAGGCAATCCAGCCCGGCTCTTCCTCGCTACCCGGCTCGGCGGCCGCTGTCCGCGCACACAGTCCCGCCAGGGCCGGCATCAGGAGCTCCAGCTCGCCGATACCGTAATCCTCGAGGAGAATTTCGGTCAGCGCCTCGCACGGCCAGCCGCCGCCCGGCAGGTACCGGTCGAGCTCGGGATAACCGCTCGGCAAGCCCGGTGTCGACTGCGGCTGGTGGCGCCCGCGCCATACGCGCGGGTTATCCAGCAAGGCATCCAGCGTGGAAGCATCACGTGACATGTCCCCGACTCGCGCGTTCGATCAAAGCCCGTTACGCGCCCTAGTGCAGCGGCATGCCATCCCGGATGACGCCCACGACGACACCCTCGATGACCAGCGCCTGCTCCGCCAGGTCGACTTCGATCGGCTCGAACTCCTCGTTCTCGGGCAACAGCTGGACCATGCGTCCGTCCTGCCGGTAGCGCTTGACCGTGACCTCGTCATCGAGACGCGCCACGATAATCTGCCGACTGCGCACCTCGGGTGTGCGATGCACGGCCACGAGGTCCCCGTCGAGAATGCCGGCGTTTTTCATGCTCATGCCATGCACACGCAGGAGGTAGTGCGGCTTCGGATTGAACAGCGCCGGGTCGAGCCGGTAGTGCGCCTCGATGTTCTCCTCGGCAAGAATCGGATTACCGGCCGCCACGCGCCCCACCAGCGGCAGGCCGATCTGTTCACGCAGGGAATCCTTGAGCTGGATACCGCGCGATGCGCCGGGCACGAGCTCAATGACGCCCTTGCGCTTCAAGGCCCTCAGGTGCTCCTCGGCGGCGTTGGCCGACTTGAAGCCCAGTTCCCGGGCAATTTCTGCGCGTGTTGGCGGCATGCCGGTTTCAGCAATAAAGTCTTGAATAAGCTCTAGAATTTGTCTCTGGCGCGGGGTCAATTCTTGCATCGGAGCGGTTCCTGTACAGATTCACAGTACCTGCGATTATATACAGTAATCCGGCCTGTGCAAGCCGCATCCGGGGCGCCGTCGTGATGCCGGCCGGGAGCCCGACGAGCCATCGGGACACGGCTCAGCCGCAACGCTGGTACCCCGCCCGTACCGGCCCAGGACACCCGCGCAGAGCTCCGCGAACGAGCGCAGCAGAGGGCGTGCACCCGCAAACCTCGCCCCTGTGGAACTGGTTTCAGTAAATACCAGATCACTCTGCATTGCCTTTTCTCGACACTGCCGAAACACGACTGTCGCGATTGCCCGACAACGACAAACAAAATCCGGCATTGTCGTTGCAGGTACCGGACAGATAAGAAATAATGCGCGTGCCGTTAATTCCCAACAGAGGAAACTTGCAACATGAAAAGAACCGCTTTGAAAGTCAGCGCGCTGCTGCTCGCCATGGGCCTGGCTTCAGGCTGTGTCAGCACACAGCAACTCAACGATGTGAAGGCAACTGCGGACGCCGCAGCAGCTGACGCTGCAGCAGCGGCATCGGCCGCAGAAGCTGCACGCGCCGCAGCGGATCGCGCAGCACAGGCCGCATCGAGTGCTCAGAGCACCGCAGATCGCGCCCTGTCGGCTGCAAGCGAAGCGCAGGCATGCTGCGACGCAAACAAGGAAGCCATGGAACGGATGTTCCAGAAGTCTATGTCCAAGTAAAAAGGCTCCTGAAACGATTTCAAACGCCGCGCCTGACGCGGCGTTTTTTTTGACCCGCTTTCTTATCCCGCAACCAATCCCGCAACTAATCCTGCAATTAGTCGCCGCGTTCTTCGCTAACGAGCCCCTCGCCTTCAGCGACCGGCACCGATACCCCTACCCTTGCAGGCATGCCGTCGGCCGAGCCTATCAAGGCCTCGACGATCGACCAGTCCAGGCGGCCTGGACGTTCCCGTGTCGCCGCAATGAACGACTCCGTGGCATAGGTTAGCGGGTCCTTGGCAACGACCGGGACATCATCGTCACCGGCCTCCCCGGCAACCGCGTCCTCCGTCGGTGCTTCCACGTCAGCGACGACCGGTTCGTCGGACTGCACGGCTTCGTCGCCAGGCTCATCCACGGTCACAGCAGGTGCTACCTCCAGAACCGGGTGCACCTCCATGACGAGTTCGTCGCCATCCCAGCCGACCTTGATGGGCTCATTGAGAATCCGGACCCGCGTATTCACGGCGACACGATCGAACAGGTACTCGATGTCCTCGGGAAACATCCGGATGCACCCGTGCGTGACCCGCATGCCGACACCGGCCGGCCGGTTCGTGCCGTGTATCAGGTACCCGGGCAGGCCGAGCCGCATGGCGCGACTGCCGAGCGGATTTTCCGGTCCCGGTGGCACGATGCGCGGCAGCGGCGGCCGGCCCTCGTCGATCCGTTCCTGGTGCACCGAGGCGGGTGGATACCATGACGGGTTGACCACCTTGGCGACGACGGACGTCAGTCCGAGCGGCGTCTCCCAGTCCATCCGCCCGATGCTGATCGGGTAGGTCATGACATAGGCCGGCTTGCCCGGCGCCGCTTTCGGGTAGTAGTACATGCGGTACTCGGCCAGGTTCAGCACGACACCGTCGCGCGGACCCGACGGCAGCACGAACTGGGTCGGCAAAACGACCTCCGTACCCTCCCCCGGCAGCCAGACGTTGACGTCGGGATTCGCCCGCACGACGTCGTGGTAACCGAGACCGTGCCGCCTGGCGATGTCGACGAGCGTGTCGTCGTAGCCCGCCTTGATCACGGTCACATTGCCGATGACATCGACGCCAGGCGGCGGCAACTCATAGATCTCGGCCCGCGCCGGGAGCAGGGGCAAGAGAATGAGAACGAACGCCAGCAGGCGGCTCACTGGCCGACCTCATCGTGCTCGATCACCTCGGCTTCGCACTCGGCGGCCCCCAGCCATTCCTGCACCGCCGGGCTCTCGAGCAGGCGACGCGGGAAATGCGCCGCGGATTCAGGCAGGTTGATGCCGTAGGTGCGCAGGCGCAGGACCACGGGCGCGTACATCGCATCGGCAATCGAGAAGTCTCCGAAAAGCCACTCGCCGCCGTAGCGGTGGAAACAGTCGGACCAGATCGCAATGACGCGATCGATGTCCGCGGTAAGTTCGTCGGTCAGCGCGACCTTGCGCCCCATCGCCCGGCAGTTCATCGGCATCTCGCTGCGCAGCGCGTCGAAGCCCGAGTGCATTTCGGCGCTGATCGCGCGTGCATGTGCCCGGGCCGTCGCATCGGCCGGCCACAGCGCTTTGTCCGGCCAGCGTTCGGCGACCGTTTCGGCAATTGCCAGCGAGTCCCAGATACGCTCACCGTCAATCTCGAGCACGGGCACACGCATGGCCACACCGAGCGCAGCAAGCTCCTGGGCGGTCGTGTCGACGTCGAGCAGGATGCGCCGCTCCTCGAAGTCGATATGACTCTCGCGCAGCACCAGCCATGCCCGGAGCGACCAGGAAGAATAGTTCTTGTTGCCGATGTAGAGTACGGGTTGCATAGGCTCACCTTTCAACACCGCGATGGTACCGCATTCACCGCGGGCCCGCCCTCGGATTGACGCTCGTTTCCGGCCCCGGTAGTGTTGCGCCGGGCTGCGGGGAGGAGCCCGTTAGCATGGGTATGAGACTAGCCTTCGAATTGACCGATCGCGACCTCGGCTACTTCCGGAATGCGCTGAAGCAGTCCCGGGACGCCGTGAGGGATGCGGACGAGTCCGAAATCATCGATGCGATCCGCGATGTTCTCGACGACATTCGCGAGAACGAGCCTCTGCCGGATTTCGTCGCGAGCCGCTTGCCGCAGCTCGACATGATGATTCAGATGCTGCTCGATGACGAGTGGCAGCTCCCGAATGCCGATCGCGAGCATCTCCTGGCGACCTTCGTCTATTTCGGTGATCCCGAGGACATCCTGCCCGATGATATTCCGGTCATCGGTTACCTGGACGACGTCATTATTCTCGAGCTCGCAACACGCGAACTCGTGCACGTCATCGAGGCGTACGACGACTACTGCCAGTACCGCGAGGAATTCGATACCGAGCACGGCAAGTCTGTGGACGCTGCCATTCGTCGCGATCGCCTGGATCGCCGCCGGCAGCAGCTGCACCAGCGCATGAAGCGCCGCGCACAGAAGGATCGAAAGAAAACGATCTGGTGATCGCGCCGTAGGAGCCCGTCCTGACGGGCGATTCTGTTTGGCTTTCGCGAACCCGATGCCTTGTTGGGCCGCGCTCGGCGGATCGACCGCCGATCACGGCCGGCGCTGCATCGCGGCTCAGGAGCCGCTCCTACGGTGCCAATAGCAAACCTTGTAGGAGCCCGTCCTGACGGGCGACCGGTATATGTCCTGGCTGTGCGTCAATAGCGCATCAACACGCTGCCCCAGGTGAAGCCACCCCCGAACGCTTCCATCAGCACGAGCTGGCCGCGCTGTATACGACCGTCGCGAATACCGACGTCGAGCGCCATCGGCACCGAGGCCGCCGACGTATTGCCGTGGTCCTGCACGGTCTGGATGACCTTCTCCATTGGCAGGTCCAGCCGCTTGGCGGTCGCCTGGATGATGCGAATATTCGCCTGGTGCGGCACGAGCCAGTCGAGATCGTGCTTGTCGATACCGTTTGCGTCGAGGGCCTCTGAAGCTACGTTGCCGAGCGTCTTCACGGCAACCTTGAACACTTCGTTACCCGTCATCATGATGCGTGAATCGGGCAGGCCGACCTTGTCGATGTCCTTGGACGGGCCTGCCGGGTAATACAAGAGGTCGCGGTACTGTCCGTCCGCGCCGAGGTGCGTCGAGATGATGCCCGCTTCATCGGACGGCTTTAGGATAACCGCGCCGGCGCCGTCACCGAAGAGCACGCAGGTGTTGCGATCTTTCCAGTCCACGAGTCGCGACAAACATTCGGCACCCACGACCAGCGCGCATTTCGACTCGCCCGCGCGCACGAACTTGTCGGCCGTCGCCAGTGCGTAAATGAATCCGGTACATGCTGCCTCGAGCCCGATCGCGGGACACGCCGGTATGCCGAGACGATGCTGGATCAGTGTAGCGACATTCGGGAAGAACGTATCGGGTGTCGTCGTACCCACGACCACCATGTCGATCTCGCTGACATCGACGCCTGCAGACTCGATCGCCTTGAGAGCGGCTTCGTAACACAGGTCGGATACGGACTGGTCATCTGCTGCAATGTGGCGACGCTCGACGCCCGTTCGCGTGCGAATCCACTCGTCACTCGTGTCGACCATCTTCTCGAGGTCAAAGTTGGTCAGGACCTTCTCGGGCAGGTAACGCCCGGTACCCGCAATGCTCGAATAAATCATGCGGCTTCCTTACGCAGCAGCTTGCCGATCTGTTCCGGCAATAGATTCTGGACTTCGATGACGGCCGTATCGATCGCGTGCTGGAATGCAATCGCGTCCGCCCCGCCGTGACTCTTGATAACGATACCATTTAGGCCTGCGAGTGTCGCACCGTTGTAGCGGCGCGAATCCGTCTCTTCCGCCAGTCGCCTGAGCGCCGATGACGCGACCATGTACTGCAGTCGGCTAAGCCAGTTGCGCGTGAACGCGCGCTTCAGATAGTGACGGGTCAGGCCGGCCAGGCCTTCCATGGACTTGAGCGCCACGTTGCCGGAAAAACCGTCCGTCACGACGACGTCGGCCAGGCCACGGAACAGGTCGTTGCCCTCGATGAAGCCGATATAATTGAGCGAACTCGCCTCCAGTAGCTGAGCCGCTTCCTTCACGACGTCATTACCCTTGGTGTTCTCGACACCAATATTGAGCAGCGCGACGCGCGGCGCATCGATCGACTTGATATCGCCCGCAACGATAGAACCCATGAGGGCGAACTGGAACAGGTGCTCCGCCGTGCAGACGGCGTTGGCGCCAAGATCGAGCATATGCAGCGAGCCGTCCGCTGCAGGCAATTCAGCAATGATCGCCGGCCGGTCGATGCCCGGCAGCATCTTCAGTACGAACTTCGCCGTTGCCATGAGTGCGCCGGTATTACCGGCACTGACGGCAGCCGACGCCTGCCCCTCTTTGACAAGGTTGATCGCGACGCGCATCGACGAATCCTTCTTGCGGCGCAGCGCATCGGCGGGCGCCTCCGACATGCCGACGACTTCGCTTGCCGGCACGATCGACAGGCGGTCGGCATCTACCCGGTCCCGTGACAGCAGTCCGTCGAGTTCGTCGGCGTTGCCGACAAGCTTGAGTTCGAGGTTTCGATGCCGCTCGAGCGAAGCAATAGCCGCCCGTACGACGACCTCGGCACCGAGGTCACCGCTCATTGCGTCAAGGGATATGACGGAGCGATCAGTCACCGGGCATCACCCGCAGTCGATACCGCGGGCGGACGGTCAGGACCTACTCTTCGTCGTCGTCGATGTCGGGCTGCGAAACAACCTGCTCGCCGCGGTAAAAGCCGTCGGGCGTTACGCGGTGGCGCAGGTGCGTTTCGCCGCTCGTCGGATCAACCGATACGGCAGGCTTCTTGAGCTTGTCGTGCGCGCGGCGCATGCCCCGCGTCGACGGCGTGCGGCGACTCTTTTGAACAGCCATTGATACTTCTCCAATGTACGGCGCTGATGCGTGTCGGCGCCGGTCGTAATCGTTTCCGGCTCATGCCGGAACTACCTAGTCTTTCGCCGGTTCGTCCGGCGTCGACGCGGCTTCCATTTGCGCTCGCAAATCCGCAAACGGCCGCACCGTTTCCTCCGCTGCGGGCACGTCATTCGTCGCGCCGGCAGAACAATTCGCATCGTCGTGCATCGCCGCGAAAGGCAATGCCATGACGAGGAGCTCGTCCACCAGGTCGAGCGGCCGGACGAGATCTTCGTCGAGTTCCCAGGCCTCGTAGCCGGGGCGCTCGGGCGTCTCATCATTCCGCACGAACAGGAGCTTCGCGTCGATCTCCAGCGCCTCGTCGAAGACCTCGAGGCAACGCTGGCACACCAGCGGGACCATTGTCCGGACCGCAATGGCCGCGACGACGTCGTCCGACTGCGCGTCTGCGAAACCGAAGCTAACCCTGCCGGTCACGGCAGCCCGCTGCCAGTCCGCGGGATGCCGCGCCGCCTCGATGCGCTCGAGCTCCCGGCCGAGCGCGTCGCCAAGCTTCGACAACGCTGAAATTTCTGCCGAAATTTCAATAGCTTGCCCGCCAGTGGCCCATGTTTCGGGCGCTTCGGCGGCGTTCTGCGGCTTGGCCATGGCGGGCGCATGATAGTGACCTCGGGAGGCGAAGTCAAAGTAGCTAAGCCCTTGAGCGCGCGAAAAAATCGGCGCCGCCGACCATTACCGGTACACTCGGGACCCGGTTATCCGTTGGAAGCAGAAACCCGCATGCAAAACCCTGCA
>JAAUYE010175255.1_pt1 | contig 10449 bp, 12 predicted proteins | sample 7278081 | NCBI WGS metagenome assembly JAAUYE01 (sample SAMN14350131, study PRJNA611818) | marine sediment metagenome | isolation source: surface marine sediment (0.6m) | place: French Polynesia: Moorea | collected 2018-08
ACACCATGCTCCTGCAATAACTGCAATGTCTGGCGCGATTTGCTGCAACGGGGATTATGATAGATCTTCACCTGCATTTATTTCTCCTGTCAGCGAGTTTTGCATTCTACCGCCTGTTTCCTTGACAGCCTATAGGGCGGGTGATAGTTTGCTTTTGGTTATTGCCGCGACATCATAACAGCCCGAATGCTTCGTTTGCTGCACCTATTTCCAACACTGACTAGTAGCCTTGCCTTGCTGCTGTTGGCCGCTTGTGCGACCACTGCACCTGTACAGGAAATGAGCAATGCCCGTCAGACGATCCAGGCAGCGGTAGATGCCGGTGCAGAAACTCATGCACCTGCGGTGCTGTCTCAGGCACGTGATTTACTGGATGATGCAAGTAATGAACTTGAAGCAGGTAACTACCTGCTGGCACGGGACTATGCCGTGCAAGCGAAACAGCTTGCCATTCAGGCGCGACAAACATCTTTGTTGATGTCACGCCAAAAAGAATAAATTCAGCCATGTGAATAGATGTTTGCGAGTTCTCATTCTGGGCATCGAACATTGGCGAAATTGATGGATTAGGACTATAGTCTAAGCGGTTCGGATACCATAAATTCATGAAAATTAAGGCCAACACCGGCAAAATAATGCTGATTTTTGTGAAGGCGGTTTCTTGACAGTGTGTTTTAGGCAGTGCTAGGTTCTGTATTAACGAAAGTTGTGGCCAAACTGCTACAATTTAATAGAATATCAATAACTTGGGAGTGGATAAAAATGAAAAAGCCCACCGCAATCAAAAATCTGGGCCTGATGCTGTTGGTGAGCAGTTTTGCCGTTGGTTGTGCCAGTACGAGTGAAGAAGCGCCACCGGAAGAACCGGCCGCTGTAGAAACAGCTCCGGCACCGGTTGCCGAGGAACCGGGAATGACCACTATGAACTATGAAGTATCTCAAGGGGACAATCTGTGGGACATTTCAGGCAAGCCAAGTGTATATGCTGATCCGTACCAATGGCCTCTTATATTCAAGGCAAATAGCGATCAAATTAAGGATGCTGATTTGATTTATCCGGGGCAAGTGTTGACCGTTGACACTGCACCGTCATCATCCGATGTCAGCGCCGCAATCCAGCATGCCCGTACACGCGGAAGCTGGTCTTTAGGCGAGGTTGAGGAATCCGATCAGGCTTTCCTTGGCCGGTAAGACTCAACAACGTGGTATTTAGAAGGGCCCCCTCGGGGGCCCTTTTTTATTACCCCAAATGGAGCCTATTGTTAATTACACTATGGCGTTTCTTGATATGAGGCTGGCTGAACACTTCCGCTGGGCGATATAATCCAGGCTAGTATTCAGGTAACGAGAACTCAGGCAGGTAGAGAGTGAATATGATGAAGCAGCACGCGGTTGCAGTAACAATCCTGTTGCTGGGTATATTTACCCAGGGTACAGCCTCTGCAGCAGCTGGATCGGATCCGTATAAATACTTTTTCAATGAAACCTGGGGTGATTTCAAGGAAGAACTGGAAAATGCCAGGCAACAGCAAAAAAAAGGCATCCTGATATTTTCCGAAATGGATGAGTGCCCCTTCTGTCATTATATGAAGATGAATGTTCTGAACCAGCCAGAAGTGCAAGCTTTTTATCGTGATAATTTCTTGATTTTTTCGGTTGATATTGAAGGGGATATCGAGATTAATAATATGCAAGGCAAAGTAATGAAGCAAAAAGATTTTGCCTTTCGGGAAAACCGGGTTAGAGCCACGCCTGTGTTCGCTTTTTTTGATCTGCAGGGTAACAGGATCTTTCGACACACTGGTAAAACCTCAGGAGTCGAGGAATTTCTCTTAATGGGAGAGTATGTGGCGAGCGGAAGTTATAAGGAAATAAAATTCACACGATATAAGCGAAAAAATCGAAAAAAATATTCTATTATGAGGCAACGCCGATTCTTCGCGGTATCATTCCTGTTTCATTTGTATTGGCTGCTCCTTATAACTAGCGGTATTTCCTCGCCGTTGGCGCAGGAGCAGACAACTGAGTCTCCATTACCTGAACCATTAACACTTGAATATGCACTCTCTCAGGTTGACATCAACCACCCGGAACTAAAACTCAGTCAAGCGGCGATTGATGCAGCACGAGCCGAACAGCAGCAGGCCGAATCAGATACCGGAGTGAGATCATGGGTACTGGGGCGTCTGCGCTGGGTAGAGCCACCCAGTTTTAATCCGGATCGATCACGCGATGACCATCGCCTGGCAATCCTGGTCGATAAGAAATTGTATGATTTCGGTCGAAGCGCTTCCCGTATTCAGGCCGCTCGACAGAATATTGAAAGTCAGCAACTCTTGTTTGAGGATGCTCGGCAGCAACGCCGTATTGAAATTATGCAACGTTATTTCGATGTGGTCTTGGCGGATTTACAGTTTTATCAGGCCAATGAAGCCATGGCTGTGGCTTTCATTGAATTGGATAGGCGGCGTGACAGGAATGAATTGGGCCAGGTTTCAGATGTTGCGGTACTGCAACAGGAAGCAGAATATCAAAAGATTCGCAGACAGCGCTTTGAAAGTGAGAACCAACAGCGTATAACACGTTCACGTTTGGCCTATATCCTGGGTCGACCCGGTCAATTACCCGCCACTGTCATACGCCCGACAAATTTGCCTCATCTGAAGCGTACCTTGCCGGATGTCGAGGTACTTCAGGCCGAGGCGCTTAAGAACAGTAGAATTTTACGTGCGATACGCACTCAGATTGTGGCTGCCCAGGCTGAGGTTGCCGCCGCCCGTGCGGGCGATAACCCGGTTTTGTACGGGGGAGCTGAAGCGAATGCTTATTCCAAAGAACGGGCCAATTATGACAAATGGCGAGTAGGTGTGCAGCTGGAAGTACCGTTAACCACAGGGGGCCGGGTGGATGCGGAAACGGCAAAACGGCAGGCCGAAATATATCGTTTGCAGGCAGAGTTGTCGCTGGCCGAGGAACAGATCGAACAGACAGTCCTGGAATTATGGCTTGAGCTTGATGCTTTGAGAATTCAAAGTGAACAAATGCGCGCCCAGGTTGATTTTCGGGAACTGGACCTGGATCGGAGTCGTGCCTTGTATGAACTCGAAGTTAAAACAAATTTAGGTACGGCAATGGTTGAATATACCGGGGCGGAACGTGAAATGGTAATGACGGACTTCAGGATTGCTTTGGCCTGGGAGAAACTGGATTCCTTGACCGGTTCAGCGATTTATGCTGACAGCTCTTCTGAGTTACCACAACCAGATGTTACAACGAGTAAAATGCCATGAGAAAAGACACCTCCATTGACAGGTATTTAGAGCGGGCTGTGGCGCTGCTGTTATTGGTCATTTTATTCTGTTCGACATCCGTATCGGTAGAGGCGTTTGAACTCGACGCCGAGTTGGATTGGTCCAGACGGGTAGAGTTAGGTACACCGGTCAGGGGTGTGGTTGAGCAGGTAATGGTACAGCCAGGTCAACAGGTTAAACAGGGAGAGATTTTACTAAAATTGGACCAACGTGGTTTCAAATACCGGATTGCCGGATTTAAAGCACAATTAAAACATCTCAAGGCCGAGCTGGAGGAGGCACAACGTGAGCAGGACCGTGCGCTGGAACTATATGACAGGACCGTATTGTCTGATCATGAGCTACAAGTAGCTAAAAACAAGTTCGTATCGGCAAGAGCAAATTATCAGAAAGGACAGGTTGATCTGGCGCAGGCAGAACTTGATCTGGAATATAGCGCCGTGCGAGCACCGTTTGACGCGGTGATCATTGCACGCCAGGCGGAAATTGGACAAATCGTGGTTCCCGATTTGAAGCCGATGGTTTTGTTTATCGTTGCAGACTCAAAACACATGATTGCCAAAGCCAGATTTGGCGCAAAGCAATTGACAAAGGTCGATGTTGATAAGAAAGCGCGGGTACAGGTCAGGGATATGAACTTTGAGGGACGCGTGATCGGAATAACCCGGTCTTCGAATGCGGACGATCAGCCTGGAGAAAGAAATCTTCTGCTGAATGTTGAATTTCCTGTGCGAAATCAGAAGTTGTATTCCGGGCAAGCTGCGACTGTGAAAATACCATGACTGTTTGCAGACTTTGCCGAGTTACTGGTCGGGTTCAGGGTGTTTTTTTCCGGGCGAGCACGCAGGAGCAGGCGCTCAAATGTAATCTGACGGGATATGCAAAAAACCTCATGAACGGGGACGTTGAAGTGCTGGTATGTGGTGCTCCTGGGGACGTAGAGGTGCTTTGCGAATGGCTATGGCAAGGCCCGACCCACGCCAGGGTTGAAAAAGTATCATGTGAAGAAGTGCCGCAAAATCCCCCGGCAAACTTCACCACCGGGTGAATTAACGAGGTTGTTAAGTTTAGCCGATTAGGATTCAGACAAAAGTCGTTTAGTATTCAAGGTTAGTATTTACGCCAACGTTCATTTAATACCTTGAACACTTTATTGGTATAACGATAACTGCCTTTACTACCATTGTAGCGCGCCAGGGCCTGGGTCAAATCACCTTTTTCCATGTCTAGGTAATAACGCAGGATAGTACAACCCATACGTAAGTTGGTTCTGAGCTGAAATAGATTATCATCAGGCCGGCCAATTTCTTTAAGCCAGAAGGGCATGACCTGCATTAAGCCCATTGCTCCAGCCTTGGAAATTGCAAATTGGTTAAAGTTGCTTTCCACATCAATAACTGCCAGCACCAGTTCCGGATACAATTCGGCACGTGTTGCCTCATAGTGGATTTGGCGTAACATGCGCAGACGCTTTTCCGGATCAGGTACTTTTTTCTCCAAACGCAGTGACATGTCAACCAACCATACTTCAGCCTCATAGCGATTAGCGAAACTATCACTGGACTCGATGGCATGTTTCAGTAAGCGACGGAGATCTTCGTCAACAGATTGTTGTTGTGCGTGATTGATACCGCTCATCATGAAGAATGTAATGAGCATGCATAGGTATGTTGAGAAGGGATTGCGCCTAGTCACCTTATTGCTATACGAGTTTCTGTTGTAAAAATTCAATAATATTATCCAGTCCTATTTCCTGGCTCTCGGTGTCGCGGCGACCCTTGTATTCAACTTTTCCCTTATCCAGTCCACGTTCACCAAGGACTATGCGGTGCGGTATTCCGATTAATTCCATATCCGCGAACATCACGCCGGCCCGTTCCTTGCGATCATCAAGCAAAACATCAAGGCCCGCGGCCTGTAACTGCTCATACAGGTTTTCAACTGCTTCACGTAAACGTGCAGATTTATGCATGTTCATGGGTAACAGGGCCACCTGATACGGGGCTATGGCATCGGGCCAGATAATACCATTAGCGTCGTGATTCTGCTCAATGGTTGCAGCAACAACCCGGGAAACGCCGATGCCATAACAGCCCATGGTCATCACCACTGATTTCCCATTTTCATCCAGGACAGTTGCATCCATTGCTTCACTGTATTTACGTCCCAGCTGGAAGATGTGTCCTACTTCGATCCCACGCTTGATTGTCAAGGTACCTTTGCCATCCGGGCTGGGATCGCCATCCTGCACATTGCGAATATCCACCGCCGTTGCGGTATCCAGATCACGCCCCCAGTTAACCCCGCTCAGGTGTTTATTGTCCTGATTGGCGCCACAGATGAAATCACTTACTGCCAGGGCAGCATGATCCGCATATACCGGTATTGAGAGACCAACGGGACCGAGTGAGCCCGGCTGGCAACCGGCGACCTGGTTGACTTCCGCTTCACTGGCAAAGCTCAGTGGACTGGCGACGACATCGAGTTTTTCTGCCTTGACCTCGTTAAGTTGGTGATCACCACGTAATACCAGCGCGACCACATTGTCATCCGTGGACTTGACCAGCAGCGTCTTGAGGCATTGTGCGGCGTCAATTTTCAGAAATGTGCTGACATCTTCAATGCTGTGTTGCTCAGGTGTATCGAGCGTGGTCATGGTTTCATTTGGGGTGGGCGGTTTGGCCTTGGTTGCAACCGCTTCGGCCAGTTCTACGTTAGCGGCATAATCGCTTTCACTGCTAAAGGTGATGGCATCTTCTCCCGATTCGGCCAGCACATGGAATTCATGCGACAGATTACCTCCGATGGCACCACTGTCAGCCCGTACCGGGCGAAATTCCAGACCGATGCGATTGAATATTCGACAATAGGTGTCATGCATTACGTGATAGGTCTCGTCCAGCGAAGCATCATCAAGATGAAAGGAATAGGCATCTTTCATCAGGAATTCTCGAGCGCGCATGACGCCGAAGCGGGGACGGATTTCATCGCGAAACTTGGTCTGGATCTGATAAAAGTTACTCGGAAGCTGGCGATAACTGCGTATTTCACGTCGAATCAGGTCGGTTATAACTTCTTCGTGGGTTGGGCCGAAACAGAATTCACGATCGTGCCTATCAATCAAGCGTAACAGCTCAGGTCCGTATTGTTCCCAACGTCCCGATTCGTACCACAGCTCTGCTGGTTGCACAGCCGGCATCAATACTTCCTGGGCGCTGGCACGATCCATTTCTTCACGGACAATGCTTTCTACCTTGCGCAATACCCTCAGCCCCAGTGGCAACCAGCTGTAAAGCCCGGAAGCCAACTTGCGGATCATTCCCGCCCGCAGCATGAGTTGATGACTGATGATTTCTGCATCGGCGGGGACTTCTTTCAGCGTGGCGAGCAATAAATTGGACGTGCGCATTCGTATTCCTGATGGTTGTCTTATTCTGGCTGGGTGAATTCTAGCCGGTTGTGGGCAGGGCTAAAAGCAAAGACGGTTGCTTAATCAGTCTTCTGGCCAGTAACGGCTTCAGATGGCATGATATTGGTGTTGTTCTGGTATTCCAGGGTCTCATACGTGGTACCGGCTGGCGGAGGGTGATCGGTAATTTGCCAGCGACCGGCTTTATCCCGCCATTTGTAAACGGTGGTCGTTTTTGTTTCTGAAGGAATGAGCTGCTTGACTTCCTTTTGTACCTCACGGCTTAGCTGGGGATCATGATAGACGTACCACACCACAGCAGTCAGGATTGCAGCGAGAATAAACAGGACTTTTTTCATACTCGGGGTTTCAAAAGGTTTTAGCGTCCCAGCCCCACATGGCACGCGGCGCATCGGCGAATTCTATATAAACCCGGTCTTGACTGATATCCAGATCCTCCATTAGCTGGCACAGGGTTTTTGACAGGTCAGCGGTACGGGATTCGGGCAGGCCGATGCTCTTCAATTCCAGGTATGCGGTTGGCGCATCGCTGCCGGCAAAAACCATTGGTACTGGTGGGGACAGAGCCACCATGACGTAGTGCTCCGGTTTTCCCAGCTCACTTGCCACGAGCTTGGAGGCCTTGTTAATCAAGGCCTGGGCTTGCTCTGAGGTGACGGTCTGATTGGTCTGTATTTTCAAATAAGGCATGGTGCAACATATCCCGTTTTAATCACAGAATTCCTTGATGGCCTCTTTGGACTCTTCAATGAGTCTGGCGCGCTCATTATCATCCAGGCGGATAATCTCACCATCTTCATTCTGGATACGTCGATATACCGTATAGGTTTGAAGATTGTTTTTTGCTGCCTTGCAGTTATCGGCGCGCATCTGCTGGTCTTTTGCCGCTACCTGCTCGACTTTGCGATCAAGCTCACTCTCTTTGTCTTCTTCTTGCTTCCCGCTGATGAATGATTTCTCCGTCGGCGATGGTTGCAAGGAAACAGAGTTCGGTTTCGTGGTTTTGACTGATTCGTACGGTCTTCCTTCGGGTGGTTGTTGAGAATAAACAACGTTGCCGTTGTCATCGAGCCATTTGTAGGTGCCGGCATTGGCAGAGACCGTCACCAGGCTGAAAAGCAGGCTGGTGATCATAATACGATGTATATTCATAAGCTTTCCGGTTTTGTCGTTACGGCTAGGTATAAACTGCAGGTATCCTACTTGTTTGTAAAGTACCGTAGCGTTGTGTGACGTCACAATAGTGACAACATGGCCAATAGGGTATTTGACCGTATTTATTCGAAAATAAGATATATTTCAACAAGTTGCAATAAAAATTTCCAGATAAATGCTCATTCCCTGAGGTATTTTGATAGGGAATACCCTTCCGAGGATAGTCCGGGCTTGCTGCAGTCGGGGTTCAGTGGCCAGGCTAGTGCATTTAAGTCGATAGACTGATTATAATAAGCGATTTCGTGTGTTGGATCCGCAGACTGTCGAGGGGTTTTGAAGCAGTCCTGGTCCAATACTCAATGTTCAGGAGAAAGTTGGCGTGAAACTGAGTGGTGCTGAAATCATTGTCCAGTTCCTGCAGGATGAGGGCGTTGAATACGTCTTCGGATATCCGGGTGGGGCGGTGCTGCATATTTACGATGCTATTTTCAAGCAGGAAGCGGTACGTCATATTCTTGTGCGGCATGAACAGGGCGGGGTCCACGCTGCTGATGGCTATGCCCGTGCCACCGGTAAGCCCGGTGTGGCGCTGGTGACTTCGGGGCCGGGTGCGACCAACGCCGTTACCGGCATCGCGACTGCCTACATGGATTCCGTTCCGCTGGTGGTTCTGACCGGTCAGGTTGCCACGCCTTTCATTGGTAGTGATGCCTTTCAGGAGGTTGATTCCGTTGGCATCAGTCGCCCCTGTGTGAAACACAACTTTCTGGTTAAAGATCTGGACGACTTGATTCCCACCCTGAAGAAGGCTTTTTATATAGCGTCTACCGGCCGGCCGGGTCCGGTGGTGGTAGATATCCCCAAGGACGTTACCGACCCAAATATCAAGATTCCCTACGAATACCCGGAATCCATTGAAATGCGCTCCTATAATCCAACCGTAAAAGGCCATACGGGTCAAATCAATCGCGCCGTTGACATGATTTTGTCGGCCAAGCGACCGATGATTTATTCCGGTGGGGGAGTGATATTAAGCGATGCTTCCGAAGACCTGGTGGCATTTACCCGTAACCTCGGTTACCCCATTACTTCGACCCTGATGGGTCTGGGCGCTTTTCCGGCTTCCGATAAGCAATTCACCGGTATGTTGGGCATGCACGGCACCTATGAATCAAACATGGCGATGCATGAGTGTGATGTGTTAATCGCCATAGGCGCGCGTTTTGACGATCGTGTTACCGGTGACGTTAAACAGTTCTGTCCCGATGCACGGATTGTCCATATTGATATCGATCCCTCGTCGATTTCGAAGAACGTCAGGGTAGACATCCCCATCGTAGGTGATATCAAGCATGTGCTCCGTGACATGCATAAAGTTATTAGCGCCAGCAAGAAAACACCCAATGAAGCAGCCCTGAAAAAGTGGTGGAGCCAGATTGAAAAATGGCGCGCGACGGATTGTTTACGTTATGACCGTAACAGTGCCTTGATCAAGCCACAGTTTGTCATTGAGCATTTACATGAGGTCACCGGCGGTGATGCGTATGTTACCTCGGATGTAGGTCAGCATCAGATGTTTGCCGCCCAGTTCTATGGCTTTGACAAGCCGCGTCGCTGGATAAATTCAGGTGGGCTTGGCACCATGGGCTTTGGTTTGCCCGCTGCCATTGGCACACAGTTAGCATATAAAGATGCTACCGTTGCCTGTGTGACGGGTGAGGCCAGTATCCAGATGTGTATTCAGGAATTATCCACAGCTATGCAGTACATGTTGCCAATCAAGATAATCAATTTGAACAACGGATACATGGGTATGGTGCGACAGTGGCAGGAATTATTCTATGAAAGTCGCTATTCCCATTCATATCTGGATGCATTACCGGATTTTGTCAAGCTGGCAGAGAGTTACGGTCATGTGGGTATGCGAATTGAAAAACCTGAGGATGTGGAAGGGGCGATGAAAGAAGCTTTTGCGATGAAAGATCGTCTGGTGTTCATGGACTTCATCATCGATAAGACTGAAAACGTTTATCCGATGATTGCTGCCGGCAAGGGCCACCATGAAATGCACCTGTCAAAAGAAAGGGAGCTGGCATGATGCGGCATATCATTTCATTATTAATGGAAAATGAATCCGGTGCCCTGTCGCGCGTGGCAGGCTTGTTTTCCGCGCGTGGCTATAATATCGAGTCCCTGACAGTGGCACCAACAGAAGACCCTTCACTCTCTCGCATGACTATCGTGACGCGAGGCTCTGAAGAGATAATTGAACAAATCACCAAGCAGCTTAACAAGCTGGTCGATGTGGTCAAGCTTGCGGATATTACCGAAGCTGGGCATCTGGAACGCGAGCTGATGTTGATTAAGGTTCGGGCCGACAGCCATACACTGCGTGATGAAACCAAGCGTGTTACGGATATATTCCGGGGCAACGGGTATTTCTCGCGGTGTCCGTGCTTTACACGTCTAACCAAGTTTTACAAGACTCCAAGCAAGAACAGGAAAAATATTAATGAATATTTATTATGATAAAGATTGCGATCTGTCCATTAT
>JAAUYE010063654.1_pt1 | contig 10447 bp, 10 predicted proteins | sample 7278081 | NCBI WGS metagenome assembly JAAUYE01 (sample SAMN14350131, study PRJNA611818) | marine sediment metagenome | isolation source: surface marine sediment (0.6m) | place: French Polynesia: Moorea | collected 2018-08
CGAAGCGATTATACCCCCGTCGTCTAACTGGCTAAGACACCCGGCTTCGAACCGGGAGACTGGAAGTTCAAATCTTCCCGGGGGTGCCAACGCCCCGGTAGCCAAACTGGATAAGGCATCTGGTTTCTACCCAGAAGAATGAGGGTTCGAATCCTTCCCGGGGCGCCCGTATCGCCTGCGGCGTTACAGGCCCGTGGTGTAATCAGCAACACGCGAGACTCTGAATCTCGAGTCGGAGGGGCGGAACCTTCCGGGCCTGCCAGCTAAAGCTCTGTCGCTTAATCGGTAACGCACTCATTGCACCTGGATGTGCAGGTGCCGCGTAGCACATGGATGTGCGAGAGCGGCCCCATCAGAAACCTTGCCGGGGTGATGCAATTGGCTGACATCCCTGATTCAGAATCAGGGTCTTGTAGGTTCGACTCCTGCCCCCGGTACCAAATATCCAAACAGGGCGCACAGGTGAGAAGGGGGCACCACCACCGAAAACGATAACGTAGCCGGTGGCCGAGTAACATCGGTGGCAGTTGAAACGGTTCGGTACGCACGGTTGCGGATGCAGGCTCGATGCTCTACGGCGGGTGTCAGCTGGCGCGCGTTCTCCAAGTACCGAACCGGCCGGGAGTAATGCCCCGGTTATTGTCATTCACGGGTTCAAATCCCGTTGCGTCCACCATTCAGCCGAGTCGGTATCGCGCAAGCGGTCCCGATTCATTTTCTTTAAACTTGACCACGAAGGAGATTAATCATGATCAAGATGAAAATCACCAAGGGTAAGTCACCGGTCCTGGTCTGGACCGACGAAGTTGAATCATCTGCGCATGAACAACTCCTGCGAATGGCCGAGTTGCCGTTCGTCCACAGCCATATCGCGGTCATGCCCGACGTGCACATGGGCAAGGGCGCGACCGTCGGTTCGGTCATCCCGACCCGCGGTGCGATCATCCCGGCCGCGGTCGGGGTCGATATCGGCTGCGGCATGTGCGCGGTGCGCACCTCGCTCACCGCCGATCAGCTGCCCGAATCGCTGCGGCCGCTGCGTAACCAGATCGAGCGCGACGTGCCGGTCGGCTTCGACATGCACCGCTCGAGCCGGGTACGCTCGAAAGCGGCAGCCGAGGTCGAGCCCGGATTGAAAATAATCCTGGATCGGCACCCGGGCATCACCGCGAAGACGAAGTCTAGAGCCAAGGACAGCTGGGCGCGCCAGATCGGCACCCTCGGCGGCGGTAACCACTTCATCGAGCTATGCCTCGACGAGGCGGACCGCGTCTGGGTCATGCTGCACTCGGGCAGCCGCGGTATCGGTAACAAGATCGGCCAGTACTTCATCGAGCGGGCCCGGGAAGAAATCGCCAAAGACGGCGTCAACCTGCCCGACCGCGACCTGGCTTACCTGACCGAGGGCAGCAGCCTGTTCTCGGACTACTGGGAAGCGCTGACCTGGGCGCAGCACTATGCCGCGCGCAACCGGCAGGAGATGCTCGACCTCGTCCTCGATGCGCTGGCAAGACACTTGCCGCCGTTCGAACTCGAGGAAGCGGCGATCAACTGCCACCACAACTACGCGGCACAGGAACGGCACGACGGCACCGAAATTTACGTTACCCGTAAAGGTGCGATCCGCGCCGGCGCCGGCGAACTCGGCATCATCCCGGGTTCGATGGGCGCGCGTTCCTACATCGTGCGCGGCAAGGGCAACGCAAAATCGTTCAGCTCCTGCGCGCACGGCGCGGGCCGACGCATGTCGCGTACCGCGGCACGCAAGCGCTTCAGCCGGGAAGACCTCGTCGATCAGACCGAGGGCGTCGAATGCCGCAAGGATGGCGGCGTGATCGACGAAATCCCGGCCGCGTACAAGGACATCGACCAGGTGATGGAAAACCAGGCCGATCTCGTCGAAGTCGTGCACACCCTCAAGCAGGTTCTCTGCGTCAAGGGATGACGCAGCTCTCCTGACCGGGCGGGGTTCGCTCCGCCCGGGCCTTTTTCGAATTCAGTATTCCAGATTGCTAATTAATTCCGGGTCAGAGTAAAAATTCCGCCAATTTTTACTCTGACCCGAAACTATGGCGCCCGAGGTCTTGTTCTGTACAAAACCCGGGGAGACAGAGGAAATACGGAAATGAATCCGATGGAAAAAAGATGCCGGGTGCTGGCGCTCGACCGCGCCGGTAATCCAAGCGCCTGGCTCGACGCCGAGTCGGCGGTGCAACTGATTGCGACCGACCGTGTGCTGGCGCCGCTGGGCCAGCACTCGCGCCCGGTTTACGGCGGCTTCAACGCGCTGAGCGGTAAGCGCTCGAGCATCGAAATCTCGAGCATTCTGCTGACCAACGCGCGCGTCGAAGCGCGGCGCTGGCAACACGATTACCTGCCGCCGCTGGTCAATCGCGTACTGTTCGCGCGCGACCGCTACCTGTGCCTTTACTGCGGCCAGCCGTTTTCGACAGGCGAACTGACCCGCGACCACGTGATCCCGGTCAGCCGCGGCGGCGTCGATAGCTGGTCTAACGTGGTCAGCGCCTGCAGAAGCTGCAATCAGCGCAAGAACAACCGAACCCCGGCCGAATGGGGCGTCGAGCTGATCGCGGTGCCCTACGCGCCCTGTTACGCGGAGCACCTGATCCTGAGCGGCAAAACCATCCTGGTCGATCAAATGGAATTTTTACAGGCGCGGCTACGCCGCAAACCAGAACGCAATTGAATACACGGAGCTAAAAATGTCTGTCGTATCTGCAGCCAGAAAAAACAACGAGATCGCGATCTGCGCCGACTCGCAGCTGACCTATGGCTCTTTGACCGTATCGGCTGCTCACCTGAAAAACTCGAGCAAGTTGTACGAAGTCAACGACAGCGTGCTCGGCATCGTCGGCTGGTGCGCAATCACCACGGTTATCGAACACCTGATCGAAAACGATCCCGAGGTCTTCCGCCTGCGCGGCCGCATGGAAATCCTGTCGACGGTGCTGAAACTGCATGAGTTGATGAAAGACAGCTACTTCCTCGAAACCCACGAGTGCAGGGATCAGCCGGTCGAATCGATGCAGTTGCACGCATTGATCATCAACAGCCTCGGAATGTTCGAAATCAACAGCTACCGCGAAGTCAACGAGTTCGGCGACTTCTGGGCGATCGGTTCCGGCAACCGACTGGCGCTGGGCGCGATGCACGCACTGTACGATGGCGCTTCCGGCGCCCGGGAAATCGCCGAGTCCGGCGTGCGCGCGGCAGCTGAATTCGACGAGAACTGCGGACTGCCGCTGAACTCCGGCGTGGTATGCGGGCGTCAGCTCAAGGCGGTCGTGCTCTGAAACGGGTGCGGCCGCGTGGTTACGGCGGCGCGGTAATATTCAGCTCGACGCGCCACAGCATGCGGACGAAATAGTACGCCGCGTAAAAAAACCCGAGCGGAAACAGGATGGTTTTCAGCAGGTAAATCGCGACCAGGTTGATGAAGTTTTCGATGCCGTCGCTGATCTTGCGCTCGAGTTCGTCGAGGCTGAGACCCTGCCAGAACGAGATGACGCTGTCGCGCATGCTGTCGGCGTCGAAGTCCTCCCGGGTCTCCAGGCCAATGATGTTGGCCTCGAAGTTTTCGATTTCCGCACCGTTACTCTGCAGCTGCCGATCGAGAAACAGGTAATCGACGCCGCTGTTCGCCGCCACCGCGAGCCCGAGCGCGAAACGCACGAAGACGACGACGAGAAAGCCGCGAAAAACAAAATCCTGCAGCCGCGGCGCGCCGTAAAACAGCAGCAGCAGGGCGCTGACGCCGAGCACCGCGACCAGGTACAAAAACAATTCATGGGACGCGATTAACAGCAATACCTTTTGCGCCGCGAGCGAGGCCAGCACCCAGGTCATCACGGTGGAGAAGCGCTCGATCATGTCGTTCAGCGGATCCAGCAGCTCGCCGATCGTCATCGAGCCGGAAACAATGCCGATGCCAGCTTCGACCTCGCTGCTTTGCATCATCGACACCAGCGCGTTGATGCCGCGCGCGGTGGCATAGGTCAGGGCCGCGTTTTTGATCGATTCGTTGGTATAGTCGTCAACGTAGTCGTCGACAAAACGCGTGCTCGACAGCGCGACCATGACGACGATGAACAGGGCCGCGATCGTCTTGAGGTGCCGGTTGCCCATGAATGCCGACTCAGTACACGGCTGGACAGGGCCTCAGGCCTCGAGCACCTGGTCGGTACGCGCGGCCATGATCAGGTCGTTTTTATGCAAGCCCCTGATCTTGTGGCTCCACCAGGTCACCGTGACTTTGCCCCACTCGGTCAGAATTGCCGGATGGTGCCCCTCGGCCTCGGCGATATCGCCGACGCGGTTGGAAAAGGCCATGGCCTGCTCGAAATTATCGAAGCTGTATTCGCGCGACAGCTGCATGATGCCGTCGACGACGATCACGCTCCAGTCCGGTATTTGCGGCATCAGCTCGCGTAATTCGTCATCGCTGATTTTGGGCGCGTCGGCGCGGCAGGCCTCGCAGCTCTGTTGTTCTAGACTCTCCATTCTTCACTCTCGACTGGTTACAGGTTGAAAAGCTTACCCGAAAGGGCGGTAAACATTAAGAAACCTTTAAGATCATTGCGCCGGGATCCAGCCCGCGTGCAGAGCAACCGTTTTGGCAGGGCCGTCGTAAACTTTACGGGTCATTGCGAGCGGGGCCCGGCCCGTGAGCCCAGCGAACGCTTTGGCTGCAGCGAAGCAATCTTTCTGAATTTGAATCGGCGCATGGAGATTACTTCGTCGTTGAGCCTGTCCCCGCGAAGGCGGGGGCTCCTCGCAATGACGCTAATCAGCGCAGGTGAGCTTTTTCAATGATTCGTATCTAGTCAGGCAATGGGATGAATTCGTCGTCGCCGGGCACGGGATCGAAGCGCATGTTGCGCCAGTCGTCCTTGGCCTGCTCGATGCGCTGCTTCGAGCTGGAGACGAAATTCCACCAGATATGCCGTTGACCCAGGTCGGCGCCGCCGATCACCATCACATGACTGTCGGCGGCGGCCTGCAAGTGCATGGCGCCATGCTCCGGCGCCACCGCCATAACGCCCGCGGCAATCGAATCCGCGCCGATCCCGACCTCGCCCCGGACGACGTAGGCGGCGACCTGGTCGTAGCCGTCCGGCAGGGTCAGCCCGCTGCCGGCGGGCATCAACAATTCGAGGTAAAGCGTCGGTGCATACTGCGTCACCGGAGATGCGTGGCCGTAAGCATCGCCCATGATGACACGGATTTTGACGCCGTCCATTTCGAGCTCGGGCAGGCAATCGGCCGGATAATGCACGAACGCCGGATCGCATTCTTCCTGGTCCATCGGCAAGGCCATCCATGACTGAATCCCGTGCAGACGCGAGTGCGTATCGAGATCGTCGCCGGCGCGCTCGGAATGCACGATACCGCGCCCGGCCGTCATCAGGTTGACCGCGCCCGCCTGGATCGGCTGCGCATAACCGAGGCTGTCGTGGTGCATGATCTCGCCCTCGAACAGGTAGGTTACCGTGGAAAGCCCGATGTGCGGGTGCGGGCGCACCTGGATACCGTCGCCGGGGGCGAATTCCGCCGGCCCCATGTGGTCGAAAAATATGAACGGACCGACCATGCGCCTTTGCTTCGAAGGCAGCACCCGGCGCACGCTGAACCCGCCGAGATCGTGTTCCCCGGGTTCGATAACCAGCGCCGGACCGGCAGCCTGCTCCGAATTCAGTTTGGTCTCGCTCATGACCTGCCCCCTTGTTACTGGATAGTCTGGTTACGCACGAGCCGGCGCGGCGGATTAAAAGCGCATGTTTTTGAACAGCGCCTCGGCGTCGGTTAACACTTCGAGGCACTTGGAAACCTTGCAGGTAATCGTCAGCGTGACCGTGCCGCTGTTGGAGTTGAACAGGAATCCGTAGGAGCGGCTGCCAATAATCTGCCCATCGAAGGCATAACTAATGCTGTCGATATTATAAAGCTGCTTGCGCTCGCAGCCGTAAATCTGCGTGTATTCGGTGCGTTGGTAGGCATTGCGTATATCGTTTTGCAGTCTGGCGCACAGCGGGCTCTCGGTTTGTGCGAGGTTACTCCGTTTCGGGCTGGAAACGAAAACGTTGATATTGTCCTTGAAATCAGGGTCGTTAAATCGGTAATACAGTAATTCGAAACGGCCCGACGAAACCATTTGCCGGACTCGGGCGACCATCGACTGATCCGCCTCGAGCATTTCAGCGGCGTCGAAATTGAGCAGATCCGGATTTTGCGTCAGCGCCTCCCGCGAAACGATCAGCCATTTATCGCTCAGTTCGGTGGTGAATCCGAACGCGCTCTGGTAGGGCTGTGCCGCCGCAGTAAAAGACAGGAGGCAGCACACCAATAACGGCACCAGTTTTTTCGTTGGCATGGCGGGGCTCCCGAACGGTTGTGGCTGGTGTCAGGCGCTGACCACCGCGCGCTTATGGACACCCGATAAGTGGATATTAGCCCAATAACAGCGGCTTCACAGCGCGGCATCGGCGGGGCCGGCGCCTATTGGGGGAAACGCAGTTTTTCGAATGCCGCACCCAGCCGGGACCAGCGCCGCGACCGCTGCTGCTCGCGCCGCAGCGCCTGCCGCATCTGTGCGCGGACACGGTCGAAATCGAGCACGCCAATCCGCAGACCGTGGTTTTCGGTCACGCCGAGGTCGTGCCGGCCGCGCGGCAGGCATTTGTGCGATGCATAATGATCGTTCAAAAAACGCTCGAGATGGCCTTTCTTGTCGAGCCATGCGATTCGCAGGATTTTGATCCGCGGACAGGGCCCGAGCACAAACGCGGTGAGCCGCCGCGCCTCGAAACGACAGTGCATATCGCTGCGCGGCTGCTGGCAGCGTGCCGCCCTGGGTTGCGGCGACAGCGGGAAAGGCAATACCCGCGGCGCCATGATCAGGTCCCGTGGCTGCCCGGGTAAGCGCTGCGCTCGGGCGGCTCCCAGCCCTCCAGCGCAGCGGCCTCCGGCCGATAGATTTCCACCTTGAGCGGATAACAGGGTGTGCTGTCGTCGGAATGGCTGCTGCCGCAATCGCCCCCGGGACAGGTCGACAGCGCGCCGAGCAGATCGATTTCGGCGAAAAACTCGATGTAGTCGCCGGGGCGAACCGGGCTAGCCTTCATGAAGTACTGGTGCGTATCGCGGGTAAAGCCGGTACACATGAATACGTTCAGGACGTCGTGCACGTGCAGCTCGGCCTCGGCCAGCGGCATGCCCTTCTCTGCCGCGAGCGCGCGGGTCAGGTTGGAGTGGCAGCAATAGTGATAGTCGGTTTGCTTGAGCATGCGGTTGGTATAGGGATCGCAGCGTGTGCCGATGACGTCGTGGATGCCACCGCCGTCTTCGTCCCAGCCGTACCAGTCGAGCGTATCCTCGGTGATCGTTGCCAGCGGCCGCAATCCCGGCAGAGAGCTCCACAGGCGGTCGCCGGTACTGACATGCGTGGCGTGCAGCTGGCGCGTTTTGCCGCTGAAAAAACGCTCGCCGAGATCGCTGGCATTCCACAGATTGAGATCGCCGACCTGCGGGCCCTCGAGACTCTCGATACGAAAAAACGAGCCCGCGGCCACCTCGAAGCAGCGCCCGTCGCGCGGCGGCACGATAACCTCGCCCACCCTGGATGCGGTGGCGCGGGCCTGCCGGTAGAGTTCGAGATTATTCGGCGGTAACTGATCGACCTCGTAACACACCAGCGGGCTGGCGGCTCGGCGGGCGGCGGCATCGGCGGGCGGATCGAACATGGCGACTCCAGCAATCGGGAACAAACGGATCTGGCCGATTCTACTGCAATCAGCAGCCGAAGGGGTTAAAGATCGGATTAAATATGCCGATAAAAATCCCGTACCCAATCCGTGGACGACTCATGCGTGACAATGGCCCAGTAACCGGAAACGAAGTACTCGTCGGGGACACCGACGAGCTGGTATCGGCAACCAATACCAAAGGCGTTATTACATTTTGTAACGAGACCTTTTGCAACATCGCCGGCTTCACCGCCGACGAGTTGATGCGAAAGGCGCACAATATCGTGCGCCATCCGGACATGCCGGAAGCAGCCTTCCAGCAGATGTGGGACTGCCTCAAGGCCGGCCAGCCGTGGATGGGTATCGTCAAGAACCGCTGCAAATCAGGCGACCACTACTGGGTCGACGCCTACGTCACGCCGCTCACGGTCAACGGCGAAATCACCGGTTACGAATCGGTGCGCGTGCAACCGTCGCGCGACCGGGTCGAACGCGCCGAGCGCGTCTACGCGCGTATCAACCAGGGCAAACCCGCGCTGCCGCGATACCGGGCCCTGTGGTACAAGGCGTCGAATTGCATCTGGAGCGCCCTGGCCGTATTCGCCCTGATGCTGGTCAATGCAACGCTGTGGGCCGAGTTCACCGCGCTCACCGGAGTCGTCATAGTCGTTTCGAGCCTGGTTGCCGGCATGTTCGGCGGCTGGATCGTGCGCCGCGGCCGCAAATCGCTGGTCGAATCCGCCCACGAGATCATCGACGATCCGCTCGCCGCCTACATTTATACCGGCAAGGCCGATCAGAACGGCGAGATCGAGCTGGCGATGATTGCGCAGCGCGCGCGGTTGCGCACCGCGCTGGGCCGCATGGTCGAATCCGCCAGGGAAGTCATGCAGCGTTCGGAGAAAGCGCGCGCGCAGGTGCGCAACAGCCACGACGGCATGACGCATCAACAGCGCGAAACCGAGCACGTCGCGGTCTCGATGCAGGAAATGTCGCAGGCGGTGCAGGAGGTCGCAAGCGGCGCATCCGAAACTTCGACCGCCACCAGCGGCGCGCTGCAGCAGGTCGGCATGGGCCGCAGCGTGCTCGACCAGGCCAGCGGCTCGATCCAGGACCTCTCCGCCGAAGTGGTCAAGCTGGCCGAGGTGGTAGAACGCCTGTCCACCGACAGCCAGGAAATCGCCGGCGTGGTCGACGTCATCGGCGGTATCGCCGAGCAAACCAATTTGCTGGCGCTGAACGCGGCCATCGAGGCGGCGCGCGCCGGTGAACAGGGCCGCGGTTTCGCGGTCGTCGCCGACGAGGTGCGCACGCTGGCCTCGCGCACCCAGGAATCGACCCAGCATATCCAGAACATCATCGAAAACCTCGGCAACGCCACCAACGAGGCCGCGCGCAACATGGGCGCCTGCCAGGACATGGCGGACAAATGTGTCGATGAAATGAGCCACGTCAACTCCGCGCTGGAGGCAATTACCGAATCGGTCAGCACCATCGACCACATGTCCGAACGCATTGCCGTAGCCGCCGAGGAGCAGTCCGCGGTGGCGATCGAAGTCGAGCGCAACACGAAGTCGATCTCGCAAATCTCGAACCAGACCCAGGGCGAGGTCGAATCGGCCGACCAGCTGAGCCAGGAAATGGTCGAACTGTCGGAAAAGCAGCTGCTGCTGGTCGAGCGCTTCGGCTAGGCACAGCGTCTCCGCGGGCGTTGCCGTAACTCCCGCGCCCCACCCCGTCATTCCCGCGCGCCACCCCGTCATTCCCGCGCAGGCGGGAATCTTGAAAACCCACCGCGCTAGTCGCTACAAGCTCCCCGGCAAGTGTTCCGCATTCGGCGGGGACGACGTACTGAATCGTCATTGCGAACGGAGCCCAGCCCGTCAGCCCAGCGAACGCTTTGGCCGCAGCGAAGCAATCTTTCCGATATGCTGCCGGCGGTTGGAGATTGCTTCGTCGCTGCGCTCCTCGCAATGACATCAATGCGCGGACGACTCGCTGATTTGGAATCATCGGTTGTCGGCTGCCTCGGGGGGAAGCTCGCAAAAGCGTCGCGCCACAGGGACGTGGCGCGTCGAGCGACCAGGGATGGCCCGCCCGGCGCAAGCCGGGCGGGAGCGCCTTTTGCGAGCTTTCACCCGAGGCAGCCCTGGAAGCCTGATGCCATGTGGAGGCACTATTAAGTCGACTACTTTATCAGCAAGGTCCCCGCCAGGTGTTCCGCATTCGGCGGGGACAACGATTTCATGCCTTTTGTTAAAGCGGGTATATCGGGGTTAGAATTCGGGTCCGAATAGAATAAGCAGGAGCACATCGATGCGTTTATCCCCGGAGCAACTCGAGCAATTCGACCGCGACGGTTACCTGTTTTTTCCTAACGCATTCATCCCGGACGAGGCGAAGGTATTGAAGGAGGCCGCCGACGAGGTATACCGGCTCGAGCGCGAGGAAGTCTGGCGCGAAAAAACCGGCGTGGCGCGCACCGCGTTCGCGGCGCACACCTACAACGAAGCCTTTCGCCGGCTCGGCGCACATCCGCGCCTGCTCGAACCGGTCATGCAGCTGCTCGACGGGCCGGTTTACATGCACCAGTACAAGGTCAACGCCAAGGCCGCCTTCGACGGCGACGTCTGGCAGTGGCACCAGGATTACGGCACCTGGGCGCGCGACGACCTGATGCCGGA
>JAAUYE010171955.1_pt1 | contig 10444 bp, 10 predicted proteins | sample 7278081 | NCBI WGS metagenome assembly JAAUYE01 (sample SAMN14350131, study PRJNA611818) | marine sediment metagenome | isolation source: surface marine sediment (0.6m) | place: French Polynesia: Moorea | collected 2018-08
AGACTGCCGATGTAACTTGTCCGCCGCTTCGTGATCGCGTCGACCAATTCGCGAACGTCCTCGTCTGCCTTGGCCCAGCTCCAGAGTGATAGGTCGAACTTCTCCGCGCTGTTGCTTCGGATGACCCGTGACGCCCGCATGAACTTTTCCCGGGGCGGCAGGTCCGTGTCCTCGCACATTACAACGATGTTCTCGGTGAACTCCGTCGCCCAATAGTCCCTGAGTTCGGCAAGAAAGGCCTCCCGGTTGCCGAAATGCCAATAAAAGCCGCTCCGTGACACTTTGAGGGTCGCCGAAAGCTTTTCCACCTGAACGGCCGCCGAGCCGCCCTCGGCCAGCACCTCAAGGCCCGCCGTCAGCCAGTCCTCTCTGGACACCCGGCCGGTCCTGTGGCCGCCTCGTCCGCCCCGGGGCGCGCCGCTGTCGACCGCGCGCGCACGCTGAAAAGCGTACTCGGTCTTGCTGGAGCTGTCTTTCACGCCCGGGGGTTCCATGTCTGTTCGTGTCGCACGCGTTCTCCTGCTTTCTATCACCGGTTCACGCGTCGTCACAGCCTGTTCTCGGCCGCCGTCTGATGCCGGTCCTGCCGCCGGCGGAACAGACACCGCGACCTGACATGTATCAAGGCGGAAGCCCCTATTGCACAGCAGACTTGGCAACGTGCTTCAGGTGGTCGCGGAGGGTGCCATGGACGTCAATACGCACGCACAAATCATCGAAATCCTCGATGACGCAAAGGACATGTCAATCGCCACGGTCCGAAGTGACGGATTTCCGCAATCCACGGTCGTCGCCTTTGTACACGACAATCTGCGCCTCTACTTCGCTGCGGCCCTTGCTTCGCAGAAGGCGCACAACATCACTTATTGCGACAAGGTCTCGGCCACGATCACCCGTCCGTATTCCCGCTGGCAAGAGATCGAAGGCCTCTCACTGGGCGGCTATGCAAGCGAGGTCACCGATCCGGATGAATTGCGGATCGTGCGGACGCTAATGGAAGAACGGTTCCCGGAAACGGCCCACCTCGTTCCCGAAGGCACCGGCGACATCGGCATTTTCCGCGTCGATCCGGTCGCGATTTCGCTGCTCGACTATGCCAAGGGCTTCGGCCATGCCGAACTGATCGAGGTCGAAAAGAAACTGACCGCCCAATGACACCCGGTGGCGGGTATTCTGCGCGAACGGGGTCTCGGGTGAGGACGGCTCCGGACGCTGTGCTGCGGGGGCGCCGCCCTGGCCGACGGCATGGCGCATGGTGCCCGTCATGGCCCGGTGCCACGAATTCCGGGCGCATGTCCGCAGCCAAACGAGAGGCCGACCATGGGTCAGACCGAGACCGTCGCGTTCCTGTCTTCCGGTAAGGCCTTCGCGTCGGACGACGACGTGGAGGTTGTGGAAACCCACGGGGCTCATGTCTTCCTGTGCGGCGACACCGCGCTGAAGCTGAAACGCGCCGTCCACTACGACTACATGGACCTGAGCACGATCGAATTGCGGCGGGACATGCTCGCGCGTGAACTCGACCTGAACCGCCCGTTCGCGCCGGGGATCTATCGCGACCTGCTTCCCGTGACGCAGGGCCGCGAGGGGCTCGAACTCGGCGGCGACGGGCCGGTCGTGGACTGGGTACTGCGAATGTGGCGTTTCCCCTCCGAAAACGAACTGGAGCGCATCGCCGAGCGCGGCGCTTTCGACGACCGTCTGGCGGATGCGACCGGAACGGCGATCTTCGCCTATCACGCCTCGGTCCCGCTCCGCGATCAGCCGGGCCGGCGGCTGATCGCGGATATCCTCGCCGAACTTGGCCGGGTCTTTGGCGAATTCCCGGACGCCGCCGGAACCGGGCGCGTCGCCGAATGGCAGAGCGCGGTCGCCGACGCCCTCGAACAGGTTGGCCGCATCCTCGATGCGCGGGGTCACGCGGGGCACGTCAGACGGGCGCATGGCGATCTGCATCTTCGCAACCTTGTGCTGATCGACGGGCGGCCGGTGCCGTTCGACGCGCTCGAGTTCGACGAAACGCTTGGCACCTGCGACGTACTCTACGATATCGCGTTTCTGGTCATGGACCTCTGCCATCGCGGGCTCCGGCGACAGGCATGCCGGACCCTCGATGCCTGGCTGCGCGAAGCGCGCGGAACAGAGGATGCCGGTCTTGTCGCCTTGCCGCTCTTTCTCTCCGTCAGGGCGGCGATCCGGGCCATGGTCCTTCTACAAACCGACAGGGCCCGGCAGGTTCCCGGGGCAAGCGCCGACGAGGTGGCCGCTTACCTCGACCTCGCTTGTGCGGCGCTCCGGCCTGGTCCGCCGACGCTCATCGCACTCGGCGGCCCGTCGGGCAGCGGCAAGAGCGTTCTGGCCCGGTCGCTGGCACCTCTGCTGGGCGCGCTGCCGGGCGCGGTTATTCTCAACTCGGATCAGGAGCGTAAGGCCGGCCTGCCGAAAACGGCGCGGCTCGATCCCGGCGACTACAGCGTCGACCAGCGGAAAGCGGTCTATGACGCCATGTTCGAGCGCGCCGGAACGATCCTGTCGGCTGGGCACTCGGTGATCCTCGATGCAACGTTCATCGACCCCGGTCTCCGACAGGCGGTGCACGATCTCGCCGACCGGACGAAAGTGCCCTTTCACGGCGTCTGGCTCGACGCCCCCCGCGCCGTCCTCGCCGCCCGCCTCGAGGCCCGAACGGGCGACGTCTCGGATGCTGATGTCACCGTGCTCGACGCACAGCTGGCCGCGGACCCCGGGCCGATGACATGGCACCGGATCGGGGCCGAGGGCGACGCCGGCAAGGTCGCGGCGCGCGTCGTCCAGCAGCTCGATCTCGACAGCAGTCGGGCCGCCGCGCCATCCAACGCGTTATGAACGAACCCGGCCTTGCCGCGTTATTCAAGGCTCTTGAGCAGGACCCTCTGAATGTCCGGCAGCGGCATCTCGGCCAGTTCCTTGTCCACTTCTTCGCGAATGAGTTTCCCGAGGTTGTCGCTCATCTTCTGGCGGAGAACTCCGAGAAATGCAGGAGGCGCGGCGAGGATAAGTCCCCCGATCGGCGCTTTCTTCTGCCTCCGAATCAGGGCCGCAACGATAACTTCGGCAAAACTCTCGGCTTGTTTCGCGTCGAGATCGGGCGTTTCCATCGCGCTCCGTGGTCCGCCCGAGGCCGCGGCGGCCCCGCCGTCGAACCTCCGCCCGGGCCGGGCTGAAATGCCCGGCGCGTCTTCATCGGGCTCGTATTCGAGACTTGCTTCGATCTGCAATTCCGGTTGCGCGACGGCCCCGGCATTCCGAAGCAGAAGTGCCTTTCTCGCGTCGCATACAAGAACGACGACGTCTTCGGGTATTCGGACAATTTTCGACAAGGCCAAACCTCCAGATAGTTGGGTCGCTCACCCTCTCGGGCGCACTTTCGGTGCCGGCCGGACATCCCGTCGCGCCTCGATCGGCAGCAAACCGGGTCAATGCCCGCCCGTCGGGTAGGCTGTGGCTGACACCCCCTCGCAGGTTCGGTCAGTCTTTGCCCCCCCAAAACGGCGTGACGACAGCGCGGGACGTGCCTCGCGTCGGACATCACCGGACGATGGTGCGTCCGCGGCACGCCCCGGTCCTTGTGCTGGATCAAGTCCACCGGACCTGCGCGGATTGCCCGCAATCCGACTCAGATCAAGGTCCGACCCTGTTAGATGCGGCATAATATCGATTGTTCTTTCGTCCTTAGGGGCGCTGACAGATCACGAGGGGTGCAATCCATGAGCAAATCGAAAAAGAAACAACCCACAACCGAGGCCGGCACGCCAGCGCTGGCCGCAGCCATGATGGCCGTGAACCCGGTCGCGACCAAAGCGTGGATGGATATCATGTCTGAAAGCGTGGATTTCGTGATGAACCGGCTCCAGAGCGATTTCGACACACAGAAAGCCATCCTCGCGTGCAAGAGCCCCGAGGAACTCATGAAGGTTCAGTCGGACTTCATCAGGGGAACGATGGAGCAGTATTCGGATGAAACGGCACGCCTGCTCAAGATGATGTCCAGGGCGACCGAGGATACCATCGACGACGCCAAGTCGGGTCACAAACGCGGCTACGACAACATACCGGTCTGACCGACAGGGTGGGACGCAATTCAGGTGTCCTTCGGCGGCGGCTGTGCCTTTGCCGCGATGACTGCTGCTGTTGAATGCTCAGCCGATAACCCGGCATGCTCGCGCGCTACCGGCGCGGGCGCGACACGTGCTGTGGGCAGGCTGCTTTCGCACGTGAATGGACAGGGCGGTTCAGGCCCGGCGCCAGTTCCCAATTAGCGTGACTGCGGTTTTTGGAGTATCCTCTTCAGGCTCACCTTCCGAATGGAGGGCCGAATGCGCAAAAGCATATTCGGATCCGTCTTGGTGTTGGGAATGGTCATGTCCGCTGGGGCGGTTCAGGCCGCGCCCGATTTGGTGGCAGCCGCAAAGGCCGGGGATCCGGACGCCGTTGTCGACGCGCTTGCGGCAAATACCGCCACGTCTTTAACGCTCGGCAGAGCCCTCTACTTCGCCGCACAACGCGGACATGCCGAGATCGTTCGGTTGCTTCTCGAAAACGGGGCCGACCCGAACACCAGTTTTTCGTACGGCAGCCCGCTTCACGCCGCTGCTCGCGGTGCCTTTGCCGCGAGGTAGACTGTAGGCCGCCCCTCTTTGTTCCGCGGGTTCTCCAATCGGCCTTGAGACATCACCCCGGCATCCGTGACCGCTGGAACGCCCCAAAATTCCCGGCCTTCCGGGACCCGGCGTCGACCATGGCGTGAAAATACTCCCCGTGCCGGCTTGCGGCGCCGTCCGGGCGACCGTCCGGCGCGCTCGAGCGACGAGACTGTCCGGCGCGATGGAACGCGCGCGCGTTGCTGAATCTCGTCCAGCCAACCGACGTCGTCCTGCCCGAGGTTCAGGGGGTGGCGCAGCACCATGATGAGCGATATGAGGCTCAGAAGAGGGATGCCCGCAATGGCGGCATAAACAAGAACTGGCATATTCCGTCCCGCTCTGATCGCCCCTCAGTGGACGTGTTCCTGCCACCGCCATTCGGCGCGAGCGGGTCAAAAACGGGAAATCTTTGCGGCAACGGGGCGGGATCGGGGGCGGTCGGATCATGCCGGCAGGTATACCACGGCTCGGCTGCCTGTTGCCTCAGACAGGCTGACACCGTCCCGGAAATGGTAAACGCGCTGGAAAGGTTTGCCGTTTCGCCCTTGTTTCGCGGGGCGAAACGACGCTCTTTGATCTCAGAGGATCGACTGGCCGGTCTTTTCCCAGTCGGCAAGGAACGCCGCCAGACCTTTGTCGGTCAGCGGGTGCGCGGCCATCTTCTTGATCACATCCGCCGGCGCCGTCGCCACATCCGCCCCGACCTTCGCGACCTCGGTGATGTGGTTCACCGAACGGATCGAGGCCGCCAGAATCTGGGTCTCAAAGCCGTAATTGTCATAGATTTCACGGATATCCGCGATCAGGTCGACCCCATCGAGATTGATGTCGTCGAGACGCCCGAGGAAGGGCGAAATGAACGTCGCACCCGCTTTGGCCGCCAACAGCGCCTGCGCCGCGCTGAAGCAGAGGGTGACATTGACCATATGTCCTTCACCCGAAAGGGTTTTACAGGCTTTCAGACCATTCCAGGTCAGCGGAACCTTGATCGCGATATTGTCGCCCAGCTTGGCGACTTCATGTCCCTCCGCGATCATGCCGTCATAGTCGGTGGCGACGGTTTCGGCACTCACCGGACCGTCGACCATTTCGGCGATTTCCTTGACGACCTCTTTGATATCCCTGCCGGACTTGTGGATTAGCGATGGGTTGGTGGTGACGCCATCCACCATCCCAAGCTCGTTCAGTTCACGGATCGCTTGCGTATCGGCGGTGTCGACGAAGAATTTCAAGTCAGCCTCCCTCTGGTGTCCGGGTTCGATTTCGTGGCACTCATACCCGAACAGAACGCGAGGCTGAACCCCCGTTCCAACAGTAAAGGGAAACCCCTTGTTTTACAGGCTCAATCAGGCAGATTCGGCGGCGCTGCACGGTCGAGGCGTTCGACTCGACTCCCGGTCGCGCGCCGCTGGCGGCCACGATCGCCCGAGGGGTTGAGCGGGACCGGATGCTGCACCATTTCGACGAAGGCGATCTGATTTCGGTTCTGACCACGCAGCCGATCGACCGGATGCTGGACTACAGGGCGCCCGAAGGAGGCTGCCTCACGGGGGCCTTCGTCGAAGTGCCTCTTGGCCCCCGAAAGGTCATCGGCGTTGTCTGGGGCAAGGGCGAAGGGGGCTACGACCTCGCCAAGGTGCGATCGGTGATTCGTGTGCTGGACGCGGTGCCGATGCGGGACGAGATGCGGGAATTTCTGGTGCGTGCAGGGGATTACACCCTGACGCCGCTCTCAGCGATGCTTCGGCTGGCGACCCGCTCGCCGGGGCTCGGCGACCCGCCTAGCATGCGGACGGTTTATCGCCGAGGCGAAGGCGCCCCCGACCGCTGGACCGATGCCCGCAGACGGGTGGTCGAAACCCTGGAGGCCTATGGCGGTCTGGCTTTCACGCTGGGCGAACTGGCAGAGATGGCAGGTGTTTCGACGTCTGTGGTGAAGGGACTCGTCAAACAGGGTGTCGTCCACGAAGAGGCCAGTCCGCGCGACCTCCCGTATCCCCGGCTCGACCCCGGCGTGCCTCGCAGCGACCTGACCGACGAACAGACCAGGGCCGCCGCCTATCTCGACGCCGGGATCGCGGCGGGCACCTACGGCACGACGCTCCTCAAGGGCGTCACCGGGTCCGGCAAGACCGAGGTCTATCTCGAAGCGGTGGCCGCCTGTATCACAGCGGGCCGTCAGGCGCTTGTCCTCTTGCCAGAGATCGCGCTGACAGCCGAGTTTCTGAACCGTGTCGAGGCGCGCTTCGGCGCGCGCCCTGCCGAATGGCACTCCGGGGTGACGATGACCGAGCGGCGCCGGGCGTGGAAGATGGTGGGCGAAGGTGGTGCGGAGCTGGTCGTCGGCGCGCGCTCCGCTTTGTTCCTGCCGTTCCGCGACCTTGGCCTGATCGTTGTCGATGAGGAACACGACACCTCCTACAAGCAGGAGGACGGGGTGCTTTACAACGCCCGCGACATGGCTGTTCTGCGCGCCTCGATCACCGGCGCTCAGGTCGTGCTTGCATCGGCCACACCGTCGCTTGAAAGCTGGGCCAACGCCGAGGCCGGCAAGTACCATCGACTGACGCTCACGTCGCGGTTCGGCGATGCCGTCATGCCCGATCTGGCTACGATCGACATGCGTGCCGAGACGCTCCCCGCCACCCGATGGATCTCGGAGAAACTGGCCTCTGCCGTACGCGAGACAGTCGCCGAAAACGAACAGGCGTTGTTGTTCCTGAACCGGCGCGGCTACGCGCCGATCACGCTCTGCCGGGCCTGCGGGCACCAGATCGGCTGTGACCACTGCGACGCGCGCATGGTCGAGCACCGGTTCCTGAAGCGACTGGTCTGCCACCAATGCGGCGAGTCGAAGCCTGTTCCAAGCGAATGCCCGTCCTGCGGCGCCGAAGACCGGCTGGCGCCGGTCGGCCCCGGGGTCGAACGGCTGTCCGAAGAGGTGGCCGAATTGTTCCCCGAGGCGCGGATTGCTGTTCTCTCCTCCGACCTCTTTGGATCGGCCCGTGCCCTTAAGGCCGAGATCGAGGCCATTGCCGCTGGTGCGGCCGATATCATCATCGGAACGCAGATTGTCGCCAAGGGGCACAACTTTCCGCTGCTGACGCTGGTCGGCGTGATCGATGCCGATCTCGGGCTTCAGGGCTCCGACCTCCGCGCCGCCGAGCGCACCTTCCAGCTTATGCGGCAGGTCTCGGGCCGTGCCGGACGCGCGGACCGTCCTGGGCGGGCGCTGTTGCAGACGTACCAGCCGGAGCACCCGGTGATCCGAGCCATCCTCTCAGGCGACGAAGAGGATTTCTGGCGGGCCGAGGCTGCCGAACGCCGCCGCGCTGGCGTGCCGCCCTATGGCCGTATGGCGGGGATCGTTCTGTCATCACCGGACGTGCAGGAGGTCTTTGACATCGGCAAGGAACTGGCCGCGCGCGCCGACCCGCTCAGACAAATCGGAGCGCAGATCTATGGACCGGCACCGGCGCCAATTGCCCGTATCCGTGGTCGCCACCGTGTCCGGCTGCTGGTCAAGGCGGACAAAACGGCGCCGCTTCAACCAGCGCTCGCACGCTGGGTGGGGCAACTCCGCCTGCCACCCAATCTCCGCCTGTCGATCGATGTGGACCCGCAGAGCTTTTACTGACGACCGCCTCCGTCGCGGGAATGTCACCGGACAGGCCCCTTTCGCGGACTATACTTCCAAGATGAAAGGGAAAGAATGTGCCATGAGCCGGGTGATTGCCTCGATCCTTGTATTTGCCGCGCTGTCGGCTGCTGCCTGGGCGGCGCCGGCGCGTTACGAGCTGCAGGAAGAGGACTCCATCGTGGGCTTCAGCTGGTTTCTCGGGCCTGACGAGATAAAGGGCACCATGCCAGTTTCGCGCGCCGATATGATTGTGGACGTGGAGGATGTTCGAAAAACCCGCGTGTCGGTTGCCGTCGACGTGACCGGGGCGGTTGCGGGATTTCCTTTCGCGACGCAAGGCATGAAAAGCCAGAGCGTTCTCTGGTCCGATAAATACCCCGAGATCACCTTTGAAAGCACTTCGGTCGAACCCGACGGGAGCGGGGCTGCCGTGGATGGGCTGCTGACCGTGCGCGGCGTGACGCGTCCGGTCACGTTCGACGCGAAACTCTATCGGCAAAGCGGCACCGACATCGGGGATCGGCGGCGATTGGTGGTTATCGTGACAGGCAGCCTATCGCGCGCCGCGTTTGGAGCGGATGGCTGGGCGAATCTCGCGGGCGACGAGGTGAACCTGACGATTGTCGCACAGATTCGACGGGCGGAGTGACGCCCGTGGCGCTGAAGAACACATCCGTGGGCTACGGCCTCGTCACACGCCTCTTGCACTGGATCACGGCAGTCCTCGTCCTCGGGGCCCTTCCGTTCGGGGCATACATTGCGCGCATGGAGGTCTCGTTCGAAAACCTCAAATACTTCGGGTGGCACAAATCGGTGGGTATCGTCGTGCTCGTTCTGGTCGTTGCCCGGCTGGTCTGGCACTGGTCCAGTCCCCCGCCTTCTCTGCTGAGCGAAGGCGGCTGGAAGGACAGGCTGGCGCGATGGGTCCACCGCGGGTTCTACATCATGCTGGTTCTCATGCCACTCAGCGGATGGTTTGCAAGTTCCGCCACAGGCATAGACACTGTGATTTTCGACACCTGGACCCTGCCCAGAATTGCGCCCGTCTCCGAGGCGGTCGCCGAAGCCGGATTTCGGGTACACGGTGCGCTCGGGATGATCCTTATGGCGATGGTGGCGCTTCACATCGCAGGTGCCGCTTATCGCGCCCTGATAGTTCGTGATCGCACACTCGCACGGATGCTGCGCGGCTGATCCCTCTTCCCAGACCATTTGATTGGGCGTAGGGGGAGGCGATGCGCACTGTTCCCCTGTCCGAAGCCGACGGTGCACCGTTCTGGCGGCGCCCGGTAATGCTTCTGTTCCTGATGGCGGCGGCGATGCCATTGGCTTTTGCAACGTGGTCGGCGCTTCTGAACAATTTCGTCATCGAACAGGCCGGCTTTACCGGGGTCGAAATCGGCTGGCTGCACACGGTGCGCGAGATTCCCGGTTTCCTCGCGGTGGGCGTGATTCCCGTCATCATGGTGATGCGAGAGCAGGTGCTAGGTCTTCTTTCGCTCTTCACGCTTGGTGTGGCGACGGCGGTGACCGCGTGGTTCCCGACCTACGGCGGCCTTTTGATGGTAACATTGATTTCGTCCATCGGATTCCACTATTTCGAGACAGTCAGCCAGTCGCTGCAATTGCAGTGGCTGCCCAAGGACCGCGCGCCGCAGGCACTGGGGATTATCGTCGCAATCGGCTCGGGTGCGTCGCTCGTCTCCTACGGGCTCCTGGTTGCGACCTGGGACGTCCTCGATCTTAGCTACAACACCGTTTACCTCATTTCGGGCGGCGCCTGCGCAGCGATCGCGGTCTATTGCATGATCACCTTTCCAAAGTTCGAGGCGCCAAATCCTCAGGCCGCAAAAATGGTGCTGAAACGGCGCTATTGGCTCTACTATGCGCTTCAGTTCATGTCCGGTGCGCGGCGGCAGATCTTCGTCGTCTTCGCCGCCTTCATGATGGTCGAACGGTTCGGGTTCGAAGTGCACGAAGTCACCGCGCTCCTTCTGATCAATTTCATGGCGAGCATGATCTTTGCGCCGCTGATGGGCCGTGCAGTGGCCCGATTTGGGGAGCGGAATGCGTTGACCTTTGAATACGTCGGCCTGATCGGCGTCTTCCTCGCTTACGGCGG
>JAAUYE010009098.1_pt1 | contig 10442 bp, 8 predicted proteins | sample 7278081 | NCBI WGS metagenome assembly JAAUYE01 (sample SAMN14350131, study PRJNA611818) | marine sediment metagenome | isolation source: surface marine sediment (0.6m) | place: French Polynesia: Moorea | collected 2018-08
TAGCCACTCGATAACCACCATTACGTTCCATCTTCATATCAGGAAAGTTAACGGAATTACGAACATTACCATTTTCCAGATAGTCACGTACTTGCTCTGCCACCATGATGGCACAGTTGTCTTCTGCCTCTGAGGTTGAAGCGCCAAGATGCGGCAGGGCCACGACCCGCTCATGATTTTTCAATAAGTTGCTGGGGAAATCACACACGTAGGCATAGACCTTGCCGGCCTTGATGGCTGTACTCACTGCTTCATCATCGACAATGCCATTGCGTGCGAAATTTAAAATAATGACATTGTCTTTCATGATTTTCAGGCGCTCTGCATTGATCATATTGCGTGTCGCATCAACCAGCGGCACATGAAAGGTGACAAAGTCTACCTTGGACAATAATTCCTCAACGTTGCCGGCTTTCTGGACATCAGAAGACAGTTTCCAGGCGCCTTCAACCGTGATACCCGGATCATATCCGATCACATGCATGCCGAGATCCAAGGCAGCATTTGCCACGTAGCGTCCAATTGCACCCAGACCAACTACCCCCAGAGTCCGGCCGGGTAATTCAAAGCCATCATATTGCTTCTTGCCTGCTTCCACCGCTTTACTTATCTCGGCATCATCACCGCTCAAGTTACGGGCATAGTCCCAGGCAGGACATAAATTACGGCAACCGATCAACATGCCGGCCAGCACCAATTCCTTCACCGCGTTGGCATTGGCACCTGGTGCATTAAATACCGCCACCCCATGCTCAGACATCTTGTCAACCGGTATATTATTTACACCAGCACCAGCCCTTCCGACGGCTTTCAAGCTGGGCGGAATTTCCATGTTATGCATATTGAAAGAACGTAACAGGACAGCATCCGGGTGTTGAATCTCAGAGGCGATTTCATATTGCTCACGAGATAAGCGTTCAAGGCCGGCAACTGAAATATTGTTCAGAGTCAAAATTTTATGCATTGAGCTAAAACCCTACGTCATTAAGCATGTAAACATCTCTGATTTATCTATGTAATAAATCTGCATGTTGCAGATAATGAATATCATCCATGCCGTCTTTCAAATTCAGCCATGAAGGCAACCAGGGTATCGACACCTTCTTCCGGCATGGCGTTGTAGATACTGGCACGCATACCACCCACGGAACGATGTCCTTTGAGGGTAGTTAGTCCTTCTTCCTTGGATTCCTCCAAGAACACCGCATCAAGTTCCGAATCAGCCAGAGTGAATGGCACATTCATCCAGGAACGACTGGCAGGTTCAACCGGGTTCGCATAAAAATCCGAGTCATCAATCGCCGCATATAAGGTATCCGATTTACGTTTGTTGATCTCACCCATTTTCGTCAAACCACCCTGCTCTTTAACCCAGGCAAATACCAGGCCCGCCAGATACCAACTATAGGTTGGTGGTGTGTTATACATGGAACCGTTATCCGCCTGGACCTGATAATTAAACATGGTCGGGGTACTATCCAAAGGCTGCCCCATCAAGTCCTTTCGTACGATAACGACTGTGAGTCCAGCGGGGCCAATATTTTTTTGTGCACCGGCATAGATAACACCATAGCGGGAAACATCTATGGGCCGGGATAGAATTGTGGATGACATATCAGCCACTAGCGGCACACTTCCAGTGTTCGGAATATAAGGAAACTCAACACCACCGATAGTTTCATTCGGTGTGTAATGCACATAGGCCGCGTCAGGATTGAGTTGCAAACTGTCCTGCGCCGGTGCCGTGGTGAATTTGCTATCCTCGGAAGAAGCCGCAACATTGACATCACAATATCGCTTGGCCTCTGCAATGGCTTTCTTTGACCAGGCACCGGTATTGATATAGTCGGCTGTTTTCTTGTTCCCTAACAGGTTAAGTGGTACTGCGGCGAACTGACTACTGGCCCCACCCTGTAAAAACAGTACAGCATAATCATCGGATATACCCATCAAATCACGCAGATCCGTTTCGGCCTGTGTTGCGATGGACATAAATTCCTTGCCGCGGTGGCTCATTTCCATTACCGACATCCCGCTGCCCCGCCAATCCAAGATTTCCTGTTGTGCTTTTTCCAATACTGCCTGGGGTAACATAGCGGGACCAGCGCTGAAATTAAATACTCGGGACATTGCACTCACTCCAGAATTTAATTACAAAACTTTCTTGGCTTATCAGGACAAAACAGAAACGCTCAAACCCCGAACTCGGTTTGCTATGATCCCAGGGCAATTAACCCTGAGAAATTATTGTTCTTCTTCATCTGCCTGAATATTTTCAATCCGTTCAATACCGGATAACTTTTCTTCTTGATTGAGACTGATCAGTTTTACACCCTGGGTGTTTCGTCCCATGATAGAGATTTCATCTACCCGTGTGCGAACCAGAGTCCCACTGGTTGTAATCAGCATAACTTCATCTTCCGCATCAACCAGTTCAGCACCGGTAACATCCCCATTGCGTTCAGTGGTCTGAATCGATATAACACCCTGACCACCACGGCCATGTCGTGGGTAATCTTCAACAGAAGTACGCTTACCGTAACCGTTTTCGGTAGCGGTAAGAATGTCGCCCTCGGTGGCAATAATCAGGGAAATTACTTTTTGACCCTTGGCCAATTTTATGCCGCGCACACCTACTGCATTACGTCCCATCGGCCGGACATCCGCCTCACTGAAACGAATCGCTTTGCCACCACTGGAGAACAGCAATACATCCTGCTCACCCGCTGTCAGTTCCACACCTACCAGTTGATCAGTCTCTCGTAGTTCCACCGCTATAATGCCTGAAGCACGAGGTCGAGAGAAATCCTTCAAGGGTGTTTTCTTCACTGTGCCATTAGCTGTCGCAAAGAAGACAAAATGATTCTCGTCATATTCACGGATTGGCAAGATGGCATTAATTCTTTCGCCTTCATCCAAAGGCAACAGGTTTACAATGGGACGTCCACGGGCATTCCGACCAGCCTGCGGTAACTCATAAACCTTCAACCAGTAAACCTTACCGCGACTGGAGAAGCACAGGATAGTGTCATGCGTGTTGGCAACGAATAGTTTATCAATGAAGTCTTCGTCTTTTACCGCCGTGGCACTCTTGCCTTTACCACCTCGACGTTGCGCCGCATAGGTCGAGAGCGGTTGTGATTTGGCGTAGCCCTCATGGCTCAGGGTAACAACCACATCTTCTTCAGTAATCAAATCTTCGATGGTAAGGTCTTCCTGGCTGGCAATGATTTCAGTTCGCCGTTCATCACCATACTGATCACGCAATTCGGTGAGCTCCTCGTAAATCACTTCCATCAAGCGTTCTTTACTGGAGAGAATAGCCAGTAGCTCCTCGATGAGGTTCAACAGTTCCTCGTACTCACCGATAATCTTGTCTTGTTCGAGTCCGGTCAAACGATGTAGCCGTAAATCCAGAATTGCCTGGGCCTGTACCTCAGACAACTTGTATTTACCTTCAATCAGGCCAACGTCTTTGGATAAACTTTCCGGCCGCGAAGCCTCGGCACCGGCACGCTCCAGCATCTGCACCACCACACCTGGCTCCCACGCAGCGGCTACTAATTGTTCTTTCGCTTGCGCAGGATTAGCAGCCGCTTTAATCAAGGCGATGATGGGATCGATGTTGGCCAGCGCAATTGCCCAACCTTCCCGAATATGCGCTTTTTCCCTTGCCTTACGCAAATCATAAACGGTACGACGAGTGACAACTTCGCGACGATGGCGAATGAAGGCTTCCAGGATCTGTTTCAGGTTCAACAGGCGTGGTTGACCATCAACCAGCGCCACCATGTTGATGCCGAAGACATTTTGCATCTGGGTATGCTGATACAGGTTGTTCAGCATGACTTCGCTGACTTCTCCGCGCCGCATCTCGATGACGACTCGCATGCCGTCCTTGTCCGATTCATCACGCAGTTCGGTGATGCCTTCGATTTTCTTTTCTTTCACTAATTCGGCAATCCGCTCCAATAAGCGTGCCTTGTTCACCTGATATGGCAATTCGGTGATGATGATCGCCTGTTTACCATTCTCATACTCTTCAATCTCGGTCCGAGCACGCACATAGATGCGACCCCGCCCACCGGCATAGGCTTCAGCAATACCGCGGGCACCATTGATAATGCCGGCAGTGGGAAAATCGGGCCCAGGAACAATCTCCATCAGTTGCTGAATACTGACTGAGGGATCCTCGATGATGGCCAGACACGCATTGATAATCTCATTCAGATTATGAGGTGGGATATTGGTTGCCATCCCCACGGCAATACCCGCCGCACCATTAATCAACAGGTTGGGGAGCTTGGCCGGCAAAACTTCCGGCTCATGTTCTGACTCGTCGTAGTTGGGAACAAAATCGACGGTTTCACGCTCTATGTCAGCCAGCAATTCATGGGCGATTTTTGCCATGCGCACTTCGGTATAGCGCATGGCCGCCGGGGCATCGCCATCAACGGAACCAAAATTACCCTGGCCATCAACCAGCATATAGCGCAGTGAAAATGGCTGGGCCATACGCACAATCGTGTCGTAGACGGCTGTGTCTCCATGGGGGTGGTACTTACCAATGACATCACCTACCACGCGGGCTGATTTTTTATAGGGCTTGTTCCAGTCGTTACCCAGTTCCCGCATGGCATAGAGCACGCGGCGGTGTACCGGCTTGAGACCGTCGCGCACGTCAGGCAAGGCACGGCCAACAATAACGCTCATGGCATAGTCCAGATAGGACTGTTTCATCTCCTCCTCGATATTGATCGGGAGGATTTCTTTGGCAAATTCGCTCATGCGTATGATATGTACTGGAAGGTGGCTAAATTAACAGCTTGTTAAAGCGACTATTGTACCATAGACCTCTCTCCTACTGCATTAGAAGAAAGGGCCGCGAGAGAGGCGTTACGGGCGTATCGTTGAAAATCAGCCCCGCAAAAACGGGGATTTACTCGCTGGCCAAGTGAGTACTCTGGTACCACGCGACAGCGTCTGCCAATCCCTGCTCCAGGGTATACGGGGGATCCCAGTCGAGTTGTAGTCGGGCCTTACTGAGATCGATCTGGAGAGAGCCCGCTAATCGATCCCAGGCAGCACCCTGGCCAAGCAACCGGCATACTGTAGAAAGCATCCAGCCAGGAAATGGCCACAGTCGGCAGGGGCGACCCATTGTTACTGCCAGCCTGCGTATCAAGTCTGGCGTCGAGATGTCCTGACCATCGGAAACGAGAAATACTTCTCCGGCTGCACGTGGATGGCGCGTGCAAACTTCAATGAGATGGCACAGATTAAAAACACCCACCAGACTAAGCTGATTTTGAATACTGGCCAAAGGCAGGGGCCAGGCTTTGGCTACCAGGCCCAACAGGCGCAGGAAATTACCGCCGACACCCGGTCCGTAGACCAACGGAGGTCTAATAATACACACTTCAATGTCAGAACCGGCGGCTAACTCCAGCAGGCTTTGTTCCGCTTCACACCTGCAACCACTGCCTGTTCAGCCAACCGCAAGGTGCCCGCTGTATTTACCTGACGAAATGCCGTTAACGGATCCGCCGCCTGGTCCTGCATCACATGTACCCGTGCTGCGAGATGTACGATGACATCTACACCTTCAAGTCCAGGTGACCACTGGCTAGCGCCGTCGATAGTCCCCACAGTGATAACTTTTGTTGGTGAATAGTTGATTCTGCACCTGGCGTGCCGTACTGCAGCAACAACATCATGTCCCTGTTCTTGCAGGTACATCCCCAGATGTTGCCCGATAAAACCATTCGCACCGGTGACTAATATGTTTGCCATTCCAATATCGACTAAGAAGCATCGGCCATCATGGCCTGCATTTTAGCGCGAGTCGGTTGCAGCACGACCCCACGTTCCGTCACAATAGCATCGATCAGTTCGGCGGGAGTGACATCGAACACCGGGTTCCAGGCACCGGCACCCGCGGCAGCCAGCGGCTGCCCCGCCAGGTCCAACACTTCTGATGCTTCGCGGGTTTCAATCGGGATCGCCGCACCATCGGGACACTGCATATCCACCGTTGTACTGGGGGCCACCACCATAAATTTTACGCCATGGTGTCGGGCATTTACTGCCAGGGAGTAGGTTCCGATCTTGTTGGCCACATCGCCATTGGCGGCAATACGATCGCTGCCGACTATCACCCATTGAACTTTATTACTTCGCATCAGTGCCGCCGCGGCGCCTTCAACGATTAAATCGACCGGAATTTTGTCCTGTATCAATTCCCATGCTGTCAGCCTCGCTCCCTGCAACCAGGGACGGGTTTCATCCGCATAAACTGCATCAAGCCGTTGCTCACTCCAGGCCTGGCGAATGACGCCCAGGGCAGTACCAAATCCACCCGTGGCCAATGAGCCTGTATTGCAATGGGTCAACACCCCGGCTTTCGCTTCTATCAAACCTGCTCCCAGTTTTCCCATCGCCCGATTGGCGGCAATGTCCTCCTGGTGAATGGTAGTGGCCGCATTTAATGAGGCGTTGACCGGGTCATCTGGATTCGCTTGAATCACTTGCCGCATTCGGGCTAGCGCCCAGAACAGGTTGACGGCTGTGGGTCGCGACTTCGCCAATAGATCCAGATCCAATTCCAGTTCTTCCTGCCAATTATCGGGTGAATCTGTAACATGTTGCCGTGCCGCCAACACCACACCATATGCCGCAGTGATGCCAATAGCTGGTGCACCTCGCACAACCATGTCGTGAATGGCGTTTGCCACCTGCCCCGCTGAGCAACATTCCAGATACGTTACTTCGCGGGGTAATTTGCGTTGGTCTAGTAACAACAGCCTGTCTTGCTGCCATTGTATGGCACGAATTGAGTCAAATTGCATAACACATAAATTCCAATTGATTAATTAACGCGTCGCTCAACGACAGGAGCAACTACCTTTCTCCCACCCTGGCCAATATAGTTTAGCCTTATTGGCATGATAAAAAACTACCCGACATCAAGAGGGCGTTTTGCTTATAATTACACGCTACTTGAACTCTGATGCATAATATCTCTCAACTATGAACATTGATGCTCTCATTCATGCCCGTTGGATCATTCCGGTAGAACCTATCGGGACTGTACTGGAACACCATGCCCTTGCAATTAACGAAGGGCGCATCATTGAAATCCTCGATTCCAGCAAGGCCAATGAGCACTATGCGGCAACATCGGTTATTCATCTGGATGGACATGCCCTGTTACCCGGCCTGATAAATGCCCATGGTCATGCGGCCATGACCTTAATGCGCGGCTTCGCTGATGATTTACCGATGATGACCTGGTTGCATGAACATGTCTGGCCGACGGAGCAAAAATGGGTCAACGCTGATTTCGTTTATGACGGCAGCATGCTGGCCTGTGCCGAAATGGTACGTGGAGGTATTACCTGTTTTAACGACATGTACTTCTTTCCGGAAGAAACCGTACGTGCTGTTGACCAAACTGGTATGCGCGCAACAGTGGGCTTGATCGTCGTGGATTTCCCCAGCGCCTGGGCCCAGGACGCTGACGAATATTTAAATAAGGGACTCGAGCTGCACGACCAGCTGCACAACCATACCTTGATCACAACTGCCTTTGCCCCCCATGCGCCCTATTCTGTTTCTGATGCACCATTGCAACGGATTGCCATGCTGGCGGAAGAACTGGACATCCCAATCCATATGCATGTACATGAAACAGCTGATGAAGTCATGCAGATGGTCGAACAACACGGTATGCGCCCCCTGCAAAGACTGGATGAACTGGGCTTGCTTAGCCCCCGGTTATTAGCGGTGCATATGACACAACTTAACAAGAGTGAAATAAACCGCTGTGCAGAAACTGGCGTACACGTGGTTCATTGTCCGGAATCGAACCTGAAGCTAGCGAGTGGCTTTTGCCCGGTGCATGAACTGAACCAGGCGGGGATCAATGTTGCACTCGGTACCGATGGTGCTGCCAGTAATAATGACCTGAACATGCTCAGTGAAATGCGAACCACGGCCCTGCTAGGCAAGGGCGTTGCCGCCGATGCCAGTGCCGTAGCAGCTGAACAGGTATTACGCATGGCAACCATTAACGCGGCCCGCAGCCTGGGGCTGGATGAACACATCGGTTCACTGCAAGTGGGTAAGGCGGCTGATTTTATCGCGGTCCGGCTCGATGGTATTGAAACTGAACCCGTTTATAACCCGGTATCGCAACTGGTGTACGCTACCGGTCGGGACAAGGTTACTGACGTCTGGGTGGCGGGAAAACACCTGCTGAAAGATCGTATTTTGACCACACTGGAGACCGATGAAATCCTGAGCAAGGCAAGGGAATGGCGTATCCGCATCGCCTCATCTTAGTGTGCTTACGCGATTCGCTGGAAAAAATGTCTGTGCTCTTACTCTGCCATTAGAAATCGGGTTATCCTTAATATTATGAGTACCACCGGTATGAATGTTGATAAACAGGAAATCGCCAAATTCGAGGAACTGGCCCATCGCTGGTGGGATCCGGAAAGCGAATTCAAGCCCTTGCACCAGATTAATCCGCTGCGGCTGGAATATATCGATCGCCGTGCTTCGTTGAAGGACAAACAGGTACTGGATGTCGGTTGTGGAGGTGGCATCCTGTCGGAAAGTATGGCGCAACGCGGCGCTCATGTGACGGGCATCGACATGGGTGAGGCCCCCCTCGCGGTGGCTCGCTTGCATCAAATGGAATCAGGGGTCGAGGTGGATTACCAGCATACGACTGCGGAAACCCTGGCAGAAACCAGAGCGGAATCATTTGATGTGGTAACGTGTCTGGAAATGCTGGAGCATGTACCGGATCCGGCCTCGGTAATCCAGGCATGCGCCAATCTGGTTAAACCCGGTGGCGAAGTATTTTTCTCCACCATCAATCGTAATCCCAAATCCTATTTATTCGCCATCATTGGTGCAGAATACGTCCTTAAGTTACTGCCCAAAGGCACACATGATTACAGCAAATTTATCAAACCTTCGGAACTTGAATCCTGGTCACGCAGCGCAGGTTTACAAAACCTGGAACTTACCGGCATGAGTTACAATCCCTTCAGCCGTAATTATTCTCTCGGACCGGATGTTACCGTTAACTATTTAATGCATTGTCAAAAACAAGACAGCTGATTGTCTTACTATCCAGCCTACTCATCGAGAAGCCGACCTGTCTCGTGAACTCGCAACCTCTAAAAACCGTTCTTTTCGATCTTGATGGGACCCTGGCGGATACCGCCCCCGATCTAGCCGATGCGCTGAATACTGTTCTGCTCAATAACGGTAGAAACGCCCTGCCTTTTGAACAAATACGTCCGGTGGTATCCCATGGCGGTATGGCGCTCGTACGTCTGGGATTTGGTATCGAACCGGAACACCCGGAGTTCGAGCCCCTCCGCCAACAATTACTCGATATCTATGCCAGTGATATCGCCAATAAGACTCGACTGTTTCCCGGCATGGCGGAGTTGCTCCACAGTATTGAATCCGCAGGCATGAACTGGGGCGTGGTCACCAATAAACCCGCCTGGCTGACAAATCCGCTACTTGATGCCCTGCAACTCTCGCAACGTGCCGCCAGCATCGTCAGTGGTGATACCCTGGCGGAACGTAAACCGCACCCTTCACCGTTACTCTATGCTTGTGATCAGGCCGGTAGCCGGGGTTTTGAATGTGTCTATGTGGGTGATGCAGAACGTGATATCGTGGCGGGACATAAGGCCGGCATGAAAACCATCGTAGCCCTGTTCGGTTACATCGGAACCGAAGATCGCCCGGAAACATGGGGGGCGGATGCCCTGCTGGAGTCACCAGGAGAAATACGCGAGTGGTTACAGCTTAATTAAACCAATGGACAAAATACTCACCAATCCGGAAATCATTAGCCTGCTTGCCGCAGCCATATTGGCAGGTGCCCTCATCGTGTACCTGATCCTGCAACGCCGTATCAACAAATTGCGTGATGAGAATACCCAGCTCAACACCACCCTGGAGTTGGAACGCCGTAACCATGTAGAAAAACTGGAAACCCTGGAAAGGGCCAGAGAACAACTCGCCGACACCTTCAGTGCCCTTTCCAGTCAGGCCTTGAAGCACAACAGCGAAGAGTTCCTGAAACTGGCGCAGGAAAACCTCAAACGCTTTCATACCCATGCCAGCAGTGAACTCGACAAAAAAGAAAAAGCCATTGAACACCTGGTTGGTCCAATCCGTGAAGCATTGGAAAAAACCGAGCGTCAGATCCAGGGCATGGAAAAAGAACGCAAGCAAGCCTATGGCGCCTTACATAAACACCTGGAAACAATGGCGGAGACCCAGGCGAATTTACAATCCGAAACCCGTAGCCTGGTGCAGGCCTTGCGTCGCCCTGAAGTCCGTGGTCAATGGGGTGAGTTGACCTTGAAACGCCTTGCGGAACTGGCCGGCATGGTTGAACACTGTGA